>SWCD01023871.1_pt1 | contig 320215 bp, 297 predicted proteins | sample 4693011 | NCBI WGS metagenome assembly SWCD01 (sample SAMN10267278, study PRJNA491770) | bioreactor metagenome | isolation source: DHS bioreactor inoculated with marine | place: Japan: Omine Ridge, Nankai Trough
GGGGGGGGTATCTTCTCAGCAGCGGGACAGTGCGTGTCCGTGATGGTTTCCTTACCGGTTATGGCAAGGAGCTGCGCGTCGACCGAGGCGAGCTTACCTTTACCGGACCGCTGGATGATCCCCTGATCAATATCCAGGTGAGTCGTGAGTCAATCTTCGAGAGTCGTCAGTACATCATCGGGCTTCGCCTCACCGGCTCTGCGCAGAACGTCAAGACCGAGCCTTTCTCTCGTCCCTCGATGAGCGAGCGTGATGTGCTGTCGTTCTTGTTACTGGATCGCCCGGCAAACGACGAGAACGATGCCAGCGGAGCAGCACTGGCGCTGGGGCTGCAGCAACTGGTGCCCGGTGAGGAAGGTATCCTCGGGCTGGATGAGGTCAGTTTTGAAACCAATGATGCGAACAAGGCGGCCATGGTTGCGGGAAAACGCATCAACGACGAACTCTACGTGCGTTATGTATTCGGTGCGCAGGGGCAGCCCGGGGCTTTCAGGATCCGTTACAGTCTGGGCGGAGGTTTCAGTCTGGAGTCGAGCACCGGCGCACGGCAGTCACTTGATCTTATCTATATATTGGAGCGATAAGCACACACGGTTTGCGCCGGCATATGAAATGCCATCTTGAATAAGCTTATCGCTTGTCCCAGGACTTGAAGCGTTTCTTGCAGTATTTCAACAGGTCGAAATAGTTTTCGAAATACAGCTCAAAACCGTCTTCCGACGGCGCATCAAACTCGCAGTAATCATTGGTGTGTTCGCGGCATATGTCCGGACGTTGATCATAGATGCCGCAGTCACCGTTCAGTTGCAGATGCTGACATTTTCCGTCGACCAGCAAGGTCCAGCCATCATCATCTTTGTAGAGCTTTACGTTCTGATGGGATACCTGCCACAACAGTTGTCGAAAATCCTCCTTCGAGCGCGGCGTGTCTAAATGCTGAGTCACATAAGTACAGCAGATCGATCCGTTGCAGAAGGAACACTTGTTTTCTGTAGTTACTGTTATGCCGTTAATTTTTTGAGTCATGGTTTTATCTGGATTCTAATCTATCTTTACATTATCTGGTCGAGTGAACCGGATTTTTTCAAAGTGTATTCGCCGTTATTCTGTCTCTGTGCAAACATGCCCAGGCTCTGTTTTATATTATTGCTTGCAGATGCTGTAGGTAACAGTTTTAGATCAAGCGTATATTGCTTTGCCGGGATCAATTCTGCATTGCCATTGATCTTGATGTCACCACCCTGGTTCTGTATATCGGCATAGAGCTGCTGCTGACTGGACTCACTTAGCATGATGGTTACGTTACCCAGAGATGCTGTTTCAGCGATGGTGACGGCCGCATCTGTCCACCTGATCTCACCGCTTGCAATGGGTAGTTCACCCTGTTTCCATTGTGCTGATTCGATAGCTAAAGAAATTATACCCGATAGCTGTACCAGTGGCAGCCTGGCCAGTTCGGCAGCCTGCTGAGCGCTGACTTTTGCATATAGATCATTGATGAAGAAGCGGCCCAGGAACGAAGTGCCGAGCTCTGCGCTGATATCGTTATCCAGAAACTCTGCGTTTACCTCGGCAGCCACATCGCCGAGAAATAGTTTCCATGGTTTAAAAGACCACTCTGCCTTGTCGATCTTTATGTTTTTGGCATTGATCAATAATGCTTTGCCGCTCCACAATGTGCCGCTGACCCCCTGGATGCTGACAGCGGCGTTTTTGTTGATGAGGTCGACAACCGGCTTTGCCGGGATGGTCGCGATCAGTAATACAAGGTATGACAGGACAGCAGTTATTATGTAATGTCTTTTCTTCATCTATATCGAAGGTGCAGCTTAAAGGCGTTCGAAGCTCAGGCGTGCATTTGCGCGCCCGGGTTTGCTAGCGCGTTCGATGTTCGCGCTGGTCACCTGTATGCCGTTATATGTCGCCAGCGTATTCAGCCAGACCAGTACCTGGTTGAATGGAGCCTCGTTCAGCATCACCCGTGCGCTATCGTTGCCTGATGATTCGATCTTATCAACGGAAGGTTTAAGGCCGGCGTTTTTAAGCGCCTGCTCGATAACCAGTGTGATCGGCTTGTTGGTGTCACGAATGGTACTGCTTCCTCCTGAAGCGCGTAAAGCTTTAACTTCATCTGCTGCCTGTTGCATCCAGAGCAATATCTCCTGCTGTGACTGCTGTTTCTGCCTCTCTGTCTCCAGTCCGATATGGATCGGTTCCCAGATGACCAGGTAGAACAGGGTGACAAATATGAGTACCCCTGTTGCTGTTACCATCCAACGCTCTTTTTGAGGCAGAGACTTGTACCATTGCTTGAGTTGTTGTAACTGTTCCATCAGCTACGCGCCTCTATCCGCAGGTTGCCCTTCACCTTGTCTTTCTCTGAAGAGGAAGAGGTGATCTCCGATTTTATTTTTTTATTGCTGTTCAGGTTTTTGTTCAGGGTTTCTACCGCCTGCAGGTTACTGCCTTCAAGGCCGATTTCCATACGGTTGTTCCTGAAGGTTAAGGTCTGTAATTCTATCTTGTCCTTGTCATGGCTCAGGCTGCCGAATGATTCGGCGAGCAGGAATATCAGTCCCTGGTTACTGCTGCCAGCACTGCTTTTTAACTCGGCCAGCTTCTGTTCCATCTGTACGCGCGGGTTGACGATCTTTCGGCTCTGCGGGAAAGACTGTCTATAAATTTTTTCTATATTTGCTTTTGCTATAGCGTTGGCGTCTTGCAACTGCGAATGCTGGAACATGGTCAGACCAAGATGCAAGACCAGCCATATCGCTGCCAGCGATGCGGCAAGTCGCCAGTGTTGCCAGTGGACTGAAGTTTTACGTTTGGGTTTGAAGTCATGCTGCAACAGGTTGAGCGGCAGCGCCTGCCTGTAATTACCACAGAACACGACTAGCGGGTGCGTGTTATAAACGATATTGATTAACTCGATATCGCTGCCGTCATCGAAAGCTTCCTTCAGCTGGTCGAATGCTGCGGCGTCCTCCTGCTCGCTGAACAGCAGTATCTTTTCAGGTTTTTCCAGCTTCTCATTCTGTAGCTTACTAGTAACGATATATGGCAGGATGTCATGCGAGATGACCAGTCCATTCTGCGTACCTGTCTGCAGGTAACTGTCGTTATTGTAGTTGAGACAGGCCCACTGTTCACCGTCATCAGCCGCGAGGCAGAGTGCATCCGGAATTATTTTTTCCGGGCTGATGCCAGCATCATGAAATACACTAATGATTTTCAGCAATGTATTCCTGCTTATACCGACGACGGACGTCGAGTTATCGTGATTGTTCTTCGCCACTACGAAATGAAAATCTTCGACATCATCGGCGATGAACTCTTCGATAGCATAGGGTACTGCTTTTAGTAGTTTCTGCTGATTTTGAGTTGGTAACTGAAGCTGATTGATATGCAGGCAGTGGCTGTTCAATAACACGACTGCGCTATGGCCAGACGCTATTTCACTGAGTTCTGCGAGTGAACCAGTAGTGATCTTTCCGGTGAGTTCGCCATCACTATTACACAGCGACCAGGTCGCCTGTTGTGCGTTATCCGTATTGTAATGGATGAGTAAAGTATCACTCATTGTAGATTCTCAGTTTATTTAAACTCTACTGTCAGTGCCAGATCTGTATCTACAGTGTTCGCTGGCTACGAGAAATGATTCTCGTGTTGCCGGACTCTTCCCTGTAGATTATGCTGTACATGACTTTGTTCGCCTGACCTATTTTTGCCTGTGCACGCAGTAAAAAATATTCACTGCTGATCGACAGTTTATCAGCGTTCGTAATTATAGTGTTCAACTTGCCGAAGCTGGTGAACTCTTTGAGGCTTGTAAACGGTGTCTCAGTACGCTGCTCGATAATATCGTCCGCTATGCTCTCAGTCATTTTATCTGACAAAGATTGTAGCACTTCGGCGCTGGCCGTGTTTACGTTGATGGTGAAATTGCCGCTATTTATTATGAACGCACAGAGATATGGCTCGACCAGTCGGAAGGTCTCGCCATCTTCGAACCCCTTTATCAAACGAAGCTCGCTCAAACTATGCAAGGGGGTATTGGCAGTACGATAAGGTGTCTCCAGGTTCAGGTAATAACCGTCTTCTGCACCGTTGGGGTTGGTTGTTTCCAGATTGCTGTCTATCCAGTCGACAATGGCCTGGGTCGGATCGTTTTTAACACCGAGTCTGCCAAACAGTTCGGTCAGTCGTTGTTGCATGGTGGCGTCGACAGCATTGTCCACCACCAGTGCATTGATGTTCAGACAGGCATGCAGGTCTGTCAGCCTTCCCTGTATTGAGCCGCCATCGACAGGGATAGGCGGCAGTTCTACCGCCCAGGCTTCATCGAGCGAGTCTGCAGTGCTGTCCTTTTTGTCCTGTTGCAATATTCTCTGCGACCATTCTTCTGCTGCCATCAGATAGAGCTGTGCCTGGTCCTGGGCGATCAGGTTGCCGGTACGGCGGACATCGAGTTGCAGACGGGTGCTGATCGTGATGCTTACCGTAGCAGCGATGGTGACTATCAGCAGTGCAGTGATGATAGCGACACCGCGCTGACGTCGGGCGAGTACAGGGAGAACTTTAGTCGATCTTGATAGAAACATCATTGCGGACCCTTAGTTAATCGCGTACAGGCGACGGATCTCTCCCCAGTCAGATAAGTTCAATACGACTTCGATAGCCAGCGGTTGTTTTGCCAGGGTATTGCTGATGCTGGCACCAGTGTTTACCGGCGGCCATTCTTCCTGCCATTCTGCGTTCTCATCGAGGAAGCGGATGCTGACATCTTCCAGGTCATCGATCAGCGTGGTTTTTTTTGCTTCTGTACCCGGCGCATTATCCAGCTGCGGCCACTGTAACCTGACGAGTTTATCTTCATCGAACTGGTATGCGACGCGGACTAAAGTGCTGCGAAGCAGGTTGGCAGGGTTGGGACGTCCGCCGCGGGTAAACTCGACCAGGTTATCGATATCATTGGCGGTGCTTAAAGCAGGCTGGATGTTGCCGTATTCATCACGTACGGCGCGCGGCACCAGCTGAGATAAATCACGGCTGATTATGCTGATGCTCTGCTGTATCTGTTGTAAACGTCTGAGTGCCTGCTGCGATGCTTCACTGTTGCTCAACACGTTGTCCAGACCACCATAGGCCATGATCGCCATGATCGCGAAGATGAGGCTGGCGATGAGCAGCTCCAGCAAGGTGAAGCCCTGCTGTTTATTGCGTGGTGATGGTGACATCGCGGTTGGCGTAGCCGATCAGTGAAGTGATATTCTGTGTGCGTTCCTTGTCTGAGTATAGGGTAAAGGTTATTTGTCTGGCATTATCATCCTCGGTCTTTTTTGTCGTCCGAATCCAGTACCAGTCTTTGCTGGCCATCGTGGTTTCACCTTTTTTGTCGCCGACATCAGGGAACTCCTTTGCGATGCGTATCTGTGTGAGTTCGTTGATCGCGACCCAATGTGCCAGTGTTTTCTGTTTCAGGTAGCCTGCGCTGTTGGCTTGAGTGCCCGAGGTGCTGAGCAGGGCGCTGAGAGAGATCGCGATGATGGTCAGGGCGACCATCACTTCTATCAGGGTGAAGCCTTTACCTTTCTTACGCGGTAGCGAGCTATTGTTTCGAGTGCACGCTGCGGGACCGACATTCTGCCTGTTGCGCAAAAGATACCTTCCCCTGCTTAGAGATGACAGGCTGGTGAAGCTGATTGGCTGGTCATGGATGTTCATCGCTGCCTACAGGTCACTGAGCTCGGTTATCAGTGTGCCGTCAAAAGCGCCTTTGACAAAATAACTGGCCTCGACACCCAGTATATAAAAGCGGACATCGAACTCTGGCGTTATCTCGCCGCTGGATAGAAGGAATATCTGCGGTTTGGCTTTTTTTTCATCTTCGTCTGTTTTATCAGAGTCAGTGTCGAGGTCCAGTATTTGCTCTGACATAGGGTCGGATGCCAGGTCGATGATTATCTCGGTATCTTCCAGTACCATCTCCATTTCCATGTCGAGTGGTAGTTCACGCTGCTTTAAAATCTTGTCATCAGTAAGCGGCTGCCAGCTGTTTTTGTCAACATCGAAGCGCAGGAAACGATAGCCATCAAGGTATATCTCGAGTCCGTATTCCTCACCTCGGAGGATGGATTCTTCCAGTGCCAGCTGCACCAGGCGTTCCATCCGGTGTGCTTCTTGCTTGATGATATCTTCAGGTGTGTCGCTACGGATTGCCAGTGTCGTATAGGTAAACAGGATTGCGACGATAACGACCACCACCAGCAGCTCGAGCAAAGTGAATCCAGCTTGCCTGTTGGATGGGTCCCTTGCTGATTTGATGTGGTGGAAGTTTGTTTGCATAGCTGTCGGAAAATATGTCGACCTCTGCTGCCAGTCACTGTGCTTGTTTTCGGGCTCCGTTTTAGTCCTTGTCCCATGAACCGATATCTTGATTCGGGCCTTCACCACCGGGTGCGCCATCCGCGCCAAGAGAATAAATATCGATATCTCCATGTTCACCGGGGTTGAGGTATAAGTAGTCATTGCCCCATGGGTCCCTGCTCAATTTCTTGATATAGCCGCCGGATTTCCAGTTAGGTGGCTCAGGTGATGCAGTCGGCATTTCGACCAGTGCTTCCAGGCCCTGGTCTGTAGTTGGATAGACGAAATTATCCAGACGGTATATGTCCAGAGCGCTTTCCAGGGCTCGCAGGTCATTCTTGGCTTTTGCTGTGCGCGCTTTATCGGGGTTGTCCATAATGCGCGGCACTACCACGCTGGCGAGGATGCCGATGATTACCACCACGACCATGATTTCGATCAGGGTGAAACCGGATTGTCTGCTTCTGTTTTTTGATTGATAAAACACGTAATAACTCCAAAAGTGTGCATATGACTATATTACACGGGTTAATTTCATTAAACTGCCGGGAACATTTTTAAGCCCGTAGATATCTGCAGAATAATAACAAATGCTGGGCTAACTGCCTATTACAATGAGTATGCCAGACATATTAAAGTTTCGTTACCGTTATCACCCTAGCCATGTGCTGTGGCTGGCGATATTCGTGGTTTCATGCGTGTTACAGTTTAACTGGGTCGGTAGCTGGCGTTTTAACCGTGAGCTGGTGCAGCAGGGCGATGTCTGGCTGCTGTTCAGCGCACACATCGTGCACCTCAACTGGTCGCACTGGGTGTTGAACATGGCAGGGCTGGCGATAGTCGCTTTTTTTTTCAGTTCGCATGCCGGTTTTAAACAATGGTTGAGCGTTATCCTGGTCTCGGCCTGTGTGATCAATGCCGGACTATGGTGGTGGATGCCAGATATCCGGTCGTATGTCGGCTTGTCAGGCGTACTCCATGGGCTGTTTTTATATGGCGCGCTGCGCGAGATACGTTTCTATCCTGTCAGTGGTTATGTGCTGAGCTTTGTGCTTGTCGCTAAACTCCTGTGGGAGTTTTTTAATGGCGCGTTACCCGGCTCGGAAGACATGACCGGAGGCCGGGTATTGACCGAGGCTCACCTGTTAGGCGCGATCGGTGGCGTGCTGGTGTGGTCTTTCGAGTGGTTGAAGGCACGCCTATATCGGCGTGATCAGTAGTATTTGCTGCAGTCCAGGGGCAAGGATGTTTATCATCGCTATACCGATTGCATCTTTAAGGGGCACAAATTACACTGCACTAACTATTGAGGATACATAAGAACTAAATGCCTGAAACCATCGCAGATGATTCTGTAGGAATCGTCGAAACTCAAATCATCCATTTCTCTGAAGCATTGACACTGGAATGTGGTAAAACGCTGGCGGAGTACGATATCGCCTATGAGACTTACGGTGAGCTGAATGCAGACGCCAGCAATGCTGTGTTGATCTGTCACGCCCTGTCCGGTGATCAGCATGCAGCGGGTTACCACAGCATGGATGACAGGAAGCCCGGCTGGTGGGACAGTGCGATCGGTCCGGGCAAGGCGATAGATACCAATCATTTCTTTGTCGTCAGCCTGAATAACCTGGGTGGCTGTAAAGGTTCATCAGGACCTAATACCATCAATCCTGAAACCGGTAAATACTGGGGGCCGGACTTCCCGATCGTGACGGTAAAAGACTGGATACTCTGTCAGTATCGTTTCATGAGAGCGCTCAATATCGACTACTGGTGTGCAGTCATCGGCGGCAGCCTCGGCGGGATGCAGGTTTTGCAGTGGACCATCGATTATCCAGACCTGATCAGGAATGCTGTGGTCATCGCTGCAGCACCGAAATTATCCGCGCAAAATATCGCTTTCAACGAAGTCGCACGGCAGTCGATCATGTCCGATCCCGATTTCTGTGACGGGCGTTACCTGGAAAAAAACACGGTGCCGCGACGTGGTCTCATGCTGGCACGGATGTTAGGCCACATCACCTATCTGTCAGATGATGCCATGCGTAATAAATTTGGCCGTGAGCTGCGCGAAGGTAAACTCAACTTCGGTTTCGACGTGGATTTTCAGGTGGAAAGTTACCTGCGATATCAGGGCAGTTCCTTTGTCGATCGCTTTGATGCCAATACTTACCTGCTGATGACCAAGACCCTGGATTATTTCGATCCTGCCGGTGAGTATGGTGACGACCTGGCTAAAGCCTTAAGTCAGACTGATGCTCGCTTTCTGGTGATTTCGTTCACTTCGGACTGGCGCTTTGCCCCAGAACGGTCGCAGGAGATAGTGAAAGCATTGCTACAGGCCGAAAAACAGCTCAGCTATATCGAGATCGAGGCAAACCAGGGACATGATGCATTCCTGATTCCGATTCCGCATTATATGAACGTGTTTTCATCGCATATGAAAACCATCGCCGGAGAGCTGTCATGAGTCACTTAGGAGAGCACCTGGTCACCGGGGAAGGTGAATATCTGCGCGCGGATCTGTCGATAATCGCTGACTGGATAAAAGCTGGCAGTAAAGTTCTGGATCTCGGTTGTGGAGACGGTACCCTGCTTGCCTACCTCAGAGACAAACATGATGTGCTGGGCTATGGATTGGAAATCAGCCCGTTCAATATCGAGGATTGTGTCGAAAAAAACATCAACGTGATACAGGCAGACCTCAACGATGGTTTAAATGCTTACTTTTCTGACAGCAGTTTTGATTACGTCATCATGAGTCAGACATTACAAGCCACGGAGCAGCCTGATCTACTGATAGAAGAGATGTTGCGTGTAGGCAAGGAAGGCATCGTCACATTTCCAAATATGGCACACTGGAGAGCGCGTATGCAACTAGGCTTCAAAGGCGTGATGCCGGTTACAAAAAACTTGCCAAATCAATGGTTTAATACGCCGAACGTGCACCTGTGTACGCTCAATGATTTTGAAGTGTTGTGCAGCAAGCATAATATCGAAATACTGCAGCGCACGGTGGTTGATCATAGCCATCGTAAAGGGAACTGGCTGATGAACCTGTTGCCAAACCTGCTGGGTGAAATTGCAATATACCGCTTCTGCCGCAACCGCTGACTTTATAAGCAGGTAAATCGAAACGCTTAGAGCCGTGTTTGATACCTAAATAAAGTATTACAATTCCAAGAAATTCAGTAAATTACTCTGCATCCGACGCGATAGGCTGCTAGAATTTGGGTTACTAATGCACTTTAATAAATTATCTCTAAATAATGCCTAACACACTGATTGCACAGTTAAACAATCCGCTTGTGTTGCAAAAGATCAACCGCAGGCTGGCAGCGATCATAACGATGCTGCTGGTAGTGGCCTGTGCCTGGTTGCTAGTCGAGATTACCTGGATGTTTTTTCCTCAGGGGGAACCGTCTTCTATGCCGGTATCACAGAGGGCCACGCCGCATATCAATAAACAGGCACAGCAGGATAACTTCAAAAAACTCACAGCCGCAAATGTCTTTGGAGTCAGTGAACAAGCTGTGCAGCAGCAGACTAAAGTACCCGAAACAAAATTGAACCTCATCTTAAAAGGTATACTGGCTGCGACTCCGGCCAAGATGGCGAGCGCAATCATAGCTCAGGGAAAGGCCGGTAAGGAAGAAATATACGGTATTGGTGATAAGATGCCAGGTGGTGTCACTATCAAAGAAATTCACCCGGAATACGTGGTGCTGGAACGTAATGGTCGCCTGGAAACATTGAAACTGCAGAAAGTTAGTGGTATTGATGGACTAGCTTCGTTAGATAACAGCTCTTATCGGCAAACAGGTGGGCGTTCATCCGGGTCACCAGCGGCAGCGTTAAAAGATATAAGAAGCAATATCTTAAAAAATCCGACCTCTTTTAGCGAATATGCCCTGCCCGTCGTGGTCAAAGAAAACGGCAAGCAAATCGGTTATCGTCTGAAACCGCAGCAAAAAGGCGAGATGCTGACCGAGCTGGGTATAGAAAACGGTGATGTGATCACGCAGATCAATGGTGTAGTGCTTGATAATCAACAGAATGGTATCAGTGCGCTACGCAAATTGAGCACTGCAAAAAATTTAAATATAGTGGTGAAACGCAATGGTGCTGAAGTTCCACTTAATATTTCACTGCAATAAGTTAGATCAGGAATTTATATGGCAATTGTTCAACAATCAATCCAGTATCTAAAGCTCTTTGCACGGGCCAGAACAAAAGCACTGTTGCTACCTGTCTTTTTATCGATCTGTATTGTGGCGCCTGCGATTGCAGATGAGATAACACTGAATCTGAAAGATGCTGATATTCGTGCCCTGATCAGTACCGTTTCCAAGTTCACCGGTAAAAATTTCATCATCGATCCACGGGTGAAGGCGAAAGTCACAGTGATCTCTGCTAACACCTTGACTCCAGAAGCAGTGTATGAGGTTTTCCTGTCCGTGTTGCAGGTACATGGCTATGCTGCGGTACCGACAGGCTCGATCATCAAGATCGTGCCCGAGGTCAATGCCAAGCAGGGGCCTCTGCCTCTATCGGGAAAATCAGACACTTTTCCGGATGATGAACTGATCACAAAAATTATTCGTCTCGACCATGTGCCGGCTTCCCAGCTAGTACCGATATTGCGGCCGCTGGTACCGCAGCAAGGGCATCTTGCCGCGTATAATCCGACAAATACGCTGATCATTACTGACCATGCAGGTAATATCCAGCGCCTGCTAAAGATTATTTCCGGTGTCGATCGCCCGGATAGTGATGAGCTTGAAATCATCCCATTGAAGCATGCCTCGGCATCCGAGCTGGTAAGGATTCTGAACTCGTTGAACGCCGGCGCAGCTGCAAAAGATCCAACTGATAAAATCAAGCTGGCTGCGGATGATCGTACCAATAGTGTCCTGGTCACCGGTGATCGTTCATCACGATTAAAGATCCGCGCTACTATCACCTATCTCGATACGCCACTGGAAGATGGTGGTGGTAACACTCATGTCATCTATCTGAAATATGCCAAGGCCGAGAACCTGGTGACGATCCTGACTGGTCTCAAAGAGCAGACCAGTCAATCGGCCACCAGTAAAGTCAAGGCAGCACCAGTGAAAGTGACATCGGGCACCGTGATCAGTCAGAACGCGATTATCCAGGGAGATGAAGAGACCAATGCATTGATCATCACTGCTGATCCGAACACGGTAAAAAATCTGAAGGCGGTCATCCGCCAGTTAGATATTCGCCGTGCGCAGGTACTGGTAGAGGCCATTATCGCAGAGATTACGACCAATAATAATAAGGAAGTCGGTGTTGGTATCGCGGTCGATGGTACCACGCGTGATAGTGGTGCGCTGCCAGCCGGTATAAGTAATTTCGCTGGTGTCGGTGACCTGCTGACAGCTGTGGTTTCTGGCACAGCACCGACAACATTGCCGGCAGGCCTGTCATTTGGCCTCGGCGGTGACAATGGTTCTGGCATAAGATACGGTGCTTTATTACGGGCACTGCAGACCGATCAGAATACGAATATCTTATCTACACCAAACATCGTGACGCTGGATAATGAAGAGGCCGAGTTGATCGTCGGTCAGAACCTGCCTTTTGTCACCGGTAGTTTTACCGGTACCGGTAGTACTAATCCCAATAATCCCTTCCAGACCATCGAACGCCAGGATGTGGGGCTGACACTAAAAGTTACACCGCAGATCAACGAGGGTGATACTGTGCAGATGGTCATCGAGCAGGAGGTGTCGAGTGTTATCCCCGGCACTATCGAGCAGGGTATCGCGACGCGTAAACGTTCGATCAAGACCAGTGTACTTGTCGATGATGGCGGTATTTTAATTCTAGGTGGCCTGATCGCGGACGAAGTCTCAGACACCCAAAGTAAAGTGCCGTTGCTAGGTGATATCCCGATAATCGGGTTCTTGTTCCGTACTGAAAACACCACCAAGAGCAAACAGAACCTGATGGTTTTTCTGCGCCCGACAATCTTACGTAACCATAAGGATGCCACTTTTGTCACCAATGAAAAATACAGTCACCTGCGTGGTATCGAAAGCGGTGCTTATAATAAAGAAGATGGCAGCTTCGGCCTGCTCGATGATGCTGCACCAAGACTGCCACCGATAGAAGAGATCGACCGTTCGAAACAGACCATTGAAAAGTCCAAGGTGGAGATGAAAAAGATCGAAGATATCAGCTGGGACGAGGATGAGTTCCTCTAGTACTATGCAGGTCTCCGAGCAAGTTTCAGAGTCAGGAGCATATCAGCAAGCTGAACTATCAGAGGCTGAGGCACCGCTGACCGCACAGAGTTTGCCTTATGCATTTGCAAAGCGCCACGGTATTCTTATCGGGCAGATAGATGATGATGTCGTCAATGTCCTGTATCACGGAGCGCCTGCCCCGATCGTGCTGGCAGAAGTCAGCCGTATCGCGCGACGGGATATTTCATTAAGTCCTATCACGCAAGACCAGTTTGCAGCTTTACTTGCACAGACATATGAGCAGGGCAGCGATCAGGCGATGGCGATGATGGAAGGCGTCGGTGATGAGCTTAACCTGGATGAACTGGCCGAGACCCTGGAGCCTGAAGATCTGATGGAGGCAGATGATGATGCCCCGATCATCCGCCTGATCAATGCCCTGCTTAGTGAAGCGATCAAGGTCAATGCATCAGATGTGCACATAGAACCATTTGAAAATCGCATGCGTGTGCGTTTCCGTGTCGATGGCATGTTGCGGGAGATCCTCAAGCCACCAGGAAATATCGCGCCGCTGGTTATCTCACGTATCAAGGTGATGGCAAAACTCGATATCGCTGAGAAACGTCTGCCGCAGGACGGTCGCATCTCGCTGCGCGTCGCCGGGCGTGCTGTAGACGTGCGTGTGTCTACGTTGCCATCCGGATACGGTGAGCGAGTGGTTATGCGTCTGCTCGACAAGCAGGCAGGAAGGCTGGATCTTGAGCAGCTCGGCATGTCTGAAAAGGTTTACAATTCTTTTCATCACCTGCTACATAAACCACATGGCATCATTCTGGTCACCGGTCCTACCGGGTCGGGTAAGACGACAACGCTGTACGCGGGCCTGAGTGAGCTCAACGTCAAGTCACGCAATATATTAACGGTAGAAGACCCGATCGAATATTACATCGATGGCATCGGTCAGACCCAGGTGAATGCCAAGGTTGATATGTCGTTCGCTCGTGGTCTGCGTTCCATCTTGCGTCAGGACCCGGATGTGGTGATGATCGGTGAGATACGTGACCTCGAAACCGCTTCGATCGCCGTACAGGCAAGTCTGACCGGTCACCTGGTGCTATCGACATTACATACCAACAGTGCTGTCGGTGCCATTACCCGTTTGCGTGATATGGGCGTCGAGCAGTTCCTGCTGGCTTCCAGCCTGATCGGCGTGATGGCGCAGCGGCTGGTGAGAAACCTGTGCCCGCATTGCAAAAAGCCGCATGAGATCACTGAAAAAGAGCGCGAATGGCTGGGTATGGAAAAAGATGATGTTACCGTGATCTATTCCCCGGTGGGTTGTGATGAGTGTAATCACCTCGGTTATGTCGGCCGTAGCGGCCTCTACGAATTTGTTCCTATCGATCACCACCTGCACAATATGATCCACGAAGGTGCAGGTGAGCAGGCGATGGAAGATTATGCTCGAACGATATCTACCAGTGTCAGCCAGGATGGCCGACGTATGATCCTGAAGGGCCGAACATCACTGGAAGAGGTGATGCGCGTCAGCAGGGATGACTGATTGCTGCGTAGTTACAGTATCTAACAGACATGGCAGCATTTGAATACATAGTCCTCGACGCCAAGGGTAAAGAACGTAAAGGCGTCATCGAAGGTGATACCGCCAGGCAAGTACGCCAGTTATTGCGTGACAAAGGCCTGATGCCTCTGGAGATTACCGAGAGCAGAAAAAAAGCAAAAAACAGGCAGCGGGGAGATAAGACCTCTGCCGGTGCATCGCTGCCCCGGTTTCTACAACGAGGCATAAGTTCAACCGAACTGGCTTTACTTACCCGCCAGCTCGCCACCCTTATCCAGGCAGCTTTGCCGCTGGACGAGACTGTGGCAGCGGTCGCAAACCAGACAGAAAAGCAGCGCATCAAGAGCATGCTCTTCGCCATCCGATCTCGTGTGCTGGAAGGGCATTCGCTGGCCGTTGGGCTTGCTGACTATCCAAAGGTGTTTCCCGAATTATACCGTGCGACGGTCGATGCCGGAGAGCAGTCTGGCCATCTCGATACCGTGCTGGATCGTCTCGCTGATTACACCGAGAGCCGGCAGGAGATTCAGGGCAAGGTCAGGCAGGCGCTGATCTACCCGGCATTTCTGTCATTGTTTGCCATTGCCATCGTTGTTTTTATGATGACCAGTATCGTACCGCAGGTGGTTTCTGTGTTTGAAGACACCGGGCAGGAGCTGCCGGGACTTACCGTGACTTTGATTGCGATGAGCGATTTTGTGGTCGATTACGGAATGTTATTGCTGATTGCCGTGATTGCGCTGTTCATTGGCTTCCAGGTATTGCTCACACGTCCGGCATTCGTCATGAAATATCATATGTTTCTGTTCAGGCTACCGATCATCCACCGCCTGGTGCGCGGTCTGAATGCAGCATTGTTCACCCGTACTTTCAGTATCCTCACCGGTAGTGGTGTCAACATCCTGGAAGCGATGAAGATATCCGCCAAGGTGGTTTCTAATCTGCCGATGCGACAGGCGATACTGGAGGCTACTGATCGTGTGCGGGAAGGTACCGGCATCAAAAATGCACTGGATCACAGCAAACTGTTCCCGCCGATGACGCTGCAGTTGATTGCCAGCGGTGAAAACAGCGGCAAGCTGGAAGAGATGCTGGAGCGCGCTTCGGTACAGCTGGAACGCGAACAGGTGACTATGATTGCTTATATCGTCGGCATCCTGGAGCCGGTGATCATCCTGACCATGGGACTGATGGTCCTGCTTATCGTGCTGGGAATCCTGCTGCCTATATTTGACCTGAATTCACTGGTTAAATAACGCAAATAAAAGCTCGTTTCGCTCACACCCTTTAGTTCAGCGTTGTTGCAGCGGCATTTTTAGAACAGCGATAATACCAGTCGTTTGATAAACATCAGCGCGATCAGCGCGATCAGCGTCGAGAGATCGATACCGCCGATCGGTGGCACATGCTTTTGTATCGGGCTCAGTATCGGAAAAGTCAGGTTTCGCAACAGGCTGTTGACAGGATGATAGGGGTCCGGGTTTATCCAGCTCAGTATCGCCTGTATGAACAGGGCAACGATAAAGATATCGAAGGTGAGCGAAATCAGGTCGTATAAGGCCTGGATCAGCAGTAACTGGCCGTTAAACTGTGCACCGGCGATTGCGAACAGGAGGGTCAGTTTCAATAAGATCAGCACCAGCACCAGGACCAGCGAGGCTGTATCCACCTTTTTGATACTGGGGATAAAACGTCGTGCAACGACAACCAGAGGCTGGGTGGCTTTTACCACGAATTGCGATATGGGGTTATAAAAGTCTGCGCCGACCTGCTGTAGGATGAAACGCAGTAACATGATCGCGATATAGATACTGAAGATGGTGTCGATCAAAAAGATAAAAGGGTTTTCCTGGCTCATCTGTATAACCTGTAACTGTGTGATTGCTGTTGTATTCGGTTCTGTTAACGCTTCTTACTCGGAGCCGAGTTCATCGGCGAGCGAGACAGAGCGGTCATTTGCTGCCCTCAGGGCATCCAGTACTATCTTATTATAACCTGCAGACTGAAAGCTCAGGATCGCCTGCTCGGTGGTACCGCCTTTAGATGTCACCATCTGCCGTAGTTCACTGGCTGATGAATCGCCCTCTATCGCCATGCGCGCAGCACCGAACGCAGTCTGTAATACCAGCTGCTTTGAGATGTCGGCGTCCAGACCAAGTGATTCGCCCGCCTGTTGCATCGCTTCCATCATCAGGAAAAAATAAGCCGGGCCGCTGCCCGAGACTGCGGTGACAGCATTGAGTAGCGTTTCATCATCGACCCAGATCGTTATGCCGACGGCCTGCATGATTGTCTCTGCCTGCCGTTTTTGACTTTCGCTGACAAATTCGTTGGCATACAGACCTGAGGCGCCGCATTGCAGCAGCGCAGGCGTATTCGGCATGCAGCGTACGATCGCCCGTCCAGCTTTCAACCAGCGATTTATATCGCTACTTCTGATACCGGCTGCGATGGAGATAAATAGATGCCGGTTCTTCGATGCGGTCTCTGCAGATGTGGTATTCAGTGACTGGCATACCTGTTTCAAAAGCTGGGGTTTCACTGCCAGTACGATGATCTCACAGCTCAGCGTATCATCATTGTCTGCAGTCGTATTGATACCAAACTGTTCTGTCAGGGCCAGCCGGCGTTTCTCGTCAGGTTCCGCGACGGTGATTTCCGAGGCTGTTATCCCTGAGTTGAGCAGTCCGCCGATGAGGCTGGCAGCCATGTTGCCGCCGCCAATAAATCCGATAGTAGGCATCTTGGGTTCATCTTCCGGTAATTCGATATCGCGCAGATTTTAACACACTCGCTAGCCATTCCCTGAACTGGCATCGAGACAAAAATATTGTCGAATTAGTTGCGGATTACAGAAAGTCACAGGATTTTTGGCTATAAATAGGAGAGTCACTATAAGAAAAAATTTATTCATATCAGGGGAATTAGATGGATATCGCTCAGTTACTTGCTTTTAGCGTAAAAAATGGGGCTTCGGATTTACACCTGTCGGCCGGCCTGCCGCCGATGATACGTGTAGATGGTGATGTGCGCCGTATAAATGTCGATCCTATGGACCATGAGCATGTTCATGGCATGGTGTATGACATCATGAATGACAAGCAGCGTAAGACCTATGAAGAATACTGGGAGACAGACTTTTCCTTCGAGATTCCCGGACTGGCTCGTTTCCGTGTCAACGCGTTTAACCACAACAGGGGCGCCGGCGCTGTTTTTCGTACTATTCCATCCAAGATCCTGACACTGGAAGAACTGGGTGCCCCCAAGATCTTTGAAGATATCTCAAATACGCCGCGTGGTATTGTGCTGGTGACCGGTCCGACCGGTTCTGGTAAGTCGACCACGCTTGCCGGTATGGTGAACTATGTCAACGAGAATCATTACGGCCATATCCTGACCATCGAAGACCCGATCGAATTTGTCCACGAGAGTAAAAAGTCGCTGATCAACCAGCGAGAGGTGCACCGCGATACGCTAGGCTTCAGTGAAGCATTGCGCTCGGCCCTGCGTGAAGACCCCGATGTCATCCTGGTAGGTGAGATGCGTGACCTCGAAACTATTCGACTGGCATTGTCAGCGGCTGAAACCGGTCACCTGGTGTTCGGAACCCTGCATACCAGCTCTGCTGCAAAAACGGTTGACCGTATCGTCGATGTGTTTCCGGCAGCAGAGAAAGAGATGGTGCGAGCCATGATGTCTGAGTCATTGCGGGCGGTCATCTCGCAGACATTGCTGAAAAAGATCGGCGGTGGCCGGGTGGCGGCACATGAGATCATGATCGGCACATCGGCGATCAAGAATCTGATCAGGGAAAACAAGATCGCGCAGATGTTCTCTGCGATCCAGACCGGCCAGGCGATCGGTATGCAGACACTGGACCAGAACCTGCAGGAGCTGCTCGCTCGAGGTCTTATAAGTAAAGATGAAGCGCGTAAGAAAGCCGCCAATAAAGATATCTTTTAGTAGTTAACAGATTAACAATATAGTAACGAGGTGAGCTAAGTGGATCGCGATAAGGCAATAAAATACATGCATGATTTGCTGCGTATGATGGTGCAGAAAGATGGCTCTGACCTGTTCATCACGGCGGGCGCAGCGCCTTCGATGAAGGTCGATGGTGCCATGAAACCATTATCGAACCAGGCGCTTAGTCCGCAGCATACCCAGGTGCTGGTCAGCTCAATCATGAACGACAAGCAGCGTGCAGAGTTTGAAGAGTCACAGGAGTGCAATTTCGCTATCAGCCTGCCGGGCGTATCTCGTTTCCGTGTCAATGCATTTACTCAGCGCGGTTCTGTGGGCGTGGTGCTGCGTGTTATCCGGTCCGAAATACCGGAGTTCAAGGATCTTAACCTGCCGCCGATATTAAAAGATATATCCATGACCAAGCGCGGCCTGGTGATCTTCGTCGGTGCAACCGGTTCAGGTAAATCGACGTCTCTGGCGGCGATGGTCGGTTACCGCAACGAGAACAGCCATGGGCATATCATCACCATCGAAGATCCGATCGAATTTGTCCATAATCACAGGAACTGTATCGTTACCCAGCGTGAGGTTGGTGTCGATACCGACAACTATGAGATCGCCCTGAAGAACACGTTGCGTCAGGCCCCCGATGTTATCCTGATCGGTGAGATCCGTGATCGTGAGACTATGGAGCATGCGATTGCTTTCGCCGAGACCGGTCACCTGTGTCTGTCGACCTTGCATGCTAACAGTACCAACCAGGCGCTTGATCGCATCATCAACTTTTTCCCGGAAGACCGTCGTCAACAGTTATTGATGGACCTGTCGTTAAACCTGAAGAGCCTGGTGTCGCAACGCCTTATCCCTACCGTATCTGGTAACGGGCGTGTTGCTGCGGTCGAGATCATGATCAATACACCGTTGATGGCCGACCTTATCTTCAAGGGAAATGTCCATGATATTAAAGAGCTGATCGCTAAATCCAACGAACTTGGTATGCAGACCTTCGACCAGGCATTGTTCAATCTTTATGAAGGCGGTCAGATCAAATATGAAGATGCGCTCAGAAATGCCGACTCTGTTAATGACCTGCGACTGAGGGTCAAGCTGGAAGGAAAAGATTCCAGTCACAATGACCTGATGGAAGGGCTGGACAATATATCGATGGAAGACAGTGACGATAAGTCACGTATCCGTTGATACACGATCTGAGTAAGTGAAAACGAAACGCATAGATGTGACATGCAGATAAAAAAATCAGGAAGAATTAAACGATGAATTTGCAGCCATATTTGAAATTGATGTCTGAACAACAGGCTTCAGATATGTACTTCACCACGGGTGCACCGGTCAGCGTTCGTATCGATGGCTCGATGCGCCCGGTCGGAAAGAGCATGCTGAATCCGGGTATGACAAAAAAGCTGGCCTATGACCTGCTCAGCCCCGCGCAGATAAACGATTTCGAAAAAAACATGGAGCTGAACCTGGGTGTGTCTTACACCGACCTGGGCCGCTTCCGCATCAATATCTATATGCAGCGTGGCGAGGTCTCTATGGTCATCCGCTATATCAAAGCGGAGATACCGACGATCGATGAACTTGGTCTGCCGGATATTTACAAGAGCATGATCATGCGCAAGAAGGGACTAATCCTTGTTGTCGGTGCCACCGGGATGGGCAAGTCTACTTCTCTGGCTTCGATGCTGGATCATAGAAATATGAGTGAGAGTGGTCATATCCTTACTATCGAAGATCCTATCGAGTTCATGTTCCGTCATAAAAAATGCATCGTCGGTCAGCGTGAGGTTGGACTGGATACCCTGTCGTTTGATAATGCACTAAGAGAGGCGATGCGTGAGGCGCCTGACGTCATCATGATCGGCGAGGCCAGAGATCGTGATGCTATGGCAGCAGCCCTGCGTTATGCAGACACCGGCCACCTCTGCCTGACGACATTGCATGCTACGAATGCTGATCAGACTCTGGACAGGCTGTTAAACTTCTTCCCCAGTGAAGCTCACAACCAGGTGTTGATGGATCTGTCGCTGAACCTGAACTGCATCCTGGCGCAGCGCCTGGTTAAAACTGAAGAGGGAGGCCGTGTCGCTGCGGTGGAAGTCCTGGTGAATACACCCTATATCAGCAAATTGATACGTGATGGAAACTTCAGTGAGATCAAGGAGATCATGGCTAAGGGCAGTGAATCAGGTATGAAGACCTTCGATCAGTCTCTGTATGAGCTGTTTAAATCACAAAAGATCGACCTTAAAGCCGCCCTGGCGAATGCAGATTCGAGTAGTGACCTGGAGTGGAAGATCAATTTTGGTGGTGGAAGCAAGGAACTTGAGGGTAAGGGTGAGAAGAATGAGCCACTCGAGTTTCCAAGCAGTCCCTCAGATCTGAAGTTGTAGATTTGTAAGCGCAGGCATAGCAGATTACTCTCCTCACTCCCTAATCGCTATATAATAACTTGCCGTCAACGATGGTGTGTTTGACTTTACCCTGGAAATTCCAGCCATAAAATGGCGTGTTCTTACCGTGGCTGTGAATAGACTCTGCATCCAGTTGCCAGTCTTCATCCATATCAAAGATACAGATGTCTGCGCTTGCTCCCGCAGACAGAGTACCGGCATCGATCCCTAATATATTCGCTGGCAAACTTGTGATCTTGCTTACCAGTGTAGCCAAGTCCAGACCTGTCTGCTGAGATAGCCGAAGACATAGTGGCAACAAGGTCTCTAGAGCAGAGATGCCCGCTTCAGTACTGGCAAAAGGCGCCTGCTTTGCATCAAGGTTGTGTGGCTGATGATCAGAGCAGATGGCATCGATAGTGTCGTTAGCTACAGCATTGCGTAATGCTTCCATATCCCGTTGTGTACGTAATGGAGGTATCACATGACATGCGCTATTGTAGCTGCTGATGTCCTGCTCGGTGAGGTGTAACTGGTGTGCGCTGACATCTGCAGTGACAGGAAGCTGTTCGTTCTTGGCACGCGCGATCAATTCCACACCCCTGGCAGTGGAGAGACGTCCGAAGTGCACGCTGACACCGGTCTCGGCCACCAGCTCAAGGGCGCGTGTGATGGCGATGGTCTCTGCTGAGACCGGGATACCTTTCAGCCCCAGCCGGGTTGATATCTTCCCTTGATGGGCGCAGCCGCCGATACTTAGCCAGTGTTCATCCGGTTCGATAAATACCCTCATATCAAATGTTGCCGCGTAGGAGAAAGCGCGTTTTAGTATCTGCGAGTTCTCCACCGGTTTACGGCAGTTGCTAAGACCGACACAACCTGCCTGCTTAAGGGCAAACATCTCGCTCAGGTGCTCACCATGTAACCCTGCAGTAAGTGCGCCGAGCGTGACTACGTGGCTATGCCCAGCGTTGGCCGCTTTCTGATGGATCAGTTCTACCACCGCAGGTTCATCGATCACCGGGTCAGTATCCGGTGGGCAACACAGAGTAGTAATCCCGGACCTGGTTGCGGCGATAGTTTCGCTGTTGATGGTCGCCTTGTTCTCCATCCCCGGTTCACGGAGACGTGCACAGCAGTCGACCAGTCCGGGTATCACCGTCAGACCGGATGCATCGATCAGCTGTTCGTCAGTTCCTGAAGGGATCGTGCTGGCGGCTTCTATGGCGGTTATCTTACCGCCACTTATCCGTATATCAGCCTGCTGATCGATATTGTTTGCCGGATCGATCAGGTGACCGTTCCTGATCAGGACCGTCATAGTATCATTGCTCATGACTTTGTACCTGCAACAGTTTCCAGGCTCCCTTCCGGCTCTCTACCAAGCGTCATGGTCATCACTGCCATGCGGACCGCGATACCATATGAAACCTGGTCAAGAATGACCGAACGTGGACCGTCCGCTACATTTGAGTCTATCTCGACACCACGGTTGATCGGGCCGGGGTGCATCACGATAGCGTCATCTTTCGCTGCCAGCAGACGCTCTTCAGTCAGGCCGTAGAGCTGGTAGTATTCAGGTTCGCTAGGTAGTAAGGCGCCCTGCATACGTTCTTTCTGCAGGCGAAGCATGATCACGACATCAGCACCTTTGATACCTTTGCTGAGGTCGTGGAATACGTTAACGCCCATGTTCTCTATATCTACCGGCAGCAGGGTTTTTGGTGCGATAACCCTGACGTCGCCAGTATTCAAGGTGTTGAGTGCGTGTATCTGTGAGCGTGCGACACGTGAATGCAGGATATCACCGACGATAGCGACACGCAGGTTGCCGAAGTCAGCACCTTTGTTTCGACGGATCGTAAACATGTCTAGCATCGCCTGTGTCGGGTGGGCGTGGCTGCCGTCACCGGCATTGATAATACTAATGTTCGGTGCGACGTTATTTGCGATGTAATGTGCCGCGCCGGAATCACTGTGTCTTACGACAAACATGTCGCAGTGCATCGCCTGGATGTTTTGCAGGGTATCGAGCAGGGTTTCACCTTTCGAGGTGGCTGATGTGCTGATGTTGATGTTCAGTACATCAGCAGAGAGACGTTTAGCTGCCAGTTCGAAAGTGGTGCGTGTCCGGGTGCTGGCCTCGAAGAACAGGTTGACGATGGTCTTGCCGCGTAACAATGGTACTTTCTTAACCTTTTTTTCATTGATGTCGGCAAAGCTTTCCGCAGTATCCAGGATACGGGTGAGTATCTCGCTGCCCAGGCCTTCGGTGGTGAGAAAATGTTTTAAATTACCGTTTTTATCTAGTTGAATATTCCAGGCATCGTGTCCGATCAAAGCGTCAGTGGGTTTTGTTGCTTTATTGACCATAGAAAATATTACTCATTGGATGCGTTTTTATGATTGTTCTGCTGTATCTCGAAGGCCAGTGGGTCGGGTCCGCTGAGCTTGATGTGTTCACCTTCGTTCAGGTTCACATGCGCACCGACGATATCCGCCTGTAATGGCAGTTCACGTCCGCTACGTTCGATCAGGCACACCAGGGTAATGCTCGCGGGACGACCGTAATCGAACAGTTCGTTCATCGCTGCGCGGATGGTACGCCCAGTATGAAGTACATCATCGACCAGGATGATATGGCGGTCATCGACATCTGGTGGCAGCTTGGAAGGTTTGACTTTCGGGTTCATGCCGATACGTGAAAAATCGTCGCGGTAGAAACTGATGTCGAGGGTTGCTAATGGTTCGGTGAACGCGGTTTGTGAAGAATTGAGCTGTTGATATAGTTCCGTTGCTACCCAGACTCCACCAGTGTGGATACCTACCATCAATGGATTTTCGATTGCTTTATCGACAAGCAATTGTTTTAATTTTTCTGCCAGTTGTGCCAGAAGTTCATCTGGAGTGGCGATCGTCTGCATGAAGCTCTCGTTGTTTCTGATGTATAGCGGGTTAAACCTGTTGATCCAGCCAGCGTTGAACGATGATTGCGGCAGCCATTTTATCAATCTCTTGTTTATTCTGCTTAGTTATTTTTTTGTCCTGTTTTAAGATCTCTTCGGCCTGCTGTGAGCTCAAGGCTTCATCGATCTCGATCACCGGCAATTTAAAACGTTTATTCAGCTCATATGCAAATTGGCGGGCAGCTGCGGTCATCTTGTTTTCGCTGCCATCGGTGAAATAGGGCATGCCGACGATCAGTGCCTGTGGTCTCCATTGCCTGATCTCGACTTCGATTGCACCCCAGTCAGGATTTCCATCGACCTGTTTAATGGTCTTGCAGGGTGTCGCTGAATGCGTGATGGTTTGCCCGGTGGCTATACCGATGCGTTTTTTGCCGTAGTCAAAACCTAGTACACTGCTGTAGTTGTCGGACATTGTTATAAGCTGGCAGATTTAAAGCCTGACAGTTTATCGCAGTCGCCGTCCGATGTATTCAGGCGTGGCCAGCGTCACTGCTCATCAGTGACAGGTCGATGCCGATTAATTTTGCAGCGGCTTTCCAGCGTTCTTCTGTCGGGGTATTAAAGATGATCTGTTCATCGGCAGGACAGCTCAACCAGGTGTTGTTAGCCATCTCCTGTTCCAGTTGGCCGGCTGACCAGCCGGCATACCCCAGCGCCACTATGCAGTCTTCGGGGCCTTCGTTATTGGCGATGGCCTGCAGGATATCTTTCGATGTGGTCAGTGCGACATCATTTTTCACCACCAGGCTGGACGACCAGCTGCCAGCAGGACGATGCAGAATAAAGCCGCGACCCTGTTCAACCGGACCACCGATGTAAACGGGCTGATTTTCATCGTAACCTGCACGGCTTTCGATGTGCATCTCCTTGATGACCTGCTTGAGCTTGATCTCGGTCTGTTGATTGATTATTACGCCAAAACTGCCTGATTCATCATGTTCGCAGATATAGGTGACCGTCTGGTTGAAAAAGCCATCGTTCAGCGATGGCATGGCGATAAGGAAGTGGCCCGTCAGGTTATAACTGGGTGCTTCGTTACCGGCTTGGTTATTCTCTGTCATATGTCATTCAGGACTGATACCTTATCGGGTTCGCAGGCCGCTGCTGTTCATGAATTCCCAGCTGCGAGTGATATGTATGACATCGGTCTCTGCACGAAGTTTTTCCGGGAATGGAGAATAAGGTGCTGCCAGCTTGACGATACGTTTAGCGGCATCGTCGAGGACCTGGTGGCCCGAAGACTGGCGCAGATCTGTTTTTATAAGTTCGCCGTCGGCACTGATTACGACATCCAGTATCAATGTGCCGCTCAGCTTCTGACGCCGTGCCTGGTCAGGATAATTCAGGTTGCCGACACGTTCGACACGGTCGATCCACTGGCGCATATACTTCGCCGGTGCGAATGCTTTTGTACTGGAGTTCAGGTACTTGGTCCTCTCCATGCTTGCCTGCTTCTCAAGATTGTTGCTGATCTCTGCGGCGAGCCTGGCAGTCTGGGTATTCTGGCTGGTATTGGTCTTATCGATCGTGGTGTCATCTTCAGCCTTTAGCGGATTTTTCTCGGTATCGATGGCAAAGGCTGCATTTTTCTGTGTCACCAGTGCCAGCTGTTCATTCTGCTTCTGTTTTTTAACCTGTTGCACACTGGTCTGTTTGGCGATACCCGGTTGCTTTGACAGGGTAGGGGCGCTGAACTGCTCTCTGGGCCTGGCCTTATGCTCAGCATTGCCGCCGCCTTTTTGCGATACCTGCGCAAGGTAATCAGCATTCTCAGCCTCATCTGGTGATTTCGTCTGCACCAGTATGATATCGAGCGCAGGTGCGGTTTTACTGTCGGCAGGGAGCGAAACGCTAAAAGTGACACCCAGTATGATCATGCCATGAAAGATCGTGGCAAGAAAGAAGGTCATGCCAAAGCGATCATTGTCAGTTATCTTGGCTTGGATTGTGCGGCGTTTTTTCGTCATGATTCAGGATACCGTGAAGTAATGACATCCAGTCGTACATTTTATAATAATTATTGATGGATATTATAGTTCTTCACTCACGATTATGTGCGAAGTCGGTGATTTTTTCAGGAATTTAATACGCGACTTCATCGCCAGCGTGATGTGTATATCGCCATTGGCATCGATCAGCATGGCATAGCGGATGCCCATTTGCCTCGCAATGTCTAACCACTGTTTGCTGCCAGCAACAAACAGTGCTGTAGCAGCCGCATCGGCGAGTCCGGCATCAGCATGGATAACGGTTACCGACTGTGCATCATCTGTCGGATATCCTGTCCCAGGGTTAAGGATGTGGTGATATCGTTGTCCCTGGTAAAAATAGACACGTTCATAGTCGCCGGATGTGAATACGCTTTCGTCGTTCATGACCTCAACGCTCGCCAGCATCTGATCAGAGCGCGGATGCCTGATACCGATATTCCAGGCCCGATCACCGTGTTTACCTATTACGCTGAGATCGCCACCGGCATTGATTATGGCGTTCTCTACCCCCAGCTTTTTAAGTTGCTCGATCTCCAGGGCGATGGCATAACCCTTGGCGAATGCACCAAAATTTAGTGACACAGCCGGGTTTGTATTGATCAGTCGCCCCTGTTCATCGAAGGACAGGTCACTCATCCTCGGATTTTTTTCTACCAGCGCACGAATCAGGGCCTCATCCGGCGGTTTGATGCCTTCTTCCTGGTATCTGTGAAACTGCCACAGGTTGATCAGGTTTCCTATCGCCGGATTGAAATAATTATTGCTTAGTTCACTGAGTGTTTTCGAATATTTGATCATTGGTATCAGATGAGCTGGCACGGTGATGCTCTTATTCTCACCTGTCCTGCTTTCGGATAATTGCCTGTTCAGTACGGCCAGATCGCCATTGGTCCATGGTGACCATTGCTGATGGTACTGGTCAAAATCTTTTTGCAGCAGCTCGAAAGCGGTTTCCGCCAGCTCTCTGTCGATGCCGTATATCGTCACATCGACCAGGGTGCCGAAGGTGAAGATACTGTAGTCATATTGTTTTGCCGGTTGTGAACAAGCACTGAGCAGCATGATGCATGGCAACAGTCTGAAAAAGTTTAGGCAGGACCGGGGTGATAAGCTGGATAGCACGCTAAATTTCATCTCAGGTGCTGTTCGATACATCGCATTAGATCACCGGCGATATCAAGTGAATAGATCTGGTCGAGTTCACGGATGCAGGTCGGACTGGTGATGTTGATCTCGGTCAGGTAGTCGCCGATGATATCGATACCGGCAAACAGTATGCCTTGCTGTTTAAGTACGGGGCTTACCTGCTGACAGATCCATCGATCGCGTGCACTGAGTTCTACCCCAATGCCGGTACCACCTGCGGCCAGGTTGCCCCGGGTTTCGCCAGAGGCAGGTACGCGGGCCAGCGCATAGGGTACTGCCTCACCGTCGATGAGCAGTACGCGTTTGTCACCTTCTGTTATCTCGGGAATAAACTGCTGTGCCATGACCATACGGGTCTCGTGTTCTGAGACGGTTTCCAGTATTACTGACAGGTTAGGGTCCTGCGGATTTACCCGATAGATCGAAGCACCACCCATGCCATCGAGAGGTTTCAGGATGACATCCTGTTGTGCCTGCTGGGATCGCTGCAAGACGAAGTCGCGTAGACGGGCCTTGCTTCGGCTGACCATGAAAGGGGTGCAGCATTGCGGGAACTGGGTGATGAACATCTTCTCATTATTATCACGCAGGCTGGCAGGGCGATTAACTATCAGTGTGCCCAGTTGTTCAGCCAGCTGCAGTATATACGTGCTGGCGATGTACTCGATATCAAAAGGCGGATCTTTTCTCATCACGATGACGTCCAGCGAGGCAAGATCGATATCCTGTTCAGAGGTGAAGTCAAACCAGTGTTCCGGATTGTCTTGCACCCGGGTTATCCTGCTGTGTGCCCTGGGTTTATCGTTGTCTGTGTACAGGTCTGACTGGTAAATGGTGTGTATTTCCCAGCCGATTTTCTGTGCAGCCAGCATCATCGCAAAACTACTGTCCTTTTTTATGTTGATCGACGTTAAAGGGTCCATGACGATGCCTATTTTGATGCCCATGAAAATCTCCAAACGCAGATGAACAGTTGATTGATAAGCAATTCTAACAGTAATTTGTCATTGGTTCTGTGTCGAAAAAATGTCAATAATTCTCGCTTAAGCAAAATCTTAGCCAATATTGTTCAAGTTTTAATGAATTATTGGCAATACCCAGAATGTGGTCTACATTCAGTTTAACTAGTGATTTATTTTGGGGAATGTCAATTTACTTGACGTGTTAAATGGTACAGCAATGACTCAAGAGAATATGTAATGAGTGACCTGAAAGTAATGGTCATTGATGACAGTAAAACAATAAGGCGAACAGCGGAAAACCTGCTCAAGAAAGAAGGTTGTGAAGTAGTTACAGCGGTTGATGGGTTTGAAGCATTATCAAAAATTGCTGAAAACAAGCCGGATATCATATTCGTAGATATCATGATGCCGCGACTCGATGGTTACCAGACCTGTGCCTTAATAAAGAATAATAAAACGTTCAAAGATACGCCGGTCATTATGTTATCCAGTAAAGACAGTATCTTTGACCGTGCGCGCGGGCGCATCGTTGGTTCGACACAGTACCTGACAAAACCATTTACCAAAGAAGACCTGATAGGTGCGATAAAAGAACATACCTGAATGAGTAACTGGTATCCGGTGTGACGGTAAATTTATAAAGAATAACAGGGATTAAGAACAAAATAGGGATTAAGAATGTGATGAAAAAATATCATTCGATAACAAATACAAAGTGGTGAGTGAATATGGCAAAAGTATTGATAGTTGATGACTCTCCAACAGAGGTCCACGTTTTACAGACCATGTTGGCCAAGAATGGTCATGAAGTTGTAGTTGCTACTTCGGGAGAAGAAGGCGTTGATATGTCCAAGTCTGAAATGCCCGACCTGATTCTGATGGATGTGGTGATGCCGGGCATGAACGGGTTTCAGGCGACGCGTCAGATATCCAAGGCGGCAGAGACTTCATCTATTCCAGTGATCATGGTGACCACCAAAGATCAGGAAACGGATAAGGTCTGGGCAATGCGCCAGGGCGCTAAAGATTACATAGTGAAGCCGGTACAGGAAAAAGCACTGATAGAACATGTGAATATGGTGCTTTCAGCCTGATAGCTCAGGCTACATGATAACTGTTTATTAAACGATATTTGGTTGTACATAATAAGAACAAGAATAACAGATGAATACGAGTGACCCATTTGACTTATTGCTGGATCTTGAAAAACGAACTTTAGAACGTTCTTCGGGTCTGCCTACGCTTGATCAGGTCAATGATGAGTGGGTAGGTGTAGGTTTCAGGATTGGAAATTCCAGATTGATCGCATCGATGTCTGATGTGAAAGAGATACTTGACCTTCCTGAATATACGCTGGTTCCAGGTGTCAAATCCTGGATTGTCGGTGTCGCAAACGTGCGGGGTAGCCTGCTTCCTATCCTGGATATGAAATCCTACCTGTTGGGAGAGGATATCAAGAACCGACAGAAGGGCAGGGTTATCGTTATCGACTATAAAGGTTTCAATACAGGGCTGATCGTAGAAGAGGTATATGGTATGCGGCACTTCAGGGAAGAAGACATTACTGCTGACATCCCGGAGGTTCCTGAAGACATATCGCCATATATTGATAGAGCCTTCAAGCAGGATGAAGAACACTGGCCTGTATTTGATTTCAATGAGATGGCGCAAGATGAGCGATTCGCCCATGCGTCAATATAAGTTATAAAAAATATAAAAATAGCTGAGTAGAAAAAAGATTACTTAATACGTTATCAACAGAAATGGGCGGAATTAAGTTGATTGGAGAGAATGCCTTATGAGCGCAGAACAAAAAAACATTGCAATCGGAAAACCTTTGGTTATCATCGGCCTGTTGCTAGCAGTATTCATCATACTTATGTTGGGAAGTCTGGTTTACGTAGCTGATAAACGAGCGACTTTGCAGCGCCACGTAGAGCTTTCCGCTGAACAGCTTCTGCTATCTCAGCAGATGGCAACTTTCTCACTAGGGGCTTCATCAGGCAAAGAAGATGCCTTTGACAGATTACTGAAATCCCGTATCAAGTTTGATGACATATTAAATACCTACCGTTCGGGAGATATCGTCACTGCGGCCATTTCACCGAAATTGATACCTGATCTCGATGCCGTTGAATCGGACTGGCGTAACTACAGGAATAACATCGAAGTTATTCTAAATGGTCGCCAGGCGATTTCGGAGGTACGGGAGCTATACCAGGTGATCGAAAGTTTTATTCCTCAGATGCTTACCTATTCCGATGAAGTAGTTGGGGTGCTGATCAAGAAAGACTCATCTCCTCGCCAGGTCTACCTGGCAACACGTCAGATGATGTTGTCTCAACGTATTAAGAACAACCTTAACCAGGTATTAGCTGGTGGTGAAGCTGCTGCTGCGGCAGCAGACAGGTTCGGTCGTGATGCAGCCTTATTTGGCCGAGTGCTGGAAGGCCTGTTGAAAGGTTCTGAAGGTCTGCGCATCGAGAAGGTGAAAGACAAAGAAGCGGTTGCCAAGTTACGTGAAGTGGCGATGCTGATTAGTGCGGTGAGCGATAACATCGCCGGTATTCTCGAGCTTTCTCCTGAACTTTTCGAAGTAAAAGATGCGGCCGGCCTGGTAAGTGGGGATTCTGAGCGTATCCTGACAACGCTTGAGTCGTTCCAGCAGAAGATCATTGCCCAGGGTGAAGAGCTCGACTTTATCCAGCTGGTCGGTGTCGGATTTGGTGGTGTCGCGGTATTGCTCATCATCATCGGCGGTATCCTGATGCTGAAAGAAGCGAGAAAACGTGAGGAAAATGCGTTAGAGAACAACAGAAGAAACCAGCGAGCTATTCTGCGATTACTGGACGAAATGGCCAACCTTGCGGATGGTGACCTGACAGTACACGCCACGGTAACCGAAGAGATTACCGGTGCGATCGCCGACTCGGTGAACTTTACCATTGACGCGCTGCGTACCCTGGTAACAACGATTAACAATACGGCATCGGAAGTAACACGTTCCACCGAGAAGACGCAGCAGACAGCGAATGAGCTGGCGCAGGCGTCTAACCAGCAGGCGCGTGAGATTGCTTCAGCCAGTGCCGCGGTGACCGATATGGCAGAGTCCATGCTGACGGTATCGCATGACGCGGATAACTCTGCAAGCGTTGCGGCGCAGTCGATGGATATCGCGCAGAAAGGCGCGCAGGTGGTTCGTAATACCATCGGTTCCATGGAAAAAATTCGTGAGAACATCCAGGAGACATCTAAGCGGATCAAGCGTCTGGGTGAGTCTTCACAGGAGATTGGTGATATCGTGGGGCTGATTACTGAGATCGCCGACCAGACGAACATCCTGGCGTTGAACGCTGCGATTCAGGCGTCGACCGCAGGTGATGCGGGCCGTGGCTTCGCGGTGGTTGCGGATGAGGTGCAACGCCTGGCGGAACGTGCAGGTAATGCGACCAAGCAGATTGAGGGCCTGGTGAACACGATTCAGGCAGATACCAACGAAGCGGTTAAATCTATGGAGATGAGTACCGCGGGTGTGGTGAGTGGTGCTTCTATGGCCGAGGATGCTGGTGTTGCCCTGAAAGAGATTGAGGATGTATCGACCGAGCTGTCTAACCTGATTAAAGGTATCTCTGACTCTACCAAGCAGCAGTCAAAAGTCGCGATGTCCGTATCGGACTCGATGAATGTGATTCAGGAGATCACCCTGCAGACTTCGGAGGGTACCGAAGAAACCTCGAATTCACTTACCGCGCTTAACGAGCTCTCAGCTGAGCTGGGTCGTTCGGTATCCGGCTTCAAGCTACCATCGGCGATTGATGAAGATAATGTCGAGACCGTCATTCTAGAGAACCAGGCTTAGGTTAATCTCGTATAGGTGATCAGGTTATGAGTGTTGATAATACGGTTGAATATAACTCCCTTAGCTGGGTCAAGGCGCAGCTCGATGATGTATTGTCTGATGCTCAGGCGAATCTGAATGAGTACATAGAAAACAAGACTGACGAGAACCTGGAAAACTGCATCGAACATCTGCAGCTGATCTATGGCACCTTGCAGATGGTTGAGATCTACGGTGCAGCGATGCTTGCCGAAGAGATGCGTCTGACTACGACCGCGTTGCTCGAAGGCAATGTCGAACGAGCCGAAGATACCTATGATGTATTGATGCGTGCGATGTTGCATCTGCCGGATTACCTTGAAGGTATCCAGGCTGGTAAGAAAGATGCACCTATCTCTTTGATGCCGCTGTTCAATGATCTTCGTACCGCAAGAAAAGAAGGTCTGTTATCGGAAAGCGTACTATTCTCTCCTGATATCGAAAATGCAGAGATATCTACTGATGGTTATGATGTCGAGGAGATCGAGGCAGGCAAGCTGCAGGGTGAGGTCAAACGGCTGCGTACCCATTACCAGTTAGGACTGCTCGATTATATCCGTAATAACAAAGAACGTGTTGGCCTGCAGCGTATCAAAGCCGTACTTCATTCGCTGGAAAAAGTATCCAGCAATGCCGAAGTACGCCGTGTGTGGATGGTGTGCGGCGCCCTGGTAGAAGGGCTGATGAAGCAGGGTATCGATACCAACCTCAGTATCAAGATGCTGCTTGGCGCTATCGATCGCCAGTTGAAGCTGGTGCTTGATGAAGGCGAAGAAGCCTTCAGCAAGAACTACTCAAGAGAACTGCTCAAAAACGTACTGTACTATATCGGTCTGAGTACGGTAGATAGTCAGTCTATATCAGCAGTTAAAAAAGCATATAACCTGGATGAGCTGATTCCGCAAGAGGCAGATGATAGCGGATTGATGATCGGTGGTCTTAATGCTGATCTGTTCGATACAGTATCGAAAGGTATTACGGAAGATCTGATACAGGTTAAAGATGTACTTGAACTGTTCATGCAGAGCAATGACCAGAATATTGAGCAGCTCGTTCCTGTCGCTGAACAGCTGGGTAAGATCGCAGATACCTACGGTATGCTGGGCATGGGTAATGTTCGCCAGGCCATCATGGATCAGCGCGATGTGATGCAGAGTATCGTCAAAGGTGAAACCGAGATCAGCGAGCCCGTTGTCTCGACTATCGCGTATGAACTGCTGAACGCTGAGTCTGAACTGAAAGATTATATCGATTCGCGCTCTGGTTTTGTCGACATGAATCGAAAGCATGAAGACCAGGCTATACCGGCCGCAGAGTATCGCCAGGTAGTCTACACTGTGGTTTCAGAAGGCCTGAAAAACTTCAGCGAAGCGAAAGAAGCCATTCTTGCATATGTCTCGGGTATCGGTGACAAAGAGCAGCTGGATATCATTTTAAACCGCCTGGAGGAAGTTCGTGGTGTTTCCATGATGCTGCCGTTAGGGCGTGTCGAAGCGCAGATCGCTAAACTGCAGAAATATATACGTGTCGCACTGCTGAACAATAATCATAAGCCTGATGCTAAAGAACAGGATACGGTTGCTGATGTAGTTACTTCTATAGAATATTTTTTCGAGGCGCTATCAGAAGGTCGTCCCGGTGTCGAACAAGGTTTGAATGCCGGTGATGAAGCGGCACAGATACTTGTCGGTATCACAGAATCATATGGCGACTCAGAAGAAACAGAGCCACCGCAAGAAACCGAACTGGATATAGCTGAACCACCTTTGGAAGAAGTTACTGTAGACGAACCGGCAGTCGAAGAAATAGAAGAGCCCTCTGCCGTTGAACCAGAGATTGACCAAGTTGCGAAGCCGGTGGAAACGCCACAAGAGACCAGCGAGTACGCGATATTAGCTGATGATGCCGATGAAGAGATCGTTGAGATCTTCATCGAAGAGGCGGTTGAGGTGCTCGGAGAGTTACATACCTATCTGCCGCAGTGGAAAGATAATAGTGATGATGAAGAAGCGCTGGCGGTAGTCAGGAGAAGCTTTCATACATTGAAAGGCAGTGGCCGCTTGCTCGGAGCAAACCTTATCGGAGAGTTTGCATGGAAGTTCGAGAACATGCTCAACCGTGTGATCGACAACAAGATCAATGTCAGTCAGCCACTACTGCATGCGCTCGATGAAGCTCTAGCTGTATTGCCACAGCTGATCGAGCAATTAAAAGGCAACCGTGAACCGATTGACAATATCGCGCAGCTGATGTCTTCAGCAGATGCGATTGCAGAAGGCAGGGATGTAGTCATCGAAAGTGCAGAACCTGTTGCATCAGACACTGTGTCAGCAGACCAGGCGCCAGCAGAAACGGTTGTTGAAGAACTGATTATAGAAGAGCCGGTTAGCGAAGTACCTGATACTGTCACTGAAGAGCATGTTGTAAAAGAACAGCCCATAGATAAAGAAGATGAAGAAACAGGTGGTGCGGCACAAGCTGAAAGCGATCTGATCGAGCTGCAGCCTGACGCAGAGATTGTTACTGAAGATGCTTCCGATATCGGAATACCTGTAGACGAAGTTGAGCCCGTCGCGGGAGAGAGCGATGTTGAACAAGATGTCCTAGAGACTATGGCAGCCGGTCTTGAAGAAGATGATGAGATGATGAGCTCTCTTGATGTTGAAGAAGTTATCACCCTGGATTCGGTTCCGCTAGAAGATGATGAGTTCGATATAGAGCTGGCTGCTAATGACGAAATAGAGGAAGCGCGCAGCGAGATAACTGAAGATGAGATATTCGTTGACCTGTCAGAACCATCTGATGCAGAAGGTGAGTTCACGATTGAGATCGATGAAAGCGATGCATTTGTAGCTGGTGCAGACGATGACCTCGATCTCGATCCGATGTTACTCAAGATCTACTATGATGAAAGTCAGAGTCATATTTCAGAAGTCAGAAGGTTACTTGATGAATCCGTAGAGAAGCATAGGCCGTTAAAAGCAGATAAAAACCTGACCCGTGCTTTTCACACGCTATATGGAAGTGCACGCACGGCAGATGTTGATGCTATCGCGGATATCAGCGGCGCGGCTGAAAAATATGTGAAAGCTCGCCAGGAAGGTGGTGAAGATGATATTCCTGATGAAGTGACCAGTGTGCTCAGAGAGATCGAGGAGGCCGTTACTGGTATGCTGGCACTGGTCGAAAAAGGAAAGATGCCTGCGCATGATAAAGCTTTACAGGACAAGATAAACAAGGTTGTACAGCGCGAGATACAGGGACAGTTACAGAAGTCCTGGCAGAATAAATCAGCTTCAGCTGATGTGGCTGGAGAAGTTAAGGAAGCTCAGCAAGTCAATGAGCCTGATGATATTGATATCAATGTCGAACAGTCTGAAACCGTAGATCTGTCTTCAAATGAAGGTCTCAGCATCGATATGTCCGAGTTAGAGCCCGGCGCGGAAGGTGATCTGAACACAGGAATAGATGCGGCTGACGAAGCCGCTTTGCTGGTTGGCGAGGAGCAGGCGGTAGCACCGGAAGTGGCTGAAGAAGTATCGGTGTCGATGTCATATGGTGATATCGATGATGAACTGATCGATATTTTTCTCGAGGAAGCAGATGAGTTACTCGAGAGCTGTGAAGAGACATTAGGCGAGATCAGGAATACACCAAACTCTATAGAACATATACATCAACTGCAGCGGAATATGCATACACTTAAAGGTGGTGCACGTATGGCTGAGTTAACACCGGTCGGTAATCTGACGCATAACCTCGAATCACTGGTGGTTATGGTCGATGAGAATAAAGTCAACGCTGATAAAACACTATTTGACCTGCTTCAGGAATCACTTGATGTATTGACCGGCATGTTAGGCAGCGTTAGAAAACGTGAACCATTGATAACAGCTAACAACCTTAATAATCGTATCGAAATGCTGATGCGTGGTGAAGTCGAAGAAAAGCGTTCAGTCGAGCGTTTTGATGTCGATCTGAGTGAACTCGAATCAGGCGAAGATGATGAAGAGTTGGAAGATATCGATATCTCTGCACTGTTACCCGGCAACAAAGACAGGTCGCCTGCTGAGGATGAAACAGCAGAACAGAAGGTTGAAAGACAGGCTGAGGAGGAGCGAGCAGCTGCGACCCTGGCTCGAAGAGCTGATGATGAAGAGCAGGATAAGCCGCATTGGGGCGAGCGAGCGACTGATGTAAGTTTCAAGGACTCACAGGAGCAGGTCCGCGTTCGTTCCGATTTGCTTAACAGCCTGGTTAACTACGCTGGTGAGGTAAATATCTATCATGCTCGTATGGGTAAACAGATATCTGACTTTGGTTTCAACCTCTCCGAGCTGACGCAGACAGTTGTACGTCTGAAAGAACAGCTGAGAAAGCTGGAGATCGAGACGGAGATCCAGATTAGATCTGGTTATGAAAAAGAGGCTGATACTTTTGATGAGAATTTTGATCCACTGGAAATGGATCAGTACTCGACGATACAGCAACTGACACGAAGCCTCGGTGAGACTGCAGGTGACGTGGAAAGTATTAACCATATCCTGAAAGACATCACGCGCGATTCTGAAACTCTGCTGGGACAGGAATCACGTGTAAGTACTGATCTGCAGGAAGGTCTGATGCGTACACGTATGGTTCGCTTTGGCGGGCTGTCTTCACGTTTACGCCGAATCGTCCGTCAGGTCTCACGAGAACTGGGTAAAGAGGTCGAAGTCGAAATCATCGGTGACAGTAGTGAGGTCGATCGTACGGTACTAGACCGGATTATCGCACCGCTGGAACATATGTTACGTAACGCAGTAGCACACGGAATAGAGTTGCCTGAGGTCAGGAGAGCGCTCAGGAAAAATGAGACCGGAAGAATCGAGATCAGTGTCGACAGGCAGGGTACAGACGTGGTCATCGATGTTAAAGATGATGGCTCAGGTATCGATGTCGAAAAAGTCAGGGCGAAAGCGATCAAGCAGGGGTTGATTGCCGCTGACACCAAGCTGTCAGATCATGATGCACTGCAATTCATCCTGCAGTCAGGTATCAGTACAGCTGATGAAGTTTCGCAGGTTGCGGGACGCGGCGTCGGAATGGATGTTGTTGACAGTGAGATCAAGCAGCTCGGTGGTGTGCTGGATATAGAAACCACGCCAGGCAAAGGTACTACTTTCCATATACGCCTGCCACTGACTCTTGCGATTAACCAGGCACTACTGGTCAGTACGACAGATGATGTTTTTGCTATTCCACTTGCAAGTATCGAAGGTGTTGTTCGAATCACAGGCCTCGAATTACAGCGCTTCTATGATAGCGATAACAGTCATTATGAATTTAATGGTATCGAGTATGAGCTGAAACATCTCGGTGCGATGCTAACCGGTAATCAGGGCGACTATTCCAAGCAGTTACAGCTGTTCCCGGTATTGCTCGTGCATGTGGGCGATCAGCATTTTGCGCTTCATGTCGATGACCTTCTGGGTCGTCGTGAGATCGTGGTCAAACCGGTTGGTCTACAGATCGGTAGTGTCCGTGGTATCGCAGGGGCGACTATTCTTGCTGATGGACGTGTTGTTCTTATTCTAGAGATGTCTGCACTCGTGGTTGCCGATAGCCTGTTCAGGGAGCACGCTCCTGTTGTAGAAGAGTTTGAGCCAGAAATCGTTGACGAACGTAAGACGGTGATGGTTGTGGATGACTCTATTACTATCCGTAAGGTTACAGAACGTATGCTCTCACGTTATGGTATCGATGTGATACTGGCAAAAGATGGCGTCGATGCAACTAACCTGCTGCAGGAACGTATGCCTGATCTGATGCTGCTTGATATCGAGATGCCTCGTATGGATGGTTTCGAGGTTGCAAGTTTTGTGAGGAATGATGAACGTCTGAAAAATCTGCCGATCATCATGATCACTTCGAGGACGGGCTCCAAACATAAAGATAAAGCGATGGATATCGGCGTCAATAAATATCTGGGTAAGCCGTTCCAGGAAGATGACCTGGTAAGTAATATAAACGATATTTTACATACTGCGTTCTAGTCGACTTAAATTGAAGAGTAGCAGAGAAATGTTTATGGCTGAAGACAAACAAGAAATCAAATGCGTTATTCTTACGCTACGTAAGGAAAATGTAATCGTGCCAAACGCACTGGTCGCAGAGATCATCTCAGTAAAAGACATAGAGCAGGGTGAGGATGGTCCTGACTGGTTCCTTGGCAAGATGACATGGCGTGGTGCAGAGGTTCCATTACTCTCGTTCGAGGCTTCAGGCGGAGAGAAGATCTCCAAGGTTAATCTGAATACCCAGGCTGTTGTGTTATATGCGGTGGGTCGATCGGGTAGAGTCAGTGAGAACCCATATCTTGGGCTGGTGATGTCAGGTGTACCTCATGTCAGTCACTTCACCCGTGATCAGTTCAAGGGTGATGAAGTTGTCGAAGAGGCACATCCGATGGTAGCTCAAAAAGTACGTATCAACGGCGCCAGTGTGAGTATCCTCGACGTAGACGCCATGGTCGAGATGGTTGACCAGCTTGCAGCTTAGCTTTACGGCCTGACGCACGCCGGGTACAAAAACTTATAAATCTCCCCACAGTGTTTGAATAGCGCTGATGACAGCAGGTCCTGCAGTTTCTGTGCGCAGGATCCTCGGGCCAAATCTGATATTCTCGAAACCGTCCTTTTCCAGGGTCTCGATTTCCTCATTGTTTAAACCGCCTTCCGGGCCAATAAAAATTTCTATCTCTTTATGATTGCCGTTTGTGTCTTTAAGTGACTGTTTTGCTTCCGGGTCAAGGTTCAGTTTCAACGCCTCTGGTTGCAGAACCATGCTCAGTTCATCCAGCATAGTTATCTGTAGGATATCCGGGATAATGCAGCGACCAGACTGTTCACAGGCGCTGATAGCAACCTTGCGCCAGTGCTCAAGTTTCTTCAGTTTTTTCTCTTTCACCAGTTTGTGGTTACTGCGTTGACAGATCACAGGGATGATCCTGTTGACGCCGAGCTCGACAGATTTCTGAATGGTTGTCTCCATCCTGTCCTGTCTGGATAATCCCTGTATCAAAGTGATAGTTATGTTTGATTCATTGTCGACCTGTAGCCGTGATTCGATAGACACTGAAGTTTTTTTGGGATCAGTGTCGATGGTCTTGCATAGATAATCAAAACCATCGCCATTAAACAGGGTGACGGCGGTGCCTGGTTTGCTGCGTAACACCCGTACCAGGTGATTGGAAGTATTTGCGTCAAGCAGCACAGTGCTACCGCACTGCAGGCTTTCAGGATGGTGTAACCGTGTGATGCGCATTATCGTGTACGCAGCTTACAGTGAGAGGTTCTTCCATATGGCTTTGCTGCTGCTGGCCTGGTTTAGTGTATAAAAATGTAAACCTGGTGCGCCGCTATGCAGTAGCTGGTTACATAGCTTGCTGACAACCTCGAGACCAAAAGCCTGCAGGCTCTCTTTGTCATCAGCGTATGCTTCCAGCTGTTTTCTTATCCATCGTGGTATCTCTGCGCCGCAAATATCAGAAAACCTGGTCAGGCTGGCAAAATTTGTGATCGGCATGATGCCAGGTGTTACCGGGATGTCGATACCTGCTTTCTGGCAGTTATCGATGAAACGGTGATAAGCATCTATATTGTAGAAGTACTGGGTGATTGCGCCATTAGCACCTGCAGATACCTTGTTCTTGAAGTGTTTGAAATCACTCTGCGGAGTATCTGATTCAGGGTGGTATTCGGGATAAGCCGCTACTTCGATAGTGAAATGATCACCGCTTGATTCACGTATAAAGGAAACCAGTTCGTTAGCATACGACAGTTCTCTGGCCGTATCTCCTGTTTCCGGTATATCGCCTCTGAGTGTAACCAGGCGTGAAATACCGAGCGCTTTATAGCGTTCGAGCAGATCTTTAATCTGCTGCTTGCTGGAGCCCATGCAGGAGATATGTGGCGCGACATTGATGTTCTTTTCAGCCAGTAGTTTTACGATTTCCAGGGTGCTCTCACGTGTGCTACCACCAGCGCCAAAGGTTACCGAATAGTATTCTGGCTGGAAGGTTTCCTCTAATGCCTGTTGTGTCATCAATAATTTATCAACACCGGCTTCCGTGCGCGGTGGGAAAAATTCACAACTTAGCGTTACAGCTGAATCGGCCGAACGATTATTTTCGTTCATATAAAACTCTCAATATCCTTTGTATACAGCGGCTGATATTAATAACGGTAATGTTCAGGCTTGTACGGGCCTTCTACAGGAACGTTAATGTAATCGGCCTGCTGCTGAGATAGTTGCGTCAGTTTTGCGCCGACTTTTTTCAGGTGCAGGCGGGCGACTTTCTCATCCAGTTTCTTAGGAAGGATGTAGACACGATTATCGTAATTTTCGCTGTTCTTATAGAACTCGATCTGCGCCATCACCTGGTTGGTGAATGAAGCTGACATCACGAAACTGGGGTGGCCGGTGGCACAGCCAAGATTGACCAGGCGGCCTTTTGCCAGAACGATGATGCGTTTACCATCAGGGAAGATGACGTGGTCAACCTGTGGTTTGATCTCGACCCACTCATATTTTTCCAGGGAAGCGATGTTGATCTCGGAGTCGAAGTGGCCGATATTAGAAACGATAGCTTCGTTCTTCATGGCGGCCATATGGTCATGATCGATCACATTGACATTGCCTGTGGTAGTAACAAATATATCACCCAGGGCAGCGGCTTCATCCATCTCGACCACGCGGTAACCTTCCATAGCGGCCTGTAATGCACAGATTGGATCGATCTCTGTAACCCATACGGTTGCACCCATACCGCGGAATGCCTGGGCGCAGCCCTTGCCGACATCGCCGTATCCGAGTACGACACAGATCTTACCTGCGATCATGACATCGGTTGCACGTTTTATGCTGTCGATCAGTGATTCACGACAGCCGTACAGGTTGTCGAATTTTGATTTTGTTGCCGAGTCATTGACGTTCATCGCGGGGAACAGCAGTTGGTCTTTTTCCTGCATCTCGTAGAGGCGGTGGACACCTGTGGTGGTTTCTTCGGTAACCCCTTTAATGCTGGCAGCGATATCCTGCCATGTGGTCGAACCTGGTTTAAAGTTACGGCGCAACACTTCGAGTATGGCCTTGTACTCTTCATTATCACCTTCTTTTGCTTCTGGTACGGCACCGGCTTTTTCGAATTCCACGCCCTTGTGAACCAGCAATGTCGCATCACCGCCATCATCGAGGATCATGTTAGGCAGCTTGCCGTCAGGCCATAGCAGTGCCTGCTCGGTGCACCACCAGTATTCTTCGATAGTCTCACCTTTCCAGGCAAAAACAGGGATACCCTGGTCAGCGATAGCTGCAGCAGCGTGATCCTGTGTAGAGAAGATATTGCATGACACCCAGCGCACTTCGGCACCCAGTGCGACCAGTGTTTCGATCAGCACGGCTGTCTGGATGGTCATATGGATACTGCCCATGATACGGCAGCCGGCGAGGGGTTGTTCTGCTCCGTACTCTTCACGCAATGCCATCAGACCGGGCATTTCTGTTTCAGCTATACGGATCTCTTTGTGGCCCCATTCGGCCAGGGAAATATCGGCGACTTTGAAGTCTTGTTTCGTCTTTGTATCAACAACGGCGTTCATGCTCATCTCCTAATCTTAATTAAAGAAATGAGCGCCGTTGTTATAAAGATACCTTAGAGAAGGATTCTTGCTTCTGAGCCTGACAGTTTTCGGTTGTTACCGATGCCTGATGCAGCGCTCCTCAGAAATAGTGTGCGAATTATAGGACAACTGTGTCCATTTAACAAATTCTGTGAGGCTTCAAGCCTCACCCTTTCGGGGCTTTGCCAAATTGCTGGCCTCGTCGTTATAATTTTTTTAGCGTGTCTAGACATGCTAAAAAATTATGCCTGGATGCTATCAGTTTGGCGTTGCCAGGACTTTGTAAAACGGGCAGAGTTGTCCTACAACCCGGCAGCGGCCTTTAATGCATCTGCTTTATCCGTTTTTTCCCAGCTAAATGCCTCATCTTCACGTCCAAAGTGGCCGTAAGCCGCTGTTTTTCCGTAGATCGGGCGTAGCAGGTCCAGCATCTCTACAATTCCACGTGGCTTTAGATTGAAATGTTCGCGGATAAGTTCCACGATTTTATCGTCAGAGATCTTGCCGGTACCAAAGGTCTGGATGGATATCGATGTCGGTTCAGCAACGCCGATCGCGTAGGAGACCTGGATTTCGCATTTCTCAGCAAGGCCGGCAGCGACGATATTTTTAGCAACATAGCGGCCAGCGTAAGCGGCAGAGCGGTCAACTTTCGATGGATCTTTGCCGGAGAAAGCGCCGCCGCCATGGCGTGCCATACCGCCGTAGGTGTCGACGATGATCTTACGGCCGGTCAGTCCGCAATCGCCTACCGGACCACCGATAACAAAGATGCCGGTCGGGTTGACGTGGAATTTTGTGTCTTTGCTGATCCAGTGTTCAGGCAGCTCGTGCGTGATGATCTCGTCGATGACAGCTTCACGCAGGGTCTCATATTTGATGTCAGGATCATGCTGCGTTGATAAAACCACGGCATCGATGGCTACTGGCTTATCGTCTTCATAGCGGAACGTGACCTGGCTTTTGGCATCAGGCCGTAACCAGGGCAGGGTGCCGTTCTTGCGTAGTTCGGCCTGGCGTTTTACCAGGCGGTGCGCATAGGTGATCGGCGCAGGCATTAAAACATCGGTTTCGTTGCTGGCATAACCGAACATCAGGCCCTGATCACCGGCACCCTGTTCGTGGTCAGATGACTCATCGACACCGGCCGCGATATCGGCGGACTGTTTGTCAATCGAGGTAATGACAGCGCAGGAAGCATAATCGAAACCCATCTCAGAACTGTTATAACCGATCTCTTTGATCGTATTTCTGACGACTTCCTGCATATCGACCCAGGCAGATGTGGTGATTTCGCCCGCGATTACCACCATACCTGTATTGATCATGGTTTCACAGGCAACACGTGCTTTGATATCTTGCTCGAAAATAGCATCGAGTACAGCGTCTGATATCTGGTCAGCGACTTTATCAGGGTGACCCTCTGAAACGGATTCGGATGTAAATAGGTGACTACTCATGTTAAAAACCTTTCTTAGAAGCAAACCTTGGTCTGCATTGTTAAATTTCTTACGGGCATAGCCGCACCACTGTGCCTGGCTCTTTGCGACATACCTCCCATCCCTGGGCATCGTCGCATCTCCATCCCTGGCTCCTTGCGCCATACCACCCATCCCTGGGCATAAAAAAACCCGTTCCAGCTATTTGCTAAAACGGGTTTTCGATGTTCTTTTGTACCGAAACTCGCTTTAGCTGTATTTATAAAGCGCTCGCAATCTGAGACAAATTAGCGCTATCGGACGATTATTATCCATCAATAACGGTCGAAGTCAAATATTATTTAGTACAGAGCTCAAGGTACTCTTTCTGTTCTTCGGCCGTCAATTTCTCATTATTACTTATCTTGTAGTTGAAATATTCATCCCGATCCTCGTAGTGCAGTCGTTTGATCAGGTCTCTGTATACCTCTTTGATATTGTCAGTATTTTCTGTTTCCGGTGTTTGTAACATCGATAGAATATTTAAAGCTTTCTCATGCGCGCTGTCACGAAAGCGTTCGAGTAGTGCTGCAGAGCTTATCTCGGGATTTGACTCGATGGTTTTCTGCAGCTCGTAGAGCAGAGGGAGGCCTTTTGTGAAAGCGTTCTGAAAGTCATCGGGGACTTTGTGATGAGATGCCAGTGAAGGGTTTTGCAACAGTAGAGCAATAGCAATTCGCGTTTTGTTGTTTTGTACCTGCTGACCACGTACTGGCATGATAGTCTTGGCGGCAGCTCTGTTTGCTTCATCGGTTGAAGAGATTTTAGATTCCAGATGCTGCTGGCTGAGACCGACGATCGAAGACAGCTCTTCGATCAAAAGGTCTTTGAACAGGCTATTGTGCATCTTTTGAATCAGTTTGTTGGCCCTGCTGGCAAGCATGGCCTTGCCTTCCTTGCTGCTGATGTCCGACTCGGCTTTCAGGTTATCGAATAAGAAATCTGACAGCGTGGTGGCATTTATGATGCGCTGTTCAAATGCCTCTTTGCCCTCCTTGCGTACCATGGTATCGGGATCTTCCTTCTCAGGTAGGAAGAGAAACTTCGCGACCATGCCGTCCCTGATAACAGCCAGGGTGTTTTCCAGTGCCCGCCATGCGGCTTTCTTGCCGGCATTGTCACCGTCATAACAGAAAACTATCTCGTGTGTAGTGCGGAATGTTTTCTGAATCTGCTCGGTCGTAGTCGCTGTGCCTAAGGATGCTACAGCATAGTTGATACCATGCTGTGCCAGGGCGACCACATCCATGTAACCTTCTACGATGATGATGCGGTCTATCTTTCTTAGCGCCTGCTTGGCCTCGTACAGGCCATACAGTTCATAGCCTTTGTGGAATACTGCATTTTCCGGGGAGTTCAGATATTTGGGTTCGCCCTGGTCGAGTATGCGGCCGCCAAAGCCGATGATGCGTCCTCGCTGATCGGTGATGGGAAAGATAATGCGGTCACGGAACCGGTCGTAAGTTTTATCGTTGTCCTTGATGACGATAAGCCCAGTCTTATGCAATGCCTGCAGGTGATCTCTTGACTTACCCAGGTGGCTGACGAGAAAGTCCCAGCTGTCTGGTGCGTAACCGATGTTGAACTGCTTGGCGATCTCACCGCTCAGGCCGCGTTGTTTAAGGTAGTCGATCGCACGCTGGGATGTTTTTAGCTGTTTCTGGAACAGTTCACTGGCCTGTTTTAATATGTCATACAGAGGCTGTTTGTCCTGCCTCTGTTGCTGTGAGCGGCTGTCTTCCTCGTGTGGCACATCGAGGTGCTGGTCAGCTGCCAGCGATTCGATAGCATCGACATAACTCAGGTGCTCGTAGTCCATGAGGAAGCCGATGACATTGCCCTTGGCGTGACAACCGAAGCAGTAGTAGAACTGCTTGCTTTCACTGACGGTAAAAGAGGGTGTCTTCTCGTTATGGAACGGGCAGCAGGCGGTGTATTCCTTGCCTTTTCTTTTCAGTGGAACACGCGCATTGATCACTTCGACGATGTCGCTGCGTGAGATAAGGTCGTCAATAAAGTTTTGTGGTATCAGCCCGGCCACGATTGCAGATTACGGGTGCAGGTTGACGAATGATAGCTGGCGGGGATTGAAAATCCTTTCATATTCCACGATGGCATAACGGTCGGTCATACCGGCGATATAGTCAGAGATGCCGCGAGCGATGCCTCGCTCGCCATGTTTGTCTTTGAGTATGTCGCAGTGTTCCAAAGCCTCTGTGGGCAGGATCTTCAGGTCGTCCATGAAGGCGTTGAACAGGGCTTCGATAACATCAGCCGCTTTTTTGGTCATTCGATGTACACGGTAGTGCTGGTACAGCTGTTTACGAAGAAACTGTTTTAATTCCAGCTTTTTCTCACTCATCTGTTCGCTGAAGGCCATTATTTTCTGTCCCTGGTTGCGTACATCCCCGGTGGTTTTCAGGCCTGCAGCTTCGATGTTCTGTCGCGAGGTATCTATCAGGTCGACTACCATGACATTGATCATGCGACGTATGACCTCGTGGATAAGCTTCTTATCGTCGAGACCAGGATAAAGTTTGTTGACGGTGTCATATTGTGCGCGAAATAGTTCAATTTTTAACAGCTCGTCGATGCTTATGAGGCCATAACGTATGCCGTCATCGATATCGTGGTTATTGTATGCGGTCTCATCGGAGAGGTCTGTAAGCTGTGCTTCCAGGCTGGGCTGGGTCTTATCGATAAAGCGCTTGCCTACATCGCCGAGCTCTTTTGCGTTATTGAAGGCACAGTGTTTTAGAATGCCTTCACGGGTTTCAAATGTCAGGTTGAGGCCATCGAAGTCCGCGTATTTCTGTTCCAGTTTGTCGACAACACGCAATGACTGGATATTGTGCTCGAAACCGCCATAATCTTTCATGCAGTTGTTTAACGCAGTCTGCCCGGCATGACCGAAAGGGGTGTGACCGAGATCGTGGGCAAGTGCTATGGCTTCTGTCAGGTCTTCGTGCAGTTGCAGTTCACGGGCGATACTGCGAGCTATCTGTGCGACTTCCAGCGAATGGGTCAGGCGGGTACGAAACAGATCACCCTCGTGATTGACGAAAACCTGGGTCTTGTATTCCAGTCGCCTGAATGCGGCAGAGTGTATTATGCGGTCTCGGTCGCGTTGGTACTCATTGCGATATGTTGGATGTATCTCTTCATGCCGGCGTCCGTATGACTGTGTGTCATTACAGGCATAGGGGACTAATCTTCCGCTGTAACTGCTGTTCATGCTCATTGTCCTGGCCTGTTATGTTCAGGCTGCGATGGAGAGACTAATGGCCTTGTTCAGGTCATCCAGCGTGAAATCGTCGGTGACCAGAGATTTGCCGATACCTTTCATCAAGATCAGGCGCAGCACACCGTCGAGTACTTTTTTATCAACCGACATCAGTTCCAGAAACTTTTCAGCCGACATCGAGACCGGTGCCTTGCAGGGCAGATTTGCCTGTTTGATAAGGTTGAAGGTTCGTTGTGTATCTTCATCATTCATCCAGCCCATCTGGTTCGACATGGCTGCTGCCATACACATACCTGCTCCTACTGCCTCTCCATGTAACCACTTACCGTATCCCATACCATTTTCTATAGCGTGTCCAAAAGTATGCCCGAGATTGAGTAGTGCCCGCTTGCCGCTCTCACGTTCATCGGCGGCAACGACATCGGCTTTGGTCTGGCAGGAGACTTCGATAGCATGGCTCAATGCCTGTTTATCTCTCGATAACAGAGCTTTCATGTTGATTTCCAGCCAGTCGAAGAATTCACGATTACATATGAGGCCGTATTTAATGACCTCTGCCAGACCAGCGCTTAATTCACGGTCGGGCAGGGTGTCCAATGTGTCTGTATCAGCAATCACTGCTCTCGGTTGATAAAATGCACCGATCATGTTCTTGCCGAGGGCGTGGTTAACGCCTGTTTTACCGCCGACGGATGAATCGACCTGGGATAGCAGGGTGGTAGGTATCTGGATGAGGTGTACACCTCGCTGGTAGCTGGCAGCAGCAAACCCTGCCATGTCGCCGATCACGCCGCCACCAAGTGCGATGATGGTGGTATTGCGGTCAAAACGGTTGCGTAGCAGGCTGTCATATATCCTGTTCAATACTTCCAGGTTTTTGTATTGTTCGCCATCGGGCAGTATTACCGCTTCGCTCTTTAGCCCGGATAACATGGATCGGGTCTTTTCCAGATACAGTGGAGCGACGGTCTCGTTGCTGACGATAAGCGCGCTATTGCCGGGTATATGTTGCTTTAACAGGTCATCCTGCCCGAGCAGCTTGTTGCCGATATAGATCGGATAACTTCGTTCGCCGAGTTCAACGGTGAGTATGGTCATTTTCTTAATGGGTGTTATCTATTTTAGAGACTTAATGATAGCCTGAATTACGTTATGAATCGAGTTGCTGCCTGTTTCAATGATGTAATCAGCCGTTTCTTCATAGAGAGGCCCGCGTTCTTCAAGTAAACGCTGCAATATCATTTCAGCGGGCTCGTCCGCATGTAACAGTGGCCTGTTCTTGTCCTTGCTGGTGCGTTCGATCAGGGTCTTCAGGTTGCTTTTCAGGTAGAACACCGTGCCTCGGTTAATAAGGTGGTTACGGTTTTCACTGTTTAAGACTGCACCACCGCCTGTTGCCAGGATGATGTTTTTCTTCTGTGTAAGTTCGTCGATGACAGCGGCCTCACGCGCTCTAAAGCCGGCTTCACCCTCTTTCTCGAAGATGAGGGGGATGTCGGCGCCTGTACGTTCCTCGATCACACGATCGCTATCGTAAAAATCCATCTTCAGTTTACGCGATAGCTGGCGACCGACAGTGGTTTTGCCGGTACCCATTAACCCGATTAGGAAGATATTGTTTTGACTGGACATAGATTATATAGGCATAAAAAAAGCGACCTAGCTTTTCTACATAAAAGCTAGGTCGCCTAGGATAGCAGATTTTCAAGGTGTGGTTGGCGGGCCATCCATTAATAATTGTACGTCATCCCATACATAAATGCTTTTATGATTGATGCTGCATAGTGAGCTATGTGTACAGCCTTCGCCATTGAAAAAAGTATCACCAATATCATGTAGACCGTTAGTTGGGGCTGTTGGATCATTCCCGTTAACGACATCAACAATCTGCTCACCACTGTCATGTATACCATTTCTGTTTGAATCAACGAATGGTTCTTCTATATCCTCAAATGACGGGGTGGCATTGTCATTATCATCGAAAATTGCGTTTCCGTTTACATCAGTAAACGATTCTTCACCCAGTGTATAGGCCATAATAGTATTTTTATGATCTGTAGGTGCTTCACTACCTGATGATGTTGACCACTTGACTGTGCAGAAACCATCCTCCGTGACACAGCTCGGGTCGATTAGTCCCCATTCAGTTTTAAAAAATACTGTGTGCTCATCTGTTAATCTTTGATTTTTTCTATCACCTATGCGTACAGTTATGGTTAATTCTGTATATGTAAAAACATTGCTTGCGGGATCTGCAAATATCTGGGGTTCTAGATTTTCAGCAAGAATCGTAAAATTATTTTGTGAAACAGTGCCTGAGTTTATCGGTGTATCAGATGTGTTAGGCGTTTCAAATGAGCTGTTATCTTCGCTGCATCCAGCTAAACACATAGAGCTTGCGAGTAAAGTTATGGCTAAAAAACGGTTATTCATGTCTGTTTCTTCCTTACCTAATCTCAGGTAATTGACTAAAGTGAGAGAGAATCTTTAAGGATTTTAGGAGTAACAAATATAAGCAGCTCCCGTCTTTCGTCACTTTCCAGTGTGTGTCTAAAGAAATAACCGATCAGTGGTATGTCGCCGAGGAATGGAACCTTGTCGACTTCGTCACGTGTGATTTGCTGGTATATACCACCTAATACCACAGTGTCTCCGTTATTTACTAATACCTGTGTGCCGACTTCGCGAGTATCGATACTTGGGATGCCTGCAAAGATGTCGCCGACAGTATCGTTAGTGACTGACAGATCCATGATGACGCGGTCATCCGGTGTGATCTGAGGAGTTACTACGATACTCAGAACAGCCTTTTTAAATTCGACCTGAGTGGCGCCACTCGAAGAGGCTGACAGGTAGGGGATTTCAACACCCTGTTCGATATGAGCTTCATGACGATCTGCAGTAACTACGCGAGGGCTGGAAATTACTTCACCTTCGTTTTCTGCCTGCAGTGCCGATATCTCAAGGTCGATCAAGGAGCTGCCGCTCAGTACGGCGAACGCCAGGCTGCCAGCAGCTGCACCAGCGGTTCCCAGGTTGACGTTCAGACGATCTGCTGCATTGACACCGCTGGGCAGGGTGAATGGCTCTGGCGTACCACCTGCTGCAATATTATCAAGACCGCTAGAGGCTATGGTATCTGCTCCCTGGAAGGTGCCAGTTGTTACACCAAAGCCATTGCTATTGGCTGCTGCCCTGGTGACACCGAAGCGGGACCCCAGTTCTTTTGTGAATTCGTCCTGAGCAATAACGATGCGTGACGAGATCATCACCTGTCTGATAGGGATGTCGAGCTGTTTCAATGTGCGACGAATCTCTGATATGACTTCTTCCGTATCTTTTACGATCAGCGTATTAGTCCGTTCATCGATGATTACGCTACCACGAGGGCTGAGTATGCCGGAAGCAGAAACTCCTCCTTCATCAGCCTCTTCGCCGCCACCGCCACCGGTGAATAGTGCGGCAAGCTCGCTTACTTTTGCGAAGTTAATGGTGAAGAATGCGCTTCTGATAGGTGCAAGTTCAGTGATCGACTGCTGTGCTTCCAGGTCAATTTTTTCCTGTGCGGCAATCTCTTCGCTCGGTGCAATCATCATCACTGTACCGGATTCGCGTTTAGACAGGCCTTTGGCTTTAAGGATGATATCGAGAGCCTGATCCCATGGCACATTCTTCAGGCGTAAAGTCAGGTTGCCATCGACCGAATCGCTGACTACGACATTGAGGCTGGTAAAATCCGCAATAAGCTGTAATACGGCGCGTACCGGGATATCCTGGAAGTTTAGAGACAGACGTTCTCCTGTGTAACCGAACTTGTCTTTTTTAACTTCTTCCAGCTCTTCTTTACTGATTGGCTTTAACTCGATGGTAAAGATATTGTTTGCCTGGTAGGCGACGTGTTCATAGTTGCTGCTGACTGGTTCAATCTCGACACGTACATTATCGTCTTCTTTGAAGCTGCTTACTGATTTAACAGGTGTGGCGAAATCGAGGACATCAAGGGTCTGGCGAAGTTCATCGGGTAGTTGGATACCGAGAAACTTGACCACGACCTTGCCAAACTCTTCGCTGATATCCATAGGGATATTGGCTTCGGTGAGGTTGATGACAACTCTGCCTTCACCTTCTTCGCCGCGCCTGAAGTCGATGTTCTCAATACCACGTGGCTTGTTCGAGAAGCGGGGTGTGCCTGCTTTGGCTGTGGCTGCAGAAGCGGTGTTGTTATCAAAAGCTGCACCTGTTGCTTCACTATCTAATGTGATTAATACGTTTTTTCCCTGGGTAGTAACCTGGTATGGCACGACTTCAGTCAGGTTCAAGATAACGCGCGTTTTTGTTTTTGTCGAAATGGTGGTAATCGACTGGGCGATACCGATACCGATTGGTTGTGAGCGTTTTGGCAGTTTGCTTCCGGTATTTTCGAAGTCGAAGGCGATACGTGCGGGATTATCGATAGTGAAACTTAACGGTGTAACCGCTTCATTGCTTAGTTCCAGGCTTATCTGTATGCGATTACCAGTTAAAGATGTGTATTGTACTTTTTCGATGCTGTTGGCTGAAGTATCAGCAAATGCCAGTGTACTAAGTAAGCAGAACAGCGATAACGTCTGTAAGATAAATTTACCCATAGGGTTAGTGTGTCTCGAAACGTTCATGTTTTGCCCATTCGTTTGGTTGTTTGTTATTGTTTTTAACATCTTTCTCTCCACGCGCTCACAATATATCGGCTATGCAATTAATTGCCACCAATTGCGATTGATGCATCTCTTTCTATATAACCGCCAATACCATCTGGTACGATTTCGACTAGGTAGATAGCGGTTTCGTTGATTTCTATTATCCGGCCTTCACTTTGACCCATGTAGTGACCGACCTGAACGCGATGTACTACGTTCTGTGGATCTTTGATCAGGCCCCAGAGTTGGGTGTTCTGTTCCAGGATGCCAACCATGCTGAGGGTGTCTAAAGGAAATACCTCAAGAGGTTCTCTTGGTCGGGTTGAGTCAGGATTCAGCAGGCTCGCCTTTGTCGTATTGTCGTCTTCCAGATCAATCGTTGCGACAAACGGATCGCGCAGGTCGCCGGCAGTATAGCTGAAGCTCTCGTAAGGCTTAAACTGCGGGATAGGCTTGACACTGCCTACATGCGCAGATTTTGTCTGCGCGATGAATGTCTGCAGGTCAGAGATATCCTGACTACATGATGCCAGGCTGACGAGTCCGATGCACAGTAAACTTCGTTTAAAAATAAGCATTATTCGGCTACCTCTGCAGACTCATCGAGATACTGGTAGGTAATGGCAGTCAATTCCATGGTTAATTTTACGCCGCCTTTAGGGTCTGACGGTTTTATGGCTATGTCCTGTACTGTAACGATGCGTGGCAGTGCAGCAACGCCGCTGATAAACTCTGCAAATTCGTGGTAACGCCCAGTGACTTTTAACTTGATAGGGTATTCTGAATAGAACTCTTTTGGTCTTAAGCCTTCAGGTTTGAAATAATCGATCTCCAGGCCGGATGAAATACCGGTCTGAGAGATGTCTGTCAGCAAGGTCTCGATCTCCGTCTCGTTCGGCAATTGTCGTAATAAGGTGCCAAACGAGGTGCGCATCTCTTCTAGCTGTTGTTTATAAGCTTCAAGGTTGGCTGCTTTCGCCTGTTTGCCGGCAAAAATTTTGCGTAGTTGTTGCTCTTCGGCGGCGACCTTGTCAAGTTCGGCTCTCTGTGTAGTGGTGTCGAGGAAATACCCCGCTGCTGCCAGCCCAGCACAGAGGATGACGATGATCGCGATCTTGACAGGCAGTGGGGCAGTACCGATCCTCTTGAGGTCTTCGATATCCAGGTCATTTAAATTAATTTCGGAGAGGTTCATTAGCTGTCGTCTCCTTTATTTTTTTCTTTCTTATCATCAGGTGAAGTCTGTGATGTTATCAGGGTGAAGTCACTGCTCCTCAGAGTGCCTTGTCTGGTCTCGATCACTTTCAATTTAGGCGTTGCCATCCAGTCTGAAGAATCGATATTCCTCATATAAGCAGATACGCGCCCGTTTGACTCAGCGACGCCCTTTATTGTCAACTGGTTACCTTCCTGTTTGATATCGCTAAGATATATACCTTCGGGTACCGTGCGAACGAAATCATCGAATAAATGTACGATCTGGGGACGCTGTTGCTGTAGTGACTGAATGACATCCATGCGGGCCAGTAGTTGCTCCTTGGTCTCCTCGAGGGCGTCAATCTGTTTAAGTGAAGCGTCGAGTGTCGCAATTTCATCCTGTAGTATCTTGTTGCGATATTTCTGATGTTCTATCTGGTTATCGAACATTACGTGAACCATAAAGATAAGAGCACCGGTCAGTATCAGGGAAAGTACCGTAAGGGTAGCAAACTGCCTGGTCTGTTCCTGTCGCTGTTCTTCGCGCCACGGGAGTAGATTAATATGTGCCATCAGTCAAAACTCCTCATGGCAAGTCCGCAGGCTATCATCAGCGAAGGTGCGTCGTTACTCAAATTTTGTGGGTTGACTTTAGATGCCAGTGACATCTCTGCAAAAGGATTGGCGATTACTGTATTGGTATCCAGTTGTGACTCGACCAGTTCATCAATTCCGGGAATGGAGGCGCAGCCGCCTGCCAGTACGATCAGATCAACCGCATTATGCTGGCCTGAAGTATAAAAAAATTGCAGGAAACGGCTGACTTGCTGAGCGATAGTCTCTTTGAATGGCTCCAGTACTTCGGGGATATAATTATCGGGCAGACCGCCTTCTTTTTTCAGTCGTCCGGCTTCATCATAGGCCAGGCCATAACGCCGCATGATCTCTTCGGTCAGCTGTTTGCCGCCGAAGCTTTGCTCGCGTGTATATATAAGGTGATTATTTTCGACAACGTTGAGGCTGGTCATGGTTGCGCCGATGTCGATGATAGCGATGAGCTTGTCTTCGCTGTCCTCTTCCATCTGGTGGCTGACCATCTTGGAAGAGTTTTCGATGGTATAGGCTTCAACATCCACAATCTTTGGCGTTAAACCACCTAAGGTCAATGCGGCTGAGCGTAATTCTATATTTTCGCTACGAGATGCAGCAAGTAATACATCGACAGTATCCGGGTTGTTCTCGGTTTCACCGATAACCTCGAAATCAAGGTTGATCTCTTCCAGCGGGTAAGGGATGTACTGATCAGCTTCCATCTCGATCTGGGTTTCCAGTTCATCATCACTTAAACCTGTCGGCATGGTGATGATTTTTGTGATGACTGCAGACCCAGCGACAGCGACAGCAGCATCTTTTGTCTTGGTCCCCGATTTTTTTACCGCTTTCTGGATGGTGGCGCCGACAGCTTCCACATCCTGGATATTCTTGTCGACGACAGCATTATCGGGCAGTGGTTCGACTGCAAGACTTTGCACACGGTATTTTTCGCCATCTTGAGCTAGTTCGAGCAGTTTTACCGACGTCGAACTGATATCAAGACCTAATATGGCTGATTTCTTGCGCTTTAACAGACCCACGCGACTCCCCTAATTTATATATTTTAAAGGTAGTTATAGAATATATTATAATTTTTGCATTAAATATTAGCGGCAAGTCTAGAAAATTACTAGGTGGCAGACAACAATGTCGTAAAAATGCCTGTAAACCTATATACTTTGCCGCCTTGATAACACTTAATAGCGCAGGTAAATGGAACAGTGCGATTTCTAAATGTTTTTAAACTGCTAGTCATCATGACTTTGGTGATGATGTCTCTCGCAGCAGTTGTAGTCACAGGTGGCTATTTCTACTTAAACCCTAAATTACCTTCTATCGAGGGCCTGAGTAATGTTCAACTTCAGGTCCCACTCCGTATTTATAGCAGTGATGGTGCATTAATGGGGGAATTCGGTGAGAAAAGAAGGACACCAAAGAAGCTTGAAGAGATTCCTGAGCTGATGCGGCAGGCATTCTTGTCAGCCGAAGATGACCGTTTCTTCGAGCATCCCGGAGTGGATTACCAGGGTATCTTACGTGCTGTGGTCAATCTTGTGCTAACAGGAGAGCGTGGTCAGGGTGGCAGTACGATTACCATGCAGCTGGCACGAAACTTCTACCTGAGTAGTGAAAAGACCTATCTGCGTAAAATGAACGAGATCCTGCTGGCGCTGAAAATCGAACGTGAGCTGGACAAGGAAAAAATTCTGGAGCTATATCTAAACAAGATTTATCTTGGTAACCGCTCTTATGGTGTCGCCGCGGCCGCACAGACATATTACGGCGTTGATCTGGACGAATTGACGCTGGCACAGATCGCGATGATCGCAGGGCTGCCTAAAGCGCCGTCGACGTTTAATCCAATTGTAAATCCTGATCGTGCAACGATTAGACGTGATTACGTATTATCGCGAATGCATCAGCTTGAATTTATTACCCCGGAACAATACGAAGAACAGCGTAACGCGCCGGTAACAGCAAAACGTCACCATAGTGCTATCGGTGTATACGCTCCTTATGTCAATGAGATGGCGCGTGCTGAAATCGTCAAACAGTTCGGTGATGAAGCTTACGTGCGTGGTCTTAATGTATACACTACGGTAAACAAGCGCTTACAACGCGCAGCGAATGACAGCATCTGGAACGGGCTGGTGGCTTATGACCAACGCCATGGTTACAGAGGTGTCATCCGGCATGTTGACCTGGACCATGAGAATGCAGCTGCACAGATTGCCAGTGCGGAAGGTGAAAGTGAAAGTGAAGGCGAGCCGCCGGCTCTGGTCGATATACTGAAGGACGATGAAAATTACGGGCGCTTTGTTCCGGCGCTGATCCTGTCTGTGAACGATGATATTTCGGCAGATGCTGCAGGCGAAAAACCTAAAGCCGCTGCAGAGACATCAATAGAAAAACGTTCCGCTACTGCATTACTCAAGGATGGTAACCAGGTCCGTATTCCCTGGAGCGGCATCAAATGGGCGCGTGAGTATGTCAGTGTTAATCGGGTCGGTAAGGAGTTGCAGAAAGTTTCAGATGTTATAAAGCCCGGCGATGTAGTGTGGCTGGGTAATGACCCAGTCAAAGGCTGGAGCCTTGGCCAGATACCAGAAGTCCAGGGTGCCCTGGTCTCGGTAAAACCGAATACCGGCGCCATACAGGCGTTGACCGGCGGTTTTGATTTTGAACATAGTAAATTCAACCGCGTGGTGCAGGCAAAACGGCAGGCCGGTTCCGGGTTTAAGCCGATTATCTATGCGGCAGCACTGGACAAAAAGTATACGCCAGCAAGTCTGATCAATGATGCGCCAGTGGTATTCGAAGATTCGGCACTGGAAGGTGAATGGCGTCCGGAAAACTATAGTGGTAAAACATTTGGACCGACCAGGTTGAGAGAGGCGTTGTACAAGTCGCGTAACCTGGTATCGATTCGTATACTAAGGGATATCGGTCTCAAGCACGCGACACAATTTGCGAAGAATTTCGGCCTGGACAGCAAAGAGCTTCGTTATGATCTGTCACTGGCATTGGGTAGTGCTGAGCTTAGTCCATTGCAGATGGCGCGTGTTTACTCGGTATTTGCAACGGGTGGTTACCTGACTAAACCTTATTTGATCCAGCGCATTGAAGATGCAGACGGTAGCGTCCTGTATGAGGCTGATCCGGCGGTTGCTTGTGTTTCATGTGTTATTGCCGAGCAGAAGTGGTCAAGCAAGATTGTTGAAGAAGATTCCCTGGCCAAACTGCCTAAGCAGGCTGAGCGTACCCTGGAGCCACGCCTGGCATTCCAGATGAACTCTATCCTGCAGGATGTCGTACTGCGAGGCACGGGTCGTCGCGCCATGTCGCTGGGACGAAAAGATCTTGCTGGTAAAACAGGTACTACCAATGATCAGCGTGATGCCTGGTTCAATGGTTATAATCCAGATCTGGTGACCACTATGTGGATAGGGTTTGATCAGCTCAAGCCATTAGGAAGCAAGGAAACAGGTTCGTCTGCAGCACTACCTGTATGGATTGATTTTATGAAGACTGCCTTGGCAGGTAAACCAGAGAAGCAGTTGCCACCGCCCGAGGGCCTGGTCACGATGAAGATCAATGCTGAGACAGGTCGAGCAGCAACCGATGTAGATACCAATACTATCTTTGAGATATTCAGAAGAGAGAATGTGCCTACTGTAAGCAATGCAGCGCCAGCTGAGTTGCCGGCCAATGGAGACGATGCTGCAGCTATTCCTGAGCAGCTGTTCTAGATGGCTGCGCCAAGCAGCTGATTTCTGGGTTGCTATACCGAGCAGCTGTCTACGAGCAGGTCCTGGTTTGGAACTCGGTTCCGCAGCTTCAGCCGAGGCGCTGTGGCAGGTTTTTAAGTGTGGTACTGTGCGCTGACTTCGTGTACGGCATTCACCAGTGCAGCAACATTTTCCGGGCTGATATTCGGCGTGATACCATGGCCGAGGTTGAATACATGGCCGTTGCCATGACCGTAATCTGCAAGGATCCGGCTCACTTCCTGTCTGATGACTTCAGGATTTGTGGCCATGATCGCCGGATCCATATTACCCTGTAACGCGACCCTGTCGCCTATCTGCTGGCGAGCTACTTTTATATCGACAGACCAGTCCAGGCCAACACCATCACAGCCCGTATCAGCGATATCAGGCAACCATAAGCCGCCACCTTTGGTGAATAACACCACAGGTATCTTCTGGCCATCTTTTTCACGGATGAGTTGATCGACGATCTGTTGCATGTAGGCAAGAGAGAATGCTTTGTAGTGAGGCGTGGTTAATGCACCACCCCAGCTGTCGAAGACCATGACTGCCTGGGCGCCAGCTTCGATCTGGGCATTCAGGTATAGGGCCACGGAGTCAGCAAGCTTGCTCATCAGTGTGTGGGCAGATGCGGGATCTTCGAATAACAGGGCTTTTATCTTGGAGAAGGTTTTGCTGCTGCCGCCTTCGACCATGTAAGTCGCCAGTGTCCACGGGCTGCCTGCAAAACCGATCAGAGGTACGCTACCATTGAGCTCCTTGCGTATCAGTGAGACGGCATCGGTGACATAAGAGAGTTTATCAGCCGGATCAGGTATGGCCAGATTGTTAACGTCGCTGGCTGTGTCGATAGTTTTTGTAAACCTTGGGCCTTCTCCTTCAGAGAAGTAAAGTCCCAGTCCCATGGCATCCGGGATAGTCAGTATGTCTGAAAACAAGATGGCGGCATCTAGGTCAAAACGGCGTAGTGGCTGCAGAGTTACTTCGCAGGCAAGCTCGGGGGTGCTGCACAGTGTCATAAAGTCGCCAGCTTGTGCCCGTATTTCACGATACTCGGGCAGGTAACGTCCCGCCTGTCGCATGATCCACACTGGCGTACGATCCACTGGCTGGCGAAGCAGGGCCTTAAGGTATCTATCGTTTTTTAGTTCGCTCATCTATGTATGAGTTTTTCTTCTTGTTGGTTTAAATAACGATTAATTCAGCAAAGCTTGAGAGCTGTTTACTGGGTGCTTAGCATGGATTTGATGCGGCCACTTACTTCGCCCATGTCGGCGCGACCGATGATCTGTGGTTTGACCAGGCCCATCACTTTACCCATATCTTTTATAGAGCTGGCCGAAGTTTGTTCGATTGCCTGGTTGACGATGGCATCGACTTCTTCTTCGCTCAGTGCCTGTGGCAGGAACTCCTGGATAATATCGATCTCCATGTTTTCCTGGTTCACAAGGTCATCACGGCCAGCGCTCTTGAACTGTGAGATCGATTCACGGCGTTGTTTGACCATCTTATCTAGGATAGCGATAACGCGTGCATCATCCAGCTCTACGCGCTCATCGACCTCTATCTGTTTCATTGACGAGGTCATCAGACGGATAATCTTCAGGCGTTCTTTCTTGCCTGACTTCATCGCGCTGACAGCAGCATCCTGGATCTGTTTTTTTAGGTCACTCATCGGCAGCTATTTATGATCGATACTATTTACTGGACAGCACTATAAAAATACGGCCGCATTCAGGCCGTGTCGACAGGGCTGTACAAGTGAATTAACGGCGACGCTGGTGAGGTGAACGCGCAAATTTATTACGTTCTTTTGAAAGTTTTTTGAGGTGACGCTTAACAGCTGCAGCAGCTTTGCGTTTGCGCTCAGTTGTTGGTTTCTCGTAAGCTTCGCGTTTGCGAATTTCGGTTAGTACACCGGCTTTTTCACATGAACGCTTGAAACGACGCAGTGCAACGTCAAATGGCTCGTTTTCTTTAACTCGTATTGCAGGCATAGTGCTCTCTTTAGCAGGCTGTTTTGGCCTGTCGCTATAAAAATAAATTCTTAAAAGATAAATTCATATATAAAAAATCCGCAAAGTATGCGGTGAACGAAGTATTATATCCCATTTTTAATGAAAACAAAAAGCCGGAATTTAAAAATTAAACCGATTAATAGTGAATCGGTTGGGTAAATAGTCAAAAAATGATCGTTTTAGGTATCGAAAGCTCGTGTGATGAAACCGGGATTGCAGTATATGACAGTGAGCGGGGGTTGCTGGCTCATACCCTGCACAGCCAGGTAGCGGTACATGCCGAGTTCGGTGGTGTAGTGCCTGAGCTGGCTTCTCGCGATCACATCCGTTATCTGGTTCCGCTATTAGAGAAGGTGCTGCAGCAGGCAACGATCAGCAAAGCAGATATTGATGGCATAGCGTATACAGCGGGTCCCGGATTGATCGGTGCGCTTATGTCAGGTGCCTCGGTAGGGCGTTCACTAGCCTGGGCGCTGGATGTTCCCGCGCTGGAAGTTCACCATATGGAAGGTCACTTGCTGGCCCCGATGCTGGAGGACAATCCTCCGGTGTTCCCATTCGTCGCATTGCTGGTGTCCGGTGGTCACACCCTGCTGGCCTATGTGAAAGGCATCGGGCAGTATGAGTTACTCGGTCAGAGCCTTGATGATGCGGCGGGCGAGGCTTTTGATAAAACAGCTAAATTGCTTGGCCTTGGTTACCCGGGTGGCCCTGCACTGGCGGCACTTGCTGAGCAAGGCAGGCCGGGCGTGTACAGATTCCCGCGTCCCATGATCGACAGGCCGGGCCTGGATTTCAGTTTTAGCGGGCTTAAGACCTTTGCTTTGAATACCATGCAAAATGCCGCTGAAGCGGGAAATGGTGAGTTAAGTCAGCAGACGAAAGCCGATGTCTCACTGGCCTTTGAAGAGGCGGTAGTGGATACCCTGAAAATCAAATGTCGTCGCGCTCTCGAACAGCAGCAGTGCGACAGGCTGGTTATCGCTGGTGGTGTCGGCGCAAATAAACGCTTGCGGACAGAGCTGGCGGATATGATACGGCAGCAGGGTGGCGAGCTGTTTTATCCACGGATCGAGTTCTGTACAGATAATGGTGCCATGATCGCACAGGCTGGCTGTTTCAGGCTTATGGCTGGTGAAACTCAGCCGCTGGAGATCGATGCCAGGGCGAGGTGGTCGATGCAGGAATTGAAAGCTATCTAACCCGGTTTACTCGGTAATTTATGCGGGCTATTTCTTTCCCGCACCAATTTTTCCTTCACTACCATTCAGCAGTGACTGGATGTTTGTCTTATGACGCCAGAATACGATGAGGCTCATCACTGCAGCTGCAGCAGTAAGCTCTATCGAGTGAGTGAGGTACCAGAGGATAAATGGTGTGGCAAAAATAGAGACCAATGCCGAGAGGGACGATATCTTTAATAAAGTAGCGACTGTCAGCCAGATAGCGATGGCGATGACGCCCACTTGCCAGTTGATGCCGAGGATAACGCCATAATAGGTGGCAACACCTTTGCCGCCTTTGAAGCCATAATAGACAGGAAAAACATGGCCTAACAGGGCAGATAATCCAACCAGCGCAATTCCCATCGCTTCCAGTTGAAACTGTACAGCGAGCAGTACAGGAATTAAACCTTTCAACATGTCCCCTAATAAGGTGATAATAGCGGCCTTTTTACCGCCATGACGTAAAACATTGGTCGCACCCGGGTTGTGGGATCCGGTTTTTCGTGGGTCTTCGAGTCCCATAATCCTGCAGGTGATGATGGCGGATGATATCGAGCCGATAAGATAAGCAGCACCTGCAAATAGTAATATATAGAGATAATGGTCCATGTGTGATTCTGCTAGTTATATTTCAGATAGACTTCGCAATGCGGTGCAAGCTTACCTGAGACCTTTAAAGAAATCTTTATCTCTTTGCCGCTTTTATGTTTTGCTTGCGCCAGAAATTGTCGTTGTTGGATTGCAGTGAGAGATGTCCGTGAGGATTGATTCAGTAACCTGTATTTTTGTTCATGGTTGGGCGATGAACAGTGCCGTTTGGGATGAATGTGTAAAGTTGTTGCCTGACTGGATGGATGTGATCCTTGTCGACTTGCCCGGACATGGTTCGATGTCGGAGGTGAAGGCAGAGACGCTGGACGATTATGTGCATACATTGGTACCGTTAGTTCACCGTCCCGTATTATGGGTAGGCTGGTCACTCGGTGGCCTGGCAGTCTTAAGACTGGCGGAGCTATATCCGCAGCGTGTCGCTGCTGCAATGCTGGTTTCGACCAACCCCTGTTTTGTCAGTCAGGATGGCTGGAGTTGTGCTGTCGATCAATCGGTATTCAGGCAGTTTGCCAGTGATCTGGAAAAGAACCAGGAAAAAACGATTCGGCGCTTTCTCGCATTACAGGTGAAAGGTGCCAGTGATGTTATGCCGGTTGCCAGGCAGTTGCTAAATAGCATTGAAAGTCGAGGAATGGCTTCACAGCGGGCATTGACCGCCGGTCTCAAAATATTGCTTGATAGCGATCTTCGTCAGGCGTTGAGAGTTATTCATAGCCCATTGCGCTGGCTGCTGGGTGCAAAAGACAGCCTTGTTCCGGCTGAACTGGCGGTTTTATTGAAAGAAGACTATGCACAGCAAGATGTCATGGTGCATCCGGATGCTAGCCATGCGCCTTTTATCTCTCAGTCCGAGTTTTTTGTTGAGCAACTGGTCGATTTGGCGCAGCAGTTGCGTATAGGTCAGATCTGACCTTCGCAGGCTTGATCTTTGCGGTAAGATTAATAGATAATTTTTAAATCGAAAAATCCGGATTATGTCTCAAACAGAAACACAGCAACAGAAATTCGACCAGCAGCGTGTACGCCGTGCATTTGACCGTGCAGCAGAGAGTTATCAGCAATATGCTGTTCTGCAGAAAGAAGTCTGTAACCGCTTACTGGAAAAGCTGGAAGTTGTTAAGTTCTCGCCAGGGTTGATCCTCGATGCTGGAACCGGTACCGGGTCTGCCATCCCTACATTGTTTGCCCGTTATAAAAAAGCGCAGGTGGTTACACTTGATCTGTCTGAAAACATGCTGGAAAAAGCAAAACGTAATGGCAGCCTGTTACGCTCGCCGCACGCTGTCTGCGGAGACCTGGAAAAATTGCCTTTTGCAGAAAATTCTTTTGACCTGGTTTTTTCCAGCCTGAGTATGCAGTGGTGTAATGACTTAAATGCAGCATTGCTCGAAGCAAAACGTGTGCTCAAAGCGGGGGGATTATTTGTGTTCACAACTTTTGGTCCCGACACTCTGAAAGAGTTGCGCCATAGCTGGGCCACCGTTGATGATAGTAATCATGTTAACCAGTTCATCGATATGCATGATATAGGTGATGCACTGCTGCGGGATGGCTTTGCTGAACCGGTAATGGAAGCTGAGATTCTAACGGTTACTTATGATTCGGTCGAGCGCCTGATGCGTGATCTTAAAGCAATCGGTGCAAACGTCACTGCCGGCAACCCGGAATCGACTTCAGTTGTCGATGATCATATCGATGATAAGCCAGGCCGAAAAGGTCTGGGTGGTAAATCGGTGCTAGATGCTGTTCGACAGGGATATGAAAAGTTCAGGCAAGATAAGGTTCTACCTGCCACTTATGAAATTATTTATGGTCATGCATGGAAGCCCTCAGCCGCGGAGCCTGAAACTAAACCAGGTCATTCACAATTTGTGAAATTTGGAGCAAAGTGAATCGTTTATCGATTTAACTCTGTGGTTTGAGCTTGATTTTCCCTGCCGTGATTTATTTCAATGGCATATGATTTTTCAATAATTTAATTAGAGGCAATGTTTAGTGATGTGATGACTGGATTAATCTGATCGCTTGATGAGAATTGTCTTGGCATGCAAAAATTACGCGATAAAAAGGCCGGTTAAAAAACCGGCCTTTTTATTTTCGATATCGAATCATTCAGGATTGAAGTTTCCAGTGTTTAAGCTTCAAACACTACCCGCATCTTGTTCAGCGCATTCTTTTCGATCTGGCGAATTCTTTCAGCAGAAACCTTATATTCATCGGCCAGTTCATGCAGAGTGGCTTTGTCCTCATTTAACCAGCGACGATTGATGATGTCCTGGCTGCGTTCATCCAGGGTCTTCAGCGAGTCGGCCATGAGGCTCAATTCCTGTGAGCGGGTATCATCTTGTTCCAGTTGATACGATGGATCTGCCCTGTCATCTGTAAGGTAAGCGGCTGGTGTGAAATGCTGCTCGTCGTCGTTATCATTCGTCGGTGGATCGAAAGTTACATCACTGCCGCTCAGGCGAGACTCCATTTCTAAAACGGTCTCTGGCTTTACACCCAATGTTTTAGCAACGTCATTCACTTCGTCATTGTTAAACCAGCCCAGTCTCTGTTTAGAGCTGCGCAGCTTGAAGAACAGCTTGCGTTGCGGTTTTGTAGTAGCGACTTTCACAATACGCCAGTTACGTAATACGAACTCGTGTATCTCGGACTTGATCCAGTGAACGGCGTACGAGATCAGGCGTACTTCGTGTGTCGTAGAAAAACGTTTCACCGCTTTCATCAGGCCAATATTACCTTCCTGGATTAAATCTGCCAGCGGCAGGCCATAGCCCGAGTATCCACGTGCGATCTTAACCACGAAACGGAGGTTGGACATAATCAATTTTTGCGCTGCTTCCAGATCGTTCTGATTTTCCAGTCGCAGGGCCAGTTCGCGTTCTTCATCGGCAGTTAAGACAGGAATACCGTGAATCTGGCGGATGTAAGCATCCAGATTACCTGCACTTAACGATGAGCCTTGAATGGCTGGAATTAAAGCTTTTGTCATGTTTTCTTCTCTCATGGTTGAATATTTTAGCACTCCTGAGATAAGAGTGCTAATTTTGAGAAAAGTTCATCGTGATTTATCGGTATATTTTTTTCGTAACATGAGGGGTGTAATGTAAGATATTGATTATTATATAAATAATCTTACTGTCTTAGCTGGGCTCGATGTCTTTAAGGTGTCGGCTTACGGCAATCCATGAGCCAATCAGCCCTAATGCGCAGCTGATGATGATCAGGAGCAGGGTGTTGCCAGCACCTAACCCGGTGAGTCTGAAATCGCTGTGATAGAGCAGTGCCAGTTTATGTATCGGGTTTTCCATCATTAACATAGAAAGCAGTGTAATGATCCATGCCAGTACACCGCCGATGATGCCGTACCAGAAGCCGGTGTATAAGAATGGCCGACGGATGAAGGCATCAGAGGCACCGATGAGTTTTGATACTTCTATCTCTTCACGACGGTTCTGTATATCCAGTCGAATCGTATTGCCCACCACCAGCAAAACGGCAATTGCCAGCATTGAGCTGATGACCCAGATGCTCCGGTTGGCGATCTCGATAAAGGTATACAGTCGTTTTACCCATTGCACATCGAGTTGAGCGACTTCGACCAGTTTATTCTTGCCCAGGTCGTTAACCAGCTTCGTCGTCCTGTCTGGCTGATTCGACAGTATCCTGGGATGAACGACGAGAACGATGGGTAGAGGATTGTCGTCGAGATATTTCAATGCATCACCAAAGCCGGATATTTCCTTGAACTGTTGCAGGCCTTTTTCTTTGTCGATGAGCTCGACTTTTTTTATGTCCTTATGTTTCTCCAGCTTTGACTGTAACTTTTTGGCTTCGGCCTCGTTTACGTGGGTGTGCAGGAATAGCGAAATCTGGGTTGAACCATCCCAGCCGGTACTGACCTGACCTATGTTAGCAAGTCCGATATAGAGGCCGACAGGCAATGCCAAAGCGATTGCGATGACAGTAGTCGTCATCAGTGTCGCGATTGGCTGTGCATATAAGCGCCCTAGGCTGGCGAGGCTGACTCGCAGGTGGTGGCTGAAATATGCGCGTAGCCGATTAGACTTTTTGGGGTTGCTTCGCATAACGCTTATTTCTGTCCACGGTTGTTCAGGGTGAACGGCAGGCCATTATGGGCGACTCGACCGTCGTGCAGGCTGATCATGGGCGTACCCATCTGTTTGATCAGTTCGAGGTCATGGCTGGCGATCAATACCGTAGTGCCTACCTGGTTGAAGCGGGCAAAGAGATCCATGATTTCTCGCGAGAGTTCAGGGTCGAGGTTGCCGGTAGGTTCATCGGCAAGCAGTAACAGAGGTTTGTGAACGATGGCTCGGGCGATGCCGACACGTTGTTGTTCACCTCCAGATAAGGTGATCGGATCGGCTTTTTCCTTACTCAGCAAGCCGACCTGGTTGAGTGCGGCGCGAACCCGTTTGTGTATCTCCTGACGGCGATATCCCTGGATGATCAACGGCATGGCAACATTGTCAAACACCGGCCTGTCGTATAGCAGGTGATGGTTCTGAAATATGATACCGATGTTGCGACGGATGTAGGGAATCTTGCGATTACTGATATTATTCAGGTTGACGCCATCGAGAAAGATCTGTCCTCGGGTCGGCCTTTCTATCATAGCGATCAGTTTCAGCAGAGTGCTTTTGCCAGCGCCCGAGTGCCCGGTAAGGAATGCCATCTGACCTTTCTCGAGCCGTAAGTTAACCTGGCTCAATGCATCATGTCCGCCAGGGTAACGTTTGCTTATATTATCGAAGTGGATCATGTTGGCAGATGGCCCTGTTTACTCGAGCAAAGCGTCAACAAATTCGCTGGCACTAAATGGCCTCAGGTCATCAATACCTTCGCCGATACCTATAAAACGGACCGGTAGTTTTAATGTCCTGGCGATAGAAAACAGGATACCGCCCTTCGCTGTGCCGTCGAGCTTGGTCACCGCCATTCCGGTCAGGCCGATGCTGTCATGAAACTGTTGTGCCTGGTGCAGCGCGTTCTGACCAAAACTGGCATCCATGACGATCATCGTTTCATGCGGTGCGCTGGCATCAAGTTTTGCGAGCACACGTTTTATCTTCGCCAGCTCGTCCATCAGGTTGTCCTGGGTGTGCAGGCGACCGGCCGTATCGGCAATGATAATGTCGATATTTTTTGAACTTGCAGATTCTACAGCGTCAAAGATAACCGATGCCGGATCCGCGCCTGTACCCTGGGCGATAACAGGAACGTCGTTTCGTTGACCCCATTCCTGTAATTGCTCAACGGCTGCGGCACGGAAAGTGTCGCCAGCTGCAAGCATGACGGATTTGCCCTGTTTTTTGAAGTGGTTTGCAAGCTTGCCGATACTGGTGGTTTTACCCGCACCATTGATACCAACCACCAGTATTACGAATGGCTTTGCGCTATCCGTGTTCAGGGCCTGTTCACAGGGTTGCAGGATATCTTTCATTATGGAGGCTAATTTTGCATGCAGTGCATCTGCATCGGTGATGGCTTTACGAGAGATATCGTTCTGCAGCTCGTCGATAATGGTTGTGGTAGCATCTATGCCGACGTCGGCACTGAGCAATCGTGTTTCCAGTGCATCTAATAGTTCGCTGTCGATGTTTTTTTTGCCGAGCAGGAAGTCGGCCATACCGTCGGCAAAGGTACGCCTGGTTTTATCCAGGGAGTGACTTAGCTCTGAAGGTTTTTCTTCAGGTGAAGTTTGAGTTTCAGCTTCGGATGTGGCTGTCTGTGTGGTATTTTTTTGTTTGCGTTTTATAAAGCCAAACATGATGATTCGTGCATAGAAAATAATTGGGGTATCCTATCATTACTCATCGGTTTTTACATGGATGGATACATCGATAACAGAATAAAAATGATGCCTCTGTGATCGGGGTGTGCCTGTAACATTACTGGTGTGTATTTAGAAAGTAGCTTATGAGAAGACATAGATGAATATGAAGTCAATTGCGGCCCTGCTGGCTGTCTGTACACTGGCTCTCGGCTGGGTGCTGTATAACAAAGATGAGCCTGTCGCAGAACAAAGTGACGAAGCGATAAAATCATACAGGTTGTCCAATGGTATGAAGGTCCTTGTTATAGAGAATCACCGTGCGCCGGTAATGGTGTCCCAGGTCTGGTACAAGGTCGGTGCAAGCTATGAGCATGATGGTATCACCGGCGTCTCTCATGTGCTGGAACACATGATGTTCAAGGGTACTGAGGATCATCCCGCAGGTGAGTTCTCAGAGATCATCGCTGCAAACGGCGGAGAAGAGAATGCGTTTACCGGCCAGGATTTTACTGCCTATTTCCAGAAGATCGCTAATGACCGGCTCGAGCTGTGCATGGAGCTTGAAGCAGACCGCATGCGTAACATCACATTCGATGAAAAAGAGTTCATCAAAGAACTCGAAGTGGTGAAAGAGGAGCGCCGTCTGCGCACAGAAGATAAACCGACCGCGCTCACCTATGAACGATTTAACGCGGTAGCTTACACCAATAGCCCGTACCGTCGGCCGATCATCGGATGGATGGAAGACCTCGATACCCTGACGGTCGATGACGCACGAAAGTGGTATGAGACATGGTATGCACCGAATAATGCGACGCTGGTCGTGGCAGGGGATGTTCAGGCAGAAGAAGTCTTCAAGTTGGCGAAGCAATACTTTGGCAAGTTGCCGGCATCTGAGATACCGGAAGTGAAGCCCCGGCACGAAGCCAGGCAATATGGTACCCAGCGTCTGACAGTCGAATTGCCGGCAAAGATACCGTATCTGCTGATGGGATATAAAGTTCCCAATCTAACCACCGATAAACTCGGCACAGAGCAGGAGCAGGAGCTCTATGCGCTCGAGGTACTGGCCGGCGTGCTCGATGGAGGTAACAGTGCGCGTTTGAGTAAGAACCTGGTGCGTGGGCAGGAGATAGCCAATAGTGCCGGTGCCAGTTACGGTATGACGGCGAAACATGAGACGCTGTTCATATTGTCGGCTGTTCCCAGTGATAATGTCGCCATCGAAGTGCTGGAATTTGCATTGCGTGATGAACTCAATACGATAAAGACCCAACTGCCGGATGATGATGAACTGGAGCGTGTGAAAGCTCAGGTGGTCGCCGCCCAGGTATACAAACAGGATTCGACCTTCTACCAGGCGATGGAAGTCGGCATGCTCGACACCATTGGCCTGCCGTGGAAGATAAAAGATGAATATGTCGAGAAGATACTCGCCGTTACTGCAGAGCAGGTGCAGCAGGTGGCAAATAAATATCTTACTGATGACCGTCTGACGGTCGCAGTACTTGAACCGCTGCCGAACGGGACAGAGGGTGATGGCATGGAAGATGACATGGCTCAAGCGCCACTGACAGGAGAGAAAGATGCAGAATAGTACCGTAGTCGTGCGAGCCGGAAACAGCATATACATGCACCAGGTTAAGAGTACGTTGCGATTTGTTGTCCTCGTGGTTCTGGCCTTTACCAGTAGCAGTCTGTTCGCTACCCCGCAGATTCAGACCTGGCAGACAGAGAATGGTGCCAGGGTGCTGTTTGTGCCGGCGCCAGAAATTCCGATGCTGGATGTCCGTATCGTCTTCGATGCAGGTACTGCACGTGATGATGGCCTCAGTGGCCTGTCGGTGTTAACCAATGGCTTGCTGTCTGAGGGGGCGGCAGGCAAAACGTCTCAGCAGATTGCAGAAGCATTTGAGTCGGTCGGCGCGCAGATAGAGTATGACGCGGCACGAGATATGGCCCTGGTGGGTGTGCGTAGCCTGACGGAGTCACGTTACCTGAGTGTGGCGATCGAAACCCTCAAACAGGTCCTGACGCAACCGGACTTTCCTGAGGACGCCTACCAGCGTGAGCTCAACCGTATGAAACTGGCGGTCAAGGCAAGAAAACAGTCTCCCGCAGCGCTGGCCAGCAAAGCGTTCAATGAAGCGGTGTTCGGTGATCATCCATATGCATCACCAGCGTCAGGGACCTATGAAAGCCTGGAAAAGATGACGCTGGCGGATGTCCGCGCATTCTATAAGCAATATTATGTCGCCAGCAATGCGACTGTCGCTATCGTCGGAAATGTCGAACGATGGCAGGCAGAAGAGATCGTCAAAGCCCTGGTTTCAGATTTACCTGCTGGTGAGAAAGCTGCTGCCTTGCCTGAAGTGCAGCCTTTAACAGAAGCGAAAAAGATCATCATCGATTACCCTTCTACGCAGACGCATATCTTTGTTGGACAGCCCGGAATCAAGCGTGGAGATGAGGATTACCTCAGCCTGTACGTGGCGAATCATCCTTTTGGTGGCAGCGGATTTACATCCAGGCTGGTCGATGTCATCCGTGAAGAGCATGGTCTTGCTTATAGTGTGTATAGCTATTTTTCTCCGTTAAGAGAAGCAGGTCCCTTCACTATGGGGATGCAGACCAAGACTGAGCAGACAGAGCAAGCCCTGCAACTGCTAGACCAGCAGCTCAGATTATATGTCGACAAAGGGCCGGAGAAAGAAGAACTGGCGGCAAGCATGAGCAACATTACAGGTAGTTTTCCCTTGAAAATCGATAGTAATAGCAAGCTGCTCGATTATATCGCTATGATCGGCTTTTATGATCTGCCGATCGATTACCTTGACAATTTTCTTGATAATGTCAGGGCGGTTGATGTGGACAGCATCAATGACGCGCTAAAACGTCGCATACATCCAGATAAGATGGTAACGGTCATCGTCGGCAAACAGAGTGAAGTCGCTAGCAAGTGAGGTTGCTGCCGTGTCGTTTGCACCGACTGGTTAGACTAGATGAATAACGGCAAGTGCAGGATTATCGGCGGTAAATGGCGTGGCAGAATAATTAAATTCGATGCTGCGAAAGGTTTGCGGCCGACTACTGACCGTATTAGAGAGACTGTATTTAACTGGCTGCAGCCTTATATCCATAACTGCCGCTGCCTGGATGCCTTCGCTGGCAGCGGTGTGCTCGGTTTCGAAGCCTTGTCGCGTGGTGCAAAGCATGCTGTCTTTCTCGAACAGAACAGGAAGACGGTTAAACGGCTGCAAGAGAATATCCGTACCCTGGATATTGAAAATGCCTCAGTCTATCACCAGGATACATTGCAGTGGTTGCAGTCCGTCGATGCTTGTAAACGTGATGCTGAAAGATTCGATCTGGTCTTTCTCGATCCGCCATTCGATACTGACCTGCTGTTGAAGAGTTGTAAATTACTGAACAGCAGTGGATGTTTAGCTGAAGATGCCATAATCTATATCGAACATAATGTAGGCACAGATATCGAGTTGCCAGAGAACTGGGCAGTTCTAAAAGAAAAGAAAGCCGGACAGGTAGCATACCGGTTATTTGAGAACAGTCCTTCTGGTGATCAAAAATAGCAGATGATGATTAAACAGAGGTTTATATGTCAGTAATAGCGGTTTACCCCGGGACTTTCGATCCTGTCACCAATGGACACTCTGACCTGGTACAACGAGCAGCGGGCCTGTTTGATCATGTCATCGTCGCTATCGCGGCTAACCCGGGTAAAACGCCTTTATTTGATTTAGCGCAACGCGTCGCTATGGCCGAGCAAGTACTATCGCAATTCGAAAATGTTGAGGTCCGAGGTTTTTCCGATCTTCTCGTCGATTTCGCCAGGGATAGTAATGCGAAAGTGATCCTGCGTGGTCTGCGCGCTGTTTCGGATTTTGAATACGAAATGCAACTCGCGAGTATGAATCGGCACCTGGATACCTCACTCGAAACGGTATTCATGACACCTAGCGAAGAGACCAGTTTTATCTCAGCATCACTGGTCAAGGAGATAGCCTTGCACGGCGGCGATGTATCCAAATTTGTCCATGAAAGTATTGTGGATGCTCTGGATGTGGTAAGGAATAAAATATCCTCATGAATACATGTAGTATTTTATAAACAATTTTTTAAGAGTAAAAGATAGTTATGGCGTTAATGATTACTGATGAATGTATCAATTGCGATGTTTGCGAACCCGAATGTCCTAATGAGGCTATCAGCCCTGGTGATGAGATTTATGAGATCGATCCGAATCTCTGTACAGAATGTGTTGGTCATTATGAAACGTCACAATGCGTCGAAGTCTGCCCGGTCGACTGTATCCCGCTAGATCCTGATCATCCGGAAACGCAGGAAGAGCTCATGGAGAAATACGAGATCCTGACGGCGAATAAATAGCTATTGTTTCCATGCTATTTCAAATAATATAGGATTACATAAATCTAAAAACGTTTGTTACACAATTAGTTTCGATATATGAGCAGATCATTTAAAAAAATTTGCTTCACCGTATTCATCCTCTTTTACTCGATTTCGGGTTTCGTTCAGTCATCCACTGAAAATAAACATGCACAGGCCGCAGTAGCCAGCGCACACCCGCTGGCGACACAGGCAGGTATTGCCATTTTGCAGCGGGGCGGCAATGCTTTTGATGCTGCAATCGCAGTGACGGCCGCACTCGCTGTTGTTGAGCCATACTCTTCAGGTATCGGTGGCGGAGGTTTTTATTTATTGCACCAGGCAGATACCGATCGATACGTAATGATCGATGCGCGTGAGCGCGCACCTTTGCGTGCGTATAGAGACCTCTATCTCGATGAGAAAGGAGAAGTGATACCCGGTGCATCGATTAGCGGAGCATCATCCGCAGGTATCCCCGGGATTCCTGCAGCGCTGGTTCACATGGCTGATAAATACGGCAACCTGAAACTGAGTAATTCACTCGCGCCAGCGATAAGGTATGCGACCGATGGGTTTCCGGTAGATGAGTATTATCAGCGTATGGCCGGTTTCAGGTTGAAGGACCTGCAGAAAAACAAAGCAGCCAGTGAGCTGTTCTTGCAGCAAGGCGAGATACCTGAGCTCGGTTACAGTATCGTACAGCAAGATCTGGCAAAAACGCTGCAGGCTATTGCCAGTTCAGGCTTCTCTGGTTTTTATGAAAATGAGATTGCCTGGCAGATGGTAAGGGATGTTCGTGAAAACGGCGGTATCTGGACGATAAAAGATCTTGCTACTTACCAGGTAAAAGAACGCTCCCCCGATGTCACTATATATAAAGGTATGAAGCTGGTATCGGCCTCACTACCGTCATCAGGAGGTCTTGTCCTGTCCGAGATATTACAGGTACTGGCCAAATTTGACCTTGAAAAGCTAAGCGCAGCGCAGCGGGTGCATATCATTGCAGAAGCCATGAAACGTGCATATCGTGATCGTGCCCAATATATGGGTGATCCTGATTATGTCGAAGTGCCGGTTGATTACCTGGTGTCTGATTTACATATAAAACAGCTGGCAGAGAGTATCAGTCTCGATAAAGCAACACCCAGTGCGTCACTTGATCCAGTGATGTCGCCAACAGGTAATGGCGCTGATACCACACACTTCTCTGTGGTTGATAACCTGGGCAATAAAGTGTCTGCGACACTATCGGTCAATTATCCGTTTGGTGCCTGTTTTGTGGCTGAAGGTACCGGCGTATTGCTCAATGATGAGATGGATGATTTTGTTTCCAAGCCCGGTATACCTAATGCTTACGGACTGGTTGGTTCACGTGCGAATGCGATCGAGCCGGGGAAGAGGATGTTATCGAGTATGTCGCCAAGTATTGCTGAGACTCGAGACCGTATCGCTATCATTGGAACGCCGGGCGGTAGCAGGATAATCACCATGGTGTTGCTGGGTGTGCTCGACTTTTATGAAAACAAGGGTGCCGACGAGATCGTGAATGCAGGCAGGTTTCATCATCAGTACCTGCCTGATGAGATATCTTATGAACCCGATGTTTTTGATGATGAAATCATTGGTGAACTGCAGCAGTTAGGGCATAAAACCAGGGCTATGGACAATGAGTACGGCAATATGCAGTTGATCATTATTGATAAAAAGACCGGAGGCATCGATGCTGTATCGGATAGGCGCGGCCTAGGTGGCGCAGAAGTACTTAAATAAGAATAAAAACACGGTGTGCGTCTATGCCTGTGACCGCCGGTAAAGACCATTGCTTTACTCTAGCCCGAAACTGCCTCTTTCCCTGTTGGCAGTGAAAGACTCGGCATCTTTAGCTTTTTCGATAGTGCGTATCAGGTGAGTTTTCTCGCTTTCGGACATGCCATGGTTGATGTAGCGGTCTGCAGCCTGCATTATTTCCTCAAGATATTTTATCCGATAGTTATGACTTAACAGGGCTTTTGCTACGAAAAATGGATCAATGTTCTTATCGCGCATATGTGCGGCCATTTTTAATGCGGTTTCCATTTCTTCTTCGCTGGGTTTGGACATATTGAGCTGATACCTGATTTTCTTTAATAACAGGTATTCTAGTTCAAATATTTTTCAAGTGTGTCCTTCAATGTCTGCAGGTCAACAGGTTTTGTTATCTGGTCATCCATGCCTGCTTTCAGGCATTCTGCTTTTCTTTCCGGGAAAGCATCGGCAGTGAGTGCGATGATAGGAAGCGTGTGGTTACCTCTTTCACGGATGGTCCTTGCCAGTTTGTAGCCATCGACCAGCGGCATGTTGCAGTCGGTAATCAATAACTGGTAATCGGTGTTGACCATCTTGTTCAGCGCCTCCTGGCCATCCTTAACCAGGTCAGCGGTGTAACCTAAGGCTTCGAGCTGGCTCACTATCAGTGCCTGGTTCGTAGGGTTATCTTCAGCAACCAGGATGCTATGATCTGTATTTGAAGCTGTGGCTAGCAACCGGTCTGAGTGAGGTGGCTTGCTATCACTCTGTTTAGTTGTTGTGATGTCTATATTACCGGATAGCTCTATCCAGAATTCGCTGCCTTCATTAACCTTGCTCCTGACTCCGATGCTACCGTTCATCATCTCCACCAGTTGTTTGCTTATCGATAGACCGATGCCGGTGCCCTCTATTTGGGAAGCTGCGTTCAGTCTGTTGAACGGCTGAAATATCTCCTGTAATAGTTCCTTCGAGATGCCTTTACCGGTATCAATGATGCTTATCCTGACCATATTAGCTTCATTCTGCCGGACCTCCAGAGTGACAGAACCACTTTCGATATTGTACTTGATTGCATTGCTCAGCAGATTAAGCATGACCTGTTTCAAGCGAGTAAAATCGGCAATCACGTAACCACGGGTTTGTGTGTCGATGTTTATTGTGAGCTTGTTTTTTTTCGCCAGTGGCAGAATCATTGCACGAACTTCTTTAAAGCAATCGGCAAGTGCGACTTTCTCCATCGATAACTGCAGGTGGCCCTTTTCGATGCGAGCAAGGTCAAGTATCTGGTTGACCAGTTCGAGCAGCAGGTTACCAGCGTTGCTTATTTCGCTGATATGAGATTGCTGCTTCTCGGTCAGGGCCTTTTCATACTTCAGCAGTTGGGTGAACCCCAGGATAGCATTGAGCGGCGTTCTCAGTTCGTGAGACATGCTGGACAGAAAGTCTGATTTCGCCTGGTTGGCTTTTTCTGCTTCCTCTTTTGATTTTAGAATGGCGAGTTCGTTCTGTTTCTTTTCTGAAATATCCAGAGCCATGGCAGCGATGCCGACAATTTCATTTTGTTCGCCGGTCAGTGGCGTGACGAACCATTCACAGATGACGGGTGTTCCTGACCTGGTCTTGTTCTCGATAACCGCACCTATAACAGGCTCATAAGATAACAGTTGCTGCCATAACCTTTCTGCTTCTAACGAGCTGTCTCTAAGCAGAACCAGGCGCATCACGTTTTCGTCCAGTGCTTCTTCTCGTGAATAACCGAAGATATGCTCGGCAGCCTTGTTCCATTCGGTCACATTCAAATCGATGTCAAATTCTATGATAGCGAGCGGTGTGTTCTGCAGATGCAGAGCCTGTTTCTGGTGCATCAGTTCGATGGCGCGTTCACGCGTATCAGCTTCCAGTCGCAGGCGAATATTCTGTTGCGTGTTATTGAATATCTTTTTACCTGCGGAAAGCGAGAAGAAGATAAAGACCAGAAGTACGAATGATGTAGCATTGAAAAAGGTCTGGTCTTCAATGATCAGGCGAAGTACCAGTAACAAGCTTGCCGGCAGCAGGAACAGGGCGATGGTTTCCCAGCGATACGACAATGTCGATAGTGAGCCGGCGATAACGCCAACCAGGCATACGATGATAAAACTGAAATATTCGATCTCAGAGGAATAACCAAACCATGGCAGAAGACCCCAGCAAAAACCAGCGATACCCGTACCTGCGAAGAAACGTAATCGCCAGCTGTGTTTTGATTGCTCTTTTTTGTCTTTTGTCGAGAAAAGATAGCTGTCTATACTTCTGGCAAACAAGATGCCGAGTATGGTGAACAACCAGATATTCAGGTTCTGTGGAGATGTGACATGGCCGAGTAGAACATTATAGATGATAAGTACGATGACGAATGAAGCAGAATATGAGAATGGTGTACCACCGTAAAGCAAGCGGATTTCTTCCAGTCGGATCTGTTCATCAAGTCTGGCGCCGGAATCTGTATTATGAGTGTCCATTATGTAGCTATTCCTTGTTGCTTATTTAGTAAGGTTTAATACTGGTTATGATAATACATGTTTCCCATAGCGAAAACAGGTGTGCGTGACTGCCAGTCATGTATTAGAAGTTAAAGATATGTTTATTTAATAATAAAGCTGTTTGCAGGTTTAAGGCTGTTCTGGTGGGCAGCTTAGTGATCAAAATACGATTTATACCTTAAATATGACCATTTATCGAATATGAACTTCTTTTTTAGCTATCTAGCTGAAAGCACGAAGAAAATTAACTATACAGTAGTGGTTACAAAGTTAACTGATTTTGTCACTGTTAAGCGTAATTTTTAATATGAAGTCTTATAAGTGGCGGATGTAAATATTTTTCAAGGAGATAGTGTTGTGAGATTTACCTGTTCAAGTATACAGTCGAGCGTATCTGGCTATCTTTCACAGCTCGTTGTTATCGTTTCTCTAACTTGCCTTACCACTTTGGCGAGTGCTTCTGTCTCGCTTGAGAGAACTATCAAAGATGAGGCTGACTCACTAACAGCGGTTTCAGTATTGTTGCCAGGGAATGAGGGCCGCTTACTCGTGCTGGATAAAGATAAAGGTGTGCTGTCCGAATATAAAGGCAAGGCTGTAATAGGGTACGATCTGCTTAAGAAAAAAGTATTCCAATCGGAAGATGTCCGTGGCCTGGCGCGGCTCGGTGCGGATCGGTTTCTGCTGTCGAATGCGGACGAGAACACTATCGCAATAATCGATGATGAAGCTAACCTGATACAGAAGTTTGGCGAGTCTGGTTCTCGCGAAGGTCAACTGGATGAGCCTGAGGGCATCGACTGGTCGCACAACGGGCGTCTCTACGTAGCAGACAAAGGAAATAACCGTGTTTCAGTGTTCGGACTCGATGGCGTTTTCATACATGCTTTTGGCAAGACCGGTCTCAGTGAGGATAAGCGCCTGAAAGAACCGGTCCAGGTCCATGTGGATTTGAAAGAGCGCATCTACGTACTGGAAAAGCGTGAAAAGGGTATTGTTTCGATCTTTGACCACAAAGGTAAGCTGTTAAAACGTCTGGGCAATAAGGACTTCAACACGCTGGCGGGTGACGAAACCGAGATCATTGCTATTGCTATCGATGATAAAGGCCTGTTGTATGTCGCTGATGATGAGAACGGCCGGATCCTGCAGATAGACTGGCAGGCAGGCAAGCTGGTCTCCAGTTTCGGTAGTAAGGGTGAACAGCGAGGACAGTTCGAAGAGGTCGGTAGTATGGCCATCCTCCCTGGTAACAAGATCGCTGTTGCCGATAATGAGAATAAAAAGATAGAGATCTATCGTTTACCTAAAAACAGTTATCAGAAACTTGAGAAGATATACCAGCCTACGGTGGCATATGAACGCTCTATAAGTCTTAATTGTACGATGGCATATCGCTTACTCGGTGGCGATGTTCTGTGTCTGGATTCCGCTAATAATAAAGTTGCCACTTATAAGAGCTCAGGTAAAAAGGTTAAGGATTTCGTCGGTGAGTTCTCTGATCTAAAGGCTGCGTCGATTGATGATCAGGATATCGTTATCCTGGATGGTGAGAAGATAAAATATTATAAGCTGGATGGCCGCATGCGATTTGAGGTCGGTGGGTCGGGTGATGAAGACGGAAAGCTGGATTCTCCCAAAGGGATATTTCTTGCTAGGGATAAAGTTTATGTTGCTGATACAGGTAATGACCGTATCCAGGTATTTTCTCGAGACGGTATCTATCTCGATAAGATCACAAACCCTAAAGATAGTGATGTAAAGCTATTCGAAGAGCCGTTCCGGGTCGCTGTCGATAGCAGCGAAAATATGTTCGTAATGGATAAGGAAGCCAGGCAGGTCCTGGTGTTTGCTCCTGACAGGAGCCTGTTGTACCGAATCGGCGGAGCGAAAGATGAGCCTGATGCTTACGAGGATCTATATGATATCGCGGTAGACGATGACGAGAACCTGTATATCCTCGGTGCTATAGAGGGTAATGAAACCACGGTTCAGGTTTTCAATGGCCCGGTGAAAATAGTTTCTTTCGGCGCACAGGTGGATGCTCGCGCAGGGCTGGACGAGCCGGTAGCTATATCCATAGCGAAAGCGAATAAGACCATCGTCAGCGTTTTTGATAAGGAATTGAAAGCGGTAAAAAATTTCAAGTTTAAACAGCTGCCATCAAAACCTGGCGGTCTACGAGTCCGCGGTTCTGTCAAGGATGTCAAACTGAGCTGGAACAAGGTGCCTGGCAGTTATACCAGTCGATATAAAGTCTATGGTTCTCTGGAGCAAGATGGTGGTTATAAATATCTGACCGATGTATCCGGGCTGCAAGCTAACATAGAAAACAAGGGTGCATTCAGTCCGCGCTTTTACCGTATCACTGCTGTTAGTGGTTTTAGTGTTGAAGGTGAACCGTCAAACATTCGAGAGGATGTTTTTCAAACAGGTTATTCCAGCTATAAAGAAGGCAAATATGAGCAGGCTAGAGCAATCCTCACTGATTCATACAGGGAGGACAAGAATCATGGGGGAGTCGTTAAGTATCTGGGCCTGACAGCACTGGAATTGGGTGATGTGGATACAGCGCTGACTTATTTTTCCGAGCTCAGCCAGATAGAAGGGTTTGAAGTGGAAGGTTATAACCTCCAGATAAAAGCCCTGGTCGAAAACCGTGAATTCGTTTCTGCCAAAGCGGTGATCGATCGCTTGATCGCTAACAACACCGCCAGTATCGACACTATCGTTTACTGTGGAGAGCTCAGTCTGAATCTCGGTGATGCAATAGGCGCTATCGACTGTCTTGAAGATGCGATCAAGAAAGATGACAAAAATATTAAAGCACACTTCCTGATCGGTAAGGCATATATCAAGCTTGGCCTTATCGACAAAGGTCTGGGCGAATTTACCATTGCCGAAAATATCGCTCCCATGGATGCTTCTGTCTGGTATCAGAGTGGACTGGCATACCAGGGGCTGGCTATAGCTATGAGCAGTGCTGGAAAAGCTGGAAATGAAAAATCGATGGACGATAGCAGCAGGCATAAACAGGCCGTCGAACGATTCAATAAGTCACTCGCCATCGATGCAGATAATGGAGATGTACAACTGGCAGTCGCCAGAAGCTATCTGGCACTGAAAGATTATGGCAATGTAAGAAATATCGCCATCAAACTGGCTGGTAATCGGGATACAGAGGCCGAAGGCCACTACCTGCTTGGAATTACTTCATATGCCACAGGGGATTATCCTCAGGCTTTACTGTCACTTGGTAAAGCTACCCGTGCTGATAAATCAAATTCTACTGCGTGGCTGGCACTGGCTGATACCTATACCAAGCTGAAACAGATGGATAAGGTCCGTCCGACACTGGAGAAGGCTGTCGCTGGCGATGATAAATCATTCGAGGCTGCTTACCGGCTGGGTGTGTTGCAGTATGAGGCAGGCGAGTACCCTGCGGCTGCAGCCAGCCTTTTCGATGCCAGCGTGCTGCAGCCGGATGACTTCGATACCAGGTTCAAGTTGTCACAAGCATTATTGAAGGCCGGTGCATACAATAAAGCTGCAAGCAGTGCCAGTAGCGCTGAAAAACTGCAGCCAGATAATGTCGATGTGCTGGTTCTGCAATCAGATATCTTTAACAAGCAGGGCAAGAATGGCAAAGCTATCGACTATCTGAAGAAAACAATGGAAAAAGAAAAGAATTCTGCTGAGCTTAATACAAAGCTTGGTGCAATCTACGTCGAAAATGGAGTATATGATGCGGCGCAGAGCACTCTGGATAAAGCGATCCTGTTAGACAAGGCAGCGGCGGCGCCCCATGTCCTGCTTGCTTCCATGTATCTGTCACGGCGTATTTACGATAAAGCTATCTCGTCTCTGGATAAAGCTGTTGCACTAGATCCGAGTACAGAAAATAAACTGGCGCTCGATACTGCGTATGCTGCACAGAAGCGCGCTATCGAATTCGAGAAAAATGCACCCAAAATCATCATAAAGGACCTGAGCCTGGAGCAGGTGTTCTCGGCTGCGTATAAGCAATATGTCGATAAACCGATAGGTAAAGTCAAGATCCAGAACGGTAGTGATAAGGATTACGCTAACCTGAAATTACGCTTCAGCATCAAGGATTATATGGATTTTCCATATACGCTGAACATCCCACTGTTGAAAGCAAACGGTGTGCAAGAGGTCGAGCTCAACGCTATCTTCAATAACCGTATCCTTGAGATCGACGAGGATACCGGGGTCCAGGTCGAAGTGGCCGTGAACTTTGCAACCAGTAATAAGAACGATGCTATCCGCATGACAAAGCCGATGACCATATATGGTAAAAATGCGATCATCTGGAAAGACCTGAATATGATAGGTGCTTTCGTGACGCCAAAGGATGACCTGTTGCGTGATTTCGTCAGGCAGTCGATCAACGAATACAAACCAAAAGCAGATGCGGTCGATCGCAGCCTGCTGACTGCGATGACGATATTCGACGTCTTCGGTGCACATGGCATCAACTATGTGGCTGATCCGAACAGTCCTTATTCAGAGCTTACGGAATCGAGCGTCGATTACGTACAGTTCTCACGTGAGACCTTAAAGCTGAAGAGCGGTGACTGTGATGATCTGTCGGTATTGCTCAGCGCCAGCCTGGAGAACCTGGGTATAGAAACAGCGATCCTCGATGTGCCGGGCCACCTGCTGATGATGTTTAATACCGGCTTGCCTGAGGCTGAGCGTCACCTGGTCAGCCTGGATGATGAGTTGCTGGTGATCCGTGAGGGTAAAGTGTGGATCCCTGTCGAAGCGACCATGATCGGTCAGACATTTGCCGAGGCATGGGCAGAAGGCGCTCGTAAATACCATAAGTATATGGAGCAAGATAAACTCGATGCGGTGGTATTAAAAAAAGCATGGGACAGCTTTAAACCGGTCACGCTCAGCCCGGCAGTATACAAGGTCAACCTTCCCGAGAAACAGCGCGTTGAACCCATGGTGCAGCGTGAGACGACGATCCTTCTGGAGAAAAGCCTTGACCGTCTGGTTACGCCTTACCGCGCACTGGTCAGCGCGGAGGAGGACAATATCCGCGCACGTTTACAGGTGGCTATCATCTATGCGAAGTATGGTCTGTACGATGCGGCAAATAGAGAGTTTGACGAAATTCTAGCGATCGATGCTGATAACAGTGCGGTATATAACAACAGGGGAAATATCTATTTCACACTGAAAGATTACGAGCGGGCAATCGAGGATTACACTTATGCTGAAAGACTTTCCGCAAATGATGCCGGCATCAAGATGAATTTGTCGATGGCAAATTACCAGCTGGGTAAGCTGCAGCTGGCTAGCAATAAATATGAGGAAGCATCCATGGTTGATGAAGCGATAAAAGAGAAATATGCCGGTTATATAAAATTACTGAGTAAATAACAGTAAAAACCAGGAAGTGAAAGGAGTGATATATACGGAAATATGTCGACCGTGTCACATATTACGGATCTAAATGTATGTGTGACAGATAAATGTGACTGAATTCAAAGTGATAAACGGGTAAGGATTTTACAATAGCCGCATCAGGGGCATATAGGATAAACGAGATGAAGAATCTGAATTTAATATTTTTGGTAGCGTTAGTGGTTTCAATGCCAGCGTTGGCTGCCACTGACAACAGTGATGAACAGGTGTCTGTGGTAGTTAAAACAGAAACCAACAGTACTTTCAAAGGGCTGTTATACAAGGTCTGGGGTCGTCTCCGAGCTTTGAACCCGCAACTGAAGACTAACAAAACCCGAGATCGATCAGTCGCTACCATGGGGATACGTGGTGCGGAGACAACGACTTCGATCATAGAGCCGTACTGGAAAGACGATAAGACAGACAACCCTGAGTATATCGCTGAGTTGACTAAATATACGCAAGCTCAACAGTATGCTGAAGATGGTGATCTGCAGAAGGCCGTTACTGCATTTAATGCATTCTTGGAGGAATATGATGCCAGTGATCTGAAACCGAATGCCCAGTTTGCACTCGGCATAAGCCAGGGAGGTATGGGTGATATCCCAGCCAGCAAGAAGACACTGCAGGCTTTTGTTAATGATAACCCGAAACATCCACTGGTCACCGATGCGAAACAGGTAATCGATGAACTGTAGTAGAATAAACTCTGATGTATCGAAAAGGCCGGTTACACCGGCCTTTTTTTATTATGTGTTTTTATGTTAAGTGATCACTATGGCTATCGATATAATTTATCAGGATGAATACATCGTTGCGGTGAATAAACCGCAGGCATTACTTTCGGTTCCCGGTTTAGGCCCGGACAAGCAGGACTGTATGATATCCAGGCTGGAAAAGATAATCCCTGAGGCAAAAGTCGTCCATCGCCTTGACTGTTATACTTCGGGCATCATGCTGTTTGCTATCGGCATCGAGATGCAACGTGCACTGAGCCGGATATTTCATGACAGGAAGATAGAAAAGCAGTATATCGCGATGGTCCGACAGTGGCTGCATGAGGACGAAGGCGTCATAAAGTTCCCCATGCGCTGTGATATAGAAAATCGTCCCAGACAGATCGTCGATTATGAACATGGCAAGCCTGCGATCACATACTGGCAAGTCCTGCATCGTGATAAAGATTCGGTGCGACTTCTGCTGAAGCCTGAAACCGGGCGTACGCATCAACTGAGGATTCACTGCGCTGCCATGGAGCACCCGATCATCGGTGATGGCCTGTATGGGAATGACGAGATAAAGCAGCCAAGGATGCTGCTACATGCGGATAACCTGTTATTTGAACACCCGGTAACAAAAGACAGGCTGCACCTGTTCGCCGAGTGCGAGTTCTGAAACCTTAAGGTCTATTGCCAGCCTGAGACTACGCCGTAATTAAACAGTGTTCCTCGATAATTAAACACGGCGCCATCTTTAGTGATCTCGTGAAGTATCAGATCATCAAGAATGTATTCTCCTTCCTCCATAAAATTATTGTTGATAACGATACTGCGTTGCAGAGGGTTGCTCGAGTAGACGTGAGCAGAGATAGTAATAGTGGGCAACTGTTGTTTGATGGATTCCGGGAGTTCGTGAAAATCGATGATGTCCTCGTGGCTATCTGGTGTTGCTACCATTGGCACTGGTGTTACATCGGTCTTACTGGTGGCAGGTGTCTTCTTTATCGTCGGCTCTGGTTTTACAGGCTCAGGCAGAACAGCTTCCCGAGGGCGTTGCTCAGTAGTGGTGTCAGCGCTGTCGGGAGGCACGGGCTTGCCCGGTTCTTCCATTATGTTCTCGCTGGCAAGCAGGAGAGACGTTGCTGACTGCCTTTGTCTAAGGGTTTCATCTGCAGTAGTCCGTACCTGGCTGATATTTCCCGGTGAGGTTTGTGCGACCTCTACAGGATTTTTTTTATCGAAAATAAAATACGCTATTGCGGCCAGGTTCAGCAACACGGCAATGATCAGGATATACGGCCAGTAAGCTTTTTTATGGCTACGATAGTTCAGGCTGGATGAGTGCACGGTCTGAACATCCGGTACGTTACCGTGGCCACGTTCCTGTTCAGACTTCTTGAGTGCATCGAGTATGTATGACATATCAGTTCTTCATCAGTGTGGGAACATCCATGTCCGAACGGGTATTCAGATGAATGATGGTTACTGGTCCGACGATGCCATCAGCGACTAAACCGTGTTCCGTCTGAAAAGCTTTGACTTTCTCTATCAATGCCTGGTCATATAAGTCACTATTGCTGTTCGCGGGCATCTCATCAGAAAATTGAGAAATTAGCCAGCTGACGATCTTGCCTCTATCTCCCGGCGTGATCGCCGATGAGTAATCCGCCGGTTTCTTCCATAACAAGATGAATTGGCCAAACCAGTATCGATCGAGATCACTTAATCGGATGGTGTATTCATTATTGCTGGAATAGACCGTAGCAGATTCGCCCTGAATCGATGTGATCGTAAGATGACTTATCTCCCCGTTTGTGTTTACCAGGTTTAGTACGGCTGGACGGTTATGCACCCTCAGACTATTCAGGTTCCCCTGTTTGTGCAGGCAGCGTAGGGATACTGCTTCGGCCTGCTTACATGCTGTGGTGCTTGAGTTGGTATTATAATCATGGCCCCATGTGTGAAATAGCTGCTGGTAAGCCGTTACCTGATTATTGTCCGGATCATCTAGTATGGTTTTTATAGCGTCATATGGAGCTTCGACTTCTAGTGGTGGCTCAGGCTCAGCTATCATCTCAGAACTAACCTCATCTGCATCCGCTGGACTTTTTTCTTCTTGTTCGATGCGGATGCTGTCGAGCTCACTGATCATGTCATCGGTTTGTGTCAGTGATGGAGTAGCTGCTACTGCAGTTTCCTGCTCATCAAGAGGTGACAGTGTCTGGTAGAAAATGAACGTAATAATGATGACAACGATGCCCGCTGTAATAGCGGCCGGGTATAGCCAGCGTCTGTTTCTTTGTTTCTTCTCAACATTCTTAAGCTCGCCGAATACTTCCAGGGCTGCTTTTTTTATGATGGCTGGATGAACGGAGTACTGGTTTTCTACATAGGCTCCGAGTAGTGAGCGGTCACATATGGTGTTGATCAAACGGGGCACGCCACCACTGAGTTTATATAAAAGTTTTATGCTGTTCTCGGGGAATAGCTGTATGTTCTGTCCGGCAATGGCAAGGCGATGAGAGACATATGCTTTCACTTCGCCTCTTGTCAGTGGTTGCAGGTGGAAGCGAGCAGTTATACGCTGCGCCAGCTGGCGCAGCTCTGGCCTCGCCAGTATGTCCAGCAGTTCAGGTTGGCCGAGAATGATTATCTGTAATAATTTGCGCTGGTTGGTTTCGAGGTTTGTTAACAGGCGCAACTGCTCGAGGACCTTGCTGCCCAGGTTCTGTGCTTCATCGATAATCAGAACTGTCTTTTCATTTTTCCGGTTGCTGGCTATCAGAAACTCGTAGATCCTGTCGGTATAGGTTTTAACGCTGTTGTCCGTGTCCGGGTAGCTGATATCCAGCTCATCACAGATGGTTTCCAGCAGTTCTATCTCACTTACCTTCGGGTTGAGTAGCAGCGCGACATTCGCCTGTTCTGGAATCTGTTCGAGCAGGCAGCGGCAGATCGTGGTCTTGCCAGTGCCGACTTCACCTGTGAGCAGGATGCAACCACCTTCGCTGTTGAGACCATAGACCAGGTGTGCAAGTGCCTCGCGGTGCTGTGCGGTCATATATAAATAACGTGGATCAGGCGCGATAGAGAAGGGCGCTTCCTTGAATCCGAAATACTCGTTATACATGTGTCTATGCTGTCGGGGTAAAAGATGTACTATAGCGAAGGCGTAAGCGGGAAACAACCAGAGAGCTGGTTATTGTCTGTGGAAGGCCATATCCGGTTTTTAAGCACTATCATCACTCCTGGTGTCGATATAAATAAAAACAGGACGAAACGGCAGACTGCTTGCGCCTGATTTATAATAAATCCATGAGTTCAATCCAGAAAAAGGTAACTAAGCCTGCTTTCAGCGCTCTGCTGAAACCGCTGGATATTGGCTTTGTTCAACTGAAGAACCGTATCATCATGGGTTCGATGCATACCGGCCTTGAGGAGCAGTGGTTCAGCCTTCGTAAGTTAGCCATGTTTTACGAAGAGCGAGCCAGGGCTGGTGTGGCACTGATCGTAAGCGGAGGGATTTCACCGACATTCAGCGGGCGGCTATCACCTTTTTCTTCACAGTTCAGCACCTGGTTTCAGGTCGCTAAGCATCGAAGGCTGGTGGAAGCTGTTCATGCCCATGACGCAAAGATATGTCTGCAGATATTGCATGCCGGGCGTTATGCCTACCATCCGTTTGCAGTCGCACCTTCCGCTATCAAGTCGCCAATCTCACCTTATACGCCCAGGGCGCTAACGGGCAGGCAGATCAGGAAGATTATCGAAGCTTTTGCAAACACGGCCAGGCTGGCAAAACGTGCTGGCTATGACGGTGTCGAGGTCATGGGGTCTGAAGGTTACCTGATCAATCAGTTCATATGCAGTAATACGAATAAACGGACGGATGAGTGGGGTGGATCGTTTGACAACAGGATACGTTTTTCACTGGAGATCATCCGCGCCATACGGCGGAGTGTCGGTGAGCGATTCATTATCATCTTTCGCCTGTCTATGCTCGATCTGCATAAAGAAGGCAGTAGCTGGCATGAGATAGAGCAACACGCAAAAGAAATAGAAAAAGCCGGTGCTAATCTGATCAATACCGGTATCGGCTGGCACGAGGTGAGGATTCCGACCATCGCTGCCGTTGTTCCCGAAGCCGCTTTTAGCTGGGTCACGAAAAAATTAAAGCAGGCTGTCGATATCCCCCTGATCACTTCTAACCGCATCAATACCCCCGAGCTTGCCGAGCGTTGTCTGCTGGAAGGCGATGCCGATCTGGTATCAATGGCGAGACCTTTTCTCGCAGATAGCCGGTTCGTTCAGAAAACGATGGAAAACCAGACGCAACTGATCAACACATGTATCGCCTGTAATCAGGGGTGTCTGGACAGAGTGTTCAAACACAAGCGCGCAACCTGCATGGTCAACCCGCGGGCGTGTTATGAAGGAGCGTATCCACTAACGCAGTCAGGCAGCAGGAAAACGGTCATCGTGATTGGTCTCGGTGTTGCCGGACTGTCCTGTGCCTATTACGCTGCATCACGTGGTCACCAGGTCATAGCCTATGATGCAGCCAATCCTGGCGGGCAGTTCAACCTCGCTTCTGAAATACCCGGGAAAGAAGTCTACCGTGAGACAGTGCGTTACTTCGAGGCTCAGTTATCGCTACTCGGTGTGCAAGTGCATCGTAACTTCGAAGTTGGCTTTGAAGATCTGCGTGATATTTTTGCCGACGCTATCGTGTTCGCAACCGGTGTGGTACCGAGGATGCCTGATATCGAAGGCATCGATCACTTTTCCGTGATGGACTATGCGAGTGCCATTATAAACAAGGCGGATATCAAGGATAAAGTGGCAATAATAGGTGCTGGCGGTATCGGTTTCGATGTTGCAGAAATGCTGGTGGCCAAGCAGCAGGAAGACTGGTATCAGAGCTGGGGCATAGATAAACAGTATGCTAATCGAGGCGGACTGTTGACAGAGCAAGTGAAGCAACAGCTGAACCAGCACGGTAAACGTGATGTCTACCTGCTGCAACGTAAAAATGAAAAGCCGGGGAAAAATCTTGCCCGAACGACAGGATGGATACGCCGGCTGACACTCAGGCGGGCAGGTGTAACAATGATGACAGGCGTAAGATATGAAAAGATCGATGATTTTGGTTTGCATGTCGTTCATAACGGAGAAAGCAAAACCCTGGCTATCGATCATGTCATCATCTGTGCCGGCCAGGAATCCGAAAACACCCTTTACCGGCAACTGCACGATATCGGGCAACCGGTCCATATCATCGGCGGCGCGAAAAAAGCCGCTGAACTGGATGCTGAAACAGCTATCAGGGAAGGCATGATTCTGGCATATAGCTTCTGACATCGTTTTCGTATGAAGACTTTTATATTTGTTTTACTGTTAACGTTTGCTCTATCGGATGCGGTGTCGGCGGCACAGGAAAAAAAACTAAAACAGGTGACCGTTAGCGATCACCTCAAGTCTGCTTCAGCACTTGCCGAAAAAGACGGGCGCAAACCGAATAAGCTGATCGATGAATCCAGTCCATATCTGTTACAGCATGCTTACAACCCGGTGGACTGGTATGCCTGGGGTGATGATGCATTCGAAAAAGCCAGAAAAGAAAATAAACCTATATTCCTTTCTATAGGTTACTCCACCTGTCACTGGTGTCATGTCATGGCGCATGAGTCTTTTGAAAATAAGCAGATAGCAGAATTGCTGAACCGGTATTTCATCAGTATAAAAGTCGATCGTGAGCAGCGGCCTGATATCGATGCGGTGTACATGGCGGCAACCCGGCTGGTCAACGGTCATGGTGGCTGGCCGATGACGGTTTTCCTCGATAATAAGCTGCGACCTTTTCATGCGGCAACCTACTATCCGCCATTCTCTTCAGATGAGCATAAAGGCTTGAACGAGGTCCTGTTAAAGGTACATGAGTTATGGCAAGAGCAGCCGAAACTGATCGAACAGACTGCTACGACGATTACCGCCCGTATCGCGTATAGTGCTGATGAGACTTCGGAGGCCGAGCCATTGGCAGACGATATCGAGCGGGTCGCATTACAGCATATCGCTGAAGCTTATGAGCCTGACTCGGGTGGCTTTAGTGTCGCACCAAAGTTTCCACGACCGGGGATATTCTCGTTTCTTAACCAGCTGGCTTTGAATCACAAAGATAGTATCGATGCTGACAGTAAAAAATCTGCCAGGGAAATGATGAAGACTACCCTTGACGCGATGGCCTCAGGCGGAATCTATGATCAGCTCGCGGGAGGGTTTCATCGTTACTCGGTCGATGAAAACTGGCAGGTGCCGCATTTTGAAAAGATGTTATATAGCCAGGCTCTGATGGTTATGGCATACACCGATCATTATATGATCGAGGCTCATCCAGGGTACCGTCAGACCGTCATTGATACTTTGTCATTTGTATCGCGTGAGATGCAGTCAGCCGATGGTGGATTTTATTCGGCACTGGATGCTGACAGCAAACCTGCGCATGATGAAACGGCCAAGAAAGCGGAAGGTGCATATTATCTGTGGTATGAGTCAGGATTGAAGCGTGTGCTTTCAGCACAGGAGTTTGCATTTGTAAAAAAATATTTTCAGGTGAGAGCAGGCGGCAATATCCTGTCTGATCCGCAAAATGAGTTTGCTGATTTGAATGTACTGTATATCGATGATGAGTACAGGAATAAACCGCTGACACAGCAGGAGGCTGAGTGGCTGGCTTCAGCGAAGCAGCGATTAAATAAAGTCCGTATGGCAAGACCTCGGCCTCATCTCGATGACAAGGTGATCACTGCATGGAACGGTATGATGCTGTCAGCGCTGGCGAAGGCATCAAGTACTTTTGAAGCGCCCGATCTATTATTGCAGGCTGAGCAGGCAGCTGAATTCATCAGGGCCAATCTGTTCGATGAGAAAAAGCGGATGTTATACCGACAGTATCGCAGACACGAGCAACAGGCTATGTCGGGTACGCAGGCGACATTGTCTGATTATGTCTGGCTGATCAATGGCTTGCTTGAGATGTATGGTGCCGGTAGTGACAGCAAGTGGTTACACTGGGCTCACGCGCTACATGATATACAGGATGAGCTTTTCCTTGATGAAAACACGGGTGCGTATTTTGAATCAGTCGCGAATGACGACAGCCTGCTATTTCGTTCAAAAAGTATCAATGATGGTGCACTGCCTTCAGCAAACGCAATCGCCCTGTCCAATCTGTATAAATTTTCACAACTGGCATCCACAGCGTCAGATAAAAAAACTTTCTTAAATCAGGCAACAAGGTTAGTCAGCAGTTTTGCCGGCACGGTGAACCAGGATCCAGCTGCGGCAGCAATGTTGCTGGCGATAAAGCTCGAACATGCAGCAGACAGAGATATTCGGCTAAGACCAGAAATGACTGGTTTGCAGTAAAATACCGGTATGTTGACATATAAAGTATCTATCGCGCCGATGATGGGCTGGACCGACCGCCACGCGCGTTTTTTCTTACGGCTTATATCCGGACATACCCTGTTATATACCGAGATGGTCAATACCGGTGCCATGCTGCATAACCGGCAGATGGTCGGTGACCAGAAGAGGCATCTTGCTCATCATGTCTCCGAGCACCCGCTGGCACTACAGCTTGGTGGCAGTGATCCCGTAGCGTTGGCGCAATGTGCCGTGATGGCTGAAGATGCCGGATTCGATGAAGTTAATCTGAATGTCGGTTGCCCCAGTGACCGGGTCAAGTCGGGGCACTTCGGTGCCTGCCTGATGGCAGATCCTTCGCTGGTAGCAGACTGTGTATCCGCGATGAAGGCGAAAGTCGATATCCCGGTGACGGTGAAGTGCCGGATCGGTATCGATGAGATGGAAGGGTACCAGCCACTGGAGCATTTTGTTGAAATCGTTTCTGCTGGTGGTTGTGATAGCTTCATCGTGCATGCCAGGAAAGCCTGGTTGCAGGGATTGAGCCCGAAACAGAACCGTGAGATTCCGCCGCTGCAGTATGATTTTGTGCACCGTCTTAAACGGGAGAGGCCGGGATTGACGGTGGCAATCAACGGCGGCATCAAAACGCTGGAGACTGTCGCGGAGCAGTTAGAATTCGTCGATGGTGTAATGATCGGACGTGAGGCATATAACAATCCATACATGCTGGCCAGGACTGATCGCGACATTTATAAGGATTCAGGTGCCCGGATAAAGAGCCGAGAGGAAATTATCGATGAGTTATGTGGCTATATCGATAGCGAAGTCGCTAACGGAGTTATCTTGCATTCGATCACCAGGCATATCCTGGGTCTGTACCAGGGATGTCGCGGAGCGCGCGCCTGGCGTCGTCATCTCAGTGAGCATGCGCATGGCGCCGACGCGGATAGTTCGGTGGTGAGAGAGGCGCTGAAGTATGTGACCTAGGGTAGCCTGTGTAGGAGTTCCCTTAACTGAGCTTTAATTGTATCAGCAACCGGAAGTGAAGCTTCGCCAGCTGATTATCAGGCTGGCATCCGGAGAAGCTTCAACTTTTATGTCTTCGCTAAATGCCAGATCAAGCTGGTTGCATCGGTCAATGTTGATGCTGCCACCGAAAGTTAAAAAGTATGTGTCGCCGAGGATTGTTAGCTGGCTCCGGTCGTAATAACTGCCGTGAGCCTGCAACTGCAGTTTCAAATCCATGTTCTCTGTAACCAGCCAGCCGAGCGTGAAATGGCCGTATAAAACATAATCTGATAATGGTATATTTTTGTAATCGTCAGCGCCTAAAATGACTGCGCCGGCATTTATATTGATCAGCCAACTGTCAGCTAATTGCTGGTTCATTGCTAACCAGGCAGAGATATCGATTGCGCCGTTACCTGTGAGCCTGTCCTCATCGCCCGTTGGTAGCTTCAAGCTGCTCCAGACACTGATGTTTGTCCTGGCATCATCCAGTAAGTCATGTGCAATTGCGACCTGTATATCGCCGAGACTGGTGCTCGCTTCATCCAGGTCGACCAGGGCCTGCGACTGGTAGGCGTAATGGATGTCATACTGGTCGTGTTCTACAGAAGGACGCTTTCCTCGCGGCATACCAAAGAATTGATGCCAGTTATCGATAGCTGAATCGAAGATTCCGCCACTCTGGTAAATCAGTGGGATATCGAGTTTCAGGTTCCAGTTATCGCTCAGTCCATACTGGTATGCAAGGTTAAAACGATAGGCTTCGTAGTCGAGATAGATGCTTTCGTTGCCATAATCTTCGATATTCAGTGTATTGGTGATTGCCAGGCTGCTGGACCATGATGCCTGTGATTTATTGTTCAACCTGGCGCTGGTAGGAAGTGCCTGGCCATGGATCAGGTTGAAAAGGTTCTGGTCTCGCGTTTCGAAGGGAAAAAAGCTTCTGCCGTTAACCGTTTCTTCAATCGCGGATGCTGTCGTGGACAGAGCGAAAATGGGAATGCATAAAAAAACGCCAATGGTGTTGATGCCATTGGCGCTTCTCATAATCCTGGAAAAGATGCTCAAATCCTGTGTCCAGAAAAGGAGTGTCTTTCACAAAGAGCCCGTGAAGGCTACGCGGTTATTTCAGGCTTGCGTAAAATGCTGCAAGATTAGCTATGTCTGCATCGCTAAGAGGTGCAGCCATCGCGTTCATTGTTGGATCTGTGCGAGTCTTGTCTTTGAATGCTTTCATCTGTTTAGCAAGATAGGCTTCTTTCTGGCCAGCCAGGTTTGGGTAGGTTGGTATTGCACTGATACCAGTTGCACCGTGACAAGCAGCACAAGAAGCAGCTTTCGCTTTTCCGGCAGCAACATCGCCAGCGATAGCAACATTTGTGCCTGCAACAAGTATTAGAGCAGATGCAGTAGCTAAGATTTGACGTTTCATTAGGTAACTCCTAAGTTTTTTTGGGTTATTAAATTTGTACGACAAGATTATGAAGGAACCAAGCTGAACGACAGCTGAACAGAATTGATAACAATTAAATCCATATAAATCATAAGGTTAATTGCCATTATTATGTAAGTTCTCTTATCTGACGCGAGATAATACCTTATATATTATAAATATTCTATATCACCTGCATTGGCGCCTAAACCGTTTCTTTTATAGATAACGTCCCGCGCTGGCGATAACGATAACCGACAGACCAATCAATATATTGATGCCCACCATTCTGCGTATCTGGTTTAACTGTAAGCCAGCCGCTGGGTAATCATGAACGATTACGGCCTGCCTCAGCCGGCGATATGGCGCAAAAAATACGTGCAGATAGATCAATACCATGATGATGCCGCCTCCATGCATGATATGTATATGTATCCCCGCACCGGCAAAACCGCCAAAATAACCGAATAACATCCAGTAACCGGTGGCGAGGATGACAGCGACGCTGATCCACACCAGCACGAAGAAGCGGCGGAATACCTGGACCCATAACTCTAGGCGCAGTGGTGGTTCCAGTACCCGTACGGCAGCCGGGCGCAGTGAATTGTGGGCAAATATCATGCCGCCGACCCAGACGACAGCTGCCAGTAGATGGAGAGCGATACTAAAGGACATATTCTTGAACCCACGGTTTTAAGATAATAGTGAATGATAATCGTGAGGCCGGACAGCTGTAAAGGGGTTACACCGAATCACTTGTGGAGTCAGCAGCGTCAATGATGTAAAATGCGCGGCCTTTTTAGACTTTAAAGACGGTAACCCCAAGAGGATTGACCATGGCAGATTTCAAAATAGCACCATCTATACTTTCCGCAGATTTTGCGATGTTAGGGCCTGAAGTAGATAACGTACTCGCTTCAGGTGCAGATATCGTGCATTTCGATGTAATGGATAACCATTATGTGCCAAATCTGACCATCGGTCCCCTGGTCTGTGAAGCATTACGAAATCATGGCGTAACAGCCGATATCGATGTCCACATGATGGTAAAGCCGGTCGATCGCATTATTCCTGATTTTGCTAAGGCTGGTGCTACCTACATCACTTTCCACCCGGAAGCCAGTGAGCATATCGACCGCAGTCTGCAGCTTGTGCGTGAGTGCGGTTGTAAATCCGGCCTGGTGTTTAACCCGGCGACACCACTGAGTTACCTGGATTACGTACTGGATAAAGTAGATATGGTTTTACTGATGTCAGTTAACCCGGGGTTTGGTGGCCAGTCTTTCATCCCTGCAACGCTGGACAAGCTACGCCAGGCGCGCAAGATCATCGATAATTCAGGTCTGGATATCCGTCTTGAGATCGATGGCGGCGTCAAGGTCGATAATATCCGCGAGATCGCCGAAGCCGGTGCGGATACCTTTGTTGCCGGTTCAGCCATCTTCGGTGCGAAAGGCGAAAATGATGCGAATGACTACGATACGGTCATAGCGGCCATGCGCGCCGAGCTGGCTAAGGCGAAGTAAAGCCTTAACCACAGAGATATAGAGGGCACTGAGAAAACATTTTCCAGGTTACTATGCCGGCAGGCATAGCTACCGATATCAATCTCTGTGTCTTCTGTGGCGAGCTTTTTTTTATTAACTCTTCAAGTAGTAAATATCTATGTTAAAACGCCCCGAGATGGTCCTTATCGATGTCGATGGGACGCTGGTAGACAGTGTGCCTGATCTGGCATTCTGCGTGGATGAGATGCTGAAGCAACTCGGTATGCCGACAAGGGGTGAAGCCAGTGTCAGGCACTGGGTTGGCAACGGTGTCGAGCGCCTGGTCAAACGCGGCCTGATCAACAAACTTGACGGCGAGCCGGATGAGGCCCTGTATGAGAAAGCCTTGCCGATCTTTCGCGAGTTATATGCTGAGAATACCTCGAAACGCAGCTGTCTGTATGATGGCGTAAAAGAAGCCCTGGATTTCCTGAAAACAACCGGCGTGAAGATCGGCTGCGTGACCAACAAGGCCAGTGAATTTACCCTGCCTATCCTGAAAGATCTGGGTATCAGCGACTATTTCGAGACTGTCCTCTGTGGCGACATGGTGGAGCGCAAAAAGCCAGACCCACAGCCATTGCTGCAGTCAGCAGAAAAACTGGGTGTGTCGCCGGCGGCATCAATGATGCTCGGTGACTCCATGAGTGATGTCAAAGCGGCTCGTGCCGCCGGGTTTTCGATCATCTGTATGTCATACGGTTATAACCATGGCGAAGATATCCGTGATTACAATCCTGATGCGGTGGTCGACTCCATGGCTGAGATAAAGGATCTCGTCGCCTGGTAATAACAAGGCTTTTATATTTTACTTACATGTTCTAATATCCCGCTATGAAAATTTTTTCCGGACACATGCCGATAATTGCGGAGACGAACAAACACTGGCGATGGTGAAGCGCAATGCTTGCTCTAATCGTGATGCCATCTGTTGATGGCTGTGTCGTCTTAAATATTATGTCCGGAAAAAATAATGCCTGCTGAAACATTCTCAAAATCGAAGCTCACTCAATCCGAGTTTTCTGATATCAAACAACAGGGCTTCAACCGTGTTCCGCTGGTGCGTGAAGTACTGGCGGACCTTGATACGCCGCTGAGTACCTATCTTAAACTGGCGAACGCCCCTTACAGCTACCTGTTCGAATCGGTTCAGGGCGGAGAAAAATGGGGACGTTACTCCATCATCGGTCTACCCTGTAAAAAAGTGATCAAGATCTCCGGCTATGAGATATGCGAGTATGAAGATGAGCGCTTGATAAATCAGCAGACCGTTGAGGATCCACTACAGTGGATAGATGATTATCAGTCACAGTTCAAAGTATTCGAAGATGCCAGCGATGATTGCGGGCTGCCGCGTTTTACCGGTGGTCTGGTCGGATATTTTGGTTATGAGACTATCGCTTACATAGAAAAACGCCTGGCAAAAACAGGCAAGCCGGATCCATTACAGACCCCTGATATCCTGCTGATGGTCTCAGAGGAAGTGGTGGTATTCGATAACTTGTCTGGCAAGCTTTTTATCATCGTCCATGCTGATACTGGCGATGAAAATGCGCTAGAAAAGGGGGAACGTCGCCTGCAGCAGATCGCTGAGGCGCTGCGAAACAAACTGCCTGAGAAGAGTAATCATGTTACCCAGGCTGTCAATGAAGATGATTTTGTCTCTGGTTTTACCGAGCAGGGCTATAAAGATGCGGTCAGCAAGGCCAAGCAGTACATAGTCGATGGTGACATCATGCAGGTGGTGCTTTCGCAACGTTTGACTATCCCTTTTAATGCACCTCCGTTGAACCTGTATCGAGCCCTGCGCAGCCTTAATCCCTCACCATATATGTATTACCTTGACCTGGGTGACCACCATATCGTCGGGTCATCCCCCGAGATCCTGGTGAGACTGGAAGACGGTCAGGTTACCGTCAGGCCGATTGCCGGAACGCGTCCGAGAGGTGAAGATGAAGCCAGTGATCTCGCTCTAGAAAAAGAGCTGCTGGCAGACCCTAAAGAGCTGGCAGAACACCTGATGCTTATCGATCTGGGACGTAATGATGCTGGCAGGGTGAGCAAGATCTCAACGGTGAAGCTGACAGACAAGATGGTGGTCGAGCGTTACTCACATGTGATGCATATCGTTTCAAACGTTACCGGGCAGCTGGAAGACGGGCTGAGTTCGATGGATGTATTACGAGCCACTTTCCCGGCTGGCACCGTCAGCGGTGCCCCCAAGATCCGTGCCATGGAGATCATCGATGAATTCGAGCCGGTAAAACGTGGAATCTATTCAGGTGCAGTGGGTTATCTCTCATGGAACGGTAATATGGATACTGCGATAGCGATCCGTACTGCAGTGATAAAAGACAAGCACCTGTCGATACAGGCGGGTGCAGGTATCGTATATGACTCGGTGCCCGAAAACGAATGGGCTGAGACTATGAACAAGGCACGAGCGATCTTCCGCGCAGTCTCATTAGCCGAAGCCGGCCTCGACGCCAGTCAGTAAAGAACTGACGCCAACATGTTGCAGTTATCGAAAATGATTGCAGTGCTACTGTTGTTAGTCGGTTTTGCCCCGCTAGCTAGTGCAAGGCTTACGGCGCAACAGCTTGCGATAGTGATTAATACGGAAGATGCTGATAGTCAGCTGATAGCAGATTATTATCAGAAGAAACGCGGCATCCCGCAACAGAATATAATAAAAATAAGCATGCCTACGGGTAACAGCGCTATCGGCGAAAAGGTGTTCGCTGAAATATATCAGCAGGTATTGGCGCAGACGCCAGATAGCGTGCAATATTATGCGCTGGCCTGGAGCAGGCCATTCAGAGTGGACTGTATGTCGATGACCTCGGCGTTTGCTTTTGGTTTCGATCGATCTTTCTGCGCCAATGGTTGTAAACCGACGCGTATGAGCAGTTATTACAACTCAGATACAGAGTTGCCCTTTGATGAATTGCATGTGCGCCCGACGATGATGCTGGCAGGCAGTTCATTGGAACAGGTATACGCGATGATTGATCGCGGCGTTGCCGCTGATGGTTCAATGCCCGACGCCACGGCTTACCTGATGAATACGTCAGATAAGGCGAGGAATGTGCGCTCCAGGCGTTACCCGGTGATTAAAGAGTTGCTGTCACAGCAGATTGATATTGAACAGGTTGATAGCGATGTGCTGGAAGATAAGGATGATGTGATGTTTTACTTCACCGGTCTGACAAAAGTAAGGTCTATCGAGAATAACCGGTATCGGCCCGGCGCGATTGCCGATCACCTGACTTCCAGCGGCGGCAATCTGTTCGGCTGGAAACAGATGAGCATCTTGCGCTGGCTGGATGCGGGAGCGACGGCCAGTTATGGCACAGTTGTTGAGCCGTGTGCGTTTACCCAGAAGTTCCCAAATCCGGGTATAGTGATCGAGCGCTACACCAATGGTGAGTCTCTGGTCGAAGCATACTGGAAGAGTGTCGCCTGGCCGGGGCAAGGAGTTTTTGTCGGCGAACTGATGGCTTCACCATATGCGGATCAGTAATGAAACAACAAAGTTAGTTAAAGAAGTGAATTTGATATGTTATTAATGATAGACAATTACGACTCTTTTACCTACAACCTGGTGCAATACCTGGGAGAGTTGGGTGCGGATGTGGAAGTGTATCGTAATGATGAGATTACAGTTGAAGAGATTAGAGACAAGAAGCCGGGAAAGCTGATGATATCGCCGGGACCGTGCACACCAGACGAAGCAGGTATCTCGATGCGGGCTATCGAAAGCTTCGCTGGCGAGATTCCGATACTAGGTGTTTGTCTCGGGCACCAGAGTATAGGACAGGTTTTTGGCGGCAAGATTATTCATGCAAAAGAGATCATGCATGGTAAAACCTCGCGTATTTATCATAAGAATGCTCATGTCTTCCAGGGGCTGAGCAATCCATACATTGCCACGCGATACCATTCACTGGTCATCGAAAAAGAAACCTTGCCGGACTGCCTCGAGATTACCGCGTGGACCGAGACGGAAAACGGCGAGATGGATGAGATAATGGGTGTGCGCCATAAGACCATGAATGTAGAGGGTGTTCAGTTTCATCCGGAATCGATACTGACCGAGCATGGTCATGATTTATTAAATAACTTTTTAAAGTCAAAATAACAGGCGACTGGCAACACAATGAAGACGGGAAAAGAGAAATTATGGCGACTATTACAATGCAAGAAGCTATAAAAGCAGTAACCGAAAAACGTGACCTGACTGCACAGGAGATGACCGACGCCATGCGTCTGATAATGACAGGGGAAGCGACACCTGCGCAGGTAGGCGGCTTCCTGATTGGTCTGCGTATGAAAGGTGAGAGCATCGATGAGATAGCCGCCGCCGCAAGTGTCATGCGTGAGTTATCCAGCAAGGTCGAAGTCGACAAGACTCACCTGGTGGATACCTGCGGTACCGGTGGTGATGCATCAGGCAGCTTCAATATCTCGACTGCCAGCGCGATCGTGGTGGCAGCCGCGGGCGGCAAGGTCGCTAAACACGGAAACCGTTCGATCAGCAGCAAGTCAGGTAGTGCTGATGTGCTGGAAACAGCGGGAGTCAATCTCGAGATTAGTCCGCAGCAGGTGGCTGATTGTGTTAACCAGGTAGGCGTCGGTTTCATGTTTGCTCCGCTGCATCACAGTGCGATGAAATACGCTATCGGGCCGCGTCGTGAGATGGCGGTACGAACGATATTCAATGTGCTGGGCCCGTTGACCAATCCTGCCGGAGCGCCAAACCAGGTGCTTGGCGTGTTCAGCAAGGATTTGGTCGAACCGCTGGCATATGTTCTAAAACAGCTTGGCAGTGATCATGTGCTGGTAGTGAACGCAGAGGATGGTATGGACGAGATAAGCATCTCTACCCCGACATTTGTCGCCGAACTGAATGACGGTGTGGTAACGACTTATACTATCAAGCCCGAAGATTTTGGCATGTCACGTGCCGACATCGAGCAGATAAGAGCAACGGACTCGGCACATAGCCTGGAGATCATAAGGGCTGTCTTTAATGACACGGATGGCCCGGCAAAAGATATCGTCTGTTTGAATGCTGGTGCCGCGATCTATGCTGCGGGTATTGCCTCGTCTCTGGCAGAAGGGGTTAAAAAGGCCCAGGATGTGATTGCTAATGGTGCAGTTGCTGAGAAGCTCGAACAATTAATAGCTAAGACCAACGCTGGTCAATAGGTAAAAAAACAGTAGAAGTCTATGAGTGGCGATACCCCTGATATATTAGTAGAAATCCTTAACAGAAAACATGAAGAAGTGGCCGAGCGCTCTGCTTCGGCATCTATCGAGGATTTGAAGCAGCAGTGTTCAAGCGCAGATGCTGTACGTGGTTTTATACGATCGATCGAAAACAAGATCAGTAATAATCAGTCTGCAGTCATTGCGGAGATAAAAAAAGCTTCGCCTAGCAAAGGACTGTTGAGAGAAAATTTTGAGCCCTCGGCCATCGCCAGGAGCTATGCTGAAAATGGTGCGGCCTGCCTTTCGATATTGACAGATAAAGATTACTTTCAGGGCGACGAAGAGTATCTGAAACAGGCGAGGGCTGCTTGCGAGCTCCCTGTGATACGCAAAGACTTCATCATCGATCCCTACCAGGTCTATGAGGCGCGGGCGATGAATGCAGACTGTATCCTGCTGATTGTCTCGGCGCTCGATGATGCTGACCTGCAATCCCTTTTCGATCTTGCGCATGAGCTTGGTATGGATGTTTTGATGGAAGTGCATGACGAGCAGGAGATGCGGCGCGCGCTGAAAACAGGTGCCCGGCTGATCGGGATAAATAACCGCAACCTGCGCACCTTTGACACCTCTCTGGATACAACGCTGTCTATGATCGAAATGGTGACCGATGACCATATACTGGTCACTGAGTCAGGCATCCATACGAAAGAAGACGTTCAGTTGATGCGAGATAATAATGTGAATGCGTTTCTCGTGGGTGAAGCTTTTATGCGGGCAGAAAACCCTGGTGAGAAACTGGCAGAGCTTTTCCTGTAAACTTTTTCTAAGACGTTTAGCGCGTACCAAAGACGACGATAGTCTTGCCGTGCGCAGTTATCAGATCTTCATCTTCCAGTTCTTTCAATACACGTCCGGCCATCTCACGGGAACAGCCTACCATCTTGGCCAGATCCTGTCGGGTGGTTTTTATCTGCATGCCGTCAGGATGGGTCATGGCATCCGGTTCGTCACTTAGTTCCAGCAGGCAATGAGCGATTCGACCTTTAACATCGAGAAAGATCAGATCGCGTACCTTCATACTGGTCTTTTTCAGGCGATGAAATATCTGGCCGGTCAGCAGAAACATTACGGCAGGGTCTTCACTGACGATCTGCTTGAATTGCGCATAACTGATCTCTGCGATAGTGCAGTCACTGCGTGCGATAACACGAGCGGTTCGTTTGCCTTCTGCACTCTTGTCAAACTCAAAGAGTCCGGCCTCACCAAAAAAGTCCCCCTGGTTTAATTGTGCCAGTATAATTTCTTCTCCGTTTTCGCTTTCTGCCAGTACGCTTACTGATCCCTCGATGATATAGTACAGGCTGTTTGAAACATCTCCTTCGTGAATAATGATCTTTTTAGCTTTGTAGGATTTGCGATGGGAAAACTTTAGTAGATGTTCTAACGAAGGATTCAGGGTTGGGATTTCTCTGATTATGCTCATTTTTATCACCGGTGATGACGTGCTCTGCTTGCGACAGATAATACACAACATTTTTACAAAGCTAAAGAATTCAGGTAAATATAGCAATCAAACTAGATAGAGATAAATATGAAAGCAGTTGTTAAGTGGTTAGATAATATGTCTTTCGTTGGTGAATCGGAAAGCGGACACTCCGTGGTGATGGACGGGCCGCCCGACAGCGGCGGGCGGAACCTGGGTGTCAGACCGATGGAGATGGTGTTGTTAGGTATGGGGGGGTGCACAGCATTCGATACCGTACTTATCCTGCAGCGTCAACGGCAGGCTATCACTGATTGTCATGTTGAATTGTCGGCCGAGCGTGCAGATACCGTGCCCAAGGTTTTTACCAGGATCCATGTGCATTACGTAGTGAAAGGTAGAGCGCTGGATGAGAAAAAAGTGGCGCGTGCAGTTGAGATGACTGCTGAAAAATATTGTTCAGTATCGATCATGCTGGCCAAAAGTGTCGATGTGACGCATGATTTTGAAATAATAGAAGAAGAATAAAGTTGGGTAAGTATGCCGCAACCTGAAAGTTCCGTTACGACCTTTAGCAGTGAATGTGCCAAAACAGGAGCGCATTTCAATATTGCTTATAAACAATTTGATGACCTGTGTGCCCAGTTCTATCACTCCTGGTTTCGATTCCATCCGGAACATGCGGTAGACGTCGGCGTATATGACTATGCTGAACTGCTGACCAGTTACGAACATGATGATATCGGTGCACTGCTGGCATTGAATCAGAAGATGCTTTCTGCACTGGATGAGCTGAATATAGCCAGGCTGGATGAATCCCGGCAGATTGACTATCGTATTTTACAAGGCGCAATAAGGGTCGAATTGCACGACCTGGAAGAAAACGACTGGCGTTACCGAAACCCCATGGATTACGTGCCTGTTAATGCTGTCTACCAGTTATTGATCCATCCCGGTAAGAACTTTCATCATGCGATAGAAAATCGCCTGCAAATTATCCCCGAGTACCTGCGCGGTGCGAAAGTAATGCTGGCGCATCATCCTGAACGTGTTGTGCCGCAATGGGCGGCTACGGCAATAGATATTTCTGCGTCGGGCGCTGATTTTGTTCGTGGCCTGGCGAGGCATCCGTTGATAACTGCAAAGTTTTCCAGCCCGGCAAGGTTGCAACCATTACTGGATGACGCTGCTAATGCCCTGCACGAGTTCGCTATCTATCTTGAAGTTGATGTCCTGCCCAGGGCGGAAGGTAAGTTTGCTTCCGGGCACTACCGTTTTAACCGGCTATTGAATGAAAGACATTTTTTACAAGCGGATGCAGACAGGATCCTGCGTTTCGGTGAGCGCCTGGCGGAGCAGACTGAAAACGAACTGTTGCTGCAGAGCGAGCTGGTCTGTGGTGAGCCGGATATCGCTAAAGCGCTGGATAAGGTTCGAGCAAAACATCCAGATTCTTCTCAGTTACTGGATAGTTATCGCAAGAAGATGCAGGCAGCGCATAGCTGGCTGCTGAAATCGGATATCGTGACAGTGCCTGAGAAGCAATCATTGAAAGTATTGCAGACACCAGTGTTCATGCGTGAACTGATTCCTTTTGCTGCCTATGAGCCACCCATGCCGCAAGATGAAGATCAGCGCGGATTATATTATGTGACTACCGTCAACGATGAATCACTCCTGGCCGAGCATAATAATTTCAGTATAGACCTGACATCAGTGCATGAGGCGTTTCCTGGTCATCACCTGCAGTTTGTTATCGCCAACCAGGGACACAGGTGCAACGTAACACGATTGCTTCATGCTTCTGCCAGCATGTTTGAAGGCTGGGCGCTGTACTGTGAGCAGCTGGTTTTTGAACAGGGATTGTATGATAAAAAAGAGCATCAGTTCATCATGCTGCGTGACCGGCTATGGCGAGCGCTAAGGGTTATTATCGATGTCAAGCTTCACACGGGGCAGTTCAGTTTCGATGATGCGGTGAACCTGCTCGTTGATAAGCTTGGATTTGATTCGCTACAGGCAAAGCTGGAAGTCAACTGGTACTGTAGTGCAGCCGCGACGCCTTTGTGTTACGCCGTCGGGCGTGAGATTATTTTAAAAACGCGTGACAAAGTCCTCGGCGATGTCAGTACGGTTGACAAGACAAAGCTCAAGGATTTTCATGATCGGCTGTTATCTCAAGGCTCTATCGCGTTACCGTTAATCATCAAGGATGTGTTCGGTGAACAGGTGTGGCAGTCGGTCCACGATGAGATGTTTGCTGATTAAGAGCTGCAAACTATTATACGTAATAGGCTGTTCCAGTCATAACTTTGGACATGGCTGTCATCAAGGTTTTAACGGCTGGAGGTAATTCTGCGGCACCATGCTCGATTGCAGTGGTGGCGTGCTTTAACTCATCGGTTTTCATCTGTTCGAGGATGGCCCTGCTACGAAAATCACCACCGGGTAGTTTATTGAGGTGATCTTCCAGGTGTGCAACAACCTGATGTTCGGTCTCTGCCAGGAAGCCCAGGTTCCACTTGTCGCCGATCGCTCCGGCAAAAGCACCGATAGCAAATGAACCGCCATACCAGAGCGGGTTAAACCGGCTAGTCTGACTGCCGAGCTCGACGAGACGGTTTTTTGTCCACTCGAGGTGGTCGTTTTCTTCCAACGCCGCCTGGCGCAGTTTCTCTCTGATCTCCTGGTTCCTTGAGGTCAGTGACTGGCCTTGATACAGCGCCTGAGCTGAAACCTCACCACTGTGATTGACCCGCATCAGGCCGGCGATGTGTTTCTTGTCCTCGACTGAAAAATTTGCGTCGGCTGTTTCTGTGCCAGGCGATTCATCAGCAGGGTAGGGACGATGGGTCAATACAGGCTGGCCCACGAGTGTACGCAGGGCGGTATCGACATTCATGATCAATTGGTCAAATGGGCTGTAACTACGCATAAGTGTATATTGAAGCTTTCAAGTTGCCTGTGCAATACTTTAAGAAAAAAAGAGGGGAGAGTTTCGGTGTCATATTATAAATATCATGTGTTTTTTTGCACAAATTTACGTGAATCGGGTGAGCAGTGCTGCGAACAGTGTAATGCCACAGAAATTCGTGCTTATGCGAAGGCAAAAATCAAAGAGCTGGGTTTGTCTGGTGAAGGCAAAATCAGGATAAATACAGCTGGATGTCTCGATCGATGTGAACTTGGCCCGGTTATGGTGGTCTATCCTGAAGAGACTTGGTATTGCTATCTTGATCGAGAAGATATAGATGAGATTATCGAAAAACATCTAGTAGGCGGTCAGATTGTTGAGAGGTTATTGATATAGAGCTTGCGGTTAGTGAATTTTAACTTGACATGCTAATTACTATATTATAATATCCTTATATACATTTTATGCAATTGAATGTTTTTTCATATTTCCTCCATCCTCCCTTTGGTGGTAATTTTTAGCGCGGATTCTTTTCCGCGCTTTTTTTTGTCTGCAGTAAAACGCATAGCATAAAAGTTTTCGTCTAATATATTGAAATATATGAGAAAAATATCTCTATGATACTATCAGGGTGATCGTTGAGTCCGTTTTCGTGCTTCTTAAGTATCATGACGGCTCATGTGGTCAAACGCTTGTTACCACATTAGTAAATAATTTCATCAAAAAAGCGTGTATAAGGCTTGTCTGTCTCTGCGAATCCCTGTATTATTCCGCCTCTTTGTCGCGGGTCGGTCACAGTTCGACCTTCGCTTTTTAATATACAGATATACCGGATTTAGTGATGAAAACCATAAGCGCAAAAGCTGATGACGTAAAACGTGACTGGTTCCTGGTTGATGCCGATGGTAAGACGTTGGGTCGACTGGCTACTGAGATTGCGCGCCGTCTACGCGGTAAACATAAGGCGATTTACACGCCACACGTCGATACAGGCGATTACATCGTAGTCATCAACGCCGAAAAAGTACGTGTCAGCGGTAATAAAGCGAAAGATAAGATGTACTATCGTCACTCAGGTTACATGGGTGGGCTAAAAGAGACTAACTTCAGCGATATGATCGACCGTTCACCAGAGCGTGTTATCGAAATTGCTGTTAAAGGCATGTTGCCAAGAAACCCTTTAGGTCGTGAGATGTACCGCAAGTTGAAAGTCTATGCGGGTCCGCAGCACCAGCATGCTGCTCAGCAACCACAACCATTAGAAATTAACTAAGTCACAACTAAATATATATAGAGTTACTCATGGCAGAACAATATTACGCAACAGGTCGACGCAAAACCTCAAGTGCTCGTGTGTTTTTAAGCACAGGCGCAGGTGAGATCAAGGTCAACGGTAAACCATTAGATGTATTCTTTGGCCGTAAAACAGCCCAGATGATTGTTCGTCAGCCGTTAGAGCTGGTTGAAATGGTAAATAACGTCGACCTGAACGTCACCGTAAGCGGTGGTGGTATTTCTGGACAGGCGGGAGCTATTCGTCATGGTATAACCCGTGCATTGATCTCGTATGATGAAGCCTTACGTAGCCCCTTACGTAAAGCTGGCTTCGTCACACGTGATGCTCGTGAAGTCGAACGTAAAAAAGTGGGTCTGCGAAAAGCACGTCGTGCAACCCAGTTCTCGAAACGTTAAGTTACACGCAATACACTTTTTTTGACAAAAAGCCCCTGTTCAGGGGCTTTTTTGTTGTTTCAGGTTTTAGTTCTACGCGAATACTGATCAAGATACTGAAGGTTCCTGGGGCTCGCTGTATTAGCTGTGCTGGTGGTTTTGTGCTTCATGAGATGCTATGTGTTTTCATGCTGGTAAAATCTTTTTAACCGGCAGCTATACTGAATTGATCTCACAGAAAAATAATTCTTGACTTTAACTGGCAGCAAAAAGTACTGACATTTTGTCAATGATATCTGTCATTAAAATGTAAATAACCCTTATTTTTACTTGCATTTTAGGTATATCTGCATATACTCCCCGTAATCTTTTATCTATTAAGCGACACAAAATAAAGTGTTGCACGTAGATCAAGAGATTAGTGTGAATGCTTCAGCTTTTTAAGCCACTTTTTATAGATGGGGCAAACCGCTTTCATTGGGGGAAGTGGACACGAGCAATCACACTTTTGTAATCATAGCTATGATCATAATAACTTAATAATGCAGGAGTCTTGCATAATGAAAAAATCTATACTAGCAATCGCATTAGCTGCGACTATGGCTGCACCAGCAGCAATGGCTGCACCTACTGTTTACGGTAATGTTCACTTATCACTTAACCAGGCTGACAACGATATTCCTAATGCTGACAATAATTTGTCTGTATCAAGTAATACATCGGCTCTTGGTGTCAAAGGTTCTGAAGACCTGGGTGATGGCCTGAAAGCAATCTATAAAGTTGAGTTCGGTGTGACAATTGGACCAGGACCTACAACAGATCCAGATGGTGATTTTATTAATGGTTCAACAGCTGGTGGTTTGACAGGTCGTGACCAGTTCGTTGGTCTGAAAGGCGGTTTCGGTACTGTTAAATTTGGTACCATGTCTTCTAACTACAAGCAGATGGGCGGCAAGGTTGACCCATTATATCGTACCCCTCTCGAGGGTCGTGGTTTCCTGAATACGCAGTCTAAATTACATGGCGGAAAGGGCATGAACCGTGGTCGTCAGACTCACACTGCTCAGTATGTTTCACCTAAGATGGCTGGCATCCAGTTAGTGGCCAACACCACTTTCTCAGGTTCTAACGATGAAACTTCAGGTATTGGTATCCGCTGGTCTAACAAAGCATTTTTAGTATATGCTGATTACATCACAGGCCAGGGAACTACTGCTGGTCAAGGTGGCGTTCAGGACTGTGTAGCTCCAGCGTGTGAGACTAACGATGCTACTAAAGTAGGTGCTAAGTTCTCAGCTAAAGCATTCGATGTTGCAGCGCAATATGAAATGGCTGAAGATCGTGCCGGTGCTGACTACATATTCCTGGCAGGTACATTCAATGTCAATGCAAACAATGCACTGATACTGACTTACGGTATGGCAGATGTGAAAGTTGCAGCTGGTTCACCAAGTGCTGACTACGACGGTATAGCTCTTGCTTACAACCACAAGATGTCTAAGATGACTAATGTGTATGTAGGTTATGGTGCTAAATCATCAGACGTAGCTAACAGCGACGAGTCTATGATTACTGCTGGTATCCGTAAAAAATTCTAATCTGAAAAGCCATTTTGGCTAAAGATTTTGAATTTTAGAAAAACGGGATCTTCGGATCCCGTTTTTTTTGCCAGAAAATTAATAGCTTCTGCTTCGAAATAGTATGGCAAATAAAAAGAACCGCAAGCTTCATGTTTGCGGTTCTTTTTATTTGCATAAGGCTGGCAGGTTTATGCTGGTATGCCTGCTTTTGGATTTGAGCTTAGGTAGCCAGGACAGTTTTAGCACCATCCGGCGTGCCTAATATCAGTACATCTGCAGGCCTGTTAGCAAAAATACCTACCGTGACGATGCCAGGCAGTTTATTAAGCTCGTTCTCCAGTTTTACCGGTTCGAGTATCTGCAGATCATGCACGTCAAGGATGTCATTGCCGTTGTCAGTAACGAATCCTTCACGATAAACGGGCCGGCCGCCGTGTTTAACCAGTTCCCTGGCGATGAAGCTGCGCGCCATAGGGATGACTTCGACAGGTAGAGGAAATTTGCCCATAACGTCGACAAGTTTTGATTCATCGGCGATGCAGACAAATTTTTTGCTGGCGCCAGCGATGATTTTCTCGCGAGTCAATGCGCCACCTCCGCCTTTGATAAGGTTCAGATGATGATCGGATTCATCGGCACCGTCGATATAGACCTCGATACCATTGACTTCATTCAGGTCGTAAACCTTGATGCCATAACCTTCCATGCGCTCTGTCGAAGCCACCGAACTGGAAACTGCACCCTTGATCTTGTGTTTAATCTCAGCGAGTACATCGATAAAGTGGTTGACAGTGGAGCCTGTGCCGACACCGACGATCTCATCCTCTATTACGTATTCAAGAGCCGCTTCTGCCGCTTTTCTTTTCATTTCATCCTGTGTCATGTCTTTACTCCCGTGAGTATGTGTAATTTTTTCGATAAATTTTTCTGGCACGAATAATACATTGAAACGCTTTTAGAATACAGTTGAGGCAATATGGCTGTATGCGGCAGATAACTTTTGATTAGCTACTTTCAACTCGCGATTAATCCCTGTATTCTTCGCCCATGACCAAGAAATATATAGAAAAAATTCTGACGGCGAGGGTTTACGATGTCGCTGTTGAGACGCCACTTGACCATGCGATCACGATGAGTAAGCGGCAGAACAACAAGGTGCTGCTGAAACGCGAAGATCTGCAGAGTGTTTTTTCATTCAAACTGCGTGGCGCCTATAACCGTATATATCAGCTGACGCGTACGAAAGAGGTCAAGGGTGTGGTCGCCGCATCAGCGGGGAATCATGCACAAGGCGTCGCCCTGTCGGCTAAAAAAATGGGCATCGATGCGATAATCGTCATGCCGAAGACGACCCCCGCAATCAAGGTGGATGCGGTTAAGTCATATGGCGCCAAAGTGGTTCTGATCGGTGATAACTACGATGAGGCCTGTGCCTATGCGACCAGGTATGCTAACGAGCATAAGCTCGACTTTATCCATCCATTTGACGATCCTGATGTAATCGCCGGTCAGGGGACGATCGGTCTTGAGATAGCGCGTCAGCATCCTGATTTCATCGATGTGGTATTTGTCTGTGTTGGCGGAGGCGGTCTTATTGCCGGTGTCGGTTCTATCATTAAATATCTGAGCCCGAAAACTAAAGTCATTGGTGTCGAACCGGCAGACGCAGCCTGTATGACCGCAGCGTTTGAAAAAAATCGACGCGTGGTGCTCGATCATGTCGGTATTTTTGCCGACGGTGTAGCAGTAAAGCAGGTTGGTAAGGAGACTTTTAGAGTTGCTAAACAGTGTGTCGACCAGATGATAACCGTGACCACCGATGAGATCTGTGCGGCGATCAAGGATATCTTTGATGACACACGGTCCATCACCGAGCCAGCGGGTGCACTTGCTGTCGCCGGTCTGAAAAAATATGTCGAGCAGGAAGGTGCCAGTGGACAGACGATGGTTGCGATCGCCAGTGGCGCAAATATGAATTTTGACCGGCTGCGTCATGTCTCGGAACGTGCCGAGATCGGTGAACAGCGCGAAGCGCTATACGCGGTGACCATTCCTGAACGTCCCGGCAGTTTTAAAACTTTCTGTCAAACCATCGGTAAGCGCGGTATCACCGAGTTTAACTACCGGTATGCGGATGAAAAAGATGCCCAGGTATTTGTCGGTGTGCAGTTGTACGATGGTATGAGTGAGCGTCTTGAAGTGATAGAGCGCTTGCGAAAGAAAAAGTACCCGGTGCTGGATCTTACCGAAGATGAGATGGCGAAGGTGCACGTGCGCTACCTGGTCGGCGGGCGTGCGGCATTGAAAGATGAGGTGCTGTATCGTTTCGAGTTTCCTGAACGCCCCGGTGCCTTGCTTGATTTCCTGGTAAGTATAGGAAATCGCTGGAATATCAGCCTGTTTCATTTTCGCAGCCATGGCGATGCATTCGGTCGTGTGCTGGTTGGTCTGCAGATACCTGAAGCTGAGCATGATCAGCTCAGGCAGTATCTTGATACGCTGGCTTATCCATACTGGGAAGAGACCGAAAATCCGGCATACCAGCTATTCCTGTCGCTTTAATTGCGGGATTTATCCGGCTGTCCCGGCCGGGTAATATAGTTCTTCAGTAATGATGCCGTTTAGCGGTATGTCCCAGTTCTGTTGTTGCAGGCTGTCCACTTTCTGAAGCTCATGTGCCAGTCCTAACAGCGTGGGCTTTCTCCAGTGTTTTCTATGCTGTAAATAGCCCAGGGTACGGTCATAGAAACCGCCGCCCATACCGATACGATTGCCAGCCAGGTCAAAAGCCACCAGAGGTAGTAGTATCAGATCCAGCTGGTTGGCTTTGACCCAGTCAGACGGGTGGCATATCGGTTCTGCTATATTGAAACGGTTAAGTTTGAATTCACTGCTTATATCATATGGTGCAAAGTACAGGCTGTCCTTGATCGGAGAGAGTACGGGCAGGTAGATGTCCTTGTTGGCAAACCAGGCGTGTTCTATCAACAGGAAGGGGTCGATTTCACCGTCATTGGCAAGGTAGCAGGCTATATGCTGACTATTGCGGTAGTCTTTCTGTTTTATCAGGATATCGCAAAGTGCTACGCTATGTTGCAGCTGCTCATCATCCGATAAGGCCTTCCTCTGGGCGCGTATCAGCTTTCTGAGATCTGTGTTTCCCTTTTTATCTGATTGGGTAGGTGCTGGATGACCGTGCTCGGTAGTCGGTATATCAGGCATAGGTAATCAAAGGATCAATGCTTTTTTAGCATGGTCATCTGTAAAGATAAGATGACATCTCCAAAGTGCCGTAGCAAATACTGTTGACCTTGAACCGGTAAGTTCAGGGGGGAACCAGCGATGCTGCGTTAGGCTTCCCGTCGAAACGGTAATGCACACGGCCTCAACAGTCCAATTCCCAGAGTCAGTATTTAAGGCTCAAGGGTTAAAACAGGGAGCTTACGCACACCCTAGAGATGTCAAAACTGGTGGATGCGTATCTGATAGCTACATTCTGCTTCAGTGGGTAAAATTTCTGCATCCGATGTTTCTATTGTAAGTAATGTCTGGTTTAAATCAACCGATATTATGGAATATATATTTCTGCCTGGTATATGCCGGTGGGTAAGGCTGTCAGACCGGCGATCAGCTAGAGTAGCTGGATATCTCTCATCGAGTCGCTGATTCGTTCAGAGAGATCTTCTATACGTTTGTTCAGGTCGCCGTGCTCTTCTACTACAGACCGGTTATGGAGAATCTCGTGACTCATATTGAGTGCTGTCATTATCGCGATTCGCTCGGTTCCGATAACTGAGCCTTGCTGCTTTATCTCATTCAGCTTTTCATTTAACAGGTCGGCAGAAGCTTTCAGGTTGTCCTTTTCTTCTTCCGGGCAGGCAATACGGTATTCCTTGTCCATAATCTTTACGGTTAAGGCTTCTGGCTTGTTCATAATAGGTGGCTCATGCGGGTAACTCAAGCAGCTGACGGGGCGCGGGTATTGCTTCCAGCGTGGCTATGCAGTCGTCTATTTATGCTTTTTCCATCGAGCGTAAACGGGTTATCATCGATTCTACCTGTACACGTACCTTTTCTTTGGCTTCGATGAGACTCGAGCGTTCAGTGGTGAGTGTTTGAAGCTGTTCCCGCAGTTCCTGGTTATCATTTCCCAGGCGCTGGCAGAGTTCCAGTAGTTCGTTAACTTGCTCTTCTAATTTGTTTATTCTTCTTATTGTATCAGTCATGTTGCTAATAGTAGGACGAGAATTGCGTTCGGTCAATTACAATAGCGGATTTTGTGTAAAATTAGGCTGTTACACCACATATAGCAGGGGAATTTGTCCCCGGATTGTTTTAAACTGACGTCTTTTTGACAATATTATTCCAGATGATACAGAGCTTCCCCGATATCCCACAATTAGAAGATATGTTGTTTAATGTCGATGCCGCACTCGGTGCAACAGAGTCGCATGGCGCCCTGTGCGGCATGTTATGTGCGCAGGGGGCGACCGAAGCATCACAATGGATGTTATGTGTACTCGGCGAACACGAGGAAACCAGCAATGCATTACAACAGGCTGGCAAGAAATTATTGCAGATCCACCAGATATCCGTCGAGCAGATGAACGATACCGAAGCTGATTTTGAGCTCATGCTGCCAGATGATGACGAGCCGCTGGAGATGCGTATAGAGGCGCTGGGTGCCTGGTGCCAGGGGTTCGTCTACGGTCTGGCTGTCGGCGGCATCAAGGAAGATACTGAGTTGCCGGAAGATAGTAAGGAGCTGATCACCGACATTCTTGAGATATCTCGTGCCGGGTATGTTGCCGACAACGAAGCTGAACTGGCAACGGATGAAGGCTCCAGCGAGGAAGATGAGGTGGCATTTATGGAGGTCAGCGAATATGTCCGTATGGGAGTGCTTTTGATCTATGAAGAACTGCAGCCGCTGCAGTCTTCGCAAACTGTTCATTAACCACTAGTACATAAAAATCATCAAGAGAAACAGATTGAACAAGAAAGTTTTTGCAAAACGCCGCCGGCAGCTGATGCGGATGATGAACGAAAATTCGGTAGCAATCCTGCCTTCTGCACCGATGCTTGTGCGTAACAGGGATGTCGAGCATGGTTTCCGTCAGGACAGTGACTTTATGTATCTGAGCGGTTTCAACGAGCCGGAGTCAGTCATCGTTTTGATACCCAATCGCAGACAGGGAGAATTTGTCCTGTTCTGCCGTGACCGCGATCCTCTGAAAGAAACATGGGATGGGCGCCGACATGGTATCGAGGGTGCGGTGGAGGAGTTCGATGCGGATGATGCCTACGTTATCGATGAGCTGGAAGATGTCCTGCCAGGCCTTATGGAAGGTAGAGAAAGCGTGTATTACAGCATCGGTCTGAATCATGCTTTTGATAAACATGTCCTCAAATGTGTCAATGACCTGCGTACCCAGTCCCGTCGTGGTGCCCGCGTACCTTATGAATTTGTCTCGCTGGAGTACCTGTTACATGATATGCGATTATACAAGGGCCGTGAAGAACTGGCGCTGATGCGTAAAGCGGCAAAGATTTCGGTGCAGGCGCATATCAATGCGATGAAAGTCTGTCAGCCGGGGTTGAGCGAGTATGAACTGGAAGCGGAGTTCCTCTTCGAGTTCAAACGAAATGGTGCTGACTGGGCCTATTCTTCCATCGTCGGCGGTGGTGAGAATGGCTGTATCCTGCATTACACGGAAAACAATACCGAACTGAAAGACAAAGAACTGGTACTGATCGATGCCGGCGCAGAGTACCAGGGTTATGCGGCAGACATCACGCGCACCTTTCCGGTGAATGGGAAATATACGGTTCCCCAAAAAGAGATCTACGAGGTCGTGCTGGAAGCACAGAACGCCGCATTTGCAAAAGTAAAACCGGGCAATCACTGGAATGATCCGCATAATGCCGCGGTTAAAGCCTTGACCAAAGGTATGGTGGAGATAGGGCTGTTGAAAGGCCGGCCGGCACAGTTGATAAAGGACGGCAGTTATATGAAATATTACATGCATCGTACTGGGCACTGGCTGGGCATGGATGTACATGATGTCGGCGATTACAAGGTCGATGACAACTGGCGCATGCTCGAACCCGGTATGGTGCTGACAGTCGAGCCGGGCCTCTATATACCAGCCGGCAGTCGCGGCGCCAGACGCTGGTGGAGCATCGGGGTGCGTATCGAAGACGACCTTGCGGTGACCAAAGACGGTTATGAACTGTTGACCAAAGGTCTGCCGCGAACTGTTGACGAAGTCGAAGCAGTAATGGCTGGCTGAGATGTCGCCACTAACAATCAAATATGTCAGACGTATCAGCTAACAATCAGTTCGACCTGATCATCATCGGCGGCGGACTTGCCGGTGCCAGCCTTGCCTGCGCCCTGAGTAGTGCAACAACGAGCAGTGCCGCGGGTGATTCTCGGCTAAACATCGCGGTCATTGAGGCTTTTGAGCTGAATACTGACTCACAGCCATGTTATGACGATCGCACGGTCGCACTCTCCTATGGCAGTCGCTGTATCTTCGACAGCATGGGTGTCTGGTCGATACTGGCTGAACAGGCGGAGGCCATCGACAATATCCATATCTCCGATCGCGGTCATTTTGGCGTAACCCGGCTGAGTAGTGAGCAGGAAGGTGTCGAGGCACTTGGTTACGTGCTGGAGAACCGTAATATCGGCAAGGTATTGTATGAAGTGATGACTGATAGCCCGGATATCACCCTGTTTTGCCCGGCACAGTTGAAAGCGCTGCGACAGGATGTTTCGAGCCATGGTGGCCAGGTCTCGATCGACGTGATCGTCGATGGCGGCAGGCAGACATTGACGGCAGCACTGCTGGTTGCGGCGGATGGTAATAATTCACAGGTGATGAAGTTGCTGAATATCGGCAGCAGCCGAAAAGAGTATCAGCAATCAGCGCTGATCACCAATATCACACCGGGTAAGAAACACGATAACGTGGCTTATGAGCGTTTCACCGATAGCGGGCCGCTGGCTTTTCTGCCGATGACCGAAAATCGCTGCTCGGTGGTATGGACATTGAGTCCCGAACAGGCCGATTATCTTTACGCTCTTGATGATGCGGACTTCCTGGAGCAGTTGCAGCAACGTTTCGGTTATCGCCTGGGACGGATCAGAAAGACAGGCAAGCGTCATATCTACCCGCTGTTCCTGCAGTCCGCGACGCAGATGGTGCATGGCCGGGTGGCTGTCATCGGCAACGCTGCACACAGTGTGCACCCGGTAGCCGGCCAGGGTTTTAACCTGGCCCTAAGAGACGTAGCGCTGTTATCGGAACTGATCATCGAGCACCGGCGCTCGGGTTCAGATATCGGTGCGCAGTCAATGCTGCAGCAATATGAAGCGCAGCGTGATGAAGATATCAGACGCGTCTATCGTTTTACCGACGTGCTGGTCAGGACATTTTCAAACTCGATACCGCCACTCGCGCATGTACGCTCGCTGGGCTTGCTGATGGTTGACCTGCTGCCTGACCTCAAGCATCAATTGGCAGTACAGAGCATGGGAATGAATGTCGGTAAGAGCGGTCGCCTGTCTCGATTGAGCCGGGGTTTACCCTTATGACATCACAGAAAAAAACACAATCCGACTACGATATCGTCATCGTCGGCGGCGGTATCGTCGGTCTGAGCCTGGCCTGTGAGCTGGCAGGTACTGATTTTTCAGTAGCAGTGGTCGAGCGCGATGAGTTAAAAGCAGTCACTGATGAGCCTGATTGTAGGGTATCGGCCATCAATCGATTTGCAATACAGCGCTTCAGGCAGGCGAGTGCCTGGGATTCGCCACTGCTGGAGCGAGCCTGCCCATTCGACAAGATGTTCGTCTGGGATCAGACCGGCGCCGGGCAGATACAGTTTGATAGTGTCGAGCTGGGTGTCTCGGAACTGGGCGTCATCATCGAGAATTATCTTTTACAGCATGTGCTGCTGGAGACAGTAAGGTCGGCAGACAATATCGCCTGTTTATGTCCTGAAACAATCACTACGATACACTATCAGCCCAATGCTGATGGATCGTCAGTCAGTACGGTGATGCTGGCCTCTGGTAAGCAGCTATCTGCGGGTTTGCTGGTTGGTGCTGATGGCGCAAACTCTAAAGTCCGCGAGATCGCTTCGATCCAGCGCTCGCAGCACTCTTATCAACAGCAGGGCCTGGTGTGTAACCTTGCTACGTCTGAAAGTCATCAGAATACTGCCTGGCAGTGTTTTATGCCATCAGGCCCGCTGGCTTTTCTGCCCCTGTATAATGGTTACATTTCCATCGTCTGGTCTCTTGATGAAGATTCGGCGCAAGCGCATATGGCACTGGATGAAGACGAGTTTAAACATACTCTGGCTGAGGAGAGTGAATACAGGCTGGGTGAGATTACTGACCTTGGCCAGCGTTACCTGTTCCCTCTGGCGCACGGTCATGCGAGTGAATATGTCAGGCCAGGGCTGGCCCTGATCGGCGATGCGGCGCACAGCATTCACCCTCTTGCCGGCCAGGGCGCCAATCTAGGCATTGCCGATGCGGCTGCTTTGGCCGATGTGATCTGCACTGCAAGAAAAGCCGGGCGTCAATGGTCGGCCCAGCATACGCTGTCAAAATACCAGCGGCAGCGTAAGGGTGCAAACAGGGTGATGGAGATGTCGATGACCGGCTTCAAGGAGCTCTTTGGTCAGGATAATGTGTTCATATCCGAACTCAGAAATGCCGGCCTGTCGCTGGTCGATCACCTGCCGGCTTTAAAGTACCGGATAATCAGGCAGGCACTGGGTGTCTAGATAGCGTGCACCTGGGCTGACTGGTGATAGAGATTCGTTGCTTCAGGTTTTCCTGAAAATCCATTATTTGCCATAACGAAGAACTGGTTTAAAGTTACAAGTAACACTATTTTTAATCAGGGTTCTAGCGCCGTAAAACGTGTAAAATCGCCCGATATTTTTTCGCCAGATTCATTAGTATGATCCGATCATTATGAGCAATAAGACAGTACTTTTTGACAAGCATGTTGAGTATAAAGGCAAGATCGTCGATTTTGCCGGCTGGCAGATGCCGGTGAACTATGGCTCACAGATGGATGAACATCACCAGGTTCGCAATGATGCCGGAATGTTTGACGTCTCCCATATGGTCATCGTGGATCTTCATAAAGCCACCGAGGCAGGCGATATAAAAGCCCTGCTGCAGAAGTTGCTGGCAAATGATGTCGCCAAACTTGGCGAAAGTGGTAAGGCGCTTTATAGCTGCATGCTCAATCCCGAGGGCGGTGTCATCGATGACCTGATCGTGTATTACATGTCAGATGACTGGTATCGCATCGTGGTGAATGCCGGCACTGCAGAAAAAGACCTGTCATGGTTTAATCGCCATGCCGATGATTTTTATGTCAGCGTGAAAGCACGAGATGACCTGGCGATGATTGCGGTGCAGGGACCACATGCCCGTGAAAAAGCCTTTGAAGTACTGCCGCTCGATGTCGTAGAAGCAGCAACCTCTTTGAAGCGTTTTTTTGGTGCTGACTGCGGCGAATGGTTTGTCGGTCGTACAGGCTATACCGGTGAAGACGGTTTTGAAATTATGCTTCCAGAGTCAGAAGCGGCATCACTCTGGGACAAACTCGCTGACGTCGGCGTCAAACCTTGTGGCCTGGGTGCCCGCGATACATTGCGACTCGAAGCCGGCATGAACCTCTATGGCAGTGATATGACGGAAGAGACCTCACCGTTGATCTCCGGTCTCGGCTGGACCATCGCATGGCAGCCGGAAGACAGGGATTTCATCGGCCGCAGCGTGCTGGAAAAAGAAAAAGCTGAAGGTGTCAAACAGAAGATCGTCGGGCTGATACTTGAAGAACGTGGTGTCTTGCGCAGCCATCAGAAAGTGGTCGTAGAGCATGACGGCGAGCAGCTGGAAGGTGAGATTACCAGCGGCAGCTTTTCGCCCAGTTTGCAGAAATCGATCGCACTGGCACGTGTTCCGATCGAGATAGGCGATTCCTGCGGTGTCGATATCCGCGGCAAGATATTAAAAGCGAAAGTAGTCAAGCCAGTCTTCGTTCGCGATGGCAAGCCGGTCTAGACGCGGCTCGGTAGATATTTAAGCATATTATATTAACCATAGACTGAGGGTATAATGTTCGCCTCAGAAAACATGTAGCAGGGGAAACAGATGAGTGACGTACCTTTAGAATTAAAATATACAAAATCACACGAATGGCTGCGTGTTGAAGATGATGGCCTGATTACTGTCGGTATCAGCGATCATGCGCAGGAACTTCTAGGTGACCTGGTTTTCGTCGAGCTGCCTGAAGAGGGGACCGAGTTCGTTGCCGGCGATGAATGCTGTGTGGTCGAGTCAGTGAAAGCAGCCTCAGATGTCTATATGCCGATCAGCGGTGAGATCGTCGAAGTCAATGAAGCCCTGGTTGATGAACCAGAGATAATAAACAGCTCACCTTATGACAGTGGCTGGCTGTTTCGAGTGCAGCCTTCAGCTGACGAGATCGATGAACTGATGGATGCTGAGGCATACCAGGCAGAGATCGCAGAATAATAATTTTGAAATAGTCAGCCCGCAGGCGTAACAGTGCTGTTACCTCTGCGAGCTGAGAACATTAACAGCCAGCCTTTTTTATATCTATGCCCTTTATCCCGCACACAGAAAATGAAATAACACAGATGTTAGAAACCATCGGTGTTGATTCTATCGATGAACTATTTGACGAGATTCCAGCGCATCTGCGCGCCGGCGTTTTAGAAGCCGTACCGCACAGCATGAACGAGATGGAAGTGTCACGTCTGATGAAGCAGCGTGCGGATCAGAACAGCACGGCTATCTGTTTCCTGGGTGCGGGCGCTTATGAACATCATATCCCGTCGGCTGTCTGGGAGATCACTACCCGGGGTGAGTATTACAGCGCCTATACACCATACCAGGCAGAAGCATCTCAGGGCACGCTGCAGCTGACCTACGAATACCAGAGTATGATGACCGCACTGACTGCGATGGATGTGTCCAACGCATCGATGTATGACGGTGCATCTTCTTTAGCAGAAGCTATCCTGATGGCGGTTCGTGCCAACCGTAAATCAAAATCGCGCAAGATACTGGTGCCGACAACGGTCAACCCGGTGTATCGCAAGACCGCGCATACCATCGTCAAGGGCCAGCAGGTCGAGATGATCGATGTGCCTTATGACTGCCTCACGGGTACGGTCACACTGGCGCAGGTAAAACAGCTGGCAGAAGCGCAGGATAGCGGTGATATCACCGCCATCGTACTGCAGCAGCCTAACTTTTTCGGCTGTCTGGAAGATGTCGATGCGATTACCGACTGGGCGCATGAAAACAATATATTAGTCATCGCTGTGATCAATCCGCTCACCATGTCGGTATTAAATCCACCGGGCAAATGGGGGAGCGAGGAAAACGGTGGTGCCGACATCGCCTGTGGCGACGGGCAGCCACTCGGCGCACCTATGTCAGCAGGCGGGCCTTATTACGGACTGCTGTGCTGTAAGCAGTCACTGGTCAGGCAGATACCGGGGCGCATCGTCGGTCGTACTGTCGATCTCGATGGTACCGAGGGTTTTGTGCTGACCCTGCAGGCGCGTGAGCAGCATATCCGCCGTTCCAAAGCGACCTCGAATATCTGCACCAACCAGGGTCTGGTCGTCACCGCGTCTACCATCTATATGGCGATACAGGGTGCACAGGGTCTCGAGAATACGGCTGCTGCCTGTTTCGCAAATAATAACGCGCTGGTTGAGAAGCTCAGCGTCATCGATGGTGTGAAAAAGGCTTTCACCGCGACACATTTTCACGAGACAGTGCTGCAGTTAGAGAAGCCTGCAGCAGCCGTATTGAAAGCATTGATGGAAAAAGGCATCCTCGGAGGATTCGACCTGTCGCAAGATTACCCCGAGCTGGGTGAAGCGATACTGGTATGTAGCACAGAGATGCGCAGTGAAGAAGATATCGATCTGTATGCGCACGCGATGCGAGAAGTATTGAATTCTGATGCGGTAGTTACATCACTGGCGGAGAGTGCATAATGTTAATTTTTGAGCATTCAGCAAAAGGTCGTACTGGCGCACCACAGGCGCCCGCTGAAAAAGCACCGCTGTCAGCAATACCGGAAAACCTGTTACGTAAAGACAGCGCGGCGCTACCGGAAGTCTCCGAGTTGCAGGCAGTGAGGCATTACACGCGCCTGTCACAGAAAAACTTTTCTATTGATACCCAGTTTTACCCGCTGGGTTCCTGCACCATGAAATACAATCCACGCGCCTGTAATTCACTGGCCATGTTACCGGGCTTTCTGAATGCACATCCGTTAACGCCTGATGCGCAGAACCAGGGTTTCCTGGCCTGTATGCACGAGCTGCAGTCGATGTTGTGTGAAGCTACCGGTATGGCGGCCTTCTCACTGGCACCGATGGCCGGTGCTCAGGGCGAGTTTGCCGGCGTCGCTATGATCGAGGCGTACCACCGGTCTCGTGGTGATGATGCGCGTAAAGAGATCCTGGTGCCTGATGCCGCACATGGTACAAATCCCGCTACTGCGGTGATGTGTGGTTTTGCAGTAAAAGAGATCGCTACCCTGAAAAATGGCGATGTCGATATAGATGCTCTGAAGCAGGCGGTAGGGCCGCAGACAGCGGGCCTGATGTTGACTAACCCGTCTACCCTGGGTGTGTTCGAACGAAATATCGAAGCAATCGCCAAGGTAGTGCATGAAGCAGGTGGCCTACTGTATTACGATGGTGCCAATCTCAATGCCATACTCGGTAAGATCCGTCCCGGTGATATGGGCTTTGATGTTATCCATTCGAACCTGCATAAAACGTTTTCTACGCCGCATGGCGGCGGCGGTCCGGGCTCAGGTGCAGTCGGTGTCGCCGAACGTCTGAAACAGTTTCTGCCTTTACCGGTAGTGACTAAAGAAGAAAGCGGCTATCGATATCTGACAGCAAAAGACTGTCCGGAAAGTATCGGGCGCCTGTCTGCTTTCATGGGTAACCCCGGTGTTCTGTTACGCGCTTATATCTATATGCGCCTGCTCGGTCGAGAGGGCATGGTACGGGTAGCCGAGTTCGCGACACTGAATGCAAACTATATGATGGCTGAAGCCAGGCGGCGCGGCTTTACCCTGGCGATTGACGGCCGCCGCGCCAGCCATGAATTCATCATCACGTTGAAGAATGAAGCCCGCGATTTTCATGTTTCAGCGATGGACTTTGCCAAACGTCTGCTCGATCTTGGTTACCATGCTCCGACCACTTACTTCCCGTTACTGGTGCCGGAGTGCCTTTTGATCGAGCCGACAGAATCAGAGGCTAAAGAAGCACTGGATGGTTTTATGGATGCACTCGAACAGATCAGGCATGAAGCCGAGACAAACCCGGAGCTGTTACATGCAGCGCCCCAGACGCTGCCGGTTAAACGTCTCGACGAAGTCAGGGCAGCAAAACAGCTGGACCTGGCCTACAGCGGCACTGATGGATAAGGCCGGAGAGTAAAGCACAGGCTTAGTCTTCGACTGCATCTGACGTTATAATCTTCAGTCTCTCTCTACCCGGTTACGGCCATACTCTTTGGCCATGTATAATGCTTTGTCAGCGCGTTCGAGTATCGACTCAACGTTGTCTTTTTCAGCGTTAAATTCAGCCACTCCAAAACTGCTGGTTATATGACCGGCGACGGGAAAGTCATATTCTTCGATATCTCTGCGTAAGCGTTCCGCATGTATGCAGGCTCCACTGATATTGGTCTCAGGTGCCAGTATGATAAATTCTTCGCCACCGTATCGAGCGAAGATATCGGCACTACGGTTTGCTTTGGAGACTATCTCGGTGATTTTCTCCAGCACATCATCACCGACCATATGGCCGTAGTTATCATTTACATCCTTGAAGTGATCCAGGTCGAAAAATATAATAGAAAAACAACCGCCATAACGTTTTACCTTATCGATCTCAGCATCGAGAAAGTGTGCAAAGTGAAGTCTGTTATAAATCTTGGTCAATGAATCCGTATATGCCATCTTGCTCAGCTTTTCACTCAGGACTTTAATATGGGCGAGCATCAGGCCGAACATCAGGCCGGTAACAACAGGGATGATAAAGGAGGTTGCGGTAAATTCTATCTTTAGTACATAGCCGGTATGCACGATGTTCAAAGTTGCAGTTATAAAACATGACAGGCTTACATACAGCAGGTAGGTAAACATTTTTTGTATCGTAGTAGATTTAAAATCCATAAGCATTGTCGAGAGTGGCTTCTAGTGATACTGTAAATATTCAGGAGCAATAGTGTATCCTATCGCTAATCGCTTGATTTTTCACCTGTTAGAACAGTCCGGGAGAATGATTATGTCAACAGGAAAAGTTTTTTTTCACCGATGTCCTGCTTTTTTGTTACTGTTGCAGCTGGTGCTGTTTTCCGCGGTGTCTGAAGCTCGCCAACTCGGTGAAGTGGCACTGCCCGATAAAGTGGCGCTGCCAGGCAGTGATGTAGAACTGCAATTGAATGGTATGGGTTATCGAACCAAGTTTGTTTTCAAAATCTATGTGGCTGCCCTGTATACAGAATCCAGGGTGAATACACGTGATGCAGTTCAGTCCTTAAAAGGTCCCAAGCGTATCGTTATGCACATGGTCTACGATGAAGTCGAAAGAGAAAAGATTATCGCTGGTTGGGAAGAGGGGTTTGAAGAGAATAACAGTGACGAGCAACTGGAAAAATTACAGTCGCGTATAGATATTTTCAATAATTATTTTTCTGATCTAAAAAAAGGTGATGTGCTGTTATATGATTTTCTTCCGGCTGAAGGTACACGCGTGACCATCAATGGAGAAGTTAAAGGCGTCATCGAAGGGACTGATTTTTATGCTGCACTGCTCGATATCTGGCTGGGTGACGAGCCTGCAGACGATGATCTGAAATATGCGTTGCTAGGCGCAGTCGAGGATGACTAGTCTATTGTACAGCTGCGCTTAGTCGTGCTGCAGCATCACGGAAAGTCGATTCCGGAACAACGCCGGTGAGGACTTCTTCGCCGAAGATGAAGCTCGGTACACTCTGTATCCCGTGTTGCCGTGCCGAGTTAAAATTTTCCAGCAGACGCCGGTTGAATTTTTTATCGCTCCAGGCCGAGCCGATTATGTCGTCATCGACGTTACAGTTGTTCGCAACCTCTCTTAACCTGTGCCTGTCGCCGATATTGATACTATCAACGAAGTAAGCCTTGAAAAGGCTTTCATGTAAGTTGTAGAAGGTATCTCGTCCACATTGTTTGGCTGCTTCAGATAGTAATAGAGCGTCCCTGGAGTTGGTGATGAAACTGAGGCTGGATAAGGGGATGTTTTCTTCTTTCGCGATACGTTCGAGATTTTGCAGCATCTTCCGCCATTGTGCAGAAGGGTAGTTCAGTGAATCGATGGGTTCACCTTTGGCTGATGTCTCAGGGTGAATTTCCAGGAAGCACCAGTTTATCTTGAGATCGTAACTGTCACGCAGGCGCTGCAGACGATGATGCCCGAGATAGCAGAATGGGCAGATGTAATCACTGTAAACGGTAATCTTTAATTCAGGTAAAGTCACGATATATTCCAGATCATTTCATCAGATATTCGAGCCAGTGATAGCCAATAAACTCTACTATATACCAATATACTTATATCTGACATGTGCATGTGTGACAGGTTCACTTCATGCGGCGGAGCCCGTTGCCGATGATGAGACAGCCGTCGGTAGTGAAAAGTCTGCGCAGGCAGGTAAGGGTGAAACGCAGTGGGCCATGGGTCTGGGTTTGGGTATGTTTAACTACCGGTATTATCCCGGGGCCAAACAGAGTAATAAGTTATTCCTGCCTGCACCTTACTTTACCTACCGCTCACCGACGTTCGAGGTGGATCGCGGGATCAAAAGTTTCATATATCATTCTGAAGTAATAATTGTTGATGTAAGTGCAGACTTTGGTCTGCCGGTCGATAGTGATGATACGATCGCACGTAAAGGCATGCCGGATCTGGACTTTGTTCTTCAGCTTGGTCCGTCTCTGGAGTTCCTCTTAAACGACAGGCGCAAAAATTATTTTGATCTGCGTTTCGAGTTGCCCGTTCGTGTCGCCGTTACGGTTGATGTCAGCGATATGCAGGGCATCGGTTATTTGCTTGAGCCGCGGTTTACTCTTGCGCACAAGCGTGACTCAGATACAGGCCTGTCGCATAAAGCGACCATGGGGCTTAAATTTGCGACGCGGGAGTACAACGCCTATTACTACGATGTGGCTCCTGAGTTTGCCACTGCGCAAAGGCCTGAATATAGCAGTGGTGCTGGTTATAGTGGCAGTTTTATTAACTACCGGCTCTCCTATAAGAGCAGTGATTTTGTCTACTGGGCTTTTGTACGTTACCAGTCATTACGCGGTGCCGAATTTGAGAACAGTCCGCTGGTATTAGACAAGGATTATTATTTTTTTGGTATTGGCTTCGCCTGGATATTTGCCTCGAGTGTCTAGAAAAAATAGCTGCGTTCCCGCAACACCGTTACTGGTTCAGCATGATGATGCCGAGTGTAAATAGCAGCAGGGCGAAGCTTGTTCGAAGTGCTTTCTCAGAGATACTGTGGGCGACTTTCGCACCCAGCGGCGCCACCAGGAAACTGCTTCCAGCAACAAATAGAAATGCATCATACTGCAGGTAGCCCAGAGAATGCGCGTTGCCGAACGACTGATCGTAACTTGTGATAATAAACGAGAGTGTTCCGATCAAGGCGATCGGGAAGCCGCAGGCAGCCGATGTCGCGACCGCATTGCGCATCGAGATATTAAACCAGTGCAGGAATGGCACGGTCATGGTGCCACCGCCGATGCCGACCAGGGTCGAAATAAAGCCGATGCTCATGCCGCCACCGAATGCAGCAGTCATGCCGAGTTTTTTATCCAGCGGTGCTGGCTGTTTTTTCACTATCATATTCGTCGCCACGGCGAATTCAAAAATAGCAAAAAACAGTCTTAAGCTGTCACTGTTGATCGATGAAGCAAATACCCCACCGAGTGCGGCACCGAGGATGATGCCGGGACTTAACAGTAATACCAGTGACCACAGAACGGCACCTCTACGGTGATGTGCCCGTGTCGAAGATATCGATGTGATAACGATGGTGGCCAGGGACGTTGTCAATGCCATCTGCATCAGATACTGTTGCTCGTAACCGTGGCTGGCGAAGACGAAGAAAAATACCGGGACGATGATCAGGCCACCGCCAACACCTAACAGGCCGGCAGCGAAACCGGCGAATGTGCCGGTCAGTATATAGGTCAGGACTTCTAAGATGTATGAGTCAGGCAAGTTCGGCCCGGGGTTGACCCGTTATGGCTTTCTTATGAAGTTTGCTTACCAGGTCGCAGTCCAGGAAGCTGGCACCTTCGGCATCGCCGTTGATCACAGAAAAAGGCTGCTCCGGTTCGCCCATCTGATCGAGTACGATACATGCACCGGTAAAATCATGGCCACGGGTGTAATCATTGATGGTGATGATGGTCTGCAGGTTTGCTCCTGAAGATGACTTGATGCCGTTTTCAGAATCTTCGAAAGCGATACATTCTTCTGCGCCGAGGCCCATCTCCTGTAAGGCGTAATCGTAGATATCTGGCGCCGGTTTTTTTGCCGGGACGATGTCGCCGGCTGCGATGACATCAAACCATTCGATCGAGTCAGCACCCAGGGTATGTGTCAGTAGCGCGGTAACGTTCTCGGGAGTCGTCGTGGTGGCGATAGCGAGCCGCAACCCCCGCTGCTTTGCTTCTTCGATCAGCCGTTCAACGCCGGGGCGTAACGGGATGGCACCGGTAGATAGCAGTTCGGTGTAATGCCGCGTTTTTGCCTGGTGCAGTTCGGGAATCTTCTGCATGATGCCTTCAGGTACGTCGTCTTGATCAAGAAATTTATCAACATAGTATTTCATGCGTTCTTTTCCGCCGGTAACCGCAAGCAGTTCGCCATAGATTTCGACGCTCCAGTTCCAGCCGATGCCGTATTCTTCGAATGCCTGGTTAAAAGCCACCCGGTGGCCATCGCGTTCGGTATCGGACAGTGTGCCGTCCACGTCAAAGATCAGTGCTTTCAGTGTGCTGGTTTCGTTCTGCGTATTCATAAAGACGTCATAGTGTATTCGTGTAAAAATGGAGGCACAGTTTACAGGATAGAAAAATGCAAAAACACTTAGAACTTGGATGGATAGGACTTGGCGTCATGGGTGGCGCCATGTGCCAGCATCTGATGGCTGCCGGTTACCCCATGTCGGTGAATACCCGCAGTCGTGAAAAAGCCGAAAGTGTCTTAGCCGGTGGTGCCGTGTGGCGTGATACACCGGCCGACATCGTTGCAGTCAGTGACGTGGTGTTTACCATGGTGGGTGTCGAGGATGAGGTGAAAGATGTGTACTTTTCAGCGAGCGGTCTTTATTCGGCTGATATCAGCGATAAGATATTTATTGATATGGGCACGACAGCACCGGCCTTAACGCTGGAGCTATCGGCGTATGCAAAACAGCATAATGCAGATTTTATCGATGCACCTGTTTCAGGTGGCGATGTCGGTGCCAGGAATGCGCGTCTTTCGATCATGGCAGGTGGCGATGCGGAAATAGTAGAAAGCGTCAGGCCGCTTTTCGAATTTCTCGGCCGCATGCAGCTGATGGGCGGTTACGGCAGCGGGCAGCATACCAAGATGTGTAACCAGATCGTCGTTGCCGGAACCATGATCGGTGTCTGTGAAGCACTGGTATATGCCGGCAAAGCCGGCCTGGACTGTGAGAAAATGATTGCTGCTATCCGCCAGGGTGCTGCTGGTTGCTGGACCCTGGACAACCTCGCGCCAAGGATCGTGTCAGGGGATTACGCTCCCGGCTTCATGATCGATCACTTTATCAAAGACCTTGGCATTGCAGTGAGAGAAACCGAGATGATGGGGATAAAACTTCCCGGGCTTGAACTTGCCAGGTCCCTGTATGAGCAAGTTAGTGCTATGGGGCATGGTACAAGCGGTACGCAGGCGTTATTGCTCGCGTTGCAAGGTATGGAATCTCCCGAGAAATAGTCGATAGTTAGATGAGTCGAAACAAAATAAATCCCACGCAGGCATATTCGTGGCAGAGTATATTTGCCATAGTAAAACAACATAAGTCGACGCTGGTGCTGGCAAACATGATCGCTATATTTGCTGCCGCTGTCAGTGTACCTGTTCCACTGTTAATGCCGCTACTGGTGGATGAGGTGCTGCTGGATAAACCGGGCAAGATCATCGAGATCTTATCAGCGATCTTTCCCGACTCGTGGTTAACGCCTGTGAGTATCATCATCATCGTGATGTCGTTATCGATCTTGCTTCGGCTGATGGCGTTATTGCTGGCGGTATGGCAGACACGGGAATTCACCAACGTCGCCAAGGATGTTACCTACCATATACGCCTGGGCCTGTTGCAGCACCTGCAAAAAGTATCGATGGCGGAATATGAAGCCGTAGGTTCAGGCTCGATAACCTCTCACCTGGTGACCGATGTGACTGCCATCGACGATTTCCTCGGGGCGACGCTGAGCAAGTTCATCGTCGCCGTACTGACGGTAATCGGCATCGCCGGTGTGCTATTGTGGATGCACTGGCAGCTGGCACTGTTTATCCTGTTGATGAATCCGGTGGTGATCTATTTCACTATGGTGATGGGGAAAAAGGTAAAAAGCCTGAAGCGAAATGAGAATGTTTCATTCGAGCTGTTCCAGCAGGCGCTGATAGAGACACTGGATGCTATCCAGCAGATACGTGCCAGTAATCGTGAGGGGCATTATCTGCAGCGTGTGGTCTCACGTGCGGAGCAGTTGAAAAACAATATGATTGCTTTTGGCTGGAAGAGCGATGCGGCCAATCGTCTGTCATTCTTCATCTTTCTCATGGGTTTTGAGGTGTTCCGTGGCCTCAGCATGGTAGTGGTGCTGTTCAGTGGCTTAAGTATCGGAGAGATGTTTGCGGTTTATGCCTATCTCTGGTTTATGATGGGGCCGATGCAGGAGATACTGGGTATTCAGTATAGTTACTTCAGCGCTAACGCCGCGATCGAACGTATCAATAAATTGCTTGCGATGAAACGTGAGCCGGAATACCGGCATAGTAAGGATCCGTTTGCAGCCAAGCATACGGTTGGCCTGAGTGTCGAAAATGTCAGTTTCAAATATGGAGACAGCCTTCCTGTACTCGATGGCGTCAGCCTGTCGATAGCAGAAGGGGAGAAGGTTGCCCTTGTCGGTGCCAGCGGCGGAGGTAAATCGACCCTGGTGCAGATTATCCTGGGTCTGTACCCTGCGGATGAAGGCGAGCTTTATTTCGACGGGGTAAACCTGAAGGACATCGGCCTGGACGTGGTGAGAGAAAATGTAGCCACGGTATTGCAGCACCCAGCGATGTTCAATGACACGGTAAAGCAGAACCTGTGCCTTGGCAGAGATATCGATGACGCGGCTATCTGGCAGGCGTTGGAAATCGCGCAGATGCGCGAGGTTGTCGAAGATATGCCGCAGCAGCTGCAAAGCATCATCGGCCGCAGCGGTATTCGCTTATCGGGTGGTCAGCGTCAGCGGCTGGCTATCGCGCGTATGATACTGGCTGACCCCAAGGTGGTTATACTCGATGAGGCGACATCATCGCTGGACACTGAAACAGAAGCGATGCTGCACGAGGCCATGCATAGTTTCCTGCAGAATCGCACCACGCTGATCATCGCGCACCGTCTAAGTGCCGTACGACAGGCTGATCGTGTACTGGTGTTCGATGCCGGCAAGATCATCGATGAAGGTCATCACCAGGAACTGATCAGTAGAGATGGCCTGTATCGTGATCTGTACGGCAACAGAAGTTAGCCGTGCGAATAATTCGGGTGTAAAATCGCTCAGGTATAAACTAGCAAACGAACTTTGAGGACCATGCTGTGAGGTTGAGAGCAATGCATAAATTAGGACTTATATTGATATTGTCGGTCATGAGTAGCACTGCTATTGGCGCCAGTGCCGGTACCGGCGGGGTAAGCACGGCCTTTTCAAAAAATTCGACCACTGTCGGTGTTGTAGTAGGTTCAGGCAGTGCATTCAATGATAATTACATTATCCTCGGGCTCGGTGTGGGTTATTATGTGGTCGATGGTCTTGAGCTTGGTATTGATCTTCAGCACTGGATATCAGGTGAACCATCGATCACCAAGGTCAGCCCGCAGATACGTTATGTCTTCACCCAGCCGAAGGTGATAAAACCATATGTCGGTGCTTTTTATCGTCGCACCTACTATGGCAGTTACCGGGGTATAGACCTGGATGATCAGGATTCCTTTGGCTACCGTGCTGGTGCCTACTTCTCTGCAAATAGTGGTGTCTATATTGGTGGTGGCATCGTGTACGAGGAGTACACGGATTGCGGCGCGTTTACAGACTGCTCATCGACATACCCTGAGATCCTGTTCACGGTCAGTTTCTGATCGTGGAAGTCCCTCATAGTTACGTTATAATAACCCCGATTTTCTGCCACAAAGAAATATTAGATATTGCTAATATTCTTAGGATGTAGTATATTAGAACTATTCTAAATATATGAAAATAAACAGTCTTTACCAGGAGTTTAAGATGTTCAATACAAAATTAATGAGTTCACTGGCCGTGCTGATGATGGTGAGTATGCCTGTTTCTGCAAACTGGGAAGCGCTTCCAGATGTAGCGCCGGCACCAGAAGATAACCCGACCACCGAAGCTAAAGTGGTGCTCGGTAAAATGCTTTATATGGATCCTCGTTTTTCATCGACGGGTACGGTTTCCTGTAACTCATGTCATAACGTAATGGAAGGTGGTGAAGACAGCCGAACCTTCTCCATGGGCGTACATGGCAAGACCGGCGGCCGTAATTCACCGACAGTATGGAACTCTGCTTTCCATTCCGTACAGTTCTGGGATGGCCGTGCTGACCTGTTAGAAGACCAGGCCAAAGGCCCGGTAACAAACCCAGTTGAAATGGGTGTTACAGAGATCGAGCAGGCGATGGATAAGGTGCGCGCGATACCTGGATACAAGCCGTATTTCGAAGAAGCTTTTGGTAAAGATTCGATGACCGTGGATAATGCTGCGAAAGCAGTTGCGGCTTTTGAGCGCACATTGATTACGCCAAACAGCCCATACGATAAATATGTCAAAGGCGACAAGAAAGCGATGACAGCACAGCAGGTTCGGGGTATGGATACATTTGCTGCAGTTGGATGTACAGCCTGTCATTCCGGGGCTGCGTTCAATGGTCCCAAGATGCCGTTTGGCCAGGGCTTCTATGCTAAGTTCCCGACTTTTGCCGACAATGACTACAACAAGAAATATGACCTGAGTGCGGACAAAGGCCGTCAGGAAGTGACTGGTAAAGACGCTGATGCGAATATGTTCCGTGTCGCTACGCTGCGTAATATCACTGACACAGCGCCATATTTCCACAATGGTTCAGTCAATGATCTGTCAGTAGCAGTTGCACTGATGGCAAAAACACAGTTGAACAAAGACCTGAGCGAAGGTGAAGTAAAAGATATCGTCGCTTTCCTCGGTGCGTTGACGGGCGAATACCCCGAGATTACCATGCCGCGTCTGCCTGCTACCTCGGGCCATAGCCTGGTGGCGGACAAGTAATCCGGCTGATACCGGTTCGGCGGGAGCCGCACGGATAGGTTAAAATACGCATTTTATAATATAGATAAGGTTAAACATCTCATGGCTACAGTTGATATAACGAAGGAAAACCTACAGGACACAATTGCAAATAATGAGATCGTCATTATTGACTTCTGGGCACCCTGGTGTGGCCCCTGTAAGTCATTCGCGCCTATCTATGATGCGGTCTCTGAAAAACATGCTGATGTCGTGTTCGCAAAAGTGAATACCGAAGACGAACAGGAGTTGGCGGCCAGTTTCCAGATCCGTTCGATTCCGACATTGATGATTTTCCGTGACCAGATCGCGATTTTTTCCCAGGCTGGAATGCTGCCTGAAAGTGCCCTGGAAGAGGTGATCGGTAAAACCCGTGATCTGGATATGGACCAGGTCCGTAAGGAAGTGGAGCAGCAGCAGGCACAAGCGCAGCAGTAATCCTTTCCCTGTTTTCTACTGTTCACAAAAAAAGCCTCGATTCATATCGAGGCTTTTTTTTGCTTTACAGTGTTAGGTGCAAACTATTTTTTTTCTTTTTTTAACTTGGTGGTCTCTTCATGCAGGGCTTTTTTGAGTGCGGCATCTTTGTCTTTGTCTGCTTTTAATAATGCTTTTTCCGCATCAGATGCTTCTTTCAACTGTGCTTTGGTCTGCTTGAGTTCTTGCTGAAGTTTTTTCAGTTTCTCGTCGAGCTGCTGGGCGAGTGCAGCTTCTTCGGCTGCCGCTTTCTCGGCTGAAGCAGCTGACAGGGCCTTTTTCTTGCTGGCAGCCTTGATGGCTTTTTTGCTAACTACTTTGGGCAGCTCTTTTTTGATCTCCAGTTTCTTCACCGTGGTGTTGCCAGACAGTGTCTTTATCTTTTTCCGGGGGCGTATTTTTGGTTTTGGTTTCTCGATCCGTGTGTGTGTTACTGCGGGTTTTGCTGATTTGGGTGTTGCGGCTACGGGTGCCAGCATCGGTTTGACCGGCGTGCGTTTCGGACGCAGTCCGCGTAATGCCGATTTGACGCGCTTGGTCACTTCACTGACATCACCATGGGCTTCAACGATGTGGAGAACGCCTTTGTGTTTGTAATAGTCGCTGAGTGGTTGCGTCAGTGTTTCGAATATCTGCAAGCGTCTTTCGATGATCTCTTCGCTGTCATCATTTCGATGATGCAGCGTGCCGCCACACTCATCACATTTGTCGTCAATCGCCGGAGGTTGTGTGAACAGGTTGAACAGGGCGCCGCAAGAGATACAGGTGAGGCGACCAATCATGCGCTGGATAAGCATCTCGGCATCAACGTCGAATTGCAAGACGGCGTCGATCGGTTTGCCCAGTTTGTCGAGGATGTCATCGAGTGCTTCTGCCTGGGCGATATTGCGAGGGAAACCATCAAGAATGAAGCCCTGGTCGGCATCAGGGCGTGCGATACGTTCACGTATCATGCCGATCACTATATCGTTGGGTACCAGTTGACCGGCGTCCATAATCGCTTTTGCCTGCCGTCCTAATGGTGTCTGCGCGGCCACCGCTGCACGTAACAGGTCACCTGTCGCAATCTGTGGAATATGGTACTTCTCAGTCAGGTACTTTGCCTGTGTGCCTTTACCTGAACCAGGCGCGCCAATCAGGATTAATTTCATATTTATACTCCGCCACCAGTTATTATTTATTATTCAGTGGCTTACATCACTTTGTGTTTATTTTTAGGCAGAAAGGGCTACGCTAGAGACAATCCCTTTTTTTGTCTTAGGGGATTGTATCGATTGTTGAGAAATTGTCGAGCCTGAATCAGCTGAAACACTATATAATTGAGCAAATTTTTCTGCTAGTTTGTGGTTTTAACGTGTTTTCGCATAAAAAGTCCATAAAAATAATAATAAAGCCTTTTTAGCTATATTTAATCCTATGCCGTATCGGTCTCATTATTCTGATCATTCGTTTCAGGCGAGTCTATTTAAGTTTAGAGCCATAGTCGCGGCACTAATCTGCCTGTTGATGCTGGCAGGGCTGCTTTTTCGCCTGGCCTGGCTGCAGATCGTGGATTACAAACATTTTGCCGACCTCTCGGAGAACAACCGAATTCGTCTCATGGAACTGCCACCGACACGAGGACTGATCTATGATCGTAACGGTGTGATACTGGCCGAGAATAAACCAACCTTCCACCTCGAGATTACCCCGGAACAGGTGGACGACATGGAGGCGACATTGGCCGGGCTGAGCGAGATTGTTGCTATCAGTGATAGTGAGATGGAGCGGTTTAGAGAGCAACTCCGTGTGCGTCGTTCTTTTCAGCAGATTTCGTTGCGTACCCGGCTGAATGAGGAAGAGGTGGCGCGGCTGGCAGCCAATAGACATCGTTTTCCCGGCATGGACATCAATGCCCGCCTGAGCCGGTACTATCCGCAGGGCCAGTTAACTTCTCATGCTATCGGCTATGTCGGCCGTATCAACCAGAAAGATCTGACGGTTATAGATGAAGGTAATTATCGCGGTACCACGCATATCGGTAAGACAGGGCTGGAAAAATATTATGAAGCTGAACTGCATGGCAAGGTCGGCCGACAGAAAGTCGAGGTGAATGCCCAGGGCAGGGTATTGCGTGTCATAGAAAAGGTCTCGCCTGAACCCGGCAATGACCTGACGCTTAACCTTGATATCGAATTGCAGAAGATAGCCGAGGCCGGGCTGGGCGAGTTCGCCGGTTCGGTGATCGCTATCGAGCCCCATACCGGTGCAGTCGTAGTTTTTGTCAGTAAGCCGGGTTTTGATCCTAACCTGTTCGTCCATGGTATCAGCCATAAAGATTATGATGCGCTGCAGCATGGCGTATATAAGCCTCTGTTTAACCGTGCGCTGTTCGGGCAATACCCTCCGGGCTCTACCTTCAAGCCATTTATCGGTCTTGCCGGCATCGAGCAGCGTCGTTTCGGAGTGAAGGAGTCGATATATTGTAAAGGGCACTACCTGCTGCCTGGCGATGATACAGAGAGAAAGTACAGGGACTGGAAAAAGCAGGGACATGGAATGGTCGACCTTGAAGAGTCGATCGAGCAGTCATGCGATGTCTATTATTATGAGCTTGCCTACCGCATGGGTATCGATAGCATGCATGATTTTCTGGCACAGTTCGGTTTTGGCGAAAAGACCGGTATCGATCTGCTGGGTGAGCGTAAAGGGTTGTTGCCTTCCACCGAGTGGAAAAAGCGCGTACACGGAAAAGTTTGGTATCCTGGTGAAACCTTGATCTCTGGAATTGGTCAGGGTTATATGCTGGCGACACCGGTACAGCTGGCAGTAGCGACAGCGGCACTGGCGAGTCGCGGAGAAAAGATCGTGCCCAGGCTGTTAAAAGAGGTGCATGTGACTACCGACGATAGTATCAAGGAAAGGGACCCGTCAAAGACCATGATCAAGTTGCGCAGAGAGAGTCACTGGGATGTGATATTTGATGCTATGAAGGAAGTAGTCCATGGCCCCTGGGGAACGGCGCGTGCCACCGGATGGGGTATGAAGTTCAAGATGGCGGGCAAGACCGGAACTGCGCAGGTTTTCGGTATTGCGCAGGATGAAGAATATGATGCTGAAACGGTAGCAAAAAAACTTCGTGACCACGCACTGTTTATTGCATTTGGTCCGGCGGAGGACCCGGTATTAGCAGTTGCTGTGGTGGCAGATAATGGCGAACATGGCAGTAAGATGGCTCCGATAGCGAGAGACGTGATCAAGCGCTATATGGAAAAATATACATCTGGTACAGCATCGATAAAACAGGCCAAATAATTACAATAATATGATTAGTACCAGTACACAATTTTTTGAATCTGACTACCAGAGCAGGACATCCCGTTTTCTGCAATATCTGCATATCGATCCGGTATTGCTGGCGGGCTTGCTGTTGTTGATGACGGCCGGTCTGGGAATATTGTACAGCGCATCAGATGGTTCTATCGAAGTCGTGCAGAGGCAGGTCATCCGACTATCGATAGCGTTTGTCGTGATGTTTATCGTTGCCCAGATCCCGCCTCATACACTTTATCTATGGGCGCCCTGGTTTTTTGCCCTGGGTATTGTCCTGTTGATCCTGGTGCTGGCTGCAGGTGATGTGGGCAAAGGTGCGCAACGCTGGTTGAATCTCTATGTCATCCGTTTCCAGCCATCCGAGATGATGAAGCTGGTGACACCGATGATGCTGGCATGGTATCTATGTGAAAAACCGTTTCCGCCGAAAGTTTCTTCGTTACTTATTTCACTGATGCTGGTTATCGTGCCGACCATGCTGATCGCCAAGCAGCCGGATCTGGGGACATCCTTGCTGGTCGCCGCTGCTGGTATTTTCGTGGTATTTTTTGGTGGTGTAAGCTGGCGTGTGTTGTTTGGTTCAATATTTACCATGCTGGCGATGATCCCGGTGTTATGGCAATTTATGCATGATTATCAGAAGCAGCGTGTGCTGACCCTGTTCGACCCTCAGAGTGACCCACTGGGCTCTGGCTATCACATCATACAGTCGATGATCGCCATCGGTTCCGGCGGCATCTATGGCAAAGGTTGGTTGAACGGTACGCAATCACAGCTGGATTTCATACCGGAGCGCACTACCGACTTTATCTTTGCGGTGTTTGCTGAAGAGTTTGGTATTATGGGTGCAATCATTTTACTGTCCCTGTATGCTTTTATCATCATCCGCGGGCTGTATATCGCGGCAAATGCACAGGACAGTTTTGGCCGGTTGCTGGCGGGTAGCCTCAGTATGACCTTTTTTGTTTACCTGTTCGTCAATGTCGGTATGGTATCGGGCATCCTGCCTGTAGTGGGTGTGCCATTACCGCTAGTGAGTTTTGGTGGGACGTCGATGGTGACCTTGATGGCAGGCTTCGGCATGCTGATGTCGATAAGTACTAATCGTCGACTGATCAGCAAATAATGTTAAATGAGATTATTTAACAATAAATAATAAATATAAAAACTGGTAACAGGAAGAATAGTTTTATGAACTCAAAACTGATAAAAATATTGATGAAAACGGCTCGGGCTATCCTGCCTGGATTTGCCCTTATTTTTTCTGCCAGTGCCTGTGCTGAAACGGCACCGTATAACTATGCGCAAAGGGCGGATGTGAAAGAGTTCATCGACGAGATGGTAGCGCAGCATGGCTTCGATCAAGCCTACCTGGAAAAGAAATTTGCTGAAGCTAAGAGACTGGATAATGTCCTCGAATCGATCGCAAAGCCAGCCGAGAAAGAGCTCAACTGGGGGCAGTATCGTCCAATTTTTGTCACTAAAAAGCGTATCAATAAGGGCAAAGAATTTATCGAGCAGCACAAAGCGATATTGCAACGTGCAGAAAAAGAATACGGTGTTCCTGTTGAGATCATCGCTGCCATTATCGGTGTCGAGACATTCTATGGCAGGCATACAGGAAAATATACCGTGTTTGATTCATTGACTACGTTGGGCTTTGATTATCCCAAGCGCAGTAAATTTTTCAAGAGCGAGTTAAAGCAGTTCCTGTTACTGTCAAAAGAAGAGCACATCGATATCGAAACGATGACCGGTTCATATGCCGGTGCCATGGGTATGCCGCAGTTTATATCCAGCAGTTATCGCCGGTATGCTGTCGACTTCGATGGTGACGGTAAACGCGATCTATGGCACAGTATAGAAGATGTTATCGGCAGTGTCGCCAACTACTTCAGTGAGCATGGCTGGCAGAAAGGCGGAGAAGTTACTTCCCAGGTAACTGTTACTGATAAATCTATCGTAAAAGATAGTAACCCGTTGAAACCCTACACCACGCTCGCTCAGCTAAAAGCACAAGGGGTGAAGATGAAAGGCGACCTCAGCGGTGATGAGCAAGCTACGCTGTTGAAGTTTGAGACCAGGAATGGCGATGAATACTGGGTCGGTCTGAACAACTTCTATGTGGTTACACGTTACAATCATAGCGAATTATATGCGATGGCCGTATTCCAGTTGAGTGAAAAGTTTTAACCTCATCAAAGAACGGGTGAATGTTGATGTATAAAAATAAAATAAGCGTTGTTTTATTTTCTTCATTAATACTGTCTTCGTGTGGAGAGATAAGAGATAGCGCGCCAGCAAATTATTCGAAGCAGTGGCATGAGATCCCTGATGCCGTTCCTGTCTCGGTTAAACCTAGTAAGTACGGCAATCCGGACAGTTACGTGGTTTTTGGTAAAACCTATCATGTAAAAGATTCGGCCGAGGGTTTTCAGCAGAAAGGTATCGCGTCCTGGTATGGTAACAAGTTTCATGGTGAGCGGACTTCCAGTGGAGAAGAGTACGATATGTACGCGATGACAGCCGCACATAAAACCTTGCCGATACCTGTTTTTGTCGAAGTGACCAATCATGATAATGGCCGTAAGGCGGTAGTCAAAGTCAACGACCGTGGTCCGTTTCATGAGGGCAGGATCATCGATCTTTCATATGCGGCAGCGACCAAGCTTGGTGTTGCGCAGGCCGGTACCGCCAATGTATCTATCCGGGTGGTAACTACCGAAAAAGATAAAAATCTCCAGCGTAGCGCTGCTATTGTGGAGTCTCCAGAACCATATGGTGATAAACTCTATGTGCAGGTCGCTGCTTTCTCTACAGAAGAGAATGCGTTGTCTCACCTCGGTAAATTACAGGGAGAAGGTTTCAGAGATGTCAGATTGCATATAGAAAGCAGAAAAGGTAGTGCTTTATACCGCATCAGGATCGGACCTCTGCCATCCGAGACTGTTGCAAAACAGGTGTATGCTCAGCTTAAGCAGCACAATCATCAGAATATAAAAATAGTCAGAAACAATTGACGGTCATTGATAATTGCATCTGAAACGTGATGCTCTTATGCGCATCACATCAAATGGTACAAAATAGAAATTAATAAAAGCAACATTATGTCGTTGCCTTAAATCACAAAAGCTGTTCAAGAGAGAGTTAAAAGTAATATTTCATGAAATATTCAAGCAAGCTGTATCCGAAAAAAAATATTCTTAGTCTATTAATTTTCATAGTGGCGTTACTGGGTTTTAACCAGGTGTTTGCTGCAAAGCCGATACCTGCACCGCCTGATGTGTCAGCAAAAAATTATTTCGTTATAGATTTTGCCAGTGGCAAGGTACTTGCGGAAAAAGACGCTGATAAAAAAATTGAGCCGGCAAGCATAACCAAGTTGATGACATCATACGTGGTTTATAAAGAGCTCGATGCCGGCAGGCTGTCTATGGAAGATATGGTGAATATCAGTGAGAAAGCATGGCGGATGGGCGGTTCAAGAATGTATGTTGACGTGAATACAAGTGTCTCCGTGCACGATCTGATGAAAGGCCTGATCATACAGTCAGGTAATGATGCCAGCGTCGCGCTTGCCGAGCATATCGCGGGAACCGAAGACGCTTTTGTGCAGCTGATGAATCAATATGCACACGATTTGGCTATGGATAATACACATTTCGTAAACTGCACAGGTTGGCCAGACAAAGAGCACCTGACGACAGCGAGAGATATCGCAAAGCTATCAGCGGCGATTATCAAGGAGTTCCCTGAGCACTATACCTGGTATGCTGAAAAAGAATTTACTTACAATGATATCAAGCAGTACAACCGTAATAAGCTCCTGTGGCGTGACGATAGTGTCGATGGTATCAAAACCGGACATACTGAATCAGCCGGTTTTTGCCTTGTTTCGTCAGCAGTCCGTTCCGATATGCGTGTTATCTCGGTGGTGCTCGGAACCGATAGTAAAAAAGAGAGAGCAAATGTCAGCCAGGCATTGCTGAATTACGGTTTCCGTTTCTATGAATCTCATACTCTGTATAACGCTGGCGAAGTGTTAAGCCGTCCCCGTGTATGGAGCGGTGAATTTGAAACCATGACAGTAGGTCTGGCTGATGACCTGGCGGTTGCTATTCCTCGTGGTAGCTATGATGAGCTGGATGCGACTATGGATATCGATAAGAATATAGAAGCGCCCGTTGCTAAGGGCCAGCAGATCGGGATAGTAAAAGTTTCGCTTGGTGGTGAGGTGCTTGAGACTATGCCTTTGGTGGCGTTAGAAACGGTCAACGAGGGTGGTCTTATTCAGCAGGCAAAAGACTATTTTCTGCGGATGATCAACTAGTCGTACGATATTATGAGTAGTTCATACTGAAGGGGTAAGTAAAGCATTTGAATAACACATCAGATACGGTTTATTTAAACGGTTCCTATATGCCTGCCAGCGAAGCCACTGTCTCAGTAATGGATCGTGGTTTTCTTTTTGGTGATGGTGTTTACGAAGTTATCCCTGTTTTCGGCAATAAACTGTTACGTGCCAAAGGGCACCTGGAACGATTGAGCAACAGCCTTCACCGTATCAGCCTGCGGCATCCGTTTTCCGATGATGAGTGGATGACTCTGTTCAATACCCTGTTAGAAAAGAATCCCGGTGACGACCGCGCTATCTACCTGCAGATCTCGCGTGGCAGCTATCCGAAACGTGATTTTGCGATCAATGCAGAGTATCCGCCCACGGTATTTGCCATGGTGCTACAGGTCGCGCCTCCAGATATCGACGTGGTTTCAGCGGGTATCTCTGTCATCACGGTCGATGATTTTCGCTGGGCTGCCTGTGATATCAAATCCACCTCACTGGTCGCCGGCGTGATGCTGAAGCAGCAGGCGACCGAAGCAGGCGTAGATGATGCGATCCTGGTCAGGAACAGTATGCTGAGCGAAGGTACGGCGAGCAATGTATTTATTGTCAAGGATGGCGTACTGAGTACGCCGCCGACCGGGCATAAATTGTTATCTGGTATTACCCGTGAGCTGGTCATTGAAATCGCGCAAAATAACGCCATAGTAGTTAAAGTGCGTGATATCAGGGCCAGTGAGCTGTACGATGCTGACGAGATATGGATGACCAGCTCGACACGGGAAATTGCACCTGTTATTCGACTTAACGGCGAGGAGGTAGGTTCCGGCAAAGCGGGTGAGATGTGGAAGCGCATGGTCGATCTTTACCAGGATCATAAACAGCAGCTTCGTGCTGGCAAGGTATGACAGGCGCGTTAGCAATATAGAAACATTCAGATCAAATTATTATGAGTGACGAAAAAGACATCAAGTTTCACGACCTGGCACTGGAAGAGGGAGAGACATTACTGGAGTTTCCCTGCCAGTTCCCGATAAAGGCGATGGGATTAGCGTGTGATGAGCTAGAGATCGCCGTTATCGAGATCATCAATCGACACGTCGAAGACCTGGCTGAGGGAGCGTTGAGTATGAAGCCGAGTAGGAACGGTAAATACACTGCCATCACCATAACTATTACTGCCCAGAGTAAAAATCAGCTCGATGCTATCTATATGGATCTGACAGCCTGCGATCATGTGTCCATAGCGCTCTAACGCGAGCGTGAAAAAGCATTCTGTTATGTCCCCCGTCCTTCGTCATCTCGGTGAGGTAGATTACCTGAAGACATGGCAGGCGATGCAGGACTTCACCGACTCGAGAGATGATGATACGGCTGACGAGTTCTGGTTGCTGCAACATGCGCCGGTTTATACGTTGGGTAAAAACGGCCAGCCCGAACACATACTCGATGCCGGCGATATCCCGGTGGTCAACTCCGATCGTGGCGGCCAGGTGACCTATCATGGGCCCGGTCAGGTCATCGTATATACGCTGCTTGATCTGAAACGTCTGAAAATCGGTGTTCGTGAACTCGTGACCCGTATCGAACAGAGTGTTATAGAACTGCTGCAGGATTATGCTATCGAGTCGAATGCCAGGCGTGATGCGCCGGGTGTCTATGTAAATGATGCTAAAATAGCCGCTTTAGGTCTGCGGGTGCGAAAAGGCTGCAGCTTTCATGGTCTGGCGCTTAACGTGGATATGAACCTTGAGCCGTTCAGCCGGATTAATCCCTGTGGTTATGAGGGGCTGGAAGTTACCCAGTTAAAAAGTTTCGTTAATGACGTAGCGATCAATGATGTAATCGATGACCTGCAGCAGAAGCTATTGAAGAATTTATCTTATGAATAACCAGTTTACAGGCAGTAGCAAAAACACCAATAAAGTCGTCGCAGGTGAGAAGCTGAAAGGAGCGGAAAAAGTTGCACGTATACCGATTAAGGTGCAGCAGCCAGCGGAGCGTCTACGTAAACCCAGCTGGATCCGTGCGAAGTCACCTTTCCACCCGAATGTAAAAAAATTAAAGTCTGTGCTGCGTGAGCAAAAGCTGTTTACTGTCTGCGAGGAAGCAGCCTGTCCAAATTTAGGCGAGTGTTTTGGTAAGGGTACAGCCACATTTATGATCATGGGTGAGATATGCACCCGTCGCTGCCCGTTCTGCGATGTCGGCCATGGCCGCCCTAACCCGCTGGATGGCGACGAGCCTTCTCATCTCGCCGAAACTATCAGGGCGATGGCTTTACGCTATGTCGTCATCACCTCGGTCGATCGTGATGATCTGCGTGATGGTGGCGCGGCACATTTTGTCGAATGTATCGAAAAGACACGCACGCTGAATCCCGAGATCGAGATCGAGATACTGGTTCCGGACTTTCGTGGTCGCATGGATGTAGCCCTGGAGATAATGCATAAGGTGCCGCCCGATGTGTTCAATCACAACCTGGAGACGATCCCGCGCTTATATAAACAGTGCCGTCCGGGCTCTGACTATCAGTGGTCACTGGACCTGTTAAAGCGTTTTAAACAGGCGCACCCTGATGTATCGACCAAATCAGGCCTGATGCTGGGTCTCGGGGAAGACATGGATGAGGTCATCGAGGTGATGAAAGATATGCGAGCACATGATGTCGATATGTTGACGCTGGGCCAGTACCTGCAGCCCAGTAAACATCACCTGCCGGTAGAGCGTTATGTCGATCCGGCCGAGTTCGACGAGTTATACAGGATAGGAATGGAGCTGGGTTTTAAGCATGTTGCCAGCGGCCCGATGGTGCGTTCCTCATACCATGCTGATCTGCAGGCGCATGGTGAATTTAGCGGGTGATGTAGAGTACACGCTGCTGTCATCTCGAGCAGATGTGACGCCTACATGGATGTAGGTGGTAGAGCAATGCATGGAGCTATTGCCGAGATGACAGTCATTTAAAATGTTCTTCAATATTATTTAGGTGTAGAAAAATATGGGCTTCATCTTCAAACCGGTACGCTGGGTACTCGGACAAATAATCATATTTATCGACTGGATAACACGCCCCAAACCCGTTCAGCGTTCTGCAGAAGCGCAGGCTGAGGTCGATAAGCAGACAGAGAATATGGCGCTATACCATTTTCAGATGTGCCCTTTTTGCGTAAAAACGCGACGCCAGATCCATCGCCTGGGTCTTAATATCGAAAACCGTGACGCACGCAATGATGAGAGGTGGAACCAGGAGCTTATCAATGAAGGCGGTAAATACCAGGTGCCGTGTTTGAAAATAACAAAAGCAGATGGCTCTGTGGAATGGATGTATGAGTCTACAGATATTAATCAGTACCTGGAGAATACTTTTTCTGTCGATACCCAGTAAGCGTTTGAGTTAGAGTAGCTGTCTGAGTTTTAGCAATGCTGCGGCGCTGATAGCGTCGGTTATCTCTCCGCTCATGACACGTTCGATCGCTTCATCCAGTGATACTTTCCGGATTAGTAATTCTTCTGCTTCTTCAAATTCTGTTTCACCCGCTGTTAAACTTCTGGCGACATAGACCAGGCCGCGTTCATCGGTAACAGAATTTGACGTGTGCAGCTTCATCAGTTCCTGCCAGTTTTCAGCGATCAGGCCGGTCTCTTCTTTCAGCTCTCGTTTTGCAGATTCCAGCGGGTCGATGTGTAGTGGCCCTCCGCCCATCGGTATCTCCCAGGAGTAGCAGTCAGGCACGTATCGGTATTGCCCTACCAGCCAGGTATTATTGTCTTCATCGAGCGGGATAATGCCAATCGCCAGGTTTTTGAAATTTATCTTCCCGTAATGTGATATACCGCCACCGGGATTTATCACGTTGTCTTCATGCAGGCTCAGCCATGGGTTCTCGAATACCTGTTTGCTGCTCTGAGGTATCCATGGATTTGCTGTTACAGGCAGTTTGTCTTTACTGTTTTTCATCGCATCAGGCGCTTTTTGATATTGTTTGATACCCGGGGTCTGGCAGTTTTTTCTGGCGTAGGACCTGCTGCGCGAGTAGAAGTAGGTGTCCGCAAGTTACACAGTTGCTGGTTGATATTGTGTTTTACCTTTTCTATCTCGAACTCGGCCTGCAGATGCATCCAGTAGCTGGCGCTGTTGCCGAAGTGTATCGCCAGGCGAACGGCTGTATCCGCAGTGATGCCGCGTTTTTCGTGGATGATCTCATTGATGCGTCTTGGCGGCACTTTTATGGCGCGCGCCAGGGCATTCTGGCTGATCTTCCCTGGTTCAAGGTATTGTTTCAGCAGGACTTTTCCGGGGTGCTGGCAAAGCATCGTTAAATTATAACGAATAACGTTATATAACGCAATGCGTTATACTGTTTGCCTGAGTCCATCCGGTCTCCATGCCGGAGCGATGACATTCGGCATATCTGAGCGGTTGAGCAGCCGCGCGGGGGATAGTGTCATCTCGCCATAACGTTCATTAATACTGTCCATGGCATAGTTTAGCTGCTGGCGTGCTGTGTCTTCCTTCTGTGTGCTGAACAGATCCATCTGCAAGGCAGCAGGCTGCGGGTCGAGCGCGGTGACCTGTATCTGGTGGATGCCTTCACCCTGCCAGCTGAGGTCAAGCACGTAGCGTCCCAGCCGATAGATCTGTTGCTGATCATTGCTGAATTCACTCAGTTTGCTCTTGCTGCCCAGCCAGCCCTGGTCCGTGCGCAGGCCTATCCAGAAGGTTTTTGCCTGCATGTCATAGCGGCGCATGCGGGTACCGACCTTGTTGCACATGTGCTGCAAATAGGTTAGCAGGGTATCTCGGTCGCGGGTATTGGGCGGCATCACCTTGCCGTGGCCGATAGATTTTGGCGCGGCTACATCCGGATGCAGGGGATCTGGATCGGCACCCTGGCACATATACCAGATGCGCCGTCCCAGGTTGCCGAAGCGCCGTGACAGTACACTGATGGGCAGTCTTTCCATATCTCTGCAATACGTCACGCCATGCTGTGCGAGAAAATTACCGATACCCCTGGCGATGCCGCAGAGATCCGTCACCGGCACATGCTGCAGCGCTGATTTTGCCTGCCAGGGGGGGATGATGGTGAAACCGTCTGGCTTATTGAGCTTGGCGGCATATTTGGCCGTGGTTTTATCGCCGCTTAAACCCAGTGAGCACAATAAACCGGATGCACGGTAGACAGCATTTTTGAGTTCGCGTGCCGCCTGTTCGGGGGAGCCGTATAGCTTCTGGCAAGGGGTGATATCGATAAAGGCTTCATCCACCGAAAAGACTTCGATATCAGGGCAGACATTGACCAGTGCGTGCATGATATTGCGTGATACCTTTGCATATACCCCGGGACGTGCCGGACGCTGCAGCAGGTGCGGGCAGAGGCGTAGCGCTTCTTTGACCCGCATGCCGGTACGTATGCCATAGGCGCGTGCTTCGTAGGAGCAGGTGATGATGCAGCTGCCGCGCATGCCATTGGTGATGGCGACGGGCTGCCCGAGCAGCGAGGGGAAGTCGCGCTGTTCGACGGAAGCGAAAAAAGCGTTCATGTCGATCAGGGCGATGGCGCGGTGCCAGTGTTTGTCTTTCATGTTGTTCGGTTAGAAATGTTTGTCATCTCGACCAACGGGAGAGATCTTAAATGTTTAATATTTCCGTAGCTGTCCGATTAATACTCCCTGGATCCTTACCCGGCTGGCCTCGTATACCATCTCTTCCATGTCTTTATTCGCCGGAATCAGCTTGATGTAATGTCCTCTCTGGCTGCGTTTGAAGCGTTTCAGCGTGGTTTCGGTTTCATCGATCAACGCTACCACGATATCTCCGTCATTAGCGGTCTCACGGAATTCGATGATGACAGTATCGCCGTCCATGATGCCTGCTTCGATCATGGAGTCTCCCTGTACGCGTACCGCAAAGTTGTTATGTCCGAAGAAATCCTGCAGGTCGATCTGGTCTTCACCCGGGATCGCCTCTATGGGTTTGCCTGCAGCGATCCTGCCCAGCAGGGGAAGGACGGACTCACTGCGATACGGGTTCGGTTTCACTAGCTTGATGCCGCGGTGTTTGCCATTGTCCAGTGCGATGAACCCGGCATCGGCCAGTGCCTGTACATAGCGGTGGGCAACGCCACGGGAGCGGATGCCGATGCCTTCGGCAATCTCCTGCATCTTAGGCGCTACCGTGTACCGGGCGATGTAGCGCTCGATGAAATCCAGGGTAAGTCTTTGTTTGTCGGTGAGTTGCTGATCGTTGGTCACTTTTGTTCTCAAAATGTTCTCATTTGATAATATTGTAAGGTAAGAAGTGATGTGCAATCAAGAAAAACTTTAAGAGCGATTAACCACAGAGGCACAGAGAACACGGAGAAAACTTTTTTATTGTTAACCAAATCAAGCTGGTATCGTTAAAAAAGCAAAACTTTGTGTTCTCTGTGCCTCTGTGGTAAGTGTTATTGAAATGATCTTTTGTTTCAGGACACGTTCTCACCGATCCTGATCGGGATGCGGTTAGGGCCGAAGGCGCCGGCTTTTTTATCGAATCTTCCGGCAATGGCTTTGCCGCAGTCAGGGCAGTGGCCGTCTTCGGTGAGACGGTACTGGTTGATCTGGTACCAGTCGCGTACGATCAGCGGCGCCTGGCAATCCGGGCAGAAAGTAGTGTCGCCTTCGATATTATGTACATTGCCGGTGTAGACATAGTGCAGCCCCTGTTTGAGTGCGATCTCCCTGGCGCGTACCAGCGTCTGCGGTGGCGTCGGGGGGATATCCGACATCTTGTAATCCGGGTGAAAGGCGGAGAAGTGCAGCGGCACATCGGGGCCCAGCTCTTCCTTGATCCATTTGCTGAGTGCGGTGATTTCTTCATCCGAATCATTCTTACCGGGAATGAGCAGGGTGGTTATCTCGGTCCAGACATCGGTTTCATGCTTGAGGTAAAGCAGGGTGTCCAGCACCGGCTGCAGGTGTGCGCCGGTAAGTTTGAAGTAGAAGTCTTCGCTGAAGGCTTTCAGGTCGACATTGGCAGCATCTATTTTTGCGAAGAAGTCGCGTCGCGCCTCTTCACGGATATAACCGGCAGTGACAGCGACGGTTTTGATACCGCGTTTATGGCATTCATCGGCGGTATCCATGGCGTACTCGGCGAAGATTACAGGGTCATTGTAGGTGAACGCCACGCTCTTGCAATCATGTTTCTGGGCGGTAATCGCGATGGTCTCTGGCGAGGCCTGGTCCATCAGGCGGTCCATATCTCTGGATTTGCTGATGTCCCAGTTCTGGCAGAACTTGCATGCCAGGTTGCAGCCTGCGGTGCCAAAAGAAAATACGCTGCTGCCGGGGTAAAAGTGGTTGAGCGGTTTTTTCTCGATGGGGTCGATGCAGAACCCGGAAGAGCGGCCATAGGTAGTGAGTATGATCTTATCGTTCTCCCGCATGCGCACGAAACAGGCGCCACGCTGGCCTTCATGCAGTTTGCAGTCACGCGGGCAAAGGTCGCACTGGATGCGGCCATCGTCTATCTTGTGCCAGTAACGGCCGACATAATGTGAGATATCTGTCATGCTGTTTGCTCCTCGTGTTGCTCTGTGAAATCTCGCTCTTTCCATTTGCTGACGGTATAACGGTAGAGCTTGACGTCGTCTGCCCAGAAATCAGCGGGCAGCCCGGCTTTCTGTTTCAGGTGTGCGACGAAATCGGTTGCCTCGGGTAACTGCTGCCACACCTGCGGCAGAAACGTGCTGCGGTAATGGCCGCACTCGAATACCAGGCCATCGATACCCAGCTGTAACTGTTGCAGTGCCTGTTGTTCATCTGAGAATTTAAGCGGCTGCATCGGTGATAGTACGGAGACTTCTATCTCGGTACGGTCGAGTTCTTCAGCGCTCAGCGGAGAAAAGCGCGTATCCTGAAAGGCGGCAGCCCGGGCGTTGTTTGTTACATCATCGAGTAAAGAACGCCGTGCTTCCAGCGTACCTATACAGCCGCGCAGTTGTCCCTGCTGTGTCAGCGTGACAAAACTGGCGGCCTTCTGCTGAAGCCAGTCTTCGTTGAGTATGGCAGCATCGGGTTTTTCATAATCCTGGCCTAATGCTTCCGCTATCGAGGCACGGGCGATGTCCAGTAATATCTTTCCCCGGTTAGTCTCAGTCATCACTACTCTCGGTAAAGGCAAACGAGGCATAACCTACGACGCGACTTTTGTCGCCAGCGGTATCGCCAGAGTTGCGCAGGTCGAGCAGATGCGGCTGCAGATGATGTCGTCTGGCCGCGAGCATCAGGCCGTTCACCGGTGTGCCGCCACAGGCCTGTTCATGGCTCAATGTGTGCTGCAGGTTCAGGATGTCCTGCGCTGTCTGTGCATCGATGGCCTGTGCTGCCTGGTAAGGATGAAAGTGAGACAGGTCGGAACTGATCACGATCAGGGTTTCCTCTCCACCCCATAAGACCTCCAGTACTTCGGCAACTTCCGAGGGTGTCGCATCACCCACCGCAAGCGGCAACAGTTTGAAATCACCCAGTACCATCTGCAGGAAGGGTAACTGTACTTCCAAGGAATGTTCCGGTGCATGGGCGGCTTCACTGACAACGACCTGTGGCATATTCCTGATGGCGGCGACAGCCTCCAGGTCGATGGGGATTTCTCCAAGGGGGGTGGCAAATGCGCTGACATCGGGCAGTGCCAGGCCATGTACTGGTACACGGTGGACAGGGCCAAGTAATACGACGCGTTTTATCGTATAACGTTTTTCAGCCAGTCGGGCATAGGCACTGGCAGCGACAGGCCCGGAATAGATGTAGCCTGCATGAGGTGCAATAATCGCTTTTGGTGAGCGTTCTCTTGCATCGATATCTGTTGAAGCCTCTGCTAACAGGGTTCTTATGTCATTTGCCAGTACCTGTTTCTGTCCTTGATAGAAGGCACCGGCTACTGCAGGTTGACGGACGGTGTTCACCTTGCACCTCTTGGATAGATAGTTTCTGTCATACTCCTATAATTAGGTTTTTTCGGGAAATATCAAGTCGTTTTTTTCTGGTATGTAAAAGTATGGCCGGTAAATGAGGCGGAGCCGCATTATTAGTGTTGTGATTTTTTAATCTCATGCTCTATTCGTCGGAATCAAAGAAAAAACGGCTGTTTTTATAGTATTGTCAGGCTATAGGAATAGTATTTTCAGCAAGCAATCAAAAGAGCAAACGAGATGCCAGTGAATGTTGATCCTGTACAGGGCGAAAATTACGCCGCTCGTACAGATATCGGAAAAGTAAGGGAACAGAATGAAGACAGTTTCTGCGTTAATACTGAGCTGGGTTTGTACGTGGTTGCTGATGGTATGGGCGGCCATGCCAGCGGCGAGGTCGCCAGTGAGATTGCTGTAACAACCATAGAGCAACAGGTTAAGGATGGTTGCAGCATGGTGGAGGCGATAAATGAAGCGCATCTCGCTATCCTGCAAGGTGTCGAAAGCGGTCTTGGACGGCATGGTATGGGAACTACTGTGGTCGCAGTACAACTGCAAGGTGATGATTATGTGCTGGCGTGGGTAGGCGATAGTCGCGCTTACCTGTGGCATGACGGGCTGTCTCAGATAAGCAAGGACCATTCGATGGTGCAGATGATGATCGACTCGGGACAGATAACGCAGCAAGAAGCGCGTACGCATCCGCGGAAGAATATCATCTATCAAAACCTGGGGGCGCCCGATGTAAAAGTGCCGGATGTTTCCTTGAAGCGGGGTACTTTATATAAGGCGCAGAAGATCATCCTGTGCAGTGATGGCTTGTCGGACGAACTCGATGATAGTCAGATAGAAAAAATCGTCAGTTCTGCCAACGACGAGGCAGAAGCCGTTGCGATGCTGGTAACAGCGGCGATAGATAACGGTGGTAATGACAATGTCTCTGTCATTATGATTTCAGCATCTTCCGGGTCGCCAGAAAAGCCGTTGCTCGATAAATAGCAAAAAAATCCGGGGATACCCTGGTCACTTGATTGGTGAGGATGGTCAACGGTATTTAATAAACTGAGTGGGTCGCGGGCCTGCAGAAGCTAGTGTTTCTGCAGGATACTGAAATATATATTATTGGTGTTTTTAGGCCGGTAATCTTCTCCCAGGCTTATAAAGCCTTCACCGATCAATGGCAATGCTTCACGACGGATGAAGATGTCGTTCTGCTGGTTGAGTTTTACATAGGTGCCATTTGTACTGTGGTCAGCAAGGACGAACTTGCCGCGGCGAAACTCCAGGTCGACATGTGAACGTGATGCGAACTTTGCATCGACCGTGATATCACATGCTTCGTCACGGCCGATACTTATTGCAGTACTCATATCGCTGTCGCTGTAAAAGCGTTCTTTACCGTTGACCGTCAATACGATAGAAACGTCTGCCTGTGCTGCCTGCAGGATGTGTTGTGCCGTTGCGAAGGTCGTGACGTTGCCTTCTTCCCACATGACCTGGTAGACCTTTATCTCCTCATCGATGCCTTTTACCCGCGTGCTATCGAACAGGCGTGTTTTTGATTTAGAAGCATTACTCAATAAGTGGACAAAACTTTCTGTAGTGATAGTCTGATTGGCTTTAGCAATAGCTGCCATGCGTGCGGCGATGTTCACGGCGTCGCCAAAGATGTCACCATCTTTTGCGATGGTATTGCCGTAATGTAAACCCACACGGATATTGAGGGCTGATGCTCCATCACTGCTTACTTTTTTGACATGCATCTCGGTCGCGGCAAGTGCTGCATCTTCCGCAGTCGGGAACTGGCACATGATCTCATCGCCAATTTTTTTTATTACCCGGCCATTATTATTTGCGGTTATATCGCACATGATTTGCAGGCGAGTAGAGATCAGCAGTTCAGCCTTGCCATCGCCCAGTTGGTTATAGAGCCGTGTACTGCCGGTAATATCGGCAAACATGATCGCGCACGGGTTGTCTGTTAACTCTCCCATTGAATAACTGTAGCATTATTGCGGGAGATTTCTATCGATTACGGTGGCAGATACCGGCCGGTAGTAGATCTTCAGCAATATGAAGATGCGGAGTATGCACTGCCATTAAGCTTCTGATGACAGCTCTGTATGACCTCAGTGAATATGGTGGTCTGCGGTGCTATGAAGTAGTACAGGAGTACCTTGGGATCCTGCTACATGATCCGGAAAAGTTCGAACGATTTATGGAGTCGGATCACAGCGAATACCGGGATTAGCTAATGGTGACCCCGATACATGGTAAACCGTAGTCGTACTCCATCTCCCGATCTCGACAGGGTTTTCAGGCACAGTCAGAGATACGCTTACCACCGTGGAACTCAGTCGAAATCATTCTGTAAGCGCTGAGCATCTGCGTAGTTTAGTGGTACGGTGATACCGACTTCCTCATCAGCCAGCACCATAAAGAAACTTATCCAGTTCTCATTACTGAAAGTGCTGATAATATGCTCGCGGCAGGAGAGCTTGTGTTCGATGACCTCGCGTTGCAGCCTGAATATCTCGTTCTGCATCTGTATCAGGCGAGACGATGATACAGTCGGAGATAGCGACGCCTGTTTCATTTCGATACGTTTCGCCGCGATTTTACTCATCTTGGACAGCATCGGTTCTCTGTTTGTTTTTCGCCATGCGTCAAGATTGTCGACCTGGTCTTCTGTCAGGCCGATAAAATCCTTATTTTCGATGATTATCGGCAACAGGTTAGGCAAGTAATTAATCTTGTCTAGCTTTTGTATCGCATGATTGAGATCGTAGCGTATCTGTTCTTCAGTTGGTTCTGCATATGCAAACTGCGTTATGAACAAAATGGTGATTGTAAATAATATGCGTACGCCCATGTCGTTACCTCTATATGATTATTTAGTTATTTTTATAATTTAGAAATACTCTGATATTCAGGTGTAGCTGTAGTTTTATCGAAGCATATTTCGTGCCAGTTATATTAGAATATCGTAACATACTGATATATAAATACAACGAAAGTTCACAAATTTAATCGGGTGTGATTTAAACAGATTGTTTGCACCAATTTGTTACGAAAAATATAAGCTTTGTCACCAAATAGTGCGTAGATGAAAGTATTGTATGTTGTGAAATGGGCGTCCAATGCCCGTGCAGGAAGGTGTGCGATGGTGTTTTCGCGCAGTACAATATATCAGTAGTTATCCGGCCTAAAGACGGATATTCGAGTCAGTATGATGATGCTTATATCAGCGAACTATTATCAATATTAGAAATAACTGACGGCTAGCTGCCGAGGAATTAATGCGCATGACAGGTATTGTATACCTGAAAGCTGCTCGGTTCATTTCGAGCTAATGTAACTTTGTGCGACCTGCTGTCTCGCAGTGGCAGATTATTTCTTCGGAATATATAAATCAGTAATGGTGCCTTCGGCCATCTCAGCTGCGAAGTTGAAGGTCTCTGACAGCGTAGGGTGTGGATGTACGGTGAGTGCAATATCTTCTATATCTGCACCCATCTCCAGGGCCAGTACCGCTTCTGCGATCAGTTCGCCGGCGTTTGTGCCGACCATGCCGGCGCCGATAATCCGGTGCGTATTCTTATCGAACAGTACCTTGGTGATGCCTTCATTACGACCGATGCTTAACGAGCGGCCGCTTGCTGCCCAGGGGAATGCGCCCTTGGTGTATTCGATACCGTCGGCTTTTGCCTGGTCCTCAGTCACTCCCATCCATGCGATCTCGGGGTCGGTATAGGCTACTGACGGGATGGTCTTGGCATCGAAATAAGATTTCATACCGCTGATGACCTCGGCAGCTGTCTTTGCTTCGTGCGTGGCTTTGTGTGCCAGCATGGGCTGACCGACGATATCACCGATAGCGAAGATATGATTGACGTTGGTGCGCTGCTGTTTGTCTACAGCGATAAAACCACGTTCATCGACAGCGACGCCGGCTTTATCGGCATCGATCTGCTTGCCGTTCGGGCTACGGCCGACGGCGAGTAATACGCGATCGAAGGTATCTGTTTCAGGAATACCTTTACCTTCGAAGGAGACCTTTAAGCCGCCCTTGAGCGATTCGATGGCGGTGACTTTGGAATTCAACCAGATGTTCTCGTAACGTTTTTTAACACGTTTCATCAGTGGTCGAACCAGGTCGGCATCGCAACCGGGTATCAGGCCGGGAGAGAGTTCGACCACCGATACTTTGGAGCCCAGGGCGTCATATACCGTTGCCATCTCCAGGCCGATGATGCCGCCGCCGATGACCAGCAGGCGCTTGGGAATATCGTCCAGTTCCAGTGCGCCGGTGGAATCCATCAGGCGCTCGTCATCGTAAGGCAGGCCTGGAATCTTGAATACGGATGAACCTGCCGCGATGATGGCGTTGTCAAAAGAGATGGTCTTGCTGCCGTCTTTGCCGGTGACTTCTATAGTGTTAGCGGAAGTAAACTTTCCATAGCCGGTTACGATCTGAACCTTGCGCTGTTTTGCAAGCCCTGCCAGTCCGCCGGTGAGCTGGGTGATCACCTTGTTCTTGAAGGCGGCGAGTTTCTTGATATCGATTTTCGGTTTGCCGAAATCGATGCCATGCTCAGACATCTCGGCTGCTTCATTGATGATCTCTGCAGTATGCAGTAATGCTTTTGACGGGATGCAGCCGACGTTCAGGCAGACACCGCCGATATTGTCATATCTCTCTATAAGGATAACGTTCTTGCCCAGGTCGGCCGCACGGAATGCTGCAGTGTATCCACCGGGACCGGAACCGAGCACTACGACTTCTGCATGCAGGTCGCTTTCACCATCAAATGTGCTGGCTGTTGGTGCCTGGGCGGCTTCCGTCTTTTCTTCGGCAGTTGCAGGTGTTTCTGTGGTTTCCTGAACTTGCTGGTTATTATCAGCGCTACCTGCAGCATTGCTGTCAGATACTTCCAGCTTCAGGATCGGTTTTCCCTCGCTGACCTTGTCATTAACGCTGACCAGTACTTCTTTTACCGTGCCGGCAGCCGGTGAGGGTATCTCGATGGAGGCCTTGTCTGATTCCAGAGTCAGCAGCGGATCTTCTTTTGCGATGATGTCGCCGGCACTGACCAGTACTTCGATAACGTCGACGTCAGTAAAGTCACCGATATCAGGTACTTCTACATTTACGATTTTGCTCATGGGTGTTTCCTTATAAGACCAGGCCGGGAATACCAGACCTAAAGTAACAGGCGACGTGTGTCAGACAGTACTTTACTCAAGTACGAAGTAAAGCGTGCGCCGTCGGCGCCGTCGATAACGCGGTGATCGTAAGACAATGACATTGGCAGCATCAGGCGTGGAACGAATTCACCATCCTTGTATACTGGTTTCATCACCGAACGCGAAACACCGAGGATAGCGACTTCAGGTGCATTGACGATCGGGGTGAATGAGGTACCGCCGATACCGCCCAGGCTTGAGATGCTGATACAGCCGCCCTGCATATCGGCAGGCGACAGTTTTTTGTTACGGGCACGCTGGCTGGTGTCGACCAGCTCCTGCGCCAGTTCGATCAAGGATTTCCTGTCACAGTCACGGATCACTGGAACTACCAGGCCATCCGGGGTATCCATGGCGACGCCGATATTGACGTACTGTTTCAGGATCAGGTTCTCACCGGTATGATCCAGTGAAGAATTGAAACGCGGGAACTCTCTCAGTGCAGAGACCAGTGCTTTCATCAGGAAAGCCAGTACGGTAACGCGCGTGCCGTCTTTCTGGTTCTCTTCGTTGAGCTGTTTGCGGAATGTTTCCAGCTCGGTGATATCTGCTTCATCAAACTGTGTGACATGAGGCACTGTCACCCAGTTGCGGTGCAGGAACTTGCCGGTGAGTTTGTTGATGCGGGTTAATTCCTGTATCTCGATATCGCCGAACTGACTGAAATCGATCTCCGGCATCGCTTCGACACCGAGGCCGCCGGTACCTTTTGACAGTGCCTGTTTCACCCATACTTTTACATCTTCTTTCAGGATGCGCCCTTTATTGCCGCTGCCGTTCATCTGTGACAGGTCAGCACCCAGTTCACGGGCGAACTTTCTCACCGATGGACTGGCGTGCGCTTTTTTGAAGCCTTCTTCATCGACGCGTATCGAAGCCGTTGGTGAAGGCCTGGGCGATGGCGTGGGTGATGACGTATTTGCTGCTGGTGCCGGAGTGGGGGCAGCCGCTTCTGGAGCCGCAGCTTTTGGCTCTTCTGCTGGCGCCGGTGAAGCTTCTTCAACTGCGGCATCGCCTTCAGAAGCTTCTATGGTAATTAAAAGGTTGCCTTCAGAGACAGTATCGCCCAGCTTAACTTTTATATCTTTTACTTTACCGGCAAAAGGAGACGGGATCTCCATCGCGGCTTTATCTGATTCCAGTGACACGATAGGGTCTTCAACATTGATCGAATCACCTGCTGTAACCATGATCTCGATGACTTCGACGCCTTCAAAATCACCGATATCAGGGACAAGAATATCTTTCATTTCAGCCATGAGTCTTTACCTGATAGTTATGCTGTTAGCGGGTTAGGTTTCTTGGTATCGATACCGTACTTCTTGATAGCATCATTAACCCTGGTAGCAGGAATCGTACCTTGATCCGCCAGTGTTTTAAGCGCGGCGAGTGTAACGTAGTGACTGTTTACTTCGAAATGGCGGCGCAGGTTCTTACGTGTGTCCGAGCGGCCAAAACCATCAGTGCCCAGTACCGTGTAGGTTGCTGGTATATATTGGCGGACCTGGTTCGAGACGGTGCGGATGTAGTCTGAAGAAGCGATCACAGGGCCTTCGCAATTTGCCAGCTGCTGTGTGATGTATGGCACACGTGCTTTCTTGCTCGGATTCAGCATGTTCCAGCGTTCACAGTCGACGGCTTCACGGGCCAGCTCATTGTAACTGGTGATGCTCCAGACATCGGCACTGACTTTCCAGTCTTTTTTCAGCAGTTCAGCCGCTTCGATGACCTCACGCAAGATGGTGCCGCTGCCGAATAGCTGAACTTTCTTTTCACCTTTTTTGGCTGTGTCCTGACTGAGACGGTACATACCTTTGATGATGCCTTTTTCTGCACCTTTCGGCATCGCTGGCATCACGTAGTTTTCGTTCATCGCAGTGATGTAGTAATACACGTTTTCCTGCTGCTGTACCATGCGCAGCATGCCGTCATGGATGATTACGGCCAGCTCGTAAGCGAAGCAGGGGTCATAGGCGACGCAGTTAGGGATAGTCGATGCGGTGATCAGGCCATGACCATCCTGGTGCTGCAGGCCTTCACCTGCCAGTGTGGTTCGGCCAGCCGTGGCGCCGATGAGGAAACCGCGCGCCTGCATGTCGCCAGCCGCCCAGGCGAGATCGCCGATGCGCTGGAAGCCGAACATCGAGTAATAGATGTAGAACGGGATCATGTTGACGCCGTGAGAACTGTAGGCTGTCGCAGCTGCGATCCATGATGACATGGCACCGGCTTCGTTGATACCTTCTTCCAGGATCTGACCGTTCTTGTCTTCCTTGTAGAACATCACCTGGGACTTGTCCTGTGGTTCATATAGCTGGCCGACAGAAGAGTAGATGCCGAGCTGGCGGAACATACCTTCCATACCAAAGGTACGGGCTTCATCAGGCACGATAGGCACCACGTTTTTGCCAATCTTCTTATCGCGTGCCAGCGAAGTGAGGATGCGCACGAATGCCATGGTGGTGGACATCTCGCGATCACCGGAACCTTGTAGCAGGGCATCAAACGTAGACAGTGCTGGAACTTCCAGAGGTGCTGCGAGGTGGGTACGAGATGGCAGGTAGCCGCCGAGCTCCTGACGTCTGGCCTGCATGTATTTCATCTCGGCGCTGTCTTCAGCCGGTTTGTAATACTCGGCTTTTTCGATCTGCTCTTCCGTGACCGGAATATTGAATCGTTTGGCAAAAGCGTCCAGCGCTTCCATGTTCATCTTCTTCTGCGAGTGCGTGGTGTTCTGGCCTTCACCCGCTGGACCCATGCCGTAACCTTTTACGGTCTTGGTTAAGATCAGTGTCGGTTGATCTTTATGATCCATCGCCTGTTTATATGCGGCATAAACCTTGTGTGGATCATGACCACCACGGTTCAGACGCCAGATGTCATCATCAGACATATGCGCAACCATGGCTTTCAGTTCGGGTGAGTTGAAGAAATGTTCGCGCACGAAAGCGCCGTCTTTGGCCTTGTAGTTCTGGTAATCACCGTCGACGATCTCTGCCATACGCTTCTGTAACAGGCCATCTTTGTCCTTGGCGAGCAGTGGATCCCAGTAGGAGCCCCAGATGACCTTGATAACGTTCCAACCAGCACCGCGAAATACTGATTCCAGCTCCTGGATGATCTTGCCGTTACCGCGAACCGGTCCATCGAGGCGTTGCAGGTTACAGTTGATAACGAATATCAGATTGTCCAGCTTCTCGCGGCCGCCCAGCGATATGGCACCGATGGATTCGGGTTCGTCCATCTCGCCGTCACCACAGAATGCCCAGACCTTGCGGTTATCGGTCTTGGCGATACCACGGTCCTGCAGGTATTTCATGAAACGTGCCTGGTAGATGGCCATTATTGGTCCCAGTCCCATCGATACCGTCGGGAACTGCCAGAAGTCAGGCATTAACCAGGGGTGAGGGTAAGAGGATAGTCCGCCACCGTCGACTTCCTGTCGGAATTTATCCAGGTGGCTCTCATTCAGGCGGCCTTCCAGGTATGCACGTGCATAGACACCGGGCGCCGAATGGCCCTGCATAAAGATAAGGTCGCCGCCATGATCGACTGTTGGCGCATGGAAGAAATGATTGAAGCCGATATCGTACAGGGTGGCTGCCGATGCAAAACTGGCGATGTGGCCACCCAGCTCCGAGCTTTCTTTATTGGCACGAACCACCATCGCCATGGCATTCCAGCGAATAAAAGAGCGGATACGGTTTTCCAGCTCAGGGTTACCAGGGGTGCGCTGTTCAAGGTGGGTAGGAATAGTGTTCAGGTAAGCCGTTTCATTGCTGAATGGCAGGTTTGCACCATTGCGACGAGCATCATCAATCAGCTGTTCCAGCAGGAAGTGCGCGCGTTCAACACCTTCATTTTCAATGACTGCTTTTAACGCGTCCAGCCATTCCTGGGTTTCCAGGGGATCAATATCGTGTAACTCTGTCATCTTAATCTCGCACATTCGATACAGATCACCTCAATTTAATGAAAAATGACGTGATCTGATGGAATTCTTTAATTGTTATTAATAGCCCGCGGAACAATATAGGGTTTTTCTGCGTGTCAGGGGCGTAATTATAGAAGTTAATGCTACTTTAGTCGAATTTAATATGCGCGTAAGTTAGTGATCGTTTACTTAGTGGTTTTCACAGGTGTGTAAAACATAGAGAATTATTAATTTTGTCGCCCGCCTAGGGTATGGCAAAAATAAGCTCTGTGTTTTAGCGTCTCGACACTTGCTCCTGCATTACTCTAATACCGTCCATCCATGGACATATGCATTGTTCTAATTACGGGCGTCCTCGGCAACTGCTCCTGCGTTGCTCTACCACCTACGTCCATGTAGGCGTGTCCTAATCTGCGGTGAATATGTTTTTAATTTTAAGTATAATCCGCACCTCTTTTAAGAATATACAACTGGAAACCCACCATGTCTGCAAAGCCAACCATTAAAAAAGCTGTTCTAGCCTATTCAGGCGGTCTTGATACTTCGGTTATCCTGAAGTGGCTGCAGGATGAGTATCAATGTGAAGTTGTTACCTTCACCGCGGACATCGGGCAGGGTGAAGAAGTTGCTCCTGTGCGAGGCAAAGCCGAAGCGTTGGGGGTTAAAGAGATATATATCGAAAATCTGGAAGAAGAATTTGTCCGCGATTACGTATTCCCGATGTTCCGTGCCAATACCGTCTATGAAGGCGAGTATCTGTTAGGTACTTCGATCGCTCGTCCTCTGATCGCAAAACGTATGGTCGAGATCGCCAATGAGACCGGTGCTGATGCGATATCACATGGCGCTACTGGCAAGGGTAATGACCAGGTCAGGTTTGAGCTGGGTGCCTATGCGCTCAAACCCGGTGTCCATGTGATTGCTCCCTGGCGTGAATGGGATCTGCTGTCTCGTGAGAAGCTGATGGCTTATGCCGCGGAACATGGTATCGAGGTGGATTTCAATAAAGGCAAAAAGTCACCGTATTCGATGGATGCCAACCTGCTTCATATCTCTTATGAAGGCGGTATCCTGGAAGACCCATGGATGGAAGCGGAAGAGGATATGTGGCGCTGGACGGTATCACCGCAAAACGCACCGGACACGGCGACCTATATCGAGCTGACTTACGAGAAAGGCGATATCGTCGCTATCGATGATAAAGCGATGACACCGGCACAGGTGCTGACCGAGCTGAACCGTCTCGGCGGTGAGAACGGTATCGGTCGCCTGGATATCGTGGAGAACCGTTATGTGGGCATGAAATCACGCGGCTGTTATGAGACACCGGGCGGCACCATCATGTTGCGTGCGCACCGTGCCATGGAGTCACTGACACTGGATCGTGAAGTCGCACACCTGAAGGACGAGCTGATGCCGCGATATGCAAAACTGATATACAACGGTTACTGGTGGAGTGCAGAGCGTGAAATGCTGCAACAGATGATCGATGCTTCGCAGGAATATGTCAACGGTGTGGTCCGCGTAAAACTGTATAAAGGCAATGTCGATGTTGTTGGCCGTAAATCGGATGATTCCTTATTCGATGAGGACATCGCGACCTTTGAAGACGATGCTGGTGCTTATGACCACAAAGATGCTGATGGTTTCATCAAGCTAAATGCATTGCGTCTGAAGATGCAGGCTAGTCGTAGATAGCCGGCTAAGATTATTGAGGCATTGGTTTATCAATGCCTTGTTTGTTATATAGCTGGTCGAGATACACAGTTATATCATGACGGCTGTTTGTCGAGCATGATCTGTTTGTTACTTCGGATCATGGAGCGTATCTCTTTCACATATGCCTCACGGCGCTGAGAATACTTTATCAGGCCGCCAGCCTGTGCGAGGGCATCGACGGGTTTTCCTCTCTCTCTCGCTTCTCGGCGAACCTGTCTTAAAGATGCGTAGGCACTGCCAGTGTTAATATTATCGATATAACTGCGTACCGAGTCATTGACGCTGTCAAAAGCGGCAACTTCATGTGCTAATCCCTGCACACGTTTCGCTGGAACCATACCGCAGCCTTCCCGGTAGCACCATTGACCAAAAAAGTTATTGCCCTGTTGGGCAAAGCGTGACTGCCCCCATGCGGATTCTTTAGCACTCTGTGCCAGTGCTAATTCCAGTGCGACCACATCGACACGTTCCAGCAGCTTATCCCAGTTCTGTTTTTCGTTGTCCCATTCTATAGCGTAGCTTTGGGCGGTTTTTTCGACAAAGGCTTTCCTGTTATTGTTATTTTTGGCGGCTATTAATGCTTTTCGCAGGGTTATTATCCTATCGTTTTCTGCATTGATGATTGGTCGCATAAAATCAAAGAAACGCTTTTTCCTGTCATTTGCATCGAGCAGGTTTGTCATATCGAGATCTTGTGCGGTCACTTTGTGTTTTACTTTGCATCCGGCATTGGCTAAAGAGAAGACGAACAATAGAAAACCGATAAAGATGAGATTTTTCATGGCATGCTGTAGCGAGATATAACAATGTAACGTTTACTCTATATAGCGCAAACTCTGTCAGTTGTGCGATTTAAAGTAAAAATAGTGTTGCCAGGCCAAGAAATGCAAACAGGCCAACGATGTCTGTTACTGTAGTCAGGATGACGCTGCCGGCAATGGCCGGGTCGATACGGAGTTTATTCAGGATGATAGGGATGGCGACGCCGGAGAAAGCGGCGACGAACAGGTTGATGATGATCGCTGCAGCAATCACATAACCGATCTGCAGGTTATCGAACCAGACTACGGCGATGGCGGCGATCACCAGTGCCCAGCCGATGCCGTTTAACAGGCCGACGATGATCTCTTTGTTCACCAGCCAGTTCCTGTTGCTCCTGCTGACCTGGCCGAGCGCGATACCCCGGATGACCAGTGTCAATGTCTGTGAACCAGCAATGCCGCCCATGCTGGCGACGACGTTCATTAGCACGGCGATGGTGACGATCTTCTCCAGCGTGCCTTCGAAGTTGGATACTACCCAGGAAGCCATGAAAGCAGTAATCAGGTTGATGCCTAGCCAGATGGCACGCCTACGGGCGCTTGGTAAGGCAGGGGCGAACAGGTCTTCCTCTTCGGTCAGGCCAGCCATGCCGAGTACTGAATGTTCTGCTTCATCACGGATCACATCGACCACATCATCCACGGTGATACGCCCCAGTAACCTCATGTGTCCATCGACGACTGGGGCTGAGAACAGGTCATGGGTTTCGAAGATCTTGGCTACTTCATCATCTTCCATACTGGCCTTGATGACCTCGACGTCACGTCTCATGACCTGGGCAACTGTGAGCTCCGGATCATTGGTCAGGATTTCAGATAGCGGCAAGGTGCCGACGAACAGGTTGTCACGCGTGGTGACAAACAAGCTATCGGTGTTGTCAGGCAGCTTGTCAAGGATCCTCAGGTAGCGCAGGACCACATCCAGTGTCACCTCGCTGCGCACGGTGATGGTATCGGTGTTCATCAGACCACCGGCACTGTCTTCCGGATAAGATAAAACCGCTTCTACGCGTTCACGGTACTGGGTATCTAAGGAGGTTAATACCTGGGTAGTAACGCGGTCAGGCAATGACTGGATGAAATCGGCCAGGTCATCGATATCCATGCCTTCGGTAGCGCTGACCAGGTCCTGCAATGACATATCGCGGATCAGTGTAGAGCGCAGTTCCTCACCGAGCTGGATGAGGACTTCACCTTCTTTCTCAGAATCGACCAGTTCCCAGATGATATTGCGTTCGGTGTGAGGCAGGGCTTCCAGCAGGTTGGCGATTTCTGACGAGCTCAGTTCGTTCAGCATACCCCGGGCATGCTGCATGGTGCCCGATTCCAGCGCTTCGGATAATGCCAGGATTTGATCTTCAGTTTTTTGTGAGCGATCTTGATCCATGATGGGATTCTTATGTTATCTGTTGTTTGGCCATGTTAAATTTTTTGCGAGTGTAACATGAGTGTAGTTTGATATGGATGTGTGTGGTGGATTTTGCGGGTTGGTGTTTAGCATTTACTTTTGATTTTTAGTTAGGCCTTGCGGTTCTCGCACCGCGGGCGAGGCACTCTTTTGCAACAGCCCAAAAGAGTACCCAGAAAAGGCCGCCACTATAGCTGCGCCCTTTGAGAAGCAGGGGTACCCATTGAGGCAATACTGTTATCATGCTGTGCCAGAACTCGCAGAAGACGCTCAGACAGCTGGCCCAGAAAGCCCATGATAACAGCACCGCCTCAATGGCTTGCTAAGGCGGGTTTAAAATCTAAAGCAAAGAAACACTATTGCTAAGAGCTATTGCTCCTTTCGTAGGCACCGGTTTTGCTTTTAAGTTTTTGACTTCCTCTCCCTTTTTGTTTGCTGAGTTGCTCACTGTTGGTAGAGCAAATTCGCCATGGAAGGCGAGCTCGTTGGCAATACCCGTAAATTCAGGCACCCCGAATGGTTCTCTCGGGGCAAACAGATCGGGATGGCATTCTTTTGGTTACTTTTCTTTTGCTACTGAAAGAAAAGTGACTCGCCGTAACAAGGCGAAACTCACGTTATAAATTCACGTACCTAAGCAGCGTCAAAAAGAGAAATCATCAAACGAAGGGGCGAAGCCCGCAATGCCAAACTAAAAGCACCAGGTAAATAGCAAACACAGAACCTACAATAAATTAACCAACTGCTGAACCCGTGACTTTATCTCATCGGTATCATGGATCTTCATGATCTCCTTCACCTCATCCTGCAGCCTTTTGAAGGTGCTGTGAACGATAATATGCTTCACTTCCAGTATCGCATTCGCCTGTACGCTGAAATATTCCAGCCCCATCCCGAGCAGGAGGCGGGTGTACAGGGTATCGCTGGCCATCTCGCCGCACATGGAGACCGGGATGCCTGCATTCTTGCCCGCATCTATCGTCATCTGGATCAGTTTCAGTACTGCCGGGTGCAGCGGGTTGAACAGGTAATTAACCTCGTCATCGATACGGTCGATAGCGAGCGTGTACTGTATCAGGTCGTTGGTGCCGATGGATAGAAAATCCAGTTTGCTGGCGAATGCGTCTGCTGCCAGGGCTGCTGCGGGAACTTCTATCATTGCGCCGACCGGGATCTTTTTGTCGAAAGCGATATTTTTTTCACGCAGCTGCTGTTTTGCTTCTTCGATAAGGTTCAGCACCTGGTCCAGTTCGTCGATGCTGGTCAGCATCGGGATCATAATGCGTACCGGACCAAAGGCTGAAGCACGCAGGATTGCCAGCAGTTGCGGCATGAAGTCCTGCGGTTCTTTCAGGCAACGACGGATGGCGCGTAAGCCCATGGCTGGGTTGTGTGCCATGGGACCGTGATCGATGGTGTCCTGAATTTCCTTGTCGGCACCCAGATCCATGGTGCGGATGGTTAAGGGTTTGCCATTGAGAGCTTTTACTGCTCGCTTGTAGGTCCTCAGGTGTGTCTTCTGGTCCGGCCACATGTTGAGTTCGATAAACAGCATCTCGGTGCGGTAGAGACCGACGCCGGTGTCGTCATATTTTTTTATGGTGCGTATGTCAGCTGGTTTGTCGATATTGCCATGCAGCGTGATCTGCCTGTTGTCCAGGGTGACGGCTGGTTTGCCGCTCAATTTATTTAGCAGGTTACGCTTGGCGATGTCGTCACGTTTGACGGCGCGATAGAATTTGAGTGATTTTTTACCCGGGGAGTTGATGACGGTGCCGGCCAGTCCGTCGATGACCAGGGTCTCGCCACGGTGGATCAGGTTTCGCGCATGATGCAGGCCGACGATAGCGGGGATACCAAGGTTTCTCGCCAGGATCGCAGTGTGTGATAGCGGTCCGCCGTATTCGGTGATGAAACCGGCAATCTTCTGGTGCTGCATCATGATGGTGTCTGCTGGCGTCAGATCGTCTGCGACGATTATCTTGCCTCTATAGGATATCTCATCGTCTTCTTCATCCTGGCCTAGCAGGGCTGTCTGTATACGTTTTACGACGTGTAATACGTCATCTCTCCGGGTTCTCAGATAGGGATCTTCCATCTCGTCGAACACCTGAACCAGGCGTTCGCCCTGGATATGGAGCGCCCATTCAGCATTGCAGGAAAATTTCCTGATGTTTGCGATGGTGCCTTCGTCAAATGCCGGGTCTTCCAGCATCAGCAGGTGGGTATCGATGAATACCATGATATCGTCCGCGGTGTTTTTCGCGATTTTTTTCTTGATATCATGTAATTGCGTGTTCGCCAGTTTGAGTGCTTCTTTGAAGCGCCTGATCTCGGCTTTGATCTCGGAAGCCGGTAGCGTCTGCTGTGTTACATCAACTGTTTCGCGCGCGATCAGGTAGGCTTCGCCGATGGCGATGCCTTTGGATACGCCGATACCGCTGATATAGATACTCAAATCTGTTTCCCAGCCCTGCTATTCGTCTTCGTTGAAACGGTTGTTGATCAGTTCTTCCAGCTTGTCCATGCTCTCCTGTTCATCTTCGCCATCGGCATACAGGATTATCTCGCTGCCTTTGCCTGCGGCGAGCATCATCACTCCCATGATGCTTTTGCCATTGACGCGTCTGCTGTCTTTTTCTATCTCGATGTGTGATGAGAAGCTGGATGCCAGCTGCACCAGCTGCGCGGCCGCCCTTGCGTGTAACCCCAGCTTGTTAACGATCTCTACATTTCTGCTGATACCCATAATATTTCTATGATGATGTCTCGATAAAGTTATCCTGAATGCCTTTTTTCGCACCGCTGAGTGCTTTCTCTACTAATATATCTTCCAGTTCGTCCCGGTAGTTTAACAAACGGATGATCATCGGCAGGTTGACGCCGCTGATCATGTGCGCGTGGTGTTTCTCTGCCAGTCGCATGGCGATATTGCTCGGTGAGCCGCCATAGATATCAGTCAGAAAAAGTATGCCCTGTTTCGTGTCTAGCTGTGCCAGGCGCTGTTCGATTTCGTCGCAGACCTGGTCGGGTTCTGTGTCCATGGGTACTTCGATAAACGATAGGTTATGGCTCTTGTCCTTGATCACGGCTTCTGCAACCGACACCAGGTTGCTGGCTATGCCTTCGTGTGTGACGAGAAATATGGCGACACTCATACCCGATTATTGTTCTTCATAACCCATCTCACGATGGTGGATAGAGACCAGCTCATGGCTTTCCCTGAATTCATCATGCAGGGCTTCAGCGATATATACCGAACGGTGCTGACCGCCAGTGCAGCCTATGGAGACGGTCAGATAATAACGGTTTTGCTGTTTAAACTTCGGTATCACAAAGTTCAGATAGTTCTTGATGTGTTCCAGCATCTGCTGCACATCTTCCTGATCCTGCAGGAAAGCAATCACTTCCGGATCCTGGCCCGTAAGTGCGCGCAGGTTGGGTTCCCAGTGCGGGTTAGGCAGGCAGCGTACGTCGAACACGAAATCGGAGTCGGCTGGCGCACCGTTTTTGAAGCCGAAAGAATGGAACAGCAACGACAGTTTTGTCTTCGGTCGCTTCACTACGCGTTCCTTGATGTAGCTTCGCAGTTCATGGATGTTGGTATAGGTGGTGTCGATATAGAGGTTTGCTGCTGTGGCGACTTCTTTCAGCAGGTTGCGTTCCACTTCGATGGCTTCGGATAGCGGTAGCCCTTTCTTGGTCAGCGGGTGCTTTCGCCGGGTATCGCTGAAGCGCTTTATCAGGGTGTCGAGTTCCGCCTGGATATAGATGATCTCGATCTCGATCTCTGTTTCCTTGTCGCGCTGCTGTATCCATTCGATGATAGTGTTGAAGTCGCGCAGGTCTTCAGAGTCGCTACGGGCGTCGATGCCGACGGCGATCATGTCGTATAACTGTACCCGTCTGCTCAGGATGCGCTCGACGAACTGGGGCAGCAAGCCTATCGGCAGGTTGTCGACACAGTAATAATCTTCATCCTCCAGGGTATGCAGTGCGACTGATTTTCCCGAGCCGGATAATCCACTTATGATCACTAGTTTCATGCCGTTTCCAGTATCTAACTGTTGTTATCGATGACTTGCTGCTGGCGATCGATCAGCTGCTGGCTGGCATCAAAGCCGTTCTTGCGCAGGATGTGATTGCGTACTGCGGCTTCGACGATGACCGAAAGGTTGCGCCCCGGAGCTACCGGTACCACGGTTACCGGGATATCAACGTCGAGTATCCTCTGCACCTTGGTCTGGCCAGTCAGGCGGTTGAACGTACCCAGGTTATCGTCGTTCATCTTTTCCATATGTACGATCAGGCGCAGATATTTGTTTCTCTTTATGGCGTTGTCGCCGTACATCTCACGGATGTTCAGTACACCGAGGCCGCGAACCTCCATAAAGCCCTGCAGTATACTGGGGCTTCGCCCGTCCAGGATATCCGGGCCGATGCGGGTGAATTCCGGTGCATCATCTGCGACCAGCCGGTGGCCTCGGGAGATCAGGTCCAGTGCCAGTTCGCTTTTACCGACGCTGCTCTCGCCGGTGATCAATACACCTGTACCATGTACTTCCATGAAAACGCCGTGCAGTATCTCTTTGTTGGAGAACAGCTTGTGCAGGTAGTAACGTGCGGCATCGACAACATCGTTACTCTCCGCCTTGCAGCTCAATACCGGGACGCAGTATTTGTTGGCGAATTCACTCAGCAGCTCAGGTACCGGCAGGCCGTCAGACAAGATGATGGCGACGGTCTTGTTGGTAAACAGCTGTTTCAGCGTACTTCTTCTGAAATCGTCATCAAGTCCATGCAGGTATTCGCATTCGGTTTTGCCGATCACCTGGATGATATTATTATGGATGAGGTTGAGGTGTCCGATGAGGGTGGCGTGTTCGTTGACATCGAGTTCGTGTAACGGTTTGTCGGGGTCTTCTGCGCCGGCGACCCATTTGAGTTCGATCCTGCTGGCAAGATTCACGATGATCGATTCAGCAGAAAGGATTTCTTTCATGATGCCTGCGAGCTTAGCTGCCAGTGGAGCAGGTGATCATATATTTCCGCGGTGTCGGCAGACTCGCGGATCTCTTTGCAGAAATTTGCGTTGTTGAACAGTGTCGCCAGGTAGGCCAGTATCTTCAGGTGTTCATCGGTATAGTGCTCCGGCACCATCAGGGCGAAGATCAGGTCGGTTTTCTGGTTGTCGGGGCTGTCGAAATCGATACCTTCATCGAGCCTTAGAAAGGCACCGACAGCATGCTCTGTCAGGCTGGTCCGGGCATGCGGCAGGGCGACGCCATGACCCATGCCGGTAGAGCCAAGTTTTTCTCTCTCTGTCAGTAACTGGAAGATGTCGAGTGCGTCGATATCTTCATCGAGTGGTTTGTTAACACGCGTGGCTTCGGTTGCCAGTTGTTCTGCCAGCAGTTCCAGCGCGCGTTTTTTACTTTTGATGTCGTGGTTGCTAATAACAGCATTCGAGCTGATTAATGTATCAAGATTCATGTTACTGCTGTTGCCTGTTAACTTGATGGTTTACTAAGTATTCAGTCTCGAATGCTGTTCGTCGTGATTATGAGTACCGGTCGCGGTTACTCGGTCTCTTCCATGGTAAAGCTGTTATTTTGCTTGTTGTGCAGGTGATTTGTGATCTTTTCTTTGTGTTTTTTCACCTGGCGGTCAAGCTTGTCGACCAGACCGTCGATAGCCGCATACATATCGTCTTCGGTGCAGTTTGCGAAGACGTCATGACCGCTCATGTGAACGGTGGCTTCGGCCTTGTGTCGCCCGGCTTCTATTTCGAGGATGACGTGTATGTTACTGACTTTGTCGAAGTGGCGTTCGAGTTTTGCCATTTTCTCGTTAACGTAAGTTCTCAAGGAGTCGGTGACTTCGATGTGGTGTCCTGTCAGTTCTATTTGCATTTATTTTCTCCACTGTTGATTAAGGAGTACCGGTGGATACTCCTAGGCTAAGCGCTTGCGCTCATTTGAAGGTGGTATCAACATAGACTCTCTATATTTTGCCACAGTTCGACGCGCAACATTAATACCTTCTTTGACTAATAAGGAAGATATTTTGTTGTCGCTCATCGGTTTTTTAGGATTTTCGTTCTCGATCAGTTTTTTCACCATGGAGCGTATGGCGGTGGCTGAGCACTCACCGCCATCAGCGGTGCTGACATGGCTTGAGAAAAAGAATTTGAACTCGTATACGCCACGCGGTGTGTGCATGAACTTGTTGGTGGTGACGCGGGAAATGGTCGATTCATGCATTTCCAGCTCTTCGGCGATGTCGCGGAGCACCATTGGCTTCATGCCTTCATCGCCATAGTCTAAAAACAGTCGCTGGCGTTTGACGATAGCGTCGCCGACGCGCTGCAGGGTGTCGCTGCGGCTCTGCAGGCTCTTCAGGAACCAGCGAGCTTCCTGCAGGCTGTTGCGCAGATGGCTGGTGTTGCTGCCGCGGCCGGCATTTTTCAGGTGGTTCTCGTAAACGGCATTTATCCGCAGATTAGGTGATGCCTCAGGGTTTAAGCTGACATGCCATTGGCCATTGATCTTTCTGACGAAGATGTCCGGGATCACGTATTGCGCATTGTTGCGCGAGATGCTGGCTCCGGGTTTGGGATTGAGTGCCTGGATAAAGGTGATCAGTTTTTTCAGCTGCTCTTCGTCGCGTCTGGTCTTCTTCTGTAGTCGTGCATAATCATGTGCGCCGAGCAGGTCGAGGTGGTGCTCGATGATATTTCTGACATCGCTCAGCCCGGGTGTTTTCTCATCGAACTGTTCCAGTTGCAACAGCAGGCATTCTTTCAGGTCTCGGGCGGCGATACCTATCGGGTCAAAGCGCTGTATACGGTGTAATACTGCTTCTACCTCATCGAGCTCTATGTCCAGCTCGTCTTTCAAACCATCGAAGATTTCTTCAACAGATTCAGTAAGGTAACCGTCGTCATTGATAGCATCGATGATGGCGATCGCGATGATCTGATCGTTGTCACTGAACTGTGAGTTATGCAGCTGCCAGATGAGGTGTTCGCTCAGGGTATCGCCTTCGATGCTCTGGTTTTCCAGGAAATCATTGTTCGAATCGCTGCTGGCCTGGCTGCTGGGTGCAGTGGCGGTGGTGATATCGTAGGTATCTTCCCAGTTGGCGTCGACGGCCAGGTCATCCGGCATCTCCTGCTGATTTTCCATGTCGATATGGGGGTCTTCATTTTCAGCGCTACGCTCACTGGCGCTGTTCAGGTTGTCCTGTTCCTGTTTTTCCGCATTGCTTTCGGTTTCAGAAGCAGCATCGAGATTATCCTCATCCTGTTCCAGCATCGGGTTTTCTTCCAGTGTCTGCTGGATTTCGCTCTGTAATTCGAGCGTCGACAGCTGTAACAGGCGTATAGCCTGCTGTAACTGCGGGGTCATTGTCAGGTGTTGACCGAGTTTTAGCTGAAGTGTGGGCTTCATGGTGTATCTGTAGACTGTTTCATCCGTTGCAGCATTGCTGGGCTATTTTACCTCTTCGTATCGGCTTGAGGGTAGCAGCAGGAATGAATAGATGTGTCGTATAACTCTCCACTAAATCAAATGTTTAATCGATATTCTATTTATAGTCGAAAATCGCGACCAAGGTAGACTTCTCTTACTTCTTCATTTGAAAGAATATCTTCTGGTTGTCCCCTGGCAATAATTTTACCACCACTCAGGATATATGCTCTATCACATATTCCCAGGGTCTCGCGGACATTATGGTCGGTAATGAGCACACCGATATTGCGTTCAATCAAGTGTTTTACTATTTTCTGGATCTCGATGACGGATATCGGGTCAACACCGGCAAACGGTTCATCTAGCAGTACAAAAGCTGGCTGTGAAGCCAGTGCTCGTGCTATTTCGACACGTCGTCGTTCTCCGCCGGACAGGCTCATGCCGGTGTTCTGGCGGATATGGTCAATCTGCAGGTCATCGATGAGAGCATCCAGCTTCTCCTGTCTCTGCTCTTTACTTAGGTCCTTTTTGACTTCCAGCACGGCACGAATATTCTCTTCGACGCTCAATTTTCTGAAAACCGAGGCCTCCTGCGGCAGGTAGCCCAGCCCCTGGCGAGCCCTGGCATGCATCGGCAGGCGGGTGATGTCGTTATCATCGAGGCTTATTGTGCCCGAGTCAGCTTTTACCAGTCCTACTACCATATAGAAGCTGGTGGTCTTGCCGGCACCATTCGGCCCTAGCAGGCCGACGACTTCACCACTGTTTACTTCAAATGAGACATCGTCGACCACTGTGCGTGATTTATAGGCTTTGACCAGGTTTCTTGCAATGAGAGTGGGCATTTTTCTGCTTATTCTGCCGGGTCTTTTTTCGGTGTCAGGGTGATATTCACCCTTTGACTGCCATCAGGGTCTGTAGCAGACTTTTCACCCTTGTCGCCAGCAATGACGATATTCTTTTGCGTGTCGTAAACGATCTTCTGGCTGCTTACCTGGTGATCGGGCTGCTTCAGGTTGGCATTGCCGGTCATCACCAGTTTGCTCTCGCTGGCGGTGTATACCATCTGTTCGCTCTCAGCCTGAATGTTTTCACCTTTCTCGGTGACATGGTTGTATTGCGCCGGTTTGCCATTAACGGTTATCCGTTCAACCTCTTCTTTGTTCTGCTGGATAGTTACCTTGTCGCCGGTTAATTTCAGTTCACCCTGTTTGATATTGACATTGCCGGTATAGACACTGTAGCCGGTGTCTATATTCAGCTGCATATAATCGGCGTCGATGTAGATCTTTTCGAGATTCTCTGCCGCCCATGTGTTTGCCTGGACGAGTAATGCCAGCGTGATAGAGAGCAGGATGGTCAACCTGCGGGCGGCAAGGCTGTGTCTGGATAGCTTATTCATAAGGTAAGTAATAGCCGCTCACGCTGGACGTAAGCTCAAGTTTACTGGTTATATTATTATAGATCATACCGCTCGAGGTGAGCTTCGAGTTCCCCTGTGTGATATCAACTTCTGCATCGGTTTCTGCTATCTGCGAGTTTGTATGAATCATCATGCTCTGAGTGCGGATAGTCATCGCGGGTTCAATATTCTGCTGTAGCATGACCACATTATCTCTTAGCTGTATGGTGTTATTGTTATCATTCAGTAGTGCAAAATCAGCGCTGACCTTCCATTGTTTTCCTGCTTCCAGTAAGTGGATAACCGGCAGGTCGACCCTGATATCGTCAGAGTCATTATAGCGCTCGAGACGTTTGCCATCGATGGTGTACGCCGGTTTTCCATGTTCATCCATGGCGGTCATGACGAACTCGTTCATGAATATTTCGATGTATTTTCTTTTCTTTGTCTGTGTCTGTTCCTGGTCAGAGAAGTAGCTGGTCGTGGACCACAGGGCGATGATTGCCACAGCAGCAAATACTATGAGACTGATCAGGCGTTTCATGGTAAATCGTTTTACTTTCCTGTGTACAGATAAGAGTGAAGTTTGTCATTAAGCAGGCCTTTTGCTTCCAGGATAAACTCGCAGACATCTCTTACTGCACCGCGGCCGCCAGTGTGTTCGGTAATCCAGTGAGCATGCTGTTTAACGAACGGGTGGGCATTCTGTACTGCGATGGCAAAATCCAGCTGTGACATGATAGGCAGGTCCACCACGTCGTCGCCGACATAGGTTATCTGATTCTTCTCGAGACCGACCTCTTCCAGCAGGGCGGTAAAAGCCGGTGTTTTGTCGCGATAGCCCTGGTATAACAGGGTGACGCCGAGATCGTGCATGCGGTGTTTGACGAGTTCAGATTTACGTCCCGTGATGACAGCGACCCTGACACCGCACTCCTGTAGCATGCGTAAGCCATGACCATCCAGTGAGTGGAATGCTTTGTATTCACCACCGTGGTTGTCGAAGAAAAGACCGCCATCGGTCATCACACCGTCGATGTCGAAGATGACCAGTTCGATATTTTTTGCTTTTTCTATTATGTCTTGCATGAGTTGTCTGTTTTTCAGTTTCCTTGTTATACGATGCCGGCACGCAGTATGTCGTGCATGTTGAATGCACCGATCAAATGATGGTTTTCATCGGTGACCAGTAATCCATTGATACCATGATCATCCATCTGTTTGACGATACTCGCTGCCAGTTCATCGGCAGTGGTGGTGCGGCAGTTCTTCGTCATTACATCGCTGATGGCAGTGCTGCGTACGTCGATGTTTTTATCCAGTGAGCGGCGCAGGTCGCCATCGGTGTATAGACCGAGCACGGTATCCCGGTCATCCACGATGGCGGTCATGCCAAGACCTTTCTTGCTCATCTCCAGTAGTGCTTCGGAGACGGTCGCCGAGTCCAGTACTTTGGGAATGCCTTCCCCCTTATGCATGATGTCGGAAACATGTAGCAGTAAACGTTTGCCAAGACTGCCGCCAGGATGGGACAGGGCGAAATCTTCAGCGGTGAAACCACGAGCCTGCAGCAGCGCGACAGCAACCGCGTCGCCCATGACCAGTGCGACCGTGGTGCTGGATGTCGGTGCCAGGTCATGTGGACAGGCTTCTTTACTGACGCTGACATCCAGGTTGTAGTCGGCTTCGGTGGCCAGTGTCGAATTTTTATCGCCGGTCATGCTGATCAGTGGGACGTCAAATCGCTTGAGTATCGGGATGATGGTTGTGATCTCTGCGGTATTGCCGGAATTTGATAGCGCGATGACCACGTCGTTCTTGGTGATCATGCCGAGGTCGCCATGGCTGGCTTCACCGGGGTGAACGAAGAATGCCGGGCTGCCTGTGCTGGCGAGTGTGGCTGCAATCTTGCCGCCGATATGGCCGGATTTGCCCATGCCGGTTACCACGATACGGCCTTTGCAGTTGAGTAATAACTCACAGGCGCTGGAAAAATTTTCATCTATGCGCGACTGTAATGCGGTGATCTCGGCGAGTTCTGTCGCTATCACATCACGGCCAAGCTGCTGGAAGTCAGCCGGGGAGAGACTGGTTTTATTGCTTGAAGACATCGGCTTTCCGCTATTGAGTTACGCTAAAAAATAACAGTATTTGGTAAGCAATGAAAGAGCACAATAATATAGCGCCTTCGAAACGGTTGATCCTGCCCTCGCCACGAAAGCCGTAAGCCATGACAAATAGCATGATGGTGAGTGCGAATACGGCAGCAAGATCACGCACCAGGACCTCTTCGTTGAGTATCGATGGGCTTATTATTCCGGGTATCGCCAGCACGCCGAGGGTATTGAACAGGTTCGAGCCGATAACGTTGCCGATGGCGATATCATCTTCATTTTTCAGTGCACCGGTAATGGAAGCAGCGAGCTCCGGCAGGCTGGTGCCAATGGCAATAACTGTCAGCCCGATGATCAGTTCGCTAACGCCTAGCTCAGTGGCAATGTTGACTGCACCCCATACCAGTATCTTCGAGCTGACTGTTAACATGATCAGGCCTGTTACGAGCCAGAATAAAGCGTGTGATGTCGGTATCTTTCCCGGCAGTTCTTCGATGATCTCCTCGGTTAATGCATCGTCCAACTGGTTGCGTATCCCCTGTCTTGTTATCCACCACATCAGCAGAAGCAGCAGGCCTGCCAGGATAAAACCGTCAAACCGGTCCAGTGTCAGGTCGCGCATCAGTGCTATCGCGACTAAAGTCACTAGCAGCAGGACGGGTAATTCTTTCTTCACGATACGAGACTGAACTTCCATCGGTGCGATTAGCGCAGCCACCCCCAGTACAAGTGTAATATTGGTAATATTAGAGCCCAGTGCATTACCGACAGCCATCGCAGGGCTGCCATCATAAGCAGCGAAGCCAGCGACCATCATCTCGGGGGCCGAGGTGCCAAAACCGACGATTGTGAGGCCGATGATCAGCGGCGGGATATCAAAATTTCGCGCTGTTGATGCCGCACCGACGATGAATCGATCGGCGCTCCATATCAACAAAATAAAACCAGCAATAATGGCGACGCTATCTATTAACATAGGGAGTAATAAAGGGTGTTGCAGTTGAATGTACTTGTTATTTGCGATTAAGGTGCGAAGAATACGCTATGCGATTGAATTCGCCAAGAAACCTTTTTAAATAAATCAGGTGCTGATTTGAAACAAACGATTAACGTGGGGGCCTATGGCTGGCTTCACCCGCACTGGGAAAACAATTTTTACCCGGAGGATCTACCGGCAGACTGGCGCCTGGGTTATTACAGTAATGAGTTCAATACCGTGCTGGTACCGGCTTTTTACTGGCACCAGCAGCACCTGGCAGATTGTGAGGCGCTGCTTGATGATGTGCATCCGGAGTTCCGGTTCTTCATCGAGTATGATGAGCGGATATTCGATACCCTATCGAGGGAAAAATTTACAGAGTCTTTGGCGCTGTTGACGCCGCAACTGTCAGGCCTGGTGTTCCTCGGCGGCTTGCAGCAGAGGAAATATCCAGATGCCGGGTTTTATGCGCTAGGCGATACGCTGGGTATTGATATGATTGGCGACCAGTCTGCAGGTGACAAACCTGGGTCAGCCAGTGAAAAAATATGGCAGCCGGAGATGCTCGCTATGATAGATCAGCAGCCGGCACGGTTTGCGATGATCGAAGATGACCTGTGTGACCTGAGAGCTGTCAGGTCCAGGATTGAACCATTTACCAGCCAGCTGCAGGAAGATGGGCCGGCTGAAGATGTGGCCACCATGATAATCAATCATCCGCAGTTACAGCCCGCCGATATGGGCCGGCTGCGCTCGGCACTGCAGATCATGGGACATTAGCCGGCATCGGGCATTAACTGGTTTTTTTCATTATTTATATGGAACGTTACTTAATATGTAACATCTGACCGTGACATCGGGCATGACATGTTACAATTCCGCGAAAAATAACAATATCAATAAGGCAACTGACTTGAGCGACACCCTGGTCAAAATCAGAGATCTACACTTTAGCCGTGGACATCGAAAAATTTTTGATGGCCTGTCTATGGATATCCCTCGTCAGGGTGTTACTGCCATCATGGGCCCCAGCGGCACCGGTAAGACGACTCTGTTAAAACTTATCGGCGGCCAGCTGGTGCCGGATCAGGGTACTATCGAAGTCGATGGCCTCAATGTTCAGCAGCTATCGACGAAGAAACTGTTCGAGTTGCGCCAGCGTATGGGTATGCTGTTTCAGAGTGGAGCGTTATTGACCGACCTGACGGTGTTTGAGAACGTGGCCTATCCGCTACGTGAACATACTAAACTGAATGAGGCGCTAATACGCCACCTGGTATTGTTGAAATTGAATGCGGTCGGTTTACGGGGTGCAGCAGAGTTGATGCCTTCTGAGCTGTCTGGCGGCATGTCCAGGCGTGTGGCGCTGGCGCGAGCCATTGCCCTGGATCCGATGATGATCATGTACGATGAGCCGTTTACCGGGCAGGATCCGATCTCCAAGGGGGTCCTGGTATCACTTATAAGCGAGCTTAATAATGCACTTAATGTCTGCAGTATCGTGGTATCACATGATGTACCGGATACACTGTCGATCTCGGATTACGTGCATTTTATATCGGACGGTAAAGTGGTCGAAAGCGGGACGCCTGAAAAACTGCGTAACAGCACGGTAGAGTGGACACACCAGTTTATCCATGGTGATGCTGATGGCCCGGTGCCTTTTCATTACCCTGCTGACCCGATTATGGATGACCTCTATCAGCATAGGAAGCGAACGTGATTAATCGATTGCTAGACAGGTTACAGAAAATAGGCGCGGCAACCTTACACAGCTTTCGTCGGCTGGGCAGGGGGACTGTCTTTCTGCTGGAAGTGGTAGCCAGTTGTGCCAGCCTGTTCGTGCGTCCGCTACTGGTAGTGAAACAGCTATACTCGGTCGGTGTACAGACGCTGATCATTATCGTCGTCGCCGGCTTATTCGTTGGTATGGTGATGGCCTTGCAGTCATATTATGCGTTGGTTGATTTTGGCGCCGAAGATTCGGTAGGTGTGATGGTCGCGTTATCGCTGATGCGAGAGCTCGGCCCGGTGGTCACCGCGCTGCTTTTTGCCGGCCGCGCAGGTTCCGCATTGACCGCCGAGATCGGCCTGATGAAAGCGACCGAGCAGTTGTCCGGTATGGAGATGATGGCGGTCAACCCGATGCAGCGTATCGTGGCACCACGATTTATGGCCGGTGTGATCTCGATGCCGCTGTTGGCGACCATCTTCAGTGCGGTCGGCGTTATCGGAGCTTACATGGTGGCAGTGCAGTTGCTGGGACTGGATTCTGGCGCGTTCTGGTCGCAGCCACAGAGCAAGGTGGATTTACACCTGGACTTGTATAATGGAATAATCAAGAGCGTGGTATTCGGCGTCGTCGCTACCTGGATCGCGGTGTTCGAGGGTTATGACTGCATTCCTACATCCGAAGGTCTGGGTCAGGCAACGACACGGACAGTCGTTCATAGTTCACTGGCGATACTGTTTCTGGATTTCGTATTGACCGCGTTAATGTTTGCAAAATGATTTATAGGTGATGGTGAGGTTAACAAATGACATCTCGTAAAATAGAAATTCTGGTTGGCTTGTTCGTCGCTGCGGGTATCGCTGCTTTTTTCATGCTTGCGATGAGCGTGAGTAATATGAGCAGTTACAGCACTGGCGAGAGTTACGAGCTGAAAGCCCGTTTTGATAACATCGGTGGTCTGAAAGTACGCTCGCCTGTCTCTGCCGGTGGTGTTACGATTGGGCGGGTGAGTGATATCCAATATAATAGCGAGTCATATGAAGCCGAAGTCAGCATGAAGATCGAAGCGAAATATGACCGGTTTCCGATCGATACAGCAGCGAGCATACTGACATCGGGGCTACTGGGTGAGCAATTCGTCGGTTTTGAACCTGGAGCCGAGGAAGAATTTTTGAAAAGCGGCGATGTCATAGATCTGACACAGTCCGCGTTAGTACTGGAACAGATAATCGGTCAGTTCTTATACAGTATGTCTGATGACGAGGATCCTGAAGAAGCTAAATAGGACATGAATACTATGAATACGATTAAAACGGGTTTTACTTTTATCAGTGCGATGCTACTGGTCATGGCAGTGTCGTGGTCACAGGCCTATGCGACCCAGCAGATAGAGTCACCGGTGACGATGCTGGAGAGGATATCCCAGCAGGTGATCAAGATCCTGAAAGATGATCAGGAACTATTAAAGAAAGAGCCTGATCGCGTCTACAAGATCGTCGATGACTATATAGTGCCGCATCTTGATGAAGTTACTATGGCCAAGCTGGCGCTGGGTAAGAACTGGAAAAACGCATCAAGAGATCAGAAGCTCGAGTTTGTTGCAGAATTTAAAAACCTGCTGATCCGTACCTATAGCAAGTCGCTACTGGAATTCAGGGACCAGGAGATCAATTACTTCCCGGTCAAACTGGCTGATGATGCGCAAAAAGCATCGGTGAAAGCTGAAGTGATTCAGCCGGGAGGACCTTCGATACCGATGGCTTACCGGGTACGAGTGAAGAACAATGCCTGGAAGGTCTATGACATCAAGATCGATGGCATCAGTCTGGTTACCAGTTATCGTGGCACATTTACCCAGGAAGTTCGTAAGAGTGGTATCGACGGCCTGTTAAAATATCTGCGTGATAAGAATACCTCCCTTGCTGGCAGCGTCAACTCTTGAGCAGAGACTAGCAGGCTATCGGGTGCAGAAAAGTCAGGCTGAGATCACTCAGCAGAATCAGCAGAAGTATCTGGTTTCGGGAACCGTGGATTTCACCACGGTGCCCGAGCTGTTGCGACAGGCTTCGGGTTTTATCTCGGCTAGTAATCCTGCCGATAGTGCACCGGTAGTGATCGATCTTTCACAGGTGAATGAATGTAATAGCGCTGCTCTGGCCCTGATGCTGGAAATCGTGAAAAAGGCCCAATTGAAGAACATAGCGTTATATTTTGAAAACATACCGGCTACGGTATCGACGATCGCAAAAGCTTACGGCGTCGAAAATGAGGTTAGAGAATATTGTCGATGAATAAATTAATGATCAATGGTGGTGAGAAGCTGGCTGGCAGCGTGCGCATCTCCGGTGCAAAGAATGCTGTTCTGCCGATACTTGCGGCAACTCTCCTCGCTGATGGTCCTGCCACCATTGAGAATGTGCCTCACCTGCATGACGTCACCACCACCATGGAGCTTCTTGGTTGTATGGGCGTGATGGTCTCCGTGGACGAGAAACTCAGTGTCGAGGTCGATAGTTCTACCATCGAGAATTACACCGCGCCATATCACCTGGTTAAAACCATGCGCTCATCGATACTGGTGCTCGGTCCGCTGCTGGCGCGATTCGGCGAGGCGGAAGTTTCGCTACCCGGTGGTTGTGCGATCGGTTCACGTCCGGTCGACCTGCATATCAAGGGCCTGCAGGACATGGGTGCCGAGATAGATGTGAGTAACGGTTATATCCACGCTAAAGCCAAACGCCTGAAAGGTGCGCGCCTGGTTCTGGATATAGTGACTGTTACAGGTACGGAGAACCTGATGATGGCGGCCGCTCTCGCCGATGGTACGACTATCATCGAGAATGCTGCGCGCGAGCCCGAGGTGGTCGACCTGGCTAATTTTATCAATGCCATGGGTGGCAAGGTGTCCGGTGCAGGCACAGATACCATCACCATCGAAGGCGTAGAAAAGCTCAACGGTACGCGTTACCGCGTGCTGCCTGACCGCATCGAAACCGGCACTTTTCTAGTCGCTGCCGCTATCACCGGCGGTAGTATCACGGTCAAAGATACCGAGCCTAAACTTCTGGATGCGGTCATCGACAAACTGCGTGAAGCCGGCGCCAAAGTCGAAGTCGGCGATGACTGGATCACGCTGGATATGGAAGGTAAGCGGCCCAAAGCGGTCAGTGTGCGTACCGCGCCATACCCGGCTTTCCCCACGGACATGCAGGCGCAGTTTGCCGCTATGAATACCATAGCCGAAGGCACCGCCACCGTCGTCGAGACCGTTTTCGAAAATCGTTTCATGCATGTGCAGGAATTAAAACGCATGGGAGCAGACATCGAGATCGAAGGTAACACCGCTATCATCCGTGGAGTCGACAAGCTGACCTCGGCACCAGTGATGGCAACGGACCTGCGTGCCTCTGCCAGCCTGATCATCGCTGGCCTGGTCGCCAGCGGCGAGACCGAAGTGCAGCGTATCTATCATATCGATCGCGGTTATGAAAATATCGAAGAAAAACTCGCACTATTAGGTGCTAAAATCCGCCGCACACACGATTAAGCCCAGTTGCATTAAAATAATAGATTCCCATGATTACCATCGCATTATCAAAAGGCCGGATATATAAAGAGACCGTGCCGCTATTAGCTGCCGCGGACATCGTGCCAGCAGATGACCCTGAAAAGAGCCGTAAGCTCATCCTCGATACCAACCACGATGATGTGAAACTGGTCATCATCCGTGCCACTGATGTACCGACTTATGTGCAGTTCGGCGCTGCGGATATCGGTGTCGCGGGCAAAGATGTTCTGCTTGAGCATGGCGGAGAAGGCCTGTACGAGCCACTGGACTTGAAAATCGCGAAGTGCAAGCTGATGACGGCAGGACTGGTCGAACCCAGGTCGAGATTGAGCAGTCGTTTGCGGGTTGCTACCAAGTTTACCAATGTGGCAAAACGCTATTTCGAGTCTCGAGGCGAGCAGATTGAGTTGATCAAACTTTATGGTTCGATGGAACTGGGTCCGATCGTCGGTCTGTCTGACCTGATCGTGGACGTTGTCGATACCGGTAATACTTTAAAAGCGAATGGCCTGAAGCCGGTGGATCATATCGCTGATATCAGCTCACGCCTGATCGTGAATAAAGCCTCAATGAAAATGAAACATGAACAGATCAGCGCTATCATCGACCAGATCAGTGCTGCTGTTTCATAACATATCAATAATAGAACGATGTTGAATATAACTGCTCTCGATTATAACGATGCTGACTTTAAGCAGCGGCTTGATGATGTGCTCGCATGGGAAGCCAGTATCGATGGTGATATCGCCAGGATCGTGGCGGACATACTGGCTGATGTGAAACAGCGAGGCAATGCTGCAGTCATCGAATATACCAATAAGTTCGATCGTATGAGTATCGATGATGCGTCGCAATTTGAACTCGGGAAAGCAGAGTTGCAGCAGGCACTCGACGCTATCGATGCTGAACAGCGACAAGCTCTGGAGACCGCCGCTGCTCGTATCCGGCAATATGCCGAACACCAGAAGATGGAGTCATGGTCCTATACCGAAGCTGACGGTACCGTGTTAGGGCAGAGCGTTACCGCGATGGATCGTGTCGGTCTGTATGTGCCGGGTGGAAAAGCCGCCTATCCGTCCTCTGTTCTGATGAATGCGATTCCTGCGAAAGTTGCCGGTGTGCCCGAGCTGATCATGGTGGTACCGACGCCTGATGGCGAGGTCAACCAGCTGGTTCTTGCGGCAGCCGCTGTTGCTGGTGTCGACCGTGTGTTCACAATCGGCGGCGCACAGGCTGTGGCTGCTCTGGCTTATGGCACCGAGACAATCCCGAAAGTCGACAAGATTACCGGCCCGGGAAATACCTTCGTCGCGACAGCGAAGCGCATGGTTTTCGGCATTGTCGGTATCGATATGATCGCCGGACCTTCAGAGATACTGGTCATCTGTGATGGTAAGACTGATCCGGACTGGATCGCTATGGACCTGTTCTCACAGGCCGAGCATGATGAGGAAGCACAGTCTATCCTGGTTTCTCCTGACCAGGATTTCATCGAGCAGGTGAAAAAGAGTATCGGGCGACTGCTAGAAGAGATGCCGCGTAAGGATATCATCAGAACATCTCTCGAAGACCGCGCAGCCATCATCACGGTCGATACCATGGAGCAGGCAATTGAAGTAGCAAACCTCATTGCACCGGAACACCTGGAACTTTCGATGGACGATGCGCAGGAATGGGCGAAAAAGATCCGCCATGCCGGTGCCATATTCATGGGCCGTTTTACTGCCGAAGCATTAGGCGATTATTGTGCTGGTCCAAATCACGTGCTGCCAACCTCTGGCACGGCACGTTTCTCATCACCGCTTGGTGTGTATGATTTTCAGAAACGCAGTAGCCTGATCGGCTGTTCGCATGATGGTGCCTCGGAACTGGGCAAGACGGCGTCCGCACTTGCTCATGGTGAAGGTCTGACCGCGCATGCCCGTTCTGCAGAATACCGTATAAAAAAATAGTTATACAATAAAATTGTAATTCGCTTCTATTACCGCGACCAGCTCCAGGTCGTGCGGTCATGTTCTCTTGTTCCAGTCGTTGTATCTTACCGGCTTTTTTTGTCCATCAGTTAAGCCATGCTGAATAGTATGAATATTTTTTAAAAAAGTGGTTATTGGCATTAATATTGCCTATAAGACTGCAGGGGATACGATTTTTACTGTATATCGCTGATTTGAAGTAGATCTATGTCACATTGATGACATGAGTGTTGAGAATCTGGCGAAATAAATAACAACTCAAAGATGTGAGCAAGTAATGTCAGGCAGCAAGATGTTATTTGTGTTTCAAGAGAGCACTTTCCCATTGCTGCGTTAAATGAAATAAAAAAATAAGAAACAGGATCATTTTTCGGAGATTTTGGATGAGTATTCGTCCACTACAATTGGCTTTGACACTTGCTATGGTATCAGTAGCTTTCTGTGCGTCTGCAGAAAGTGTCAGCCCGAAAGATGATTCCACGGTTACTCTCAATGATCTTGTCGACAAATTAAAGGGTGATGGTGTAACCATCGATACGCCTGCTTTCTCTGCTGAAGATAATGCCCAGGCTGGTATATTTTCCGGGTATAACTTCCTGTTTGGCGCCGCGGTCGATGAGGGTGTCGTCTTCAGTACCGGTGACGTGGTCGATGTAGTCGGCGCCAACAGTGCAGATAATACAACGACTGCATTTAATAACACACTCAATAATGATCCGCTGTTCGGCGATGTACGTGACCTGGTTACGTTGAGTTTCAATGTTACGCCTACAGAAAACACCTTGATCGTTGAGTATGTATTCGGTTCTGAAGAATATAACGAATACGTCAACAGTGGCTACAATGATTTTATCCGTATTTTTGTTGATGGTAACAACTGCGCGGTAACGGCGAACGGACTGATCGTCAGCATCGATGCAGTCAATAATTCTTCTAACAGTTTTCTCTACAAAGATAATGATTTTGGCGACTTTAATCCCAGGCCGTACAGCACGGAGATGGACGGTTTTACAAAAACCGTTAGCTGCCGATACCCGGTGACGCCTGGTGTAAGCGTGCCGGTAGTGATAGGCATGGCTGATGACGGTGATGCGCAATATGATTCATGGGCCTTCTTTAAGGCACATAGTCTGCGATCGGAACCTTCTGATGAATTCGGTGATGCACCTGATACATACCAGACACTCGCTGCCTCTAACGGCGCTGCACACACCATTATCGAAGGCGTTTATATGGGAACGGTACCGAGTGGAGACCAGGACGGCTTTGCCGACGGTATCGATGACAGCCTGGGCAATGCGGCTGATGATTCATCTGATGATGGTGTCCTGACTTTCCCGAATCTTGATGCGGATACTGACACCACTTACAGCATCATTGTCAATGCAACATCCATCAATGGTAAAGGTGCTCGTATCATGGGCTGGATCGACCTTGACAGAGATGGTCAATTCCAGACCGATGAAGCATCTAACCTTGGCACATTGCCTGCTGATAGCTATGAAACAGATCTTACTCTGACCTGGCCAGTCATTGGTGGTGCAGGGCCGGATATAGCAATGGGCAGAACATATGCCCGGATCCGTATGGTCAATGATGACGAGATCATCAGCAGTGGTGATTATGCCGGTATTTTGCTGAGTGGCGAAGTCGAAGATTACCAGTTTCAGATCACAGGGATAGCTGATGTCACGCCGCCTGTTGTTCAGATCGATGCGCTATCTACCGCAGTATCTAATAATGAAGCGGATTATCCGGTTACCGGTATATGTACTGCTGGTGACAATAATGTATCCGTCTCTGTCGCCGGAGCGACACCTGTAAACCAGTCAGTGATCTGCAACGGTGGTGGAACCTGGGCAGCAAGCTTTGATGTCAGTGGCCTGAGTGACGGTATTGACGTAATCGTAGTGGATGCCAGCCAGCAGGACGCAAATTCTAATCTGAGTAATGCCGCACAGGTCACGGCTGATAAAGATGTGTTGGCTCCTACCGTCGATATCCAGAATGAACCGGCAGTGGCGAATACTGGATCACCATTCTCAATAACGATTCAATTCTCGGAAGATGTCACCGGTTTTGCGCTTGTCGATATAGCTGTTAACAGGGGGACCGCCAGTAATTTCGTGATGGTCGATGCTGATACTTATACTGCAGATATAACGCCGGATGGCAGTGGCAATATCGTGATCGATATACCTGCAAACGTGGCGCAGGATATCTTTATCAATAACAATACAGCAGCACCGCAGGCGACAGTAACATTAAACAATACGGTCGATGCGACCCGGCCTGTGATCACTTTGCTCGGATCAACACCGGTCGATATTGAACTCGGCACGACGTATGTCGATGCCGGTGCAACCGCAGTAGATAATATCGATGGTGATATCACTGCCAGTATCGTTACGGTAAACCCGGTAGATATCAATACCGTTGGTACGTACACAGTTACTTATAACGTTACAGATGCGGCCGGTAACCTCGCGTCTGAAGTGCCCCGTACGGTCAATGTGACACCTGATGCAACGATACCTGTTATCACCCTGACTGGCTCTTCCACGGTCAATGTCGAATTAGGCTATACATACATCGACTCAGGCGCTACAGCGCTAGATAATATCGATGGTGACCTTACCGGGAGTATCGTTGTCGTTAACCCTGTCAATGTGAATCTGGTTGGTTCTTATACCATAACCTATGACGTAGCAGACGCCGCAGGTAATTCAGCGATCCAGGTAACTCGTACCGTTAATGTGACACCGGATGCAACCATGCCGGCTATCACATTACTGGGTTCTACGCCGGTCGATATCGAGCTGGGCACTGCCTATGTCGATGCCGGGGCTACCGCCATGGATAATATCAGTGGCGACATTACCGCAAGCATCGTGACGGTAAATCCGGTTAATGTAAATGCTGTCGGTAGTTATACCGTTACCTACAACGTGGCTGACGGTGCCGGAAATAATGCGGTACAGGTAACTCGCACCGTCAATGTGACGCCGGATGCAACAATACCTGTTATCACTTTAAGTGGCTCTTCAACGGTCGATATAGAATTAGGCAATACATATATTGATGCTGGTGCTACTGCTTTAGACAACATCGACGGCGTCATCACCGGAAGCATAGTCACCGTTAACCCGGTGGATATCAATACCGTTGGCTCCTATACAATTACTTATAATGTGGCAGATGCGGCAGGAAACAATGCGGCTCAGGTGACACGGACGGTGAATGTGACACCTGATGTTACAGCACCGGTCATCAACTTATCGGGCAGTACTCCGGTAAACCTTGAGCTTGGTACACCATATAGCGATGCTGGTGCCACCGCGTCAGATAATATCGACGGTGATATCACGGCGAGTATCGTTACCGTAAACCCTGTTGATATCAATACCGTTGGCTCCTATACGATCACCTATAACGTGACCGATGTGGCTGGTAACACAGCGACTGAAGTGAGCCGTACAGTCAATGTGACGCCGGATGTTACGGTGCCGGTTATAACGTTAGCAGGTTCTAATCCAGTTGATATCGAGTTAGGAACTGCTTACGTCGATGCCGGTGCAACTGCACTGGATAATATCGATGGTGACATCACAGCGAGTATCGTCACGGTTAACCCGGTTGATATCAATACCGTTGGAAGTTATACGGTAACTTACGATGTTATGGATGCGGCGGGTAATGCAGCCGTTCAGGTGTCGCGTACAGTAAATATTACTCCTGATGTCACGGTTCCGGTAATCACTTTGACTGGTTCTGATCCGGTCGATATAGAACTAGGAACACCTTATGCTGATGAGGGTGCGACGGCGTCAGATAATATCGATGGTGATATTACTGTCAGTATCGTTACGGTGAATCCGGTCGATATCAATACAGTTGGCTCTTATACTGTCACTTATAATGTTAGTGATGCAGCCGGTAATGTCGCTGCACAGGTCAGTCGTACGGTAAATATTACGCCGGATGTAACGATTCCCGTTATTACACTAAATGGTTCTTCCACAGTCAATATAGAATTAGGTAATACATACACGGATACCGGTGCGACTGCTGTTGATAATATCGATGGTGATATCTCGGGTAGTATTGTTACGGTTAGCCCGGTTGATACTAATACTGTCGGTACCTATACCGTTACCTATAATGTCAGTGATGCTGCTGGTAATGCAGCAGCGCAGGTAACGCGGACGGTTAATGTAACGCCGGATGTCACGATACCTGTAGTCACCTTGTCAGGTGGCACTCCGGTCAATCTGGAACTGGGTACACCATATGTGGATGCTGGTGCTACGGCTGTTGACAATATCGATGGCGATATAACGGCGAGCATTATTACCGTCAATCCGGTTGATGTTAATACTGTAGGCGCCTATACCGTTACTTATGATGTGGTTGACGCAGCCGGCAATGCTGCTGTGCAGGTCAGCCGTACGGTGAATATAACACCGGATGTCACTGTTCCAGTGATAACCTTGACAGGTTCTGATCCTGTGGATATCGAGTTAGGATCAGCCTATGTTGATGCTGGTGCGACGGCCGCCGATAATATCGATGGTGATATCTCGGCTGGTATCGTCACGGTTAACCCGGTTGATACTAATACTGTAGGTTCATATACCATTACCTATGATGTCAGTGATACTGCTGGCAATGCTGCAGCACAGGTGACACGGACGGTGAATGTCACCCCTGATGTAACCGTGCCAGTGATTACACTAACGGGTAGTTCTTCCGTCAGCCTCGAACTTGGCACATCTTATTCGGATGCTGGAGCCACCGCTGCTGACAATATCGATGGTGATATTACGGCGAGCATCATGACTGTGAACCCAGTAAATGTTAATACTGTGGGTAGCTATACCGTTACTTATAATGTTACTGATGCAGCCGGTAACGCGGCTGTACAGGTCAGCCGTATGGTGACTATAACACCAGATGTAACAATACCTGTTATCAATTTATCGGGCAGTTCTCCAGTAAGTTTGGAGCTCGGTACATCATATAGTGATGCCGGTGCCACCGCGGCAGATAATATTGATGGCGATATCACCGCGAGTATTGTTACGGTCAACCCGGTTGATATTAATACGGTTGGTAGCTATACCGTTACTTATAATGTTAGCGATGCAGCAGGCAATGCTGCAGCGCAGGTAACACGGACAGTCAATGTAACGCCAGATGTCACCGTTCCAGTGATCACTTTGTCTGGTTCGGCTACTGTTAGTGTTGAGTTAGGTAGTACATACTCTGATGCAGGTGCGACGGCTACTGACAATATTGACGGTGATATCACCGCGAGCATCGTGACGGTTAACACAGTCGATATCAATACGGTCGGTTCATACACTATTACTTATAACGTCACTGATGCAGCTGGTAATACAGCAGTCCAGGTCACTCGTACCGTTAATGTAACACCGGATGTAACCATACCGGTTATTACTCTTAGCGGGTCTGATCCGGTAAATCTTGAACTGGGTACACCATATGTGGATGCTGGTGCTACGGCTGTTGACAATATCGATGGCTCTATAACGGCGAGCATTGTTACCATCAATCCGGTTGATGTGAATGCTGTCGGCACCTATACGGTCACCTATAACGTGGCGGATGCAGCAGGAAACAATGCGGCACAGGTGACACGTACTGTCAGCGTTACCCCTGATGTTACCGTGCCTGTTATCACCTTGTCGGGTAGTGCATCAGTTGACCTGGAGCTAGGTACATCATATTCAGATGCTGGTGCGACAGCGTTAGATAATATTGATGGTGATATCACAGGCAGCATTGTTATGGTGAATCCGGTTGATATCAATATCGTTGGCAGTTACACAGTTACTTACGATGTTATGGATGCGGCGGGTAATGCAGCCGTTCAGGTGTCGCGTACAGTAAATATTACTCCTGATGTAACGATTCCTGTTATCACTCTAAATGGCTCTTCCACGGTTAATATAGAGTTAGGTAATACATACACAGATGCAGGCGCTACTGCGGTAGATAATATCGATGGTGATATTAGTGCCAGCATCGTCATTGTAAACCCGGTCGATATCAATACGGTTGGCTCTTATACGGTCACCTATAATGTCAGTGATGCCGCAGGCAATGCTGCAGTACAGGCGACTCGCACCGTCAATGTAACGCCCGATGTCACTATCCCGGTAATAACATTGGCAGGCTCTGACCCTGTCGATATCGAATTAGGTACAGCGTATGCCGATGCCGGTGCAACAGCCTCGGATAATATCGATGGCGATATCACTGCAAGCATCGCTACCGTCAATCCGGTTGATATTAATACCGTTGGTAGTTATACCGTTACCTACAATGTTGTTGATACTGCAGGCAATGCAGCAACCCAGGTTAGTCGGACTGTAAATGTTACTGCAGATGTAACTATCCCGGTCATAACACTAACAGGTAGTGATCCTGTCAGTATCGAACAAGGTACAACGTATGCCGATGCGGGTGCAACGGCTTCGGATAATATCGATGGCGATATCACGGCAAGTATCGTTACGGTTAATCCGGTTGATATCAATGCCGTCGGTTCGTACACAGTCACTTACAATGTTATGGATGCTGCGGGTAATGCGGCGATACAGGTGACCCGTACTGTAAATATCACCCCGGATGTGACTATTCCAGCTATTACTCTGCTTGGTTCTGCTTCGGTAAGCATCGAGCAGGGCGGTGTTTACTCTGATGCAGGTGCGACTGCGTCGGATAATATCGATGGTGATATTACGGCGAGCATTGTTGCCGTCAATCCGGTCGATATGAATACCATCGGCACCTATACCGTTACTTATAACGTAAGCGACGCCGCAGGTAACGCAGCGCTGCAGGTTTCCCGTACTGTTAATGTGACGCCTGATGTAACTGCGCCGGTGATCAATATGCTTGGTGCTAATCCGGAAAGTGTCGAGTTGGGTTCATCATATGCCGATGCCGGTGCGACTGCACTGGATAATGTTGATGGTGATATTAGTTTGAGTATTGCCGCCGTCAGTACGGTAAATACCAATGCAGTTGGTTCATATACGGTTACTTATAATGTGAGCGATACAGCAGGAAACGCAGCGGCGCCTGTCGTGCGTACGGTGAATGTTACTCCCGATGCGACACTACCGGTTATAACATTGTCAGGATCGTCATCTATAACGATTGAGCGCGGGGCTGGTTACCTGGATATCGGTGCGACTGCATCAGACAATATCGATGGTGATATCACCGGCAGTATCGTCACGGTGAATCCTGTCGACCCGGATACTGCAGGTACTTACACGGTGACTTACGATGTCAGTGATGCGGCGGGTAATGCTGCTGTTCAGGTTACGAGAACGGTCAATGTCAGTGATTCTATCGCTCCGGGTGTTTCTATTCTGAGCCAGCCTGCCAGCGTGAACAGCATGGATCCATTCACTGTTACTTTCCAGTTTACAGAGGTGGTCAGCGGATTCATCAGTACTGATATTTCAGTACTAAATGCGACTGTCAGTAACTTCATCAATGTCGGTGGTACAGGTCAGACCTATAGCGCTGATATTACGCCTGATGGTATGGGCGATGTGACGATAAGTGTTAATGCAGGTGTGGCTCAGGATGTTTCAGCGAACGCAAACACCGCAGCGGTGCCGCAGGTAACAACATTCGATAATACACCGCCTGACGTGGAGATAACCAGTGCGCCGGATGTCAATATCGCAAATCAGTCTGCGGTGATAATCAGCGGTACCTGTGTGGTCGGTGACAGTGACGTCGCTGTCTACCTGACGATAGGTGCATTGCCGATGTTTGCCAATGCAAGCTGTGTACCGGGTGATACATGGAGTTCAAGCTTCGACCTGTCGACCGTAACAGATGGTGTTGACCATATCGATATCGGTGCGCAACAGACTGATGCTGCTGGTAATGTCGGTAACGCAACATTTGTCAAGATCAGTAAAGATACTGTAAGGCCAGATGTGCAGATACAGAATGTACCTGGCTTCGTCAACGATACTGAGTTCATCATAACTGTCGCTTTCGATGAAGATGTTAATGGGTTTGATAGCAGTGACATCGCGGTAACGAACGGTGTAATAAATGTGGCCAGCTTTAATGCGGTAGATGCCGGCACCTATACTGTCGGTATCGCTGCAGATGGCAACGGTGATATCACGCTGAATGTATTGTTCGGTGTGGCGCAGGATCTTGTTGGTAATGGTAACAATGCGGCTGCACCGCAAATAGCAGTTTACGATATCACGGCACCTGTGGTTAGCATAATAAATGCTGCTACGGTGAATGCGGCGAATGCTGCCAGTTATAACGTAGATGGCAGTTGTGATACTGGTGACGGTGATGTCACAGTAGCAATCACTGGCGCTACCCCTGAAACACAAGATGTGAGCTGTACCACCGGTAACTGGAACGCGGTATTTGATGTAACGGCGATAGACGATGGAGTCAATGTAATAAGCATCGACGCCAGCCAGACTGATGCGGCATCGAATACTGGCACCGCGATTCCGCTCCTGGTCGATAAAGATGTATTGATCTCTGTACCTACGGTTACCGCGTTCACTACCAATATAGCTACGCCGGTGATTAGCGGTACTGCAGACGTCGATACCAGTAATGAGGTAGCGGTTGCCGGCGCGACTTATACCGTGATCGCAACGGTGGGCAATATCTGGAGCATCGATACGGCCACAGCTACACCGGACAGCGGCGTCTTCAACCTCGTTGACGGTGCGAACGAAGTGGTTGTTACCAGTACAGATGGTGCTGGTAATGCTGCAGTCGATATCAGTAACAACGAGGTGACACTGTCGCTTGACGATGATAACGACGGCATCCCGAATGCAATCGAGTGTCCGGCAGGTCCTCCTTATGATAGCAGCTGTCCTGATGCAGACGGTGACGGTATACCAGACTTCCAGGAAGTGGATAGCGATAATGACGGTATCCCGGATGCAAGCGAGGTGGGTCTGGACAGTTCTAATCCGATCGATTCTGATGGCGATGGTACACCTGACTATCGTGATACCGATAGTGATAATGACAGCATCGATGATGCTGTCGAGGGTGTGATCGATAGTGATGGTGATGGTATACCTGACTATGTCGATGTCGGCACCACTGGCGACAGTGATGGTGACGGTATCCCTGACCTGGTCGAGTGTCCTGCGTACCCTAACTGTCCTGATTCAGATAGTGACGGTTCACCTGATTACCTGGAGACAGATTCTGATAATGACGGTATCGATGATAGTGTAGAAGCCGGAGTTGATCCTGCTAATCCGGTCGACAGCGACGGTGATGGTCTTGCAGATTACAGGGACACTGACAGCGACAACGAAGGCGCCGATGATTCAGTCGAAGGCATCACCGATGTCGATGCTGACGGTATACCTGACTATGTCGATGCCGATACTGCAGGTCCAGGCGCTGGCGACAGTGATGGTGACGGAATCGCCGATAACATAGAGTGTGAGATGTATCCGCTGTGTGCTGATAGCGATGCTGACGGTACACCGGACTACATGGAAACCGATAGTGATAACGATGGCATCCCGGATGCTATCGAAACCGGTACAGCCAGCAACGACGTAGATAACGATGGTATCGATGACGCTCTTGATGTCGATGTCACCGGCGGTCTCGACCTGAATGCTGATGGTATCGACGACAGCCTGCCGCTGGATACTGATGGCGATGGTTTGCCGGACTACCGGGATACTGACAGTGATGGTGATGGTCTGACTGACGCCACCGAAGGTGTTATCGACACAGATGCTGACGGCATACCGGACTATCTCGATGCTGACGACAATAATGCTGCCGCTACCGTAGACGGTTCAGGCGATAGTGATGGTGATGGCATCAGTGATAAAGATGAATGTCTGGCTGGACTGCCATGCCCTGATGTCGATCAAGATGGTACGCCGGATTATATGGATGACAATCCATATGATGGTCCTGCGGCTGACTTCGATAATGATGGATTGCTGAATTATATCGACCCGGACGATGATAATGATCGTATCCCGGATGTCGTGGAAGATCCTGATTTCGATGCAGACAATAATCCGTTTACCAATCCGCTGGATACCGACTCGGATGGCATTCCTGACTACCTGGATGTGGATAGTGATGCAGACGGGTTAAGCGACGCTGACGAGTCTGGTGCTACTGGTAATGACCACGATAACGACAATATCGATGACCGCTTTGATATCGATGTAACGGCTGGCACCGATGCTAACGCAGACGGTATCGACGATGCCCCGGTACTGCTTGATGCTGACAATGATAATCTGCCTGATTACCTGGATACAGTGTTCGATGGATTCCCTGAAGATGCTGACACGGACAAGGATGGTATTCCTGATGCTGTCGAATGCCCTGTGTATCCGACTGACTGCCCTGACAGCGACGCCGATGGCATGCCTGACTTCCTGGAGACCGATGCAGATAATGACGGCATCGATGATAGTATCGAAGCTGGTGTCGCTGCCCCCGGGATCCTGTCAGATACTGATGGCGACGGTACGCCAGATTACCGGGATATGGATAGTGACAATGATGGTATCGACGATTCTGTTGAAGGCCTGATTGTTGATGCTGACAGCGATGGTATCCCTGATGCCCTCGATGCTGATAGCGGCGGCGCTGCCTTCGGCGGCGATAGCGATGGTGATGGTGTCGCCGATATGGATGAATGTCTGAGCTATCCTGGATGTACAGACAGTGATAATGACGGTACGCCTGATTACATGGATGCAGATGTTAATCCGTATGATCCTGATGCGACAATTACCACGGGCTTGAACGGTGTCGGTAGTAATGGTCCATGGTCGCTATTGTTAATAATTGCTGCGTTCGTATTACGTAGAAAAGTTGCTCGAAAATATTAGGCGGGTAGTGCTCATATAATGATAATAAGAAAAACAGCGATCATAAGAAACGCGGGGATCAAGAAAAAGACCGGTGTGCTGGTTTGTGTGCTGGTATCACAGTTCATGGTGAGCTCTGCAATGGCAGGTGTCGATGATGGTAAACAGCATTCATGGTATCTTGGTGCAGGCCTCGGTATCACCGAACTGGATCCGGATACCGGTGGGACCGGTTACAACATCTCTGATGAAAGCAGCACCGGTTTTAAGTTATTTGCTGGTTATGATTTCAGCGAAATCCTGAGCTTTGAGGGTTTCTATGCCGATATGGGCTCAGCGGAATTAAATAGTCCGTTTCCTTCGCAGCCTGACGCCAGTGTCGATTACTCGACCCTGGGCGCGTCAGTCTTATGGTATTTCTGGCGCAATGGAGAGAGTCAGGGTGACTTTTCACGTAAAGGCCTGCAGGCCTACCTGCATGGTGGCCTGTCATTTCTGGATAGCAGCTCTTCTACTGATGTGTCACAGGATAACGATGTCCAGGTGCAGTATGGCGCAGGTCTTGAATACGGTCTGGATAATGGCGTCGCATTACGCGCGGGCCTGGATCTTTATGATAAAGATGCTGGGATGGTGTTCGTTGGTGTCATGAAACGCTTTGGTATAAAACCAAAACGCAGCGTCGTCAGTGAACCTGAGCCGGAACCGGTTACCGAGCCCGTTGTCGCGCCCATTGTCGAACCTGTGGCTGAAGTAGCCGCACAGGCGGTCGTCGTTCCGGAAGTCGTAGTCAGCTATGATATCGATTCCGATAACGATGGTGTTGTCGACCGGCTGGATAATTGTGCTGACTCACCGGATGGACTTACTGTTGATGAAAAAGGTTGTTCCATCATCAAGTTTGAGTTTGGTGGCGTAAACTTCGAGCCGAGATCTTATGAGTTAACAGAAGAATCAAAACTGACGCTCGACGAAGCGGCGATAACGATCAATGCCAGCCCAGAGATTCAGAAGATTGAAGTTCAGGCACATACCGATTACAAAGGCTCCGGTGAAGATAACCTGGAACTTTCTGAAAAACGTGCCATAAGTGTCATGGATTACCTGGTATCACAGGGTGTGAGAGAGAACCGGCTTATCGCCAAAGGTTATGGTGAGAGCCAGCCGATCGCCGATAACAGAACGGAGGAAGGTCGTGCTAAAAACCGTCGTGTGGAATTAAAAGTTATTACCGAGGAGCCTGATCTGGAATAGAAAAAATCGGGAACTGCGGGGGCGGAATAGCCGCTTTTTCAGGGAACGTTTAATGCTCTGGTATAAACTTTGTGTATAAAAAAAGCCCGCAGTTACCAGCGGGCTTTTTTGTTATAGTCGAAAGCCTGAAACTTAAGGCTGTACTTTTAGTGCTGTACTTCGATACGGCGAGATACAGCGACTTCCTGTTTCGGTATGGTTACTGTCAGAACACCGTGCTCAGACTTGGCCTGAATCTTGTCTGCATCGGCACTGTCTGGCAGTGTGAAGCGACGGTAGAATTGTCCGCTCTGGCGTTCTACTCGACGATAGTTCTCTTTTTCTTCAACGTTTTCTGACTGACGTTCACCCTTGATAGTGAGTACACCTTTCTCCATAGAGATGTCGATATCTTTCGGTTCGACACCGGGTATATCGGCACGTAAGGTAAAGGCTTTGTCATCTTCACTGATGTCGACAGAAGGCGCCCAGTTGGCTGTTGCAACAGATGCATCGTCGTCATTCAGCTGGTTGTAATCAGCATTGTATAAATCGCGCTGTAAGCTATTCAGCAGGTTCCAGGGGTTGTTATAACGTATTAAGCTCATGATAAATGACCTCCAATAATGTAATTGTTCATGTTGTAAAATAATTTGTAGATGGATTTTTTTATTTCAAGCGAATCTGAAATTTTTTTTAATGTGCTTTATCGCAGCGTTTGTTACCATTCGATAAATATTATTTATCATCCATCAAACATATGAATTCACCACTAGATAACTGCCGGCAGAAGATACGTTCTGTGATCAAAAATATTCAGGCGTACCATGTCGCCGATGCCCGTGGCCTGATAAAACTCGATGCCATGGAGAATCCGTATCATCTATCTGAGGGTCTGATTGCCAAATTACAAGTGCGTTTGAGTGGCGCCGAACTTAACCGCTACCCAGACCCTTCGGCATCGTCTCTGCGGGACAAACTAAGGGAAGTGATGCAAGTGCCGCAGGACAGGGCTATCGTCCTTGGTAACGGTTCTGACGAGCTTATCCAGATGCTGGCTATGGCAGTGGCCGAGCGTGATGCCGATGTCTGTCTGATGTCGTTTGATCCCGGCTTCGTGATGTATCGAATGATTGCTGACTTTACCGGCATCAACTATGTAGGCGTTTCCCTGAATGAAGACTTCAGCCTGGATATGGAGAGTATACGTAAAGCGATCTTGGAGAGTCAGCCAGCGATAATCTTTATCGCTTATCCGAATAACCCATCGGCGAACTGCTATAACGAAAAAGATATCGAAGAGATCATCACACTGGCACCGGGTATGGTGGTACTCGATGAAGCCTATCACCCGTTTGCACAAACCAGTTTTATGAGCCGCCTGGGTGACTACGATAATCTGCTGGTGATGCGAACCGTTTCAAAAATGGGTCTGGCTGGTCTGCGCCTGGGGTTGCTGTGCGGTCACCCCGATATCATCACTGAGATCGACAAGATCAGGCTGCCATATAATATCAACGTGCTGACACAACTCACTGCAGAGCTGGTGCTGGATAATGCTGTTGAACTGGAGCAGCAGGCAACGCTCATCCGCGAGCAGCGAGAAGTGCTGTTGAGACAGATGGATGCTCTGGATGGGCTGCAGGTGTTTCCCAGCCAGGCGAATTTTATCCTGTTCCGGGTGTTAGATAAGAATGCTGGTGATGTTTTCGAAAGTATCAAGCAGTCAGGCGTACTGATAAAAAATATGAAAGCCGACAGCGGTCTGCTGAGCAACTGTTTACGGGTGACGGTAGGTACGCCGGAAGAGAATGAAGCATTTGTTACGGCGCTGGTTAAGGCGCTAGCTGAATAACGCTGCGTGCTCATCGATACAGTTCGAAAAAAGGATGAGGCCCTATCTTGCGTGTGCGATGGAGGTAATAGCAGGCGCCTGATTGCTCTTATCTGTTTCTAGCCTCTCTGCAGTCTCACTTTATCGACTCATAATTGGCCGCTGTCCAAGGACCGCTTTGGTCATAAAGCTCTGGCGCTGCCTGAGACCTTCTATCAGGAATTCATCGCCGGGCCGGCCATCTGCTATCATGTTCAGAATATCGTTCGTGCTGAGAATCTCCTGACGGTTTATCCGGGTGATGATGTCGCCACGCTGTAATCCCGCGATTTCACCCGGTCCACCTTTATCAACATCGGTGATCAGTATGCCGTGCATCGAATCAAGCTCGACGGCACGAAGCGCCTGTGTAGTTAACTCCTGACCTTCGACTCCGAGCCAGCCCCTGACGACATAGCCGTATTTGATGATCTCCTCGGCGACCTGTTGTGCCAGGTCGATAGGTATCGCAAAGCTTATGCCCTGGAAGTTTCCTGTGCTGGAAAAGATGTTCGAGTTGATGCCGACAATCTCTCCTCGGGTGTTGATCAGTGCACCGCCAGAGTTGCCCGGGTTGATTGCGGCATCGGTCTGCAGGAAGTTTTCATAGGTATTCTGAGACACCCGTGTGCGACCGGTAGCGCTGATGATACCCTGGGTAACGGTCTGACCGATTGCAAACGGGTCACCGATGGCGAGTACGATATCACCTACCTTGACCTGGCTGATATCAGCGATGCTTAAAGAGGGCAGGTTGTCGAGATCAATCTTGAGAATAGCGAGATCGGTATCAGGGTCAGAACCGATGAGTTCAGCCTGCGCTACCTTGCCGTTGTTTAACCTGACATGTATCTCATCGCGCTGTTTGATTACATGGTAATTGGTCAGTATGTAGCCATCGCTACGTATGATCACTCCCGAGCCTGAACCGGTCTCGGCCTGCTTTTTTGGCCGGTGGGGCGAATTCTTGCCGAGGAATAGCTGGGTGATCTTCTCCTGTGCAGGGATCTCGGATTCGTCCTCGGCTTCGGTCCATATGATCGTCTGGATACTGACGACCGCTGGAGCGGCTTTCATCACGGCCTCGGAAAACCCGCTATGCTTGAATTCGGCAGTATTATTCGAATGTTGCACTGTTAAATTGTCAGGGCCTGAATTGCCAGAGCCTGAGTTATTTATATTAAGGTTGATATCGCCGCGATATAGCAGAATTGATACGCCGAAAAAGGCGCCGACGACCAGCCAGGCGAAAAAATACAGAAAAGGGTGGTTTTGTTTCTGCATAAGGGTTACATATCTCTTTGTTTTTATTGTAAATGTTATATTAAACTTGGCTAAAATGCTAACTTACGCTATCCTATGCGCCGTTTGCAACCGGTGTGCCCCTGTTTTTTTTGTGTAATTGATTCATTTTGGTCATATCTACGCGTTGCGGCGGATGAACTGTACAACGATTCTGTTTCTGTAAGTGTGTTTTTATCCGCAATCGAATTTTTATTTAATATTTGGAGATATCCAATATGTCTACTGACAATGTAGATACAGGCCGTCGTCGCTTCCTGGTCACTTCCACTTCGGTGGTAGCAGCTGTAGGCGCCGGTTTTGTAGCAGTCCCATTTGTATCCTCCTGGATGCCAAGTGAAAGAGCGAAAAATGCGGGTGCTCCCGTCGAAATTGATATCAGCAAGATGAGCGAAGGTCAGATGGTGACCGTAGAGTGGCAGAGTAAGCCAGTCTGGATCGTCAGGCGTTCGCAGAAAACATTGGAAGACCTGAAGAAAAACGATGCCACGCTTCGTGATCCGTCTTCAGAGGTTGTCGATCAACAGCCGGCTTATGCACAGAATGAATACCGTTCTATTAAGCCAGAGACCCTGGTCCTGGTCGGGATCTGTACGCATCTTGGCTGTTCTCCAACTTTCCGCCCTGATATAGGCGCGGCCGATCTGGGTGGTGACTCATGGTTAGGTGGATTCTTCTGTCCTTGCCACAGCTCTAAGTTCGACCTCGCCGGTCGTGTCTTCCAGGGCGTGCCTGCACCGACAAACCTGGTGGTACCACCACATAAGTATTTAAGTGACAACGTCATCCTTATTGGTGACGATGAGGGGGCTGCATAATGGGTAACTTACTTGGATGGATAGATGATCGTTTTCCACTGACAAAAATGTGGAATGAACATCTGGCTGAATACTACGCACCAAAAAATTTCAACTTCTGGTATTTCTTCGGTTCACTGGCGCTGCTGGTGCTGGTGATCCAGATTGTTTCCGGTATCTTCCTGACCATGCACTACAAGCCTGATGGCGCGACCGCATTTGCTTCGGTCGAATACATCATGCGCGACGTGCCTTATGGCTGGTTGATACGTTATATCCACTCGACCGGCGCGACTGCGTTCTTCGTCGTGGTCTACCTGCATATGCTGCGCGGCCTGATGTATGGCTCGTACAAGCAGCCACGTGAGCTTATCTGGTTGTTCGGTATGTTCATCTATCTGGCACTGATGGCTGAGGCTTTCATGGGTTATCTGCTGCCTTGGGGCCAGATGTCATACTGGGGTGCACAGGTTATTATCTCGCTGTTTGGTGCCATCCCGGTTATCGGTGACGACCTGACGCTGTGGATCCGTGGTGATTTCGTGATCGGTGATGCAACACTTAATCGATTCTTCGCATTGCATGTCATCGCACTGCCTTTCGTACTGGTATTCCTGGTCATCGCGCATATAATCGCTTTGCATGAAGTCGGTTCGAACAATCCTGATGGTGTCGAGATCAAGAAGAACAAAGATGCTAACGGTATCCCGTTAGACGGTATCCCGTTCCACCCTTACTACTCTGTCAAAGATATCGTAGGTGTGGTGGTGTTCCTGTTCTTCTTCAGCATCGTACTGTTCTACTTCCCGGATGGCGGCGGTTACCTGCTTGAACACGCTAACTTCATCGCGTCTGATCCGCTGAAAACGCCTGAGCATATTGCTCCTGTATGGTATTTCACACCTTTCTACGCGATCCTGCGTGCGGTGCCTGACAAACTGATGGGCGTTGGTGCGATGTTTGCCGCGATCGCTCTGCTGTTCTTCATGCCGTGGATAGATCGTTGTAAAGTGAAGTCAGTACGTTACCGTTCTGCTATCTATAAAGTGAACCTGAGCGTTTTCGTTGTCAGTTTTGTTGTTCTTGGCTGGTTAGCGATGCAACCTGCGACACCGACACTTACGCTTATGTCTCAGCTGTTCTCGTTCTTATACTTTGCTTTCTTCGTTGTGCTGTTTATCACATCTAAAAATGAAAGTACCAAGCCTGTTCCAGATAGGGTGACATCATGAAAAAAATAATAACTTTATTGCTGGCTGCCGTTATGTTGATGCCGGTGCTGGCTACAGCATCCAGTAACGCGCACCTGTACAAGGCGCCTATCGATATCACTGATAAAGAGTCATTGCGTCGTGGTGCCAAAGCTTTTGCTGATTACTGTTACAGCTGTCATGCGGCATCGTTCATGCGTTTCAACCGCATCGCCAAAGACCTGGATATGTCTGAAGACGAAGTCCGTGAGATGATGATTCATACTCGCGGCAAAAAAGGTGATCCGACCAAGATCGGTGAACTGATGAAAGTGTCGATGACTGAAGATTACGCTAAAAATGCATTCGGTACAGCGGTACCTGACCTGTCATTAGCTGCTCGTGCTCGCGGTGCGGACTGGGTATATACTTATCTGCGCAGTTTCTACGTCGATCCATACCGTCCGACTGGGTTCAATAATACCGTGTTCCCTGATGTTGGTATGCCGCATGTTCTATGGTCATTGCAGGGGCTGCAGGAGCCTGTCTACAAAACGGTGATGCATGGTGACGTAGCCGTTGAAGAGCTGGAGAAACTGGAGCCTGTGCAGGCCGGTAAATTGAGCCGGGTCGAATATGATATGTTCATCGCCGATCTGACAAACTTTATGGTCTACCTGGCTGAGCCTGTGCAGGTTGAACGCCATAGCCTTGGCTGGAAAGTGCTGCTGTTCCTGGTCGTTCTCTTCTTCTTCGCATTCGCACTGAAGAAAGAATACTGGAAAGACGTCCACTAAATACTGTTAACTGCTAGCGGGTGATTTTGTTACCCGGTAGCAGTGATTCAGTCTGGCAAAGAATTATCGTTTCTCTCCGATAGGAAGTCCTATGAATTTATATACCACGGCATCATCAATTGAATGTCATCGCACCCGTATCGTTTTAAACGAAAAGGACATTGTCCATGAAGTGATCCAGGTTGACCCTAAAAAACTGCCTGAGGATCTGATAGACCTGAATCCTTACGGCAGTCTTCCGACCCTGGTAGATCGTGACCTGGTGTTATATAACTCACGCGTTATCATGGAGTACCTGGAAGAACGTTTTCCGCATCCGCCGCTGATGCCTGTCGGGCCTGTTCAGCGTGCTCAGATGCGACTGGCGCTGTTCCAGGTCGAGCATGACTGGTATCCGCTAGTCGATATCATCGAGACCAAGGGTGAGAAAGCGGTCGCTAAAGCGAAGAAAGACCTTACTGAGAGCCTGGCTTCAGTCGCTGAGATTTTCAATACGATGCCATATTTCCTCAGTGAGGATTTTACCCTGGTCGATGCCAGTGTTGCACCGATACTGTGGCGTCTGCGTCACTATGGCATCGAGATGCCAAAAGAAGCTAAAGTTATCAACACCTATGCTGACCGTCTATTCGAACGTGATGGTTTCAAGCTGAGCCTGACCGAATCAGAGCGCGAATTGCGCCTGTAATCGTTCTGGGCAGGAGCCGGACCCGGGGTCTGTCCCCAGCACTCAAATCACTGTAATATACCCGATATGCAGATGACCTCAAGCCGTCCTTATCTCGTACGTGCGATCTACCAGTGGATTACCGATAACGGTATGACGCCGCATCTTCTGGTTGATGTCGGTATAGATGGTGTCGTGGTGCCGGTCGAGCACGTACAGAACGGAAAAATCATCCTTAATATTGCTCCGATGGCCATCAGCGGCCTGGTACTGGGTGATACCGAGATCACTTTCAACGCGCGTTTTTCTGGAAAGTCCCAGGGATTATATATTCCTGTAGAAGCTGTACTGGCTGTTTATGCGAAAGAAAACGGCCAGGGCATGATGTTCTCTGAAGACGACGGTGCTGTTTCATCTTCGGACGGTGATGACGATCATGATCCGGACGATCCGGATCCGGGTAATAAACCAAAACGTCCTTCGTTACGAGTGGTTAAATAAAAAAGAGCGGGCAGACCTAAGGTCTGCCCGCTCTTTTTTATACCGCAATCTGGTCTATGTACTGGGAACAATCTTCCCGGAATTATCCACCGAGGAGCTGATGATCTACCAGGTCGCACATGCAATGTATGACCAACAGATGTACTTCCTGGATGCGTGCGGTCGATTCTGAAGGTACCCGAATTTCGATATCGTTCAACGACAGGTGGTGTGCCATATCTCCACCCGATTTACCGCTTAGCGCGATGATCTTCATGTCGCGTTCGTGTGCAGCATCGATCGCCTTATTGACGTTATTGGAATTACCGCTGGTACTTATCGCCAGTAATATGTCGCCAGCGTGCCCAAGTGCAGTTACCTGCTTGGAAAAAATCTGTTTATAGCTGTAGTCATTGGCGATGGATGTGACAGTTGAGCTATCGGTAGTAAGGGCGATTGCGGGTAGGCCCGGGCGTTCCATCTCGAAACGGTTTAGCATCTCTGATGAGAAGTGCTGGGCGTCACCGGCAGAGCCGCCATTGCCGCAGGAGAGGACTTTACCTCCGCTTAAGAAGCACTGGGTGATAGCCTGGGCAGCGTGACTGATCGGCTCCGCCAGGAGCTCAGAGGCAAGCTGTTTGGTGCTGATGCTGTCCTGAAAGTTTTTATTGATTCGTGCTATTAAGTCCATAGTGTAAGGCCGTTATAAGCCATAGTAGTGCAGGTAATCAAACCTGTTTAATGGCCTGTTCTAATTAGAATCAGAAAGCATTCTTTATCCAGTCAAAGGTATACTTCTGTTTATGGTCAGTAGTTTGATTGTTTTTTGACATGGACACAACATCAAATCGCGCATTTTTGTAGCGATGATTTTTCTGCAGGTACAGTTCTGCGGTCCTTCGCAGTTTGTCCTGTTTGGCTGACGTGATACTCTCCAGGCCACCGCCGTAATTGTTATTCTTGCGGTATCGTACTTCGATAAAGACCAGCATCTCGCTGTCCAGCATGATGAGATCGATCTCACCGTGACGGCAGCTGAAATTCTTCTCCACAGTTTTCAGGCCTTGTGACCTGAGATATTGGTAGCAGGCTGCTTCAGCATCCTTTCCCTGTTTTAGATGTTGTGCCTTCAACGGTGATTATTTCCCTGTTCAGTCGATGATGTCTCTTGCTGTTGATACCTGCATGCTTATTTGGGGCTATTGTTGTTGATCTCGGCTGGTTCAAAGTAGACCGGTTTACCGCGCTCGAATTTTGCCCATATTAATTTTCGGGTGATACGGTTGTGTTCATCTAACTGTATATTCCCCGTCTGCCCGTCATAAAAAGCGAAGTCTCGATTCTTGAGGTAATCGAGATTGTATACCAGGTGATAGGCATCGATACCGAGTGCGTACAGGCGTGTGAAACTACTGTCCTGAGGCCAGTTCCTGGTGAATACGGTAGCCAGTGGTGATTTGTTCTGCAGCACCCAGGGCAGGTCACAGAACACCAGGCCATTCAGGTCACGATCAAGATCCTTGTCGGGCTTGCCTGTATAGACGTGAGAGGTGGAATATACCGGCAGGTCAGAAGCATGGTGGAACTTGAAAGCGGGCATGATGCTTCGTGCTGCTCTCGGTGTCGCGGCGAGAAAGATCATGTCGATATCCTGTCGCCGGTGAGGTTCACTGATGGTTCTTTTGCCGATGATGTTCTCTACCTTGCGGTGACGGATAGAGCTCTGGTCGAGATTGAACAGCGCCCTGATCGGACGTCGGTAATCATTGGTGTCGGTTGCATAATCTGCCTGGCTGATAACGTGACCGCCTAGCCGGGTATACTGTTCGGAGAATGCCTGGCTCAGACGCTTGCCCCAGTCACTATCGGGGTAGAATACCGCGGCACGTTTCTTGTTCTGTCTGAAGGCAAGCTCGGCGACCTGGCGCGCCTCGTCTTCCGGAGACAGGCCGAACTGGAACAGGTTGTCAGTACTATTATATGAGTTTTCAGAATAGTTTAATGTCAGCACCGGAACATCGAGTTCCTGCTGTTGAGCGAGCTGGTTGATAACAATTTTATCCAGCGGGCCGATGATATTAGTTGCACCGTCATCGATTGCCTGCTCATAGAGCTGCCTGAAAGACAGTTCATCGTCACTGCTGTCGTAGAAACGGATCTCTGGCCTGGCCACTGTGTCAACATCGCTGAAATAGGCGCTCAGGATTCCGTTCTTGATGTTTTCTGTTACCTGCGACAGGTCACCCTGCATCGGCAGGATGATCGCGATCTGCATCCTGTCAGGGATGTTGGCCTGGTAGATGTTGATCAGTTCCGGTAAGAAACTTTCGTTGACCGGGTGAGAGGGGTTCCGTGTTCCCCAGTCGAGGAGATCATCTTCGAGCTTGCTTATATTCTGCTGGCCGGAACGAATTACCCGGGCGAGGTCCAGCCATCCATTGATGGTCGCATTATTGCTGCTCTGGTTATTCAGCTGTGAGCTTGAAAGGTTAGAGAGTGCTGCCCAGATTTTTCTGTTGTTGGCATCTTTAGCTTTATTATCGCTAAGATAAGTATCGAGCTGTACGCGCCTGTCGACAGCATACATATACTTTCCTGTGAGGAAGTCCAGGTCGGCCTTCAGTTCGTAATACCTGATCTGCTGTTCTCGGGTGACCGGTTCGGTCTCATCGATAGCTTTGCTGGCCAGTTCTGCATCCTCGCTGGCGATAGCGATGGCAGCACGCAGGAGTGAAATAGTGGCGTTTCCGGTCCGGGCGCCTGTCTCATCGGAAGCCGGCTGTCGCTGCTGTTTCTGTATCAGGATGTCCAGCTGCTGTTGCGCGAGTTCGATGCTGTCCGCTTCGATATAGAGGTCGGCGGCCAGTGCGCGGTATCTGAACTGTTCTGCTTCAGTATCACTGTCTGCTGCGAGCGATAGCAGCCTTTCGGCTTCCTCTGTTAGCGAGACCTGTTTCTCGGTGGCGGGTGTTGTTTCTTCTGTCGGCTCGGTACCCGGTTTTAACGGTTGTGTGTCACAGGCCGAAAGTGCTACGAATGCGAGCAGCAAAAAGAGTTTTAAAGTATGTGGTTTCAATATAGTATCAGACAGAATGTAGTAAATAATTTTATGAATAAAACAGTAAGTATGTTTTGTGGGACTATAAGTGTCAATCGCAATGTCAGTCGAATCAGCAGCAGATAAACCGGATAATCGAGAGCCTGATGTAACGCCTGGCACATTGTATCTCGTCGCGACGCCGATAGGAAATCTGGCTGATATAACGCAGCGCGCGGTGGCGGTGCTGGGGCAGGTGGATATTATCGCCGCTGAAGATACACGACACAGTCAGCGGCTGCTGTCACATCTTGGTATCAGGTCTGCTTTACTGGCTTATCATGAGCACAATGAAGACAGGATGACACCGAAACTGCTCGATGAACTGGCTGCTGGTAAGTCAATCGCGCTGATCTCGGATGCAGGTACGCCGTTGATCAGCGACCCCGGTTATCGGCTGGTGTCACAGGCGCACGACAGGGCATTGCGAGTGGTGCCTGTGCCGGGCGTCTGTGCTGCGATTACAGCGCTCAGTGCCGCTGGGCTGGCTACAGACTGTTTTACCTTTGAGGGTTTCCCGCCGGCAAAGCAGGGCGCGAGACTGCACTTTCTAGAGCATCTCTCATCACAGCAACGAACTATGATCTTTTACGTATCGTGTCACCGTATCATCGAAACATTAAAAGATATGCGGACAGTATTTGGAGGCAGTCGGCGAGTAGCTTTTGCCAGGGAGCTTACCAAGACATTTGAGACCATAAAGAGGGCTGAACTATCACAGCTGATTGACTGGGTCGAGACTGATGAGAACCAGCGAAAAGGCGAGATCGTTCTCATCGTGGAAGGCAAGCCTGATGATGACGGAGATACTGGCCAGGTGGATCATTATTTAACGATCCTGCTCGGTGAGCTTCCAGTGAAACAATCAGTCAGCCTCGTGGTGAAGATGACCGGTGAAAATAAAAATGATATCTATAAACGTGCACTTGAGTTAAAGGATGGCTGAGCGATGAGGAAGTGGCTGCTGATATTGCTTTTTCTCTTCTGTAGCGACGCCGTTGCAAAAAATGACAGGGCATTCTTCTGGCAGGTGACATCAGGAGCGACTAAATCACAGCCTGAATCGTCGCCAGCTTCCGATCAGGCAGTGGTCTATCTTATGGGGTCGATCCATTATGCCGATCAGTCTTTTTACCCGTTAAGAGCAGAGATAGAACAGGCATTTTCACGTTCTGACTACCTTGCTGTCGAGATGGATGTTAATGCCCTGGATACTGCTGAATATAACCAGATACTGGCCCGAGAAGGTGTCTATCCAGAAGGGAAGTCGATCAAGGATGATATCTCGGATGCGACATGGCAGGAACTGCGCAAGCGCTTGAACCAGCTCAATGTGCCCTATGAAGCTGTGCAGCAATATCGCCCTGGTGTTCTGGTGCTGACCATGACAGCGGTTCAGGTCATGCAGCTGGGTTTTGATCCGCAGTTGGGTATAGATGTGCATTTCCTGAACAAAGCGGTATTGCCACCGGTAAAACAGGTTATTGAGCTTGAGTCACTGCAACAGCAACTTGATCTTTTTATAGATATTCCTGACGCTGAACTGCTGTTGAAAGAGAGCCTGTATTCGATGGATGAAGCAGGACCCATGATGAACGATATGATCACCTTCTGGAAACAGGGGGATGTGGAGGCGATGAATAAGCTGCTGTTTGAAGATTCGTTGCACGACTACCCGGCTTTCGTATCGATATACGATAGTCTGTTCTATGATAGGAATCGAAAGATGGCAGCTGACATAGAAGCGATGATACAGCAGGGGCAGATGACGGGCGCCAGCTATTTCGTCGTCGTCGGAACCGGCCATCTGGTCGGTGACCTGGGCATCGTCAAACTGTTGAAAGACAGAGGCTACACGGTGGAGCGGTTATGATGGTAACACTATAACCCGAGAAAGAAGGCCTTGCCCCGGTCTCAGGTTTACGCCAGAAGTGCAACTAGTGCAGTGGATCAGAGACCGAGTTTTTTCTCAAGGTAGTGGATGTTGGTGCCACCGGCCTGGAAGTTGGCGTCACCGATAATCCTTTTATGTAACTCGATATTGGTATTGATACCGGTAATGCTTATCTCATCCAGTGCTCCGAGCATACGGGCGATAGCGACCTCACGATCACAGCCAAAGGCGATCAATTTTCCTATCATCGAATCATAGTGCGGTGGTACTGTGTAACCGGCGTATATGTGAGTATCTATTCGTATACCTGGTCCGCCTGGCGGGTGGTAGCGTTCGATTTTTCCAGGTGATGGTACAAAGGTTTCGGGATGTTCGGCATTTATACGGCACTCGATTGCGTGGCCTCTAATCTCGATATCACTCTGTTTATAGCGAAGTTTTTCACCTGAAGCGATATAGAGCTGCTCCTTGATGATGTCGACGCCGGTAACCAGTTCGGTCACAGGGTGTTCTACCTGCACGCGAGTGTTCATTTCGATGAAATAAAACTCCTCATCTTGGTATAAAAACTCAAAGGTACCTGCGCCGCGGTATTTCATCTTGATGCATGCGTCGACACAACGTTGACCAATCTTCTTACGCTGCCTTGGCGTGATGCCGGGTGCGGGCGCTTCTTCGACAACTTTCTGATTACGCCGCTGCATCGAGCAGTCACGCTCGCCAAGGTGGATGGCATTGCCCTGACCATCAGAAAGCACCTGTATCTCGACATGGCGGGGTGTTTCCAGGTATTTCTCCATATACACCATGCTGTTACCGAAGAAAGTGCCCGCTTCCTGTTTGGTTAAAGCGATAGAGTTATTCAAGGTCGCGTCGGAATGTACTACGCGCATACCGCGACCACCGCCACCACCTGCTGCTTTAATAATAATCGGATAGCCGATCTTATTCGCCAGTTGAGTATTGGTGTCATTATCATCGCCCAGTGGACCGTCAGAACCGGGTACGCAGGGTACACCGGCTGCTTTCATGGCTTCGATGGCAGCAACTTTATCGCCCATGGTGCGAATCGAATCCGGTGACGGGCCGATAAATATAAACCCGCTGTCTTCTACACGTTCCGCAAAATCAGCATTTTCAGACAGGAAACCATAACCGGGATGGATGGCAACTGCATCGGTGACCTCGGCTGCACTGATGATCGCCGGAACGTTCAGGTAACTTTGATCTGAAGGGGCAGGCCCGATACATACTGACTCGTCTGCGAGACGGACATGTTTGAGGTCTCTGTCTGCTTCAGAATGAACTGCGACTGTCTTAATACCAAGTTCACGGCATGCGCGCAGTATTCGCAGAGCAATTTCGCCTCTATTAGCGATAACAACTTTAGATAACATGAGACTGTGCCTTATTCGATAACGATAAGAGGTTGACCAAATTCAACAGGTTGTGCATTTTCGACCAGGATTGCTTTAACTATTCCTGACCTGTCCGCTTCAATTTGATTAAGAATTTTCATCGCTTCGATGATGCAGACAGTTTCGCCTTCATTGACACTGTCACCGACTTTAACGAAGTCGGGTGAGCCGGGTGCCGATGCAGTATAGAAAGTACCAACCATTGGTGCATTAACAGTATGCCCGCTTACAGCAGGAGTCTCGCTTGCACTTTCGGTCTCTGCTGCTGCAACAGGAGCTGGTGCTGGCGAGGCTGCAGGAGCGGGTGCAAACTGTTGAACGGGTGCTGCCAGAGCCGAGGTTGAATAACGCGAGATACGTACAGACTCTTCACCCTCGTTGATCTCAATTTCCGCGATACCTGATTCTTCCAGCAGTTCGATTAATTTTTTTACTTTGCGAATATCCATAAGAATATACCTTTAGGGCTCTACCCCTGTTGTAATTGTTTGATTGCTGCATGTAACGCCAGTTCGTAGCCTTGAGCGCCAAGGCCAGAGATAACACCAACAGCAATGTCAGAAAAATAAGAATGTTCACGAAACGCTTCACGTGCATGAACATTAGATAAATGAATCTCGATAAATGGAATATCAACACCGCTTAACGCATCACGCAGAGCCACGCTGGTGTGGGTAAATGCCGCCGGGTTAATGATGATAAACCGAACATTGTTTTTAGCTGCTTTGTGGATATGCTCGATGAGCTCGGACTCGGCATTGCTCTGTACGCTTTCCAGGCTGAGACCGTTTTCCGCCGCGATCTGAGACAGGTTGTGATTGATACTGTCGAGAGTGTCAGAACCATAATATCTCGGTTCACGGTTACCTAACAGGTTCAGGTTTGGGCCATTGATGACGAGCAAATCGGGCATTATTATTATTCTTAGTGTACGATTTTTAGCTAAATATAGTTATGTGCTAAAGATTGTGCATAAAATTTAGCTAAATGTCTACTATTTCGGCGAATTTGTCGCGAAATTCGTTGAATAGAAAAGTTTACAAGTTGATATCCCTCTCTTCCATCAATTCTTTTGCCCGCATCTTGCTTAGTTCTCCCATGATCGTGTGGCTAATTTCACCGTCACGATTGATGATTACGGTGTACGGCAGAACGCCTGCACCGTTACCAAAGCGCTTTGCAAGGCCAACACCTTCCGCTTCTGCGACCAGGGTCGGGTAATTCATGCCGACATCATCGGCATACTCTCTAACTGCCGCCAGCTCATCGATAGCGATACCGATGAACTGGACATTCTGGCTACCATATTTTTTCTGCAGCTCGATGAAATCCGGTATTTCTTTCAGGCATGGCGGACACCAGGTCGCCCAGAAATTAAGAAACACCAGCTTGCCATCCCATTCTTTAATGTTACGTAGTTTGCCTTCCAGGTCAGTAACGGCAAATTCAGGTCGCTGCAGGCCGATGGCAGGGTTGTTCTGGTACTGTGCTTGCGAATGATTTTGATTGAGGTACTTTTGCAGGGCATAGCCGCCAGTGCCAGCCAGTATCATAGCCGTAATAAATATAAGAGTGATTTTCATCTTTAGCCTGGTGATGGTTCTGATGTTCTAAGAGTCGGTTGTAGATTCATTATCTGGTATAAATAATGTCATCTGTTAGCTGGGTCGGACGAAGATCAGCCGTAGTGCCATTTGTCGGGTCTGTTTTATCACCAAAGTAAAGTGTGTACTTGTCCTTTACCGCAAAGATATCATATTCTTCAGCGCCGATATCGGTGGAACCCTCTGTCGTATTAACAGTGTCAATTTGCATCGCTTGTGTCAGTTCACCGACTGTGCCATCGACAATGACATAGTCGCCAAGACGGTAACTGAAGGAGCTGATGTCCAGCGTTTCAATAACAGAAGACACACACGTCGTACTGCCTCGGTAATAGATATTGCTTGAAGTAGCAGTACCGGAATCGTAGTTTTCACCGCCATCACTGGTAAAGCTTAGTGTTGGTATGTATGAGTCTTCACCATCGGCAATACAATCTGTTGTCCAGGTAAAGTTTAATAATGTACTGCTGACGATACGATCATATTCTTCCGGGAGCTCTTCCGAGCATCCGCTGATGACTGAAACGGTGAATAACACAGCAGTTAGGGTAAAGATATATTTCATCGGAAATCCTGTTATTTCATTGTACTGAACATGTCATGTAAGCATAATCAAAAAGTCTTACCCGAAAAGGGCTGCAGCTGAGTATAAGTACAAGCTCTAATCGTCACTTGACTTGTTTCGCCAATAGCTTGATAGAAATTTTCTGTTCGCTGGTACATGCGAAATACTATTGTCTATATAAACTGGCAAGTGGGCTGCACTGGCATTAAAAAACCTTGAGCCTGAAAAACCAGGCATTTTATATGAAAGTTACCTTGTTTAGGTAGTTTGTTATATGAAGGAATTCAGGCAGTACAAAAAGCGAAGAGTTCACCTGTTAACAGGTATGATTAATACTGTTTCATGGTAGTTCAAAAGTAAGCTCGGTAATCTCGCCTATTCTTATCGAGGCCGTTTGGCTCTCATTGTCAACAGTTGCAGTTATGTCTCCAGAGTCATCGTAATAAGCGATATACATGGGGGCAGGCCTGTCATCCGGACACGGGGCGCCCGTGGTTTCAGCTGCGCCACTGTTAGCGCCGGTACAGCTGGTGTATACAGCTCCGGCCGGTACCGCGGCTGGCACGACCTCATGGCCATTTGCTTCATCACCAGTCCCGGTTACGACATTTACTATCAGCCATGCATGGTTAAACAGTTGAGGGGCTGATGGAAATGCCATATCAATGATGTTCTGGACTTCTGTTTCGGTCAGCATTTCGATAATGACATCTGTTTTATCGGAGTCCAGGCTCGTATCTTTCGTACCTTTGGAAACAAATCCGTTTTTACTTGCGCGCAGATAAAAACTTTCATTCTCGGTTAGCTCAAGTGAGAACTCGCCATCGTTATCACTGCTGATAGACGGGTTCGATGTGCTACCAGCTGTGACATAGATACCTTCTATGAGGACATCAGGCTCAGCAGTATCATCAATATTGCGGGTTTTTCCGCTTACAGTGATCTGGTTCTTTTCACCGCCGAAAAAGTTTGCTATCTCTTCTTCGGTGCAGCCAGATAAAGTTGATATCGATAACAGGATGCCTAAAAAAAATCTTTTTCGCATACCTCGGATTCTACGGGTTAAAGGCTATGTTTATTTATCAGTGAGTATTCGAGAATCTTTAGTTTAATGCTTTTTTAACATGTTCACTAAATTCGTCTGCCGGCATGAAACCTACTACGCGGTAGTTTCTGTTCTCCTTGCCGTCAGCACCAAAGAACATGATGGAAGGCGGACCGATGATGCCGAAGTATTTGTATAGTTCAGTATCTTTGTCATCATTGGGTGTAACATCAGCCTGTAACAGTACGACACCATCGAGCGCTTTCTGCACGGCAGGATCTGAAAACGTGAAATGCTCCATCTCTTTGCAGGAAACGCACCAGTCTGCGTAGAAATCAAGCATCACGGTCTTGCCGGCGGCTTTTGCTTTTTCCAGCTCGACAGTAAAACCATCGACACCTTTGATCTGCTTGAAACTCAGGTGTTCGGCTTGTGCTGCAGTACCGCCGGAAATACCGGCCAGGCCTTTCAGTGGCTGGAACACGTTTCTGTTGCCGCTGGCCAGGCCGAGCAGGATAATGATGCCGTAGATCAGCAGTAACATTCCCAGGCCTTTCCACAGCTTCTTCCAGCCGCTGCTGCCTTCAGCCAGGGTATCCATCGCACCCATGTAGATGGCTGAGACGATGATCAGTGCAGCCCACAGCGCCATGGTAGCCGCTGCCGGCGCAACCCTTTCCAGTAACCAGATGGCCAGGCCGAGGAGTAATACACCGAAGACGGCTTTTACCGCATCCATCCAGGCGCCGGCTTTGGGCAGGAACTTGCCTGCAGAGGCACCGATGAGCAGTAACGGAGCGCCCATGCCCATACTTAATGAGAATAGCGCCATACCGCCGAGAACCGCATCACCAGTCTCTGCGATGTAGATGAGTGCGCCGACCAGGGGGGCTGTTACACAGGGGCCAACGATGAGAGCAGACAGGAAACCCATTATCGCTACGCCGACGATGTTTCCGCCCTGCTGACTATTACTGATATTGGTCAGTTTGCTCTGGATGCTAGCGGGCATCTGCAGATCATAAAAACCGAACATTGAGAATGATAAGGCGACGAAGATCGCAGCAAAACTGCCGATGATCCAGGGATTCTGGAACCATGCCTGGATATTTTCTCCCGACAGGCCGACAAGGATTCCCACGATAGTGTAAGTAAGTGCCATGGCGAGTACATATACCAGTGAAAGGTAAAATGCTTTTCGGGTGGTAATCTCTTCACCCTGGCCGACGATAATGCCAGATAGGATGGGTATCATCGGGAAAACACAGGGGGTAAATGCCAGTAACAGACCGGCGCCGAAGAAAATGACCAGAGTCAGCCAGGTGTTGCCACTGCGTAATGCATTGGCGATCTCGTCCTGCTCGGAGACAGGTTCTGTGCTGTTCGTATCTACCGCTGCAGCCTGGGCTTCAGGGATGGGTAATAGCTTAACCGTGAATTTCTTTGTCTGTGGCGGATAACATATTCCGGAGACTTCTGAACAGCCCTGGTATTTGACCTTGAAAGTCGCCTCATTGACACCACTATCATTGTATCGATAAGGAAGAGCAGCATCAGCAAGGTGATGGAATACATACAGTGTCTTGTTGAATATCGGATCATCCTTGGCTTCACCTTCGGCTACTACCAGCGATTTTGAATTTATGCCGGGATCGTCTGTCGTAATCTGTATCTTGTCGCGATACAGGTAGTGCCCTTCAGCGATGACCCAGTTGACCTTGAACAGGCCGGGTTGCGAGTCGTAGCTTATCTGGAAGGCATCATCAGGATCCAGGATATCGTCTTCGGCACCGCCGAGGCTGTCCAGCAGGTTAAGGTTATCATCCGCCAGGACAGTTACAGGTGCCAGGCTGAAACTTATCAAGAGAAGGACAGAAGAGAGGAATTTGAAAGTTTTGGTCATGTTTAGTGTCATCATGTTTGGAACAGGCCGTTATGCTTAGACATACTCATTATGTTAGGTTCAGAAACAGGCGTACTACTGAACTTCGATAGTATCCTGTAAAGTGCAGTAATATTATAGACATATAGTGATGCCTGCTGACAGAAGAATACTTAAATATACCTTAAATCAGACAAATCTAACGAGATATTCATTCAAAGGACAAGACTGTGCCCCTATTATTTATCGCAATACCACTGATCGAGCTGTATTTCATCATCGTCGTCGGGGAAGCTATCGGTGCCTTGTGGACGGTGATACTGGTCATACTGACCGCTGTTATCGGTGTCAATTTATTGCGCATACAGGGCATGAGCACCCTGATGCGTGCGCAGAGAAATATGTCGCAGGGACAGATTCCGGCGATGGAGATGATGGAAGGGATAGCACTGGCGGTGGCAGGCGTATTGCTCATTACCCCCGGATTTATCACTGATTTCCTGGGTATGCTGTGCCTCATACCCGCAAGCCGGCAGGCCATAATCCGTTACATCATGGCTCGGGCGTCAGTCCATGGCCGCTTCACTAGCACCACGGGCGGCTTTGAATCACACCACCAGCCCGGTCAGCAACAGCCTCGGGATTCAGAGGTTTCGCCCGGAAGAGGCAGGGTAGGGCGTACTATCGAAGGTGAATATAAGCGAGAAGATTAGGCGCTGACGTGCTCACCGCCAGATAATCATGTGGCCTGATATTCCATGCTCTTAAATTATCTCTTTTTTTTCAGCAAGCCACCCTTGTAATCGGAAAATTCGACCACATTAGTCAGTTCATCAGACTTTTGGGGTCGGGATGCTTGACTCCACAGGTTTCGTCATTATGATTAGCACTCGCTTCGAGAGAGTGCTAAAAATTAATAATTTTATTTTTATCTATGAGGATTGAACAAAAATGAAAATACGTCCATTACACGACAGAGTTGTCGTAAAACGTATGGAAGAAGAACGCACCAGTGCCGGTGGCATCGTGATTCCAGACTCAGCCACTGAAAAACCAGCAGAAGGCGAAGTCTTAGCCGTTGGTAATGGCAAAGTGAACGACGCAGGTGAAGTTCGTGCACTAGATGTGAAGGTAGGTGACAAGGTTTTATTCGGTAAATATTCCGGCACAGAGATCAAGATCGAAGGTCAAGAAGTCCTGATCATGCGTGAAGAAGATATTTTAGGTGTCATCGCAGCATAAGCTGCCTTTACATTAATCAAAAGAATTTAGATTTAGAGGATTTATTATGTCAGCAAAAGACGTACGTTTTGGTGAAGACTCTCGCAGCCGTATGGTGCAGGGTGTCAACACATTAGCAAATGCAGTAAAAGTTACATTGGGTCCTAAAGGCCGTAATGTCGTATTAGAAAAATCATTCGGTGCTCCTACCATCACTAAAGATGGTGTTTCGGTAGCCAAAGAAATCGAACTAGAAGACAAGTTTGAAAACATGGGCGCCCAGATGGTGAAAGAGGTTTCATCGCAGACATCAGATATCGCTGGTGACGGTACCACTACCGCTACCGTTCTGGCCCAGGGCATCGTCCGTGAAGGCATGAAGTCAGTTTCTGCGGGTATGAACCCGATGGACCTGAAGCGCGGTATCGATAAAGCGACTATTGCTGCTGTAGAAGCGCTGAAAAAATTATCGAAGCCATGTTCCAGCACCGATGCGATCGCACAGGTCGGTACCATCTCTGCTAACTCTGACACCAGTGTCGGTGCGATCATCGCCGAGGCGATGGACAAAGTCGGTAAAGAAGGCGTCATCACAGTAGAAGAAGGTACATCACTGGATAACGAACTGGACATCGTAGAAGGTATGCAGTTCGACCGTGGTTACCTGTCTCCATACTTCGTCAACGACCAGGAGACGATGAGTGCCGACCTAGAGAACCCGTTTGTTTTACTGTTCGATAAGAAGATATCTAACATCCGTGAACTGCTGCCGACACTGGAAGCTGTCGCTAAAGCCAGCCGTCCACTGCTGATCATCGCGGAAGATGTTGAAGGCGAAGCACTGGCAACACTGGTTGTCAACAGCATGCGCGGTATCGTAAAAGTATGTGCGGTTAAAGCACCTGGTTTCGGTGATCGCCGTAAAGCCATGATGCAGGACATCGCTATCCTGACTAATGCGACTGTTATCTCAGAAGAAGTTGGCCTGTCACTGGAGAAAGCGACTCTCGACGACCTGGGTACTGCAAAACGTATCACAATCTCTAAAGAGAATACCGTCATCGTCGACGGTGCAGGTACTGCAAAAGATATCAAGGCGCGTGTCGAACAGATCCGTACCCAGATCGAGAACGCAACTTCTGACTACGACATCGAAAAACTTCAGGAGCGTGTGGCCAAGCTCGCCGGCGGTGTTGCAGTGATCAAGGTTGGTGCTGCTACTGAAGTCGAGATGAAAGAGAAGAAAGCACGTGTTGAAGACGCGCTTCACGCAACTCGCGCAGCCGTTGAAGAAGGCGTTGTACCTGGTGGCGGTGTCGCCCTGATCCGTGCCTGTTTAGCGGTTGATAAAATAAAAGGTGATAACCATGACCAGGATGTCGGTATCGCTATCGCTCGCCGTGCGATGGAAGATCCATTGCGTCAGATCGTTACCAATGCGGGTGATGAGGCTTCTGTCGTATTAGCAAACGTTGCTGCCAAGAAAGGTAGCTATGGTTACAATGCGGCTACCGGTGAATACGGCGATATGCTGCAGATGGGTATCCTTGACCCGACAAAAGTTACCCGTACTGCACTGCAGAATGCGGCATCCGTCGCTGGTCTGCTGATCACCACTGAGTGTATGGTCGCAGAGCTTCCACAGGAAAATGCATCTGCTGCACCTGATATGGGTGGTATGGGTGGTATGGGCGGCATGATGTAATTCATGTTATGAGCCACAATTGGCGCATTTCGCCTTAATGATCAAAAAACCCCGCTGAAGTGCGGGGTTTTTTGTGGTTATAATATAATGCATATTACAGTGACAGGGGCTTTTCGCTTCTGTACGTATGTGTGCTAGTAAAGACGTAAGAGCATGAAAAATATATTTACACAAACACACCTTTTTATACTCTCTCTGTGTATGTATACAGCCGTTTTCGCAGATGTGCCGGCCAGTCAGGTAGATGAAGTCAGGCATCTTATGGCATACGTAAAAAACAGTGGCTGCATCATAAACAGGAACGGCACTGATCATGCTGCCGAGAAAGGCATCAGTCATATCGAGAAAAAATATGATTACTTCAGGGATGATATAAAGAGTACTGAAGATTTTATCGAGTATTCGGCGACAAAAAGCACCATGAGTGGTGACTACTATATGGTGACATGTCCAGGCAAGGACACAATCAGGACACAGGACTGGTTGATGGCCGAGTTGAAGCGTTATCGAACAGGGAAAAAATGATTGCCGGGACTTGCCGATTTATGATGAACAGACAGTTACTCCTCATCACAGCCTTTCTGGCTTCTCTGGTTAGTTGTGCATCGCTGCCGGAGAATACGGGACGCACCGAATCCTATGCCCTGACTGATACACAGGACACCTGGCTGGCAAAAGATGCACGAAGCATATTAAGCGATGCAGAAAGCGAAGATGCTTTCTATCTGCTCAACAGTGGTCTCGATGCCTTTGTTGCCAGGGCGGCTCTGGCCGAAGTAGCGGAGGGCGGCATCGATGTCCAGTATTATCTATACCACGATGACCTGGTTGGCAGGCTTTTCACCGGCTTTTTATGGCAAGCAGCCGAGAGGGGTGTCCGTGTCCGTGTGCTGGTGGATGATATGGGGCTGGATGGGCGTGATCATGCGATCATCGCATTGGATAGTCATCCCAATATCGAACTGCGCATCTTTAATCCGTTTGACAGGAAGATCGGCAGGAATGTGCAATATATCACCGGCCTGGGCACTGTGACACGTCGTATGCACAACAAATCTTTTACCGTCGATAACGCAGTGACCATCATCGGTGGCCGGAACATCGGCAATGAATATTACGATGCAGACCCAACGCTGGAATTTACGGACCTTGATGTAATGGCGGTGGGCAAAGTCGTCAAGGATGTTTCGAATAGTTTTGATATGTACTGGAACAGCTCTTTGGCGTATCCGGCGAAAACCATTATCGATCAACGTCCGTCATCGGAAGAGTTGCATGCGGCAGAAGAAGATCTGGTTGCTTTCATGCAGGAACAGCAGACATCAAGCTATATGACCGCACTGTTAAATTCTGAATTATCTCGAAAAATTCGTGATAATGAACTTGTTTATTCCCGGGGCGATGCATCGGTCGTGGTCGATCTCCCTGAGAAATTATCCAGCCCACGCGATGCCAGCGAGCTTCACCTGGTGACACAGTTGTCTCCGTATTTCGAGAATATTGAGAATGAGCTGATCATTATCTCGCCGTATTTTGTGCCGGGTGATGAAGGTGTGGAATTTTTTAAAACGCTTACAGATAAGGGCGTACATGTAAGAATACTGACCAATTCGCTATCATCTAATGATGTCGGTATCGTTCATGCGGGATATGCTAAATATAGAGAGGATCTACTGAGGGTCGGTGTCGACCTGTTCGAGGCGAATAATAAATTGACACGAGCGCAGCGCAAGGAGAAGAAGGGAGAAGGTGGATCATCGAAGGCCAGCCTGCATGCTAAAGTATTCATACTTGATCGCAAGTACGTTTTCATCGGTTCGCTCAACCTGGACCCGCGATCATTTTATGAAAACTCCGAGATTGGCCTGGTGCTGGATGCACCCGAGCTAGCCTCGTATATGGCTGAAAAATTTGATGCTGATATAGGGCAGCAGACGTTTACGCTTGAACTGAGTGATGATGAAGACGGTCATGGTACTCTGCTCTGGCACGGTTATGAAAGCGGCGAAGCGGTGACTTTTGATGTTGATCCCTATACCGGTTTCTGGCGTCGTTTTGGTGTCTGGTTCATGGGGCTGTTACCCATCGAGTCGCAATTATAAATAAGATATCTTTCGTTTATGAGTGAATATGCTTTTGAGGAATGACATTATGTTGAATAGAACACTTATGCTTACACTGGTCTCACTGGGTAGCCTGATCACAGGGTGCGCGACTACTTCCGAAGAGCAGAACAATATAAATAATGAGCCCGGAGCACTGGACCTGATATTGTGCGAGGAGCCCCGGCCGCAGATATGCACGCGTGAATACGATCCGGTCTGTGCAACATTGCAGGACGGCTCCAGCAAAACAGCGGCAACCGGCTGTACCTCCTGTTCGGATCCTGCAGTAGTCGGATATAGTAAGGGTGCATGCGGTATCGTTTCCATGGATTAGTGATGAAGACAGTCTCTGAGAAAAATAATTTTGTCTACCTGACTATTGGTATCGTCCTGCTGTTGTTTGTCGCCGCACTGGTTGATCAGTTTCCCGATACCCAGGGACACCAGTTTGTTCAGGCATTCTCAGTCATCAATATTGCGATCGGTCTCTATGGGTTCAGATCATCTTCGGCCTTCTTTAACACAGGTATCGGCCTTGTGCTGGCGGCGATAATCATCGTCGTGCTGGGCACGACCATGGAACAGCTGAAATTGTACTATCTGCATCTTCTTTTATTGCTCCTGTTCTATGTCTGGGCGGTCTGGCTGGCGATGAAGCAGGTGCTGTTCTCAGGTGCGGTCGATATGAATAAGATCGTGGGTGCGATATGCATCTACCTGTTAATGGGATTGATCTGGACCTTGTTGTATCTGTTTCTTGCGCAGGCGATACCGGGCGCATTCAATGGACTTGAGCAATTGCTGTGGTATGAAAATTTCGCCAATGCAGCCTATTTCAGTTTCGTTACCCTGACTACCCTGGGGTATGGGGATATCAGCCCGGTAACGCCGATCGCCAGGTTCCTCGTCTATATGGAAGCGGTTATCGGGGTGTTCTATATGGCGATACTGGTGGCCAGCCTGATCGGTGTCAGTATCAACGAGTCGCACAGGCATGACTGATGAATCCTTATCTGGTTGAGCTTAACCATTATCGTGAGTTATGTGACGGTTGTTCGGCAGGCTCTTTGTTTTTAATGACCTTTAAAGAGGTATCATGACAAAATCAAAACGTATAGCTGCAATCGACTGGATGCGCGGCTTCGTCATGATACTGATGGTCGTCGATCATGTCTCGATGGCTTATAACGCGCAACATGACTCTTCGGATTCTGCAGCCCTGTATATCAGCGGTACAGCATTGCCAGGTCTGGAGTTCTTTGTTCGCTGGATCAGTCATCTATGTGCACCGGTCTTTGTCTTTCTTGCAGGTACAGCCCTGGCCATCAGCGTCGAAAGAAAAGTATCAAGAGGAATCGACAGCTGGCAGATCGACAAGGACATCCTGCTCCGTGGCGGATTTATAGCCCTGCTTGATCCGACCATCATATCCCTGTTCTCGGGCAGGGTGACCATCCAGGTGCTATATGCGATCGGGGTGGCCATGATGTGTATGGCCTTGTTTCGCAGGTTCTCCAGTACAGTTCTCATCCTGTCCGCGCTTGCATGGATAGGTCTGGGTGAACTGGTGACTGAGGAGGTGTGGCCGCCACAGGATAATATAGAGTCTATTTTCGCTGCATTGCTGGTATCGACCTACGCGACATCGACGATGGTCATCAAGTATCCTCTGCTGCCATGGTTGTCAGTGATGATACTCGGTTGGGCGTTCGGCCGTTATCTGCTGTCATATAAAGATGGCAATGCCAGGCTAGGGCCAGTCAGTCTGCTGTTGACACTCGGCGGTGCCGTCCTGATCGCCTTCGTATTCATTCGCTATAACAATGGTTATGGCAATATGTTTTTATACCGAGAAGATAATAGCTGGCAACAATGGCTGCACGTCAGTAAATATCCTCCTTCTGCAGCTTTCATCTTTCTCGAGTTAGGACTGATGTCGGTCATCATGGCGATGATGATATGGCTGGAACGTCTGATCGGCGACCGTCCGAATGGCATGCTCCTGGTGTTTGGCCAAACAGCGATGATGTTCTACCTGGTGCACCGTCTGGTCCTGGAGGGCAGCGCTACCTATGGTGGCTTAAGACATTTTTCTGACCTGAAGACAACCTTTATCATAACTGTTGTTATGCTGGTGCTGCTCTATCCTTTCTGCCTCTGGTATCGTGGATTTAAAGCCAAGCATGCACATTCGATATGGCTGAGCTATCTATAGTTCTTATCAAGAATATAGTTCAATGACTGACAGCGTATATTCTGGTTCTGTATCATCGACAAAAAATTTATTCATAAAAGGATTCAATGATTTTCAAAGCATCACTACCAACAACAGTCTTTTTATTGTTTCTTTCATTCACGGCAGTAGCTGAAGAAGCTACTGAGATAGAAAAGACTGCTGATATGATATCGGCCGAGGAAGAGGTTAAAGATGCTGAAGAGTCACAGGCTATAATCGAACAGGTCGAACAAGTCGAGCGCTCTCCCGAGCAGGCCGACAAAGCAGCGGCCAAGACATGGATTCCGTCTGCAGTAGATTACGACTGGGTTCAGCTGACATCCAATGAATGGCTCAAAGGTGACATCAAGGGTATGTATAAAGACAGCCTTGAGTTCGATAGTGATAAGCTGGATCTGCTGGATATCGACTGGGATGATGTAAAGATACTGCGTAGTCACCGGGTAAATAATGTGAATATAGAAGGTGTCGGTGCGACATCAGGTATTCTGGAGGTTACCGGTGATAGTCTGGAGGTTATCAATGATTATGAAAACCAGAACTATGAACGTTCACAGCTGATCTCATTTGCACCCGGTGGTAAAACGGAGGCGGAGCTATGGACGATCAAGGCGACTATCAGTCTTGACCTCAAACAGGGTAATACTGACCAGTTAGATTACACGGCGAAAGCGAATATAAAACGGCGTGGTTCCGCCACACGTTTTTTAATAGATTACCTTGGCAATATATCAAAAACTAATGGTGGTGACGGCAGTCTGGTTGAGACCATCAATAATCATCGTTTGAGTGTTACCTATGATTATTATAAGACACGCTATTTTTTTTATACCCCGATATTTGCCGAGTATTTTCGAGACCCGTTTACAAATATTGATTCAAGAATAACACTGGGTACTGGTCTGGGTTATACCGTTATCGATGATGGCAGGACCGAGTTGTCATTTAGCGGTGGTCCGGCTTTTATCAAAACAAAGTTTGTGTCTGTTGAAGTTGGTGAAAATAACAGTGAATCAACCCCTGCTGCAGTGTTGAGAACCAACTATGACTACGAGTTATCAAACACTATCGATTTTATCGCGAGATACAATATACAGGTTGGTAATAAAGACTCGGGTGGCTACACGCACCATATTATTCTCACGATAGAGAATGAAATAACCGGGTCGCTGGATTTTGATACATCGTTTATCTGGGACAGGACAGCGCATCCAACGCAGGCCGAAGATGGTACATCTCCTGAACCGAATGATTATCGTGTAACATTCGGCATAAGTTATACATACTAGGTGTTTATTGATATCTCGACAACCGGGAGAGAGGTTACATGAATAAATCTGATTTTACCGAAAATACCATCGAGGCAGCCGTTAGACTTGGGCTGCTGCTGTTACTTGCGGCCTGGTGTTTTCAGATCATCTCGCCGTTTATCATACCGGTTGCATGGGGCGTGATCATCGCAGTTGCTGTCTATCCACTGTTTACAAAACTGAAATCGATGCTCGGCGAGAGGAACAAGACGGCTGCAACTGTTTATACGGTGCTCGCGCTGGCTTTACTCATCACTCCTACGGTGATGATTTCAAACTCGCTTATCGAAACCTCTACGAAGATTACCGAGAAATATGAAGCCGGTGAGTTTCATATATCGCCGCCTGACGACAGCGTGAAAGACTGGCCTCTGATCGGTGAGAAAACATATGCACTCTGGTCGCAGGCATCGGTCAGTATCGAAGAGACTATAAAAAAATATAATACTGAAGCAAAGAGGGTAGCGAGGGCGATTGTCTCGGGTGCAGCAGGTGCTGCTGGTACTATCCTGCAATTTGTCCTGTCGATAATTATTTCCGGTATTCTGATGGCCAATGCTGCCGGAGCCTATGAAGTAGTCATCAAGTTATTTAACCGTGTGACTAGTGAAGAGTCGGGTCGAGCCTATGCAGACCTGTCCAAAGCGACGATACGCAGTGTCGCCCAGGGCGTGCTTGGCGTCGCTTTAATTCAGGCCGCACTGTCAGCGCTCGGCATGATAGTGATGGATGTGCCGGCATGGGGCTTATGGACACTGGCCGTGCTGGTCGTGGCGATCGCACAGATTCCACCCATTGTTATCCTGGGTTTTATCAGCGCCTATATTTTCTCGGTTGCGGAAATCACGCCGGCGGTAATCTTTCTCATCTACTGTATTATCGTCAGCAGCAGTGATGGTTTCCTCAAACCATTGTTCCTGGGGAGGGGTATGTCCACGCCTATGCTGGTGATTCTGCTAGGCGCCATCGGAGGCATGATTACGTCTGGTATCATCGGATTGTTCGTAGGAGCGATCATCCTGGCACTGGGTTACGAGTTGTTCATGGCCTGGTTGAATAAAGCAGAAGTCTCTGCTCAGTAACGGGCCACTGATGGATAAAAGCTTACGTCAGATTTCTAATCACCGACCTGTCTCTTCGGGATAGGCGGATTTACATGGAAAACCATCATGTCTGAAGAAAATAAGCAGCCACAGCCGGAAAGTGGCATCGACCCGGTAAAAAAGATTACACGCATTGCCTTGATCGTGGTCGCTATCCTGTTCATCTGGTATGTGATCGCCGATCGTCTTGCCCCATGGACAGACCAGGCGAGAGTGCAGGCCTATGTCGTGCCGATCGTTTCCCAGGTGGCCGGGCGGGTCATCGAGGTTAATGTCGGCAAGGACCAGGAAGTGCAGCAGGGTGACGTGTTGCTAAAGATCGACCCGTCCGACTATCAGCTGGCAGTGGACAATGCGGAGACCAACCTGGAGCTTGCAGGTCAGGATATCGGGGCCGGTACTGCGAATGTCAGTACCGCCCAGGCAAAGGTGGTCGAAGCCGTGGCAAATCTGGATCATCTCAAAGCCCAGGCGAGACGTGTCATCGAATTAGAAGAAAAGCAGATCTACTCGGTAGCGCGAGGAGATAAAGCCAGGGCAGCGGTGGTAAAAGCGGAAGCGCAGCTGGAAAGCGCCAAATCAGAACTGGAGAAAGCCAAACAGGCGCTAGGTGTCAATGGCAATGAAAACCCGAAAATCCGCTCTGCTATCGCAAAGCTTGAAAAAGCACAGATCGATCTATCCAGAACAACCATCCTGGCACCTTCACACGGAGGCATCACCAACCTGAAGATCGATGTAGGGCATTATGCCAGTGTCGGCGCACCATTGATGACCTTTATCGAAGTTGAAAATGTCTGGGTGAAAGCCAACCTGCGCGAAAACAGTATCGCAAATGTTGAAGTGGGAACACCGGTCGATATCATATTTGATTCTGCGCCGGGCAAAGTTTATCCGGGCAAGGTCAGCAGCATGGGGTTTGCTGTGAGCCATGAGAAGGGCGGTGCTATTGGCGATCTTGAGACCGTCGAGAGCAACTCCGGCTGGTTGCGCGATGCACAGCGATTCCCTGTTTATATCTCGTTTGACGTACATAGCGCAAAAGGCAATCTGCGTTTAGGCGGCCAGGCTGATGTGCAGTTCTATTCAACCGGCAACTGGCTGATCAACTCTCTGGGCTGGGTCTGGATCAGGATGTTGAGCTGGTTCTCGTATATCTATTAATAACTGTAGCTTGTGAGGCTCAGTTAGGGCAGAACAAAAATAGCAGGTCAGTAAAGCTTTGTTAACAGATCCAAAACAGATAAAGATAATGCGCTATGCTATCGGCCTGACCATCGCTGTCGCGCTGTCGGCCGGTATCGCATGGCCGCTGTCTTTTCTGTTGCCGATATTGTCAGCAATTTTGCTCGCGTTACCATTGCCTAAACTGACGCTGTCGCAAGGTTTCAATAACATGCTGGAGACGTTGTTTGCATTTGGTGTCGGTTATATCTTTACTGTATTTTTACTGCCGATACCCGTTATCTTTCTGCCGCTGCTTGGCGTGGCATTGTTCTATACCTATTATTATTTAAATCGTGGCGGTTCGATCTGGCTGGTACTGATGTTACTGGTATGTTTATTACTGATGCCGATGCTGGCAGAGAAAAATGAAGGTCTGGCAATAGGTGTTGCATTCGGCCTGGTTGCTTCCAGCTGGCTGACGCTGGCTATGTTATGGCTGTCACACTACCTGGTGCCTGATCCGCCAGAAACGCCTGTCTTGCCTGCGCGTCCCGGATTCCAGCCAGGTTACTCAGCGGCCGCTGCCGGGCTCGCCTTGAAAAGCACGACCGTGGTGCTGCCGATAGCGATATTGTTCATCGCTAATAACTGGACCAGCCAGGTCCTGGTGATGATATTTGCTGCGATTTTCACGCTATCGCCCGAGTTGGCAAAGGGTATAGAAGCCGGTATGAATTCGATCAAGTCGACGTTGATCGGCGGTACAGTGGCATTTTTTGTTTACTGGGCGCTGGTGGCTGTGCCCGAGTACCGCTTTCTGGTATCGCTCATGTTTTTCGTCAGCCTCTGCTTTGGCGCAGCTATCTACTCCGGTCATGCGATAGCAAAATATCTGCCATCTGCTATGGTGGCAACGATTATCCTGGTCAATGGCAGCCTGTCGGAAGGTGCTGATTTCTCAGAGAATTTTGTCGTGCGCGTTATGCTGATCTCGGTCGCAGCCATATACGTGGTCACTGCCTTACGGCTGCTTGATACTTACTGGCCGGCAACGGTTACAACGGGCTCGAATTAGTAGATTGAACGTTTTTTAGTTTTTCTTGCCTGTATACAGCATAATAGATGAAACTTTCGCCACCATGTTGAGATTACTCATTATCATCAGTGCTGCTGTACTGGCTTCCTGCTCCAACGCTCCACCCAGGAATATCAATGACAGCTGCGAGATCTTCAGAGAAAAGGATGACTGGTATGATGACGCGAAAGACAGTTACCAGCGCTGGGGCGTGCCGATACATGTACAGTTAGCAATTATCCACCAGGAGTCGCGCTTCAAACACGATGCTGAAACAGAAATGCAATATTTTTTGTGGATAATACCTGTCGGCCGAAAATCATCGGCCTACGGTTACGCACAGGTAAAAGATGAAACCTGGGACTGGTATATCAAATCCACCAATAACCGGGGTGCAGATAGAGATGACTTCGACGATGCGGTCGATTTCATCGGCTGGTATGGCAAGAAGTCATACGACACGCTGAAAATTTCCAAGTGGGACGCGAAGAACCAGTATCTTGCCTATCACGAAGGTCACGGCGGGTATAAGCGAAAGACCTACAACAGTAAACCCTGGTTGATCAAAGTCGCAGCTAAAGTGGATCAGAATGCGATGAAATATGCTGCGCAGCTGAAGACCTGTGAAGATGAGTTGAACTCCGGCTGGTGGTTCTGGTAATGGTTGATCCAGGTGTCTCACGAGAAAAGCGGATCACCGATGAAGGTCTGGCCAGGCTAGAGAAACAGCTCAAACTTGGTATCAATATCAATGCGAAAGTGTTGCAGCAATGGATCTTGCGTTACGGCGATGATGCGCGGGTTCTGTTAAAAAAGTACGGTCGTGAGATTGATGGTTGAATAATTGAGATATATCAAATTGCATATGCATTTTCTGGTTTATAAACGTTACTATAAGTTTGTTTGATAACCTCAAAAGGGATCAATGGTGACTAAGAGAGTGACATTATCGCAGGCTTGGGAAGGTAATGCTGATTGTCTCAACTGTTCACTGCGTAGTACCGCACTATTTGGTGGTCTGACAAAGCAGGATTTTGAACAGATGCATGACCCAGTTGAACAGGTCGATCTGAAACCCGGTGAAGCACTGTATAAGATCGGTGCAAGCGGCCATCATCTATTCACCGTGCGCAGCGGTTTACTGAAGCTGGTTCAGTATCTGCCAGATGGAACGCAGCGAATCGTTCGCCTTATGGGCAGTACTGACGTGCTGGGGCTTGAAGTGCTGTTAGATAAGCCCTATGAACATGAAGCCATTGTTTTACGGGCTTCGGAGATCTGCCGTTATCCCCGGCAAACAGTCGAGCATTTCAGCCAGACGAATCCTGTGTTTTATAAAGATCTTCTTGGACGCTGGCAAAAAGACCTGGCAACTGCTGATGACTGGCTGACCCGGTTAGCCACGGGCCCTGCAAAAAAACGCATGGCAAACCTTTTACTGCGCCTGGCAGAAGATGATACAAATGAATGCTTTCTTTTTAGCCGGGAAGACATCGGTTCTATATTAAGTATCACTGTAGAAACGGCGAGCAGGATTCTCTCTGAGTTTAAACGCCTTAACCTTGTCACGGAAGTTCGCTCGAATCATTTACAGCTGGATATCGAAGGGCTTACTGAACTCATAGAAAGTTAGGTACTTCAGTTACTTAGTTCTTATCTGTGGCTTGTCTGCAGTCTCGAAAAAAGTGTTTCTATAAACAAGCAATAAAAACAGTGATGATAATTATCAATGTATATATCAGTAGTTTCTAATATAATCAATCCACATATATCTAACAGGAAAACAACAGTGTCTATTTTAAATAACTTCCATATGCACCAGGCTCTTTTCATCGGTCTGATATCAATGTCTTCCGCTGTTTTTGCAGATGAGCTGAGTGAACGTGAACAGGCTGCTGACAAGGTGACTGGCCAGTTTCTAAAGCAACTGGGTGGGGCTCTGAAAAAAGAGATGAAGACAAATGGTCCGGTAAAGGCTATCAGTGTCTGTAAAGACATTGCACCGTCGATCGCAAACCAGCTCTCGAATGAAAATGGCTGGCGCGTGTCACGCGTAACGACCAAGACACGAAACCCGTTACTGGGTACGCCTGATGTCTGGGAGCGCAAGACGCTTGCTGAATTTGAAGCCGCGGCTGCCAAAGGTGAGAAATATTCAGAGATGAAGAAGACCGCCGTGGTAGACGAAGAAGGCGTGTTCTATTTTCGTTACATGAAACCACTGGCGATTCAACCTGTATGTCTGAGTTGTCATGGCAGTGAAGAACAGATTCCTGCTCCGGTGAAGGCCGAGCTGGTGAAACTGTACCCTTTTGACCAGGCGAAAGGTTATAAAGATGGTGAGCTCAGAGGTGCAGTAAGCATCAAGCAGCCGATGGATATCCCGCTGTATAAGAAGTTTTAGAGCAAGCGGTTCGATACGTGGTTACAGGTAGTTGAAGTATCTGCAACCTGGTTTGTATCCAGTCATCATGAGCTCAACACATAGTCTTTATTCTCGCCTCGGTGGTGAGCCTGTGCTGCACCGGTTCGTAGAGTCCTTATACGACTTTATGGATGAGTCGCCGGTAGTAGCGCACGTCAGGGGAATGCATCCGGCAGACCTGTCCAGTGCTCGTAGCAGGTTGTTCATGTTTCTTAGCGGCATGCTCGGTGGCCCGCCATTGTATATGGAAGCGTTCGGTCATCCACGCTTGCGACGCAGGCATTTGAAATTCGAGATCGGTGATGCTGAGAGTGACCAGTGGCTGTTATGCGCGCAGTATGCTGCTGATGAACTCGACATAAAAGTAGAGTTACGCGATGAACTTATGCGTGAGTTAACGGTGATGGCGAATCATCTGCGGAATAAAGATACCAGCGCAGTTAGCGCAGCGACATGCGGTGCTGTTCATGATAAAAACATGGGAGATGCTAGTGGTACTCAGGCGCCCCATAACAATTCTGAATAAATACCATAATGGGTGAATTAACTTTAGTCGCAGCTTTCATGATAGGGCTGCTGGGTTCTACACATTGTATCGGCATGTGCGGCGGTATCGTCGGCGCACTGACCATGGGCTTACCGGAAACGACACGACAGTCTCATCTAAAACTGTTGCCTTACCTGCTCACCTATAATACCGGGCGCCTGATAAGTTATTCGTTGGCAGGGCTGATCGTCGGTCTGCTGAGCAGCTCGGTTGCTGACCTGTTTCAGATCGGTAGCTTTCCGATCGGCGGTATCGTCGGTGGTCTGTTCATGGTCGCATTGGGAATATATATAGGCGGCTGGTTTCAGACCATGAAACCACTGGAAAAACTTGGTGGCTATCTATGGCGTGTGATAGAACCTGTCGGTCGTCGTTTCATGCCGGTGACATCACCGGCCCAGGCGCTAGGCATGGGTTTTTTCTGGGGCTGGTTGCCCTGTGGCCTGGTGTATAGCACACTGGCCCTGGCAGCGACTTCGGGTGATGCAGTAAAAAGTGCGATGTTGATGCTGGCATTTGGTATCGGCACTTTGCCGTTGTTATTAGCCATGGGCAGTTTTGCCGAGAAGCTGCAGCGTTTTACCCGTCACAGGTGGACACGTTATGTCGCAGGCATCCTGCTGATTGCGTTCGGTGCAATGATATTGACAAAAGCATTCAGCGGCGGACATATGGCTGCTCATAACCATGCAGGTATGCACGGTGACATGCATGGCGGTATGAGTCACGATGCGCCGACTATGAAGCATGACATGCCGCAAGTTGCAGAGTAGCTGCTGCTCAGTAGTGTGCTGGTCAGTTAAGCTAACTGACTGGCAAGATATAGTTTGATACCGTACTTTGCGACAAAGCCGAAGATACCGAGCCCCAGTCCGACAAACAGGATCATCATGCCGTATTTCCCTGCTTTAGACTCTTCGGCCAGTTTGTAGACAATAAACAGCATATAGGTGATGCCAAAGGTAAGAAAGATCGTCAGTGAGATCTCGGTAAACTCTTTTTCGGTTATCATTGATAAGGACAGCTGGTTAGAAAGGTAGAGTATTATAATTATCTAATATTCTGTTTTATATAATCAATTTGGTATAGTTGACATCGTCATCATCCGCGACTGGAGGTGGCGTCAGAATGCGAGTTTAGTTGTCGAGTTTTTAAAGATGGATCCCATATCACAAGCCAGTTTCGGTGCCAGTCTCTCCCAGTCCTTTGCCAATAATAGTTCCAGGCAGGCTGTGGCGCTGCTTCTCGGCGCGCTTTCAGGAATGGCGCCTGACCTGGATGTTTTTATCCAGTCAGCGGAAGATCCGATTTTATTTCTGGAGTACCATCGCCAGTTCACACACTCGCTGGTGTTCATCCCCTTCGGTGCACTGATATGCACCCTGTTATTCTATCCACTGCTCCATTCACGCTGGTTGCTGACACGCTGGCCTGCAGCGAAGTTATCATTTGGCCAGATCTACCTGTTCTGTTTCCTTGGGTATGCAACCCATGGTCTGCTGGATGCCTGTACCTCGTATGGCACACAATTGTTCTGGCCGTTCTCCAATCAACGTTTTGCCTGGAATGTCGTGTCGATCATCGACCCCCTGTTCACCTTGCCGGTCATTGCTCTTATCACACTGGCTGCTTATCGTAAGAAAGTTCGTTATGCACGGATCGCTTTTATCTATGCCGTGCTGTTCCTGAGCCTTGGCCTGATCCAGTACCAGCGCGCTGAACAGGCTGTTTTCGCTCTGGCAGAACAGCGTGGCCACCAGGTGGAGCGTGTGCACCTGAAACCCGGTTTTGCCAATCGTCATGTGTGGAAGATGATCTATGAATATGATGACCGTTACTATGTCGATGCCGTAAAACTGCTGTGGCACAGGAAGTACATCATGGGTACATCGATACAGAAACTCGACGTTGAAAGAGATTTCCCCTGGTTGCCTGCCGATAGTCAGCAGGCAAAAGATATCGAAAGGTTCCGCTGGTTCTCGGATGGATTTCTGGCGGTTAGTACACGTGATCCGAGCATGATCACCGATGTGCGATATTCTTTTCTGCCAAACAAGATCAACCCGATGTGGGGCATCGAACTCAGCAGGCAGGATATCGACGAGGGCAGGCTTGACGCATTTGCGCGTTACCAGATGATACGCAATATGGATAAACGCACCGGCAAGGTTTATTTCGAGATGCTATTCAACTAGGTTTTACCAACTGGATTTCACCAGCGCGATTTTACAAGCCGGTCTAGTTCGTATTTTCTATCAACTGCCTGATAAAATTAATATATTCACTGTTGCTCCAGTCGCGTCCACCGATGGCCTGATATTTAATTTCACCTTTCGGGCTGATGAGAAATGTGGTCGGTAAACCACGGGGTTTCCATCTCTCGGTGACCTGGCCGTCGGCATCCATCAGGCTGTTCAGCTCGACACCTATGCTGGCCAGGAACTCGAAGATAGTGTCCTCATCCTCGGCCGTATTGATCATCACGATCTGAAAACTGTCAGCTGTCAGCGCGTCGGCTAACTGCTGTATCGCCGGCATCTCCTGTCGGCATGGGCCGCACCAGCTCGCCCAGAAGTGCAGGAATACCCAGTTACCCCTGGCATCCTCCAGTTCAAACTTTTCGCCGTCGACATCCTGTAGCGTGAAGTTCTGTGCGCTGCCGATATCATAATGTCGGATGCCAAACGGTACTTTAATGCTATCGGCCAGGGCTGTTTCAGCCATGCTCAAGCTAAGCGTCAGTAATAATAGCCTGAAAAACGTTACTGGAAATTTCATTCAGGGTCCTCGGCGCAGAAAAGCCTGTCTGTATGGATGGTGATTTTTTTGCCCTGTTTTTTATCACCCATGACGAATGTCGCGGTCAGGCTGATGGGCTGGTCGGTGAAGGGCAGGATGATGTTGCCGCCTTCATGCTCGTCAGGGAGGTAGTCCAGTGTCTCCGGTATCAGGGTCCAGCGAAAAGTAGACTGTTTACTCAAAGGGACGCCCATGTCCTGCCAGCGTTGCTTCCAGTAGTCGCGGTGTTCTCGCTTGAGTGGCTTGCCAGCCACGGAGAACTGCCAGTTGGACAGGTCGTGCCAGATCTTCTCCTTGCTGGTATTCAGAATGCCGACGGTGATGAAACATTGCTGCCTGAGCACGTCGCGCATCTCTTTTGGAAAACCACGTGCCTCATAAAATGACCCCAGTTGATTCGGCGTGCGTGGCATAAGGTCGACTTCCAGCTCAGGTGTCTTGACGATGATAGGCTGTACTGCCTGCATACTGGTGATGACAGCAAGTACAGGGATAATATTAATCATTATTTACTCTCACAATATTTAGCTAAAGCTTGCTACATTTACACCATCGATGCCAATATAAAGCTTCAGTCTTTAGTCGAGCAGGTTAGCATGGTTGTTGAGTTATTGAACAATATCTGGCTGGTGTTTCTGGACACCGCTTTCTGGCTGCTGGTCGGTCTGCTTGCTGCCGGCCTGATAAAGTCATTTATCTCTGAAGATACCATGAAGCGTTGGGTCGGCGGCAATGGTATCGGCGCGATTTTACGTGCTGCCTTATTCGGTGCGCCCCTGCCATTATGTTCCTGCGGTGTGTTGCCTGCCGCGATCGGACTGCACCGTGCCGGCGCATCGAAAGAAGCGACCGTCTCGTTTTTGATCTCGACACCGGAGACCAGCATCGATTCTGTGACGGTGACTTATGCTTTGATGGGGTCGGTGATGGCGATCTTCCGGCCGCTGGCGGCATTGGTCAATGCAGTCGGTACGGGGTTATTAACGACACTGGTCACTGACGATAAAGCGCCAGGGAATATATCCGGCGGCGCTCCAGCAGCAACGGAAGCCGGGGGTGACTGCTGCGCATCGAAATCACAGGCAGAGGCAGAAGAAAGTCCATCTTGCTGCTCACCGAAACCAGAGCCGGAGACGGTAGTAAGTGAATCACCCTGTTGCTCAGAAAATAAGGTTGAAGCCTCATGCTGTTCTGGCAGCGAAGTGCACAGCCAGCCCCATAGCCTGTCACCGAATAAACTGATGCAGGTCCTGTCCTATGCCGGCGCAGAGCTGCTGGACGATATCTCGAAGTGGCTGGCCTTTGGTATCGTACTGGCGGGAATCATGCTCACCTTTATTCCGCCTGACTGGCTGGCGCAATGGGGAGGGGGATTGACCGCGATGCTGATCATGCTGCTTGTTGGTATCCCCATGTATATCTGTGCCGTAGCATCGACCCCGGTTGCCGCCGGGCTATTACTGGCGGGTGTTTCTCCCGGAGCGGTACTGGTTTTCCTGCTGGTCGGCCCGGCGACCAATATCGCCAGTTTCGCTTTACTGAAGCAGGAACTGGGCCTAAAAGTGACAGCCGTTTATCTATTGGGTCTATCTGTTCTAAGCCTGATGATGGGCCTGTTGCTGGAGTGGCTTTTACGGGTACAGGGCTGGCAGATCGAAGCCAGCCTGGGTCATGCACACGCGATGCTTCCGGCAGCTGTTTCATGGTTCAGTGCGTTTCTGCTGATATTTTTAGCGATCAGGCCGCTGCGAAAGTCAGTGTTGCCACAACTAGGTTAAGCTGTCCCGGAATAATATTCCGTGTATAGATTTCTGGCCTGCCGGTTTTTATCGTAGAAGAGAGTACGGTTCGTCAGCTACCAGCTGACCTTGTTACAAGATTATTATGTTTTTATTTTTACCAGCTGATGTAGTCGTGGCTCAGGAACTTGACAGGGTTGTCTGCGGTCAATGGAGCTGGATACAGTTCGCAGGTTCGAGAATGATATCTGTTGTATCTATATAAACTTGTATAAAATTCTACAAAAAACTGATGCGTGATATTTAGATGAAAGAGACCTGGAAGGATGCAGTACAACGTCAACGAGTCGCTCTTGCCGAGCGTTTGTCACAGCCGCTGGCTAGCCTGGCCGACAACTGTGAACCTGTATGGGGGGATCGGGAAAAGCTGGGCGAAGTCCTGAGCGAAGGCTTTTCGACGGTACCTGACAGTTTATTTATGTATGCACTGGATGCTAATGGTATCCAGATATCCGACAATATCAGCAGTAAAGGTTTGGTAGCAGAACATTATGGCCGTGACCGTTCATCCCGGCCGTATATGCGTGAAGCAGTGCCTTCCTGGGGGTTCCTGCTCTCTGATGCGTATCTCAGTCTGCGTGCCGGGCGGCCATCGATCACGGCGTTGCAAATCGTGCGCCGAGGTGAGGAAGTGCTGGGATACATCGGGGTGGATTTCGACCTGCGTGATCTCCCTGTCACCTCTGAACTCTATGAAGAATCGGAAGAATGGCGGCAGATCAAGGGTGACCCTGCTATCCGCAGCAGTGTCTTCTTGCAGCGCCGCACCGAAAGTCCGATGGATAAAGAGATCGACGTCGCTTCTGCCATCATAAAAGAGCTCATAAGAGAGCGTGGCATGTTTCAGTGCGTCATCCATTTCTCCAGCAGCCGGGCAACGGTCTGGTTTGTAAGTGATCCGTTTCGTTACCGGATGCTTGATTCGGAAGCGCTCAGTGATCCTGATGTCTGCCTGCTGTATCCAGCACAGCCTTATCCGAAGGACGCTGTTATCCCTCGAGACCGAATCTCTTCGATCATCAAAGCGATGAAGAATCTGCGCTTGACCGATGAAACATTTTATCTGCGTTCTGCCTCGATCAATATCTTCAACGGTATGATAAGCCTGACTTTCTCCTGTGACGGTTCACATTACATGTCGTGGCAGGAGTTCCTGGATAAAGACGAGTCGTTCTGGTTTGGTGCTGCTGGCTAGTGTCTTGTATAGGACAGGCATCAATAGCTCGGCACCGTTACCAGTCCTTTAACTTATATTTTTGAGACCGTCCTGCAATTTTGGATATTGCAGCACGAGTTTGAAATCCTTTAGCAATTTTTTATTATCGATGCGCCTGGATTCCGCCATGTATGAGAGCATGCCTGCAGATAGCTGCTGTTGAGCCTCTGCTAGCGAGATAGCGGGTGGTGCTGGCAGCTTCATCGTTGCTGCGACACCTATGAAGTATTCATACATGGTGCCAGGATGGCCGTCGCTTACATTGTAGATGCCGGTAATATGCTTATCCAGTAAGGCTTGCTCGCAGATGTTGACCAGGTCAACAGCGTGTATCCTGTTGCTAAACGGTGAGTCTTCTTCGTTGACGATGGCTGCGCCACTGGCGATGCGTGCCAGCGGGATCTTGCCGGGGCCATAGATTCCCGGTACGCGCAGGATGACCAGTGGAACTTCGTAGCGCCGGCACAAGTACTTTACCTGCCGCTCTGCATCTGCACGGCGAAAAGAGCGGTCTGCAACCGGTTTTAATGGTGCCGTTTCATCTATCCATTCGCCCTGGCAATCGCCATAGACCCCTGTAGTACTGATCAAGACGAATTTTTCCGGTGGCTTTTTTTCTATGGCCCGTAGAAAGTTTGTTATACGCGTATCTGTTTTTCCACTGCGCGGTGGGGGCGCCAGGTAGATGAGCCGATGCTGTTCGAGGTCGATATCCTGTAATGGTTTATCCAGGTCGATGATCTCGCAGGGGATATTTTTCTTCCTGCATTCAACAACACTGGTATCGCTGCTTACATAACCGGTGACCGCCAGCTTTTTTTCCAGTAGCTGTTCGGCCAGTAGTTTTCCGATATAGCCGCAACCGACAATGGATATCACATCCATGTTATTTATAAAACATATCCCGGTACATACCTTCTGCCCATGCCAGGCTGGCCTGACCGCCTTCGGTATTCCAGTCTTCCATCATGTGGGTGCGATCAAACTTAAACTCTTTGCTCTGTTTATCGAACTTGTAGAAAGTGATGATGCTCATCGCCTGCAGCGGATTGATATCGACGGCGGAGAAACACATGGTCTGCGGGCTGCGCCACCTGACCTCTTTGCCAAGTGCGTGAGCGGCGATGACTTCGGCGACATACTGTGCTTCTGAATTTGCGGTGTGCCCGCCCTTGGAGAAGGGCTGTGATCTGGAGTCACCGGTAACATAGACATGCTCGTCACCGATAACGTGGTATTTATAAGGATCGGTGTTCGCTATTTTCTGTGCCGTCTTCATATTGGCGACACCTGCATCTTCCAGTAACGAAGAAGCGCGTACCGGTGGGTAGATGATGGCATCATCAAACCTGTAATCGTCAAAATCTGTACTTACCGTCTTCTCATCTATATCTACCTGGGATATCTCCGAGCTTGGCAGGTAGCTGATGCAATCACCGTAAAGGCTGGTGAAGGCTTTTTCAAAGCCCTGTTTTTTGATACGGATCTCAGCATTCATATCGAGTAACAGTATCTTCGCCTTGACTCTGCGCTGCTTGAAGATGGCTGCTGCCATGCAGGCGCGTTCATAGGGGGCAGCGGTACAGCGGTACTCACCGTTTGGTATGTTGAGTACAAAAGTGCCGCCCTTGAAGGTGTGTAATTTTCTCTTGATAGTGATGAGTTCCGAGCTATTGACGAAGCCGCCGGGGTAGTTGTTATACAGTCGCATCTGTTCTGCGGGGTCATCGACACCTATACGGTTATAGTCATATTCGATGCCTGGTGCGAGTACCATATAGTCATAGTTGATGAATCCATTAGTGGTGAAGACTTTTTTCACTTCACGATCAAAACCAAGCACGGTAGTGTTTAGATAGGTATAGCCATGAGATTTTGCTGCGTCGATATAGCTGTGCGTCAGGAAGTCGAGATTGATCTGGTTGGCGAGCCACGAGTTGCTGGCAGGGAAAGAGATGAACTCGGGGCGCTTATCGATGAGTACGACATCAAATGCAGGGTTGTGGATCTTTAGGTACTTTGCCATGGTGAGACCAGACCAGCCGCCACCGACAATGACTACGCGTACACCATCCGCTGTTGGCAGGGTCGCTTCATTGAGCAGTTTTCGAATGGCAAAGGGCGCTTCAGCGGGGGTGTTATTAACAACTTCGTCTGAGGATGAGGTCTGTGTAGCCGCCTGCAGGGAAGGTGCTATGCCCGATAATGCTCCGGTTGCTACACCAGCCTTGAGGAAAATTCGCCTGCTGAATTTATTGTCGTCACTGTTTGCCATATTGATCTCTTGGTTTATCTCAGCCTTACCTGATCGAGTTTGTTTTCAGACCTATTTGAAATCCGGATTGCGCCATGTTTTTGAAGTTGCCAACGATTCTTTTGGAACTACAAAATAACTGGCGTAGTTAACTGCTTCATCCAGTTGCTGCAGATCCAGATCTTTTATCACGGCCATCATGCCGGGATGTACTTCGCGAGCCCCGCGTTTTATCCGTGCCAGTTGCTGGCTCATGTACTGGAAGTGTTGCCCCTGTAATTTGGGGTACGCCAGTTCGTTGTTGCCCTGACCGTTGTCGCCATGGCAACTGGAACAGTATTCCTGATATATTTTTTTGCCACGCCCGTACTCTTTGGAAGCTTCCTTCCATGGGCCTTTCGAATGCGCGGGGTTCATCGGCAGGGTTGAGATATAGGCGACTACATTGCTTAATTCCTGGTAACCACCGATTGTGCGCTGCTGGACGAATGGATACATCAATGCTGAATGGCGCGTGCCGTTTCGGATAGCCAGCAGCTGCTTCATCAATACATTGACATGCTGTCCGGCCAGTTGCGGGTAAGTTCCATCAGAGTTGCCCCAGGCTTCCGGTAGATGGCATCGTGCACAGATACCGAAGGTGGTCTTACCGTCTTCAAGATTGGGGGTGAAGTCCAGCTCGATCATGATTTTTTCTACGGCCTGAGCATTGGATATCATCAGGCAGAGAAGTCCGAAGAGCAGGTAAGAGATCGCAGCTTTCATTTGGCATAGCTTCCTATTGGGGTAGGGTTAGAAAAATTGTACAGTTACAGATCAATGAGTTTAGAGTGATAGGTCAGTTGATATGCATTTATCATACAGAATTTTCTCCTCGATTAATATTACTTGAGCGCTATCGGACGGGCGGTACCAATACCTGGTGGACAGATGTCTGTTGCCGAGCCATAGGAAAAATTCATTATTGATATTCAGGCCTGACATTTAGTTGATTTCTACGGAGAGCTTTCTCACATCGCTATGATGAGCTAATGTCATGAAGGAAAGAGGTGCAAAGCAGAATATGTGTTGTCTTTGATGTTAGGGCAGCGGGGGCTGCCTGATACACTCGATTGCTGGTTTCGAAAAGTATCGAGATGTTTCAGCATATCTATGGCATTTTGAGATATCGCCTTCACTTAAAATAAGCTGTACCGTATCATTACTTTTTATATAACAGTCGGAAAGTTCTTCAGTGTCAGGTTTTAACTGCGTGATACCCTTATTTTGTAGTGCAGCCAGGGCTGCGATATTGCGCTCTCGATTTTTCGTATCGATCTTGCTGATGGTGTCGGCCATAACCTGACGGTCGATTAGCTGATCGCTTGCAGACAGTTTATTCAATGCTTTTTCGTGTACACGGATATCTGCAATAAAGTCGTTCTGCTAGCCGTTACAGTCTAGCCTGAATACACAGCTGCAAGTGTGCTATCGAGCTGAAGGTGCATGCAGGATTCTCATGATGAATATTGTAATCATGAGTATTTCTGTTTTTCGATATCAGCCTGCGATCGCAAACTTTCCAGGACCTGCTCCAGTACGGTGGAATCGCTATTCAGCTGATAAACCATGTAGGTAGGCAGTTTAAACTCCGGGCTGTCAGGCATCTTGAATAGCCGGCCGCTATCGATCAGAGGTTCAGCCATACGCACCGGTACGAAGCAGGAGCCGCCGTTACTCATGATGATCTGGACCCCTAACCAGCCGATATTGACCGTCTGCGCCGGACGTTCCAGGTCTGGATAGCTGCTGCTGTGCTGGGCGTAGAATGCAGGTCCCCAGTCGACATAGATGTAATTCTCGTCAGGCCAGGATTTTTCCGGATCGGTGGTGAGCAATACCAGCGTTTCGTCGAACAGGTGCTGGACATGGATGCCGGGGCTATGCTGGGGCGTATACATCAGAGCCACATCCATGGTGCCTTCGATAACACGACGCATCAGGTCCTCTTCAAAACCTATCTCGCTCCTTATGGAAATATCCGGGCTTGAACTCCGCATCTCACCGACCCAGCGGGGCAAAAAGACTTCCCACAACGCAATGCGGGCGCCGATAGTGATACTTGCCCGGTAACGGCTGGGCAGGCCGACGTCATGACGTGCCTGGTCCAGTGTCAGGATAAATGCTTTCGCGTGATGCACGAATCTTTTTCCTGCGGGTGTCAGCGCGGCACCTGAACGGTTACGAATGAACAGGGTAGCGCCCAGGTATTCTTCCAGTCCCTGGATGCGACTGCTCACCGTCGACTGCGTGACATGCAGACGTGTCGCGGCTTCGAGAAAGCTGCCGTTAGCCACCACCGCGAGAAAAGTTTTTACCTGGTTCATATCCATAAGTTTAATATCGAATATATCGATGTTAATGTCAAATAAATATCGTTTGTCTTATATAAACTATGCCTTATATAGTATAGGTAGTAGATACTTATTTATTTTTGGTTTCAGGTTTATAGAGATGAATGAACAAAGTGGATCGCGTCTGCAGGCCAGTGACTTTATCATGGCACTACAGGAAATGGGCACCTTCATCGATGTCTCGGTGGATGATCTGCTGCAGATAAATCGCAAGGCGGAAAAATACGCCTCTATGCGCAGCAGGGAAAATGTACTGGTAGAAGACATTATGACACAGCCGGTCGAGACGGTGCGCAGCGACTGTACGCTTTCCGATGCGGCTCATCTCATGGTGACGAGCAAGATCAGCGGATTGCCCGTTGTCGATGATGAAGGCAGGGTCGTCGGCATTATTACAGAAGCGGATTTTTTGCGCGCGCTCGGCGTACCGTCACATCAACCGGGGCACAGCCTGTGGCAAACACTGGAGCACATGTTCTCACAGCCGGTGCAACTGCATGAGACAGAAGGCCTGGTGTCAGAACTGATGGTGGAAAACGTAGTCACGGTCACGCCTCGGCAGTCACTCCATCAGGTGCTGGAGGCGATGAAACAAAACCAGGTCAAGCGGCTGCTCGTCTGTGACGAAAACAGGCATGTCGTTGGAATGGTTACCCGATCCGATCTGGTCCGACTGTTTTTTGACCACTTCAACCCTGTAAACAGTATTTTCAATAAAGGTTAGTACCCATGATTTGTATCAATGTATCCATGAAATTCAGTGGCATGCCACTAAAACGTACACCGGTAGAGTTACTGCTCGATGATGACCAGGTAGTAGGGCCTACGCCGACTGACCGCTCGGGCAAGGTCTGTTTCGATATGCCTGTCAGCAGCGGTAAAGTGATTGTCGCCGGAGTTGAACGCTACCAGGGACGGCTTGATGGCGAGATCGATATCGAGCTGTGGAACCTCACTGAAAGCGGTAACAACTCAGATGGCGCGGCGGCGGATTCGACCTCGGGTACTACCGCATATCCCAATATGAGCACACGCCAGGTCATGGTAAACGGGTATGAAGTGCTTACCGACAGTGAAGGTTACCTGGTCAACCCGGGTGACTGGAGTGAAGATTTCGTACGCAAGCTGTCCGAGCTGGAAGGTCTGCAGCTTACTCCGGAACACTGGGAGGTGATCCGCTATCAGCGCAAATGGTATGCAGAGCACGGATCACAGGCGTCTGTGAGAGACATGATTAAACATTTTCGTAATCTCTGGGGCTGTGATAGAGGCTGTAATCATTATATGCATAAGTTATTTCCAAGAGGCGGGCCGCAGAAGCAGGGTAATCGACTGGCAGGTCTGTTACGTACCAAAGGCGAGCATTGAGCACAGGCTTGATCATCGTCAGTAAACAATATTGTCTTTAGTTGTTGGAAAATAAAACATAGCATATGCGTTTCCCTAACTTTCGCGCGCTGATCGGTTTTAGTCAGCAGCAGGCCAGTCACCGTGAAGTATTTCTTTCTGCTCTCGGCGGGTTCTTCGGTATCTTTGGCATACTCATGGTCAGTTACTGGTTACTGGACCCTGCTGTGGCCGTGTTCATCGTGCCATCTATGGGTGCGAGTGCGGTGCTGCTTTTTGCTTCACCACATGCGCCGTTCTCACAGCCCTGGAACCTGTTAGCCGGTCATTGTCTTTCGGCTGCCATTGGCGTGGCGTGCTGGAAGTGGATTCCTGACTATACGGTTGCTGCCTCAGCCAGCGTGGGTTTAGCCATCGGTGCCATGGTCGCGACACGCAGTATACATCCTCCCGGTGGAGCGACAGCGCTGGCCGCGGTTATTGGTTCAGAAAAACTGCATAACCTGGGTTTTAATTATGAATACCAGCCCATATTGCTCAATGCGGTAACTATTTTGCTGGTCGCGATAGCTTTTAACGGCCTGTTCAAATGGCGCCGATATCCGGCCCATCTGCATTCTGAAGAGCAGACCGTTGAGCCGACTAGTCCTGAATATGGACCGATAAATCACGAAGATTTTGTCTACGCGTTAAGTCATATCGAAACCTATGTAGATATCGACGAAGACGATCTGTTGAAAATTTATAACCTGGCCACGAGGAGACATAGAGAAGACAGTCATTCCTGAGGTTTGAAATGTGCGCTGTTTTGATCTCAGAGAAAAGTTAATGCCAGGTCGTCAATCACAGATATTTGCAGCGTCATCATTAGTTTATTAAATAGATATAGATTGATGTAAATCAATCAATGAGCTAAGGCAACACTTTATCCTTTTGCCGAAGTGAGAGTTTCTGAATGCCTGGTCAATTGTAATTGTTACCGGGAAAATATGGCCTTTGTTTACTAACCTGTTCGCTAACCCCGTAAAGCCTGGAAAACTGCTCGTCAATATGGCAGCCTGTAACAATATACTTCGCGTCGCCTGGTATTCTTCCCGTGTACTGACTTTTTAAGTTAAATTAACAACATCAACATTTACTTTGGGTTTGCGATTTAATAGCAGAGAAAAAAACGAAATGAAGCATAATGCATTCGCATTGTTATTATTTGTTACTGTAGTGTCTACGGGTCCTGCCTATGCAAAAGACGATAAGCTGGAACTCTATAATGGCTATAGCTTCGCTCTGGGTACGGGTGCTGCGATTGTAAAGTTCGATACCAAGATAAAGGTACTGGACAAGCAGAGCGGCACCAGTATCTTCCTCGACCCGGAAGGTAATCTTGACTTGCCTGAAACATCGCGAGTGACGACAGTTTACGGCAACTACAATTTCAGCAATATCCATAGTGTCGGCTTTTCATTTTTTGGTGTCAGGCGTGAATCCAGTCTATTCAGTCTTGATAAAACGTTTGAAGAAGTGAGTGTTGTCGGCGATGCCTCCATCACTGATACGACAAATTTTTATTCACTGGATTATGGTTATACGCTGTTTCATGATGAACGTAGTCGCATCAAACTGCTCGTCGGTATTTATGGCATCGATCTGAAATACGTTTTTGAAGCAGAAGGCAATATCACTATTGACAATAATGTTGCGGCCGACTCGATCATCGAAGAGGCTAATATCTTCGCGCCTCTGCCACTGATCGGTCTCGATTTCTGGTTCAGGTTTACGCCGAAATGGAGCATGGCTACAAGGGTTGGTTTTGTCGCTGGATCATACGAGGATCTGAGTGCGGTAGTATTCCAGGCAGGGTTCAATGCGCAGTACAAATTTAACAAACACATCGGTGGCATTCTCGGCCTGACGAGTTTCGCTGCTGATGTCTCCATCGAAGATGATCTCGAAAAACAGGATATCAGCTATTCCTATGATGGCCTGTTTATGGGGCTGCATTTTGTTTTTTAGAGAGCGCCATACTTCTGCAAACAGTGCCGATACCCCGGTTCTTAGTTTACGGCCCATACTGTATAATCCGCACATCAAAAATTGACCCGAGATAAACCATGCCATTGATTAAGCCATTTGCCGGTTTGCGACCGGTTCCCGAGCGTGCTGAAGAAGTCGTTGCGCCGCCGTATGATGTGTTGAACTCTGCCGAAGCGCGCGAGCGTGCACAAGGCCGTCCCTGGAGTTTCCTGCATATCTCCAAAGCCGAGATCGACCTGCCGGAAGGCACCGACCCGTATGATCCGTCGGTCTACGCAAAGTCTGCTGAAAACCTGCAGAAGATGCTGCAGGAAGGTATCCTGATCCGTGAACAGAAGCCCTGCTATTACGTCTATCGCCTGATCATGGGTGGGCATTCCCAGGTTGGTCTGGTCGCGACGGCATCGGTTGCTGATTACGATATCAACCGCGTGCGCAAGCATGAGTACACCCGCCCGGCAAAGGAAGATGACCGGGTACGACAGATCGAAGCGCTAAATGCGCAGACAGGACCGGTATTGCTGGCGTATAAATCGCAGCCAGATTTGGATGCTATCCTGGAAGAGACCACTAAACAGCCGCCGCTGGTCGATGTGACGGCTGATGATGGTGTGCAGCACACCTTCTGGGTGATCGATGATGATGCCACCATCGAAAAGATCAGCGCCGGCTTTGATGCCATGGATGCCATTTATATCGCTGATGGCCACCACCGTTCGGCTTCTGCTTCCCGCGTCGCGAAAAGCCATGCATTGAGTGATGCCGGCGGGGATCAGAACAGCGACTATTTCCTGTCGGTGATCTACCCGCATAACCAGATGAATATCCTCGATTACAACCGTGTTATCACTGACCTGAACGGTTTGAGCAAAGAACAAGTCCTGGAAAAGATAAAAACCGCTTTTACCGTTTCTGAAGAATCTTCCGCGGTTAAACCAGAAAAGCCAACCGAGTTCGGTATGTATCTGGATGGTCAGTGGTACCGCTTGAGCATTAATCCTGAACTGGTGCCAGATGATCCTGTGGCTTCACTCGACGTCAGCCTGCTGGCGAATAACCTTATCGAGCCAGTGCTGGGCATCTCGGATCCACGGACCGATAACCGTATCGACTTTGTCGGTGGTATCCGCGGGCTGGCAGAGCTGGCTAAGCGGGTCGATAGCGGTGAGATGGCGATTGCGTTTTCATTGTACCCGACCAGTATGGAAGCGCTGATGGCAGTTGCGGATGCTGATGAAGTAATGCCGCCGAAATCTACCTGGTTTGAGCCGAAACTGGCAGACGGGCTGGTATCACATGTGCTTGATTAAGATGTAGCAGCCACAAGTACGCTATAAAGATTAAAGTATTAAGATTAGGCCCGGTGATAAAGCCTGGCTTTTTTCTTGCATATTGATATTAATTAATATATATGTTAAATATTAATATATATGTTAATTAATGGCGGTTATTATGAATGGTCAGGGCTGGATTCGACGTATACGAATAAAACAGGGATTGAAAGGCTTCCAGTTAGCTGAGCGTATGCAGGTGAGCGCGGCCAGGGTGTCGGTACTGGAAAAAGACGAAACACGCGGCGCCGTTACACTGAAGATGATGCAGAAGGCTGCCGAAGCCATGGGCTGTAAATTCGAATACCGTATAGTCCCCTTGACTAAGAGCACGGGGGCAGCTTCGGCCAGTAGTAAACCCCGTTACCGGGTGATGGCGAAAGATATTGAATAGGTTAAAGAATTTGCTGCAAAAGCAGTATAATAAAACTCTTATTCAGCAACTGTATAAAATATGTTGTATCAGCTACTCCAACAACGCCTGTCCTTATTGAATTCACCCGACATTGAAGATGCGCTAGCGAAATCAAAAATCGGCCTGGAAAAAGAAAGCCTGCGGGTGATGTCTGAAGGCGGCATTGCGCAAACACCTCACCCTGCTGCCTGGGGCTCGCCACTGACGCATCCGCTGATAACTACAGATTTCTCTGAAGCATTGACCGAACTGGTAACGCCACCCTGTGACTCGGTGGCGGAGGTCATACAGTCGCTGGATGATATTCAGAATTTTATATATCGTAACCTGGATAATGAGATCCTGTGGGCGACCAGTATGCCCTGTGTCGTGGCGGGCGAGACCAGTATTCCGTTAGCGAGATACGGTTCATCAAATGCGGCGCAGATGAAGACGGCCTACCGCAGGGGCCTGGGTTTACGATATGGCCGTGCGATGCAGGTGATTGCGGGGGTACATTTTAATTATTCTTTCTCTGAAGAATTCTGGCGCCTGTATCAGCAGCTATCAGATAATGATGAGCCGCTGCAGGATTTCATTTCTGAACAGTACATGGGTCTGATCCGTAACCTGCTACGTTATGGCTGGCTGGTACCATACCTGTTTGGTGCTTCACCTGCAGTATGCAAATCATTCCTCAATGGTAAACGAACCATGCTGCAGGAGTTTAACGAGACGACCTACTATGAGCCTTATGCGACATCGCTACGCCTGGGTGATATAGGATATCAGAACAACAAGGAGGACCTGGCGGGGGTCAAGGCCTGTTATGACTCGCTGCAAAGCTATGCAGAAAGTCTGCAATCTGCGATCAGCACGCCGTATTCCGGTTATCAAGAGATCGGTGTCAAAGTGAACGGTGAATACCAGCAGCTCAACGCTAATATATTGCAGATCGAAAATGAATATTACAGTACGGTAAGGCCAAAGCAGATATTACAGGGAAATGAAAAACCGTCGACGGCACTGAAGAAAAGAGGCATAGCTTATGTTGAGTTGCGTTCTGTTGATGTCAATGCCTTCGACCCGCACGGTATCAACTCTGAACAGCTGCATTTTTTCGAGGTGCTGATGCTTTTCTGCCTGCTGGAAGACAGTCCGGTACTGAGCAAGAGTGAGGTTGATGCCATCGATGAAAACCTGGTACTGGTTGCGCATAAAGGCAGGGAGCCTGGCCTGGATCTGCGCCGCGGCGATGAGAAGATCAGCCTGCAGGACTGGGCGAGTGAGCTATGTAACAAGATGAAACCGGTAGCAAGTCTGCTCGACAGAGCAAATTATTGCGAGAATTATTTTTCCAGTGTGAAGTCCCAGATCGCCAGTGTGTTTGACCCGGAGCTGACGCCATCTGCCAGGATGCTGGGGGAGATGAGAGAAAATAATGAGGGTTTTTTCCAGCATGCTCAGCGTATGTCAAAACACCATTATCATTATTACAAGACCCACGCCCTGGCCGAGAGTAAGATAAGGTTTTTTGAAGATACGGCGAAAGAATCGATCGAGAAACAGCATCAGATAGAAGCCGAAGACCGTATAAGTTTCGATGAGTACTTGCAGAACTATTTTGCGCAGGAGTGAGGATGTTAAAGTATATTGACCGAATCGCATTAGGTCCCCTGGTGATTATCACCCTGGTTATGGCATTTGCGCCATTCTCACCCGAGCCACACCTGGTAGAAAAATCCCGTATGCTGGTAAATGGCGAACTGAACAAAGCGATCGACATCTTCGATCTGTTCTGGCACAGTTTTTTAATTGTTATACTGGCTATTCGATTAATACGATTAAAAAAACCGGCGAATGACTTATAAGAGCAAAATTAAAGGCTTTTTATTCCTGTCCCTGGCGACACTGTTAAACAATGTCATCGCCAGCGATCTGGATGATGCTGTAACGGCTATGCGCTCAGGTGACTTCGCTGAAGCCTACTGCATGATGCGGCCGCTGGCGGAAAAAGGTGATGCTGACGCGCAATATAATATCGGCTGGATGTATATGAATGGTTATGGCTTGCGGGTTAATGACAGCCTGGCACTGGAATGGTGGCAGAAGGCTGCCGACCAGGGGCACAGCGATGCCAGTTTTTCTATCGGTATGCTGTATAGCCTGGGCGATGGCGAGATCGCTAAAGATTCCGATGCAGCGATAGATTATTACCTGGTAGCAGCTATCGATGGTCATGAAGATGCGATAGCAATATTAAAATCGATGATGCTGAGAAACGATGAAGCGATCAATGAGCGACTTCATTCGATCATCAAAGATCACGAGTCCCTGTTTGGTATCAAGCGTCAGGTCAAGGCAACAAAACTGAATGCAAGGAAAGGACCGTCGATAGAGAGTAAGGTCATGACCCGGTTATTACAGGGCGAAGTGGTGCTGGAGCTGGACAAACAGCAGAAGTGGAGCCAGGTGGTCGTGCTTGGCGATGATGATATAGAGCAGACAGTCTGGGTCTATAACCCTCTGCTTGAAGATATGGCTGCTGACTAAAAGCTTTTAACCACAGAGACACAGAGAGCACAGAGTTTTATTTTGGTCACAGCGCCTACGGCGCCAGGATTTCAATACGCTTTGATAAGTATTAAGATTTTCTCTGTGTTCTCTGTGTTCTCTGTGTTCTCTGTGGTTAAGTTTTTTTAATAACCAAATACAGCCTATGTCTCGCCCATCAATCGTCGGATGCGGTCGACATAGCCCTGAGTCTCGCTCGGTAGCAGAGGTTTTATCTCTGACCAGTTCTTCTCTTCTTTGCCGATACGTTTGGAGGCATTCAGGATACGGCCATAACCTGCGTTGTAGCTGGCAAAGGTCATATACAGTTTGTCCTGCTCAGGTGTCTTCTTGAATTTTCTATACAGGGTCCGGTCGTAATAGATGCCGGCTGCGATATTCCATTTAGGCGATTCGAGTTTACTGAACTGCGGATTTTTCTTTGATATCTCGTCGAATGTGGCGGGCATTATCTGCATCAGGCCACGGGCGCCGACATGGCTCTCGGCATCATGCGCCAGTGCGGATTCGGCGATCGCCTGCGCCTTGAACCAGTGCCAGTCGAACAGTGGCCCAAAATACCGTTTGCTGTACTTTTTGAAGTGGCGGTCATACTGGTCGGTCCATTTACCGGAATGCACCGGGTGGTCACTGAATGTCCTAGAAAATGCCATTTCATAGCTTAGGGTACATATGAGAAATGCAGAGAAAAAAGTCGTGAACAGGCGCATTGCAGCAGCGGTTAGCTGAGACCGAGGCCGATCACCAGACCCAGTGAGATGCCGAGACCGATGAAGATGCCCATCACCATCAGACCGACGGCGATATTGCCTTTGCCGAGTTCGTCGCTGATGTTGAAACTGACCATCTTGTTGAACATGGTGCAGCTGACCTTCATGAAGAACAGGGTCAGGATGCCGCCCAGCATGACGTATACAAAGTTTAATATAATTGGTGGTATATCTGTCATTTCTATCCCCGTTTGTTGGCTCTCTGTATCAGTCTTATAGTTATAGCTTACAACGGTTAACTTTTCCCGCCACCGAGGCACTCCGGCGAATCGGGCGCGCTGCCTTTTTCAAACCATTCTTCCATGGTCATAGTGTGTAATGCCAGTGCGTGTATGCCGCCTTCAGATTGGTCTTTCTGCAGTTCATCTGCAAGTACTTTGTTGACCAGGCGATGGCGTGCGACCAGCATCTTGTCCTTGAAGTCATCGCAGACGATGGTCACTTTGAAATGTGATTCGGAGCCTTCGGGAACATTGTGCATGTAGCTTTCGTTAACTACCTCAAGGTGTTCGGGTGAAAAGGCTTCGTTAAGTTTTTGTGTGATGTTCTCTTGTATGCTCATCGAATTATGGTAACACAACAGTAGATAGTAAAAAACGAGTTAAAAATCAGGTTTTTAGCTCAGGGTCATGGTATTGCCATCGTTCATCAAGGTATAGCTGTAGCGGCCTGAAGCAGGTCTTGTAGTGCATCTTGGGATGGTTTTCGATCCAGTAACCAAGGTAGACGTATTCCAGCCCCAGCTGTTTTGCATAATCTATCTGTTTCAGTACGCAATATGTTCCCAGGCTGTGCTTTACCATCTCGGGTTCAAAAAAACTGTATACCGCTGAGACGCCGTCACTGACCATGTCGGTAACGGCGACCGCTATCAGTCTGCCGTCGAGGCGGTGTTCGATAAACTGTGTATCACTCCAGCGGGTGTACAGGAACTGTCTGAAATCGTCCTCGGCAGGATCAGCCATCGAGCCGTAGCTATGCCTGGAGTTCAGGTAGCGGTGGTAGAGATCAAAATACTCAGCATCGAAAGCAGCAGGCACGGCGTTCACCTTTATATCCCTGTTCATCTTCAGGCAGCGTTTCTGTGAACGGTTGGCGATGAACATATCGACCGGTATGCGGCAGGCGATACAGGCCTGGCAGGCATTGCAATGCGGGCGGTAACAGTAGCTGCCGCTACGACGAAAGCCATGCTGGATGAGCTGGTTATAGATCGGCATATTGAGCCGCAACTCAGGGTCAGGCACCAGGTTGCAGCTCAGCCTGTCATCGAAATAACTACAGGGTGATTCGGTGGTGATATAGAGTTGCAGGTGGCGCGAGTTCATGTCGATAAGTTTACCCCGAAATCTGCTTCATCCTGCCTGGATTTATCATCTTGCATACATGTCCCGGATGGGCTTATATCCTCAATAGATGATACAATCCCCGGCTATTTTTTATCCAGTACATATGATATTGCAATGACTCGAGACCAACGTATCCAGAAGCTCCATGAAACGCTGAAACAGCGCATCCTGATACTCGATGGTGCTACCGGCACCATGATCCAGCGCCACAAGCTGGATGAAGCGGCATACCGTGGAGCACGTTTTGCCGACTGGCCCAGTGATCTGAAAGGTAACAATGACTTACTGGCGATCACTCAGCCAGAGATTATCCGAGGTATTCATGAGCAATACCTGGATGCGGGCGCCGATATCATCGAGACCAATACTTTTAACGCGACACGCGTGGCGATGGCTGATTACGACATGCAGGATCTCAGCTACGAGATCAATGTCGCAGCCACAATGCTGGCGAGACAGGCTGCAGATAGCTTCAGCACGGATGATAAGCCGCGCTATGTCGCCGGTGTGCTGGGCCCGACCAACAGGACCTGTTCGATCTCGCCGGATGTGAATGACCCTAGCTTCAGGAATATCATCTTCACTGAACTGGCTGATGCCTATGCCGAATCGACACGAGGCCTGATAGAGGGCGGTGCCGATATCATCCTGATCGAAACCATCTTTGATACGCTCAATGCCAAGGCAGCAATATTTGCTGTCAAACAGGTATTTGCAGATGACGGTATCGAGTTACCGATCATGATATCCGGAACCATCACCGACCAGTCCGGCCGCACCCTGACAGGGCAGCTTACCGAGGCGTTCTACAATTCACTGCGCCATGCCGAGCCGATCTCGATCGGTCTCAACTGTGCACTGGGACCGGAAGATCTTCGCCAGTACGTGCACGAGATGTCCCGTATCGCGGAAGTCTACGTCTCGGCGCACCCCAACGCCGGGCTGCCGAACGAGATGGGTGGCTATGACCTGGGCGCCGATGATATGGCGAAAGCGATCGGTGAATGGGCCGATCGCGGTTTTCTCAATATCGTCGGCGGCTGCTGTGGTACTACGCCGGAGCATATCCGTGCGTTTGCCGATATCGTCGCCGATAAAAAACCGCGCGCGGTTCCGGATATCCCGGTGGAGTGCCGTCTCTCTGGGCTAGAACCGTTCAATATCGGTGCAGACTCTCTATTCGTCAACGTCGGTGAGCGCACCAACGTCACCGGTTCCGCCATGTTCAAACGCCTGATCAAGGAAGAGAGTTATGAGCAGGCACTGTCGGTTGCTGCCCAGCAGGTAGAAAATGGTGCGCAGATCATCGACATCAATATGGACGAAGGCATGCTGGAGTCACGAGAAGTGATGGTCCGCTTCCTCAACCTGATCGCGGCCGAGCCGGATATCTCGCGGGTACCGGTGATGATCGATTCTTCCAAGTGGGACATCATCGAAGCTGGACTGCAATGTGTACAGGGCAAGTCGGTGGTCAATTCGATCTCGCTCAAAGAAGGGGAAGAAAGTTTTGTCCGTTATGCCAGGCTGGTCAGGCAATACGGTGCTGCCGTCATCGTCATGGCTTTCGATGAGGACGGTCAGGCCGACACCTATGAGCGCAAGGTAGAGATCTGTACTCGTTCATACAGGATCTTGACCGAGACGGTAGGCTTCCCGCCTGAAGATATCATTTTCGACCCGAATATCTTCGCGGTCGCTACCGGTATCGAAGAGCATAATAATTACGCGGTCGATTTTATCGAAGCGACGCGGACCATAAAACAGACCCTGCCGCATGCCATGGTCTCCGGCGGCGTCTCCAACGTATCATTCTCTTTTCGTGGTAATAACCCGGTGCGTGAGGCCATCCATTCGGTATTTTTATACCATGCTATCAAGGCAGGTATGGATATGGGTATCGTCAATGCCGGTCAGCTGGCGGTATACGATGACCTGCCAGAAGAGCTGCGTGATGCGGTTGAAGATGTCATTCAAAATAAAAATGCCGATGCCACGGACCGCCTGCTGGACATCGCGCCACAGTATGTCGGTGACGGTAAAGCGGCGGAGAGTAAACAGGACCTGGCATGGCGCGAAAAACCGGTCAACGAACGGCTGGCGCATGCGCTGGTAAAAGGTATTACTGACTTTATCGATGAGGATACCGAAGAAGCCAGGCAGCAGGCTGATATTCCATTACATGTTATCGAAGGCCCGTTGATGGACGGCATGAATATCGTCGGTGACCTGTTCGGCGCCGGCAAGATGTTTTTGCCGCAGGTGGTGAAGTCTGCGCGTGTGATGAAAAAAGCGGTGGCTTACCTGATGCCTTACCTGGAGGCGGAAAAAGAAGGTGAGATCCAGAGCAACGGCAAGATCCTTATGGCGACCGTTAAAGGTGATGTGCATGATATTGGTAAGAATATCGTCGGCGTAGTGCTGCAGTGCAACAACTATGAAGTGATCGATCTCGGTGTCATGGTACCGGCAGAGACCATCCTGGCGAAAGCAAAGGAACATGATGTCGATATCATCGGTCTCTCCGGTTTGATCACCCCGTCTCTGGATGAGATGGTCCACATGGCTTCCGAGATGCAGCGCCTGGAAATGGATATACCGTTGATGATCGGTGGTGCTACCACCTCGCGTATCCATACCGCGGTCAAGATTGATCCGAAGTATTCCAGTGCCGTGGTCTATGTACCGGATGCTTCGCGCGCAGTCGGTGTCGCAGGCGAGCTGTTGAGTGAAGACCGCAAAGCCGATTATCTGAAGAGCCTGAAAGGTGAATATCAGACTATGCGTGAAGAACGCGGTAAACGCACGGCCAACAGGAAGACGTTCACCCTGCAGCAGGCGCGGGACAATGCTTACAAAGGTGACTGGACCAGTTATACGCCGCCGAAACCGACGTTTACCGGTATCAAAACCTTCGATGACTATTCATTGCAGGAGATCAGCGGTTACATCGACTGGACGCCGTTTTTCCATGCCTGGGAGCTGGCCGGCAAATACCCAAAGATACTCGGTGATGAAGTCGTCGGTAGCGAAGCAACCCGTCTGTTCGAAGACGCGCAGAAGATGCTGAAACAGATCATCGATGAAAAATGGCTACAGGCGAGAGCAGTTATCGGTTTCTTTCCTGCCAACAGCGTCGGTGATGATATCGAGCTTTACACCGATGATGAGCGCAAGGAAGTGAAAGCCGTATTGCATCATCTGCGTCAGCAGATGGCAAAACCATCCGATCGGCCTAATAGTTGTATCTCTGATTTCGTCGCGCCGAAAGATTCAGGAAAGAACGACTATGTCGGCGCCTTTGCAGTAACCACCGGTATCGGAATCGATAAACATGTGCAGCGATTCGAAGCCGACCATGATGATTACAGCAGCATCCTGTTGAAGGCGCTGGCTGACAGGCTGGCTGAGGCCTTTGCTGAACTCATGCACGAACGTGTACGTAAAGAGTTCTGGGCATATGCGACTGATGAGGACATGGATAATGATGCGCTGATCAAAGAAGCGTACCAGGGTATCCGGCCGGCGCCGGGTTATCCAGCCTGTCCCGATCACACCGAGAAGGCGACCCTGTGGTCACTGATCGAACCGGATAGAAATGCCAGCATCACTATCACCGAGAGCTTTGCCATGCTGCCCACAGCCGCGGTTTCCGGGTTCTACTTCTCTCATCCTGATGCAAAATACTTCGGCACAGGAAAGATCCAGAAAGACCAGGTGGAGGACTATGCCCGGCGTAAAGGTGATGATATCGCTGTGAGCGAGCGCTGGTTAGCGCCTGTTCTTGACTATGATGCGTAGTTCGATGGCTAATGGTTGTCGGAAAACTTAATAGAAATTATAGATAATGATGTTTGGAATGTCATCGATAAGCTACTAATATTTAAGTGTATATTTAATATTATTGAGTTTTCTGTCGGAATTTTTAATGTCAAGATTCGTTACATTCGTTTAAGACTTAAGTTATACCATAGCTACGCCCTCGGCTCTAAATAGCAATGAATCTTTGTAAAATATACTTTTTAATCAGCTAGTTAACATTCTAGATGTCATAATTTTAGATGCTGCCTGATGTTTTGGCACGGTTGGTGCAGAGTATCAGAATGTATTCCGTCGATTTAGTGGTTATCGTTGTGAATATGTTGGTCTTGGCAAAACATTGAATAGGGCTAATGTTTTGTCTCTCTCCAATGAGTAAGACTCTCTCATCTCAGCCGGTGCTATGCACCGGCTTTTTTTTGACTATAAAAACTAGACATCAATGAAAATAGATATAGCGATAGCGAAAATCTTTGACTCAGAGTTTTTGTCTTTACTGTAAAATTGGTCGGATGTCCTTAATACGTCTACGCAATATACAGGTCAGTTTTGGCGGCCCCGCCATCCTGGAAAATATCAGTATGTCTATCGATGCAGGTGAACGGCTTTGTCTGCTCGGTCGCAATGGCACAGGTAAATCGACTTTATTAAAAGTGATTTCCGGTGAAGTCAAAGCCGAGAGCGGTGATCTTGAATACAAGCAGAACCTCAAACTTGCCGTGCTCGACCAGGAGCCCAGGGGCGATCTGAGCGGCATGATTTTCGATGTGGTTGCGATGGGGCTGGGTGACAATGCCAGGTATCTACAGGATTATCACCATGCCCTGCATAATTTTACATTAGACCACAACGACCAGACCACGGCAGAGTTAGAGCGTGCGCAGAACCAGGTCGATATCCATGACGCCTGGCAGCTCAACCAGCAGGTGGAAGAGGTGTTGAGCCGTATGCAGCTGGATGGTGATATGGATTATGCGTCACTCTCAGGCGGTATGAAACGACGGGTACTGCTTGCCAAAGCACTGGTGATCAAGCCCGACATCCTGCTGCTTGATGAACCGACCAACCACCTCGATCTGAATGCTATCCAGTGGCTGGAAGAGCAGCTGCTGAATTACAAGGGTGCGCTGATGTTTATCACGCATGACCGTTCCTTCATGCGCAACATCGCGACACGTATTATTGAGCTCGATCGTGGCAGTCTGACCAGCTATCCCGGTGACTACGATACCTATCTGAGGCGTAAAGCCGAAGCCTTGCATGCAGAAGAGGTCGCCAACGCGCAGTTCGACAAAAAGCTGGCACAGGAAGAAGTGTGGATTCGACAGGGTATAAAAGCTCGTCGTACCCGAAATGAGGGCAGGGTGCGTGCCTTGCAGAAGATGCGCAATGAGCGTAGCGAGAGACGCCAGCAGGTGGGCAAGGTGTCGATGGCGACAGCGAAGGCAGAACGCTCCGGCAAGCTGGTGGCCGAGGCGGAGAACGTCAGTTTTGATTATGAAGGTAAACCGCTGATTAAAAATTTGAATACTACTATCCTGCGTGGTGACAAGATCGCTATCCTCGGCCCGAATGGTGTCGGTAAAACAACGCTGCTACGTCTTCTGCTCGGTGAGCTTGAGCCATCAAGCGGCAAGATTCAGACCGGAACAAAACAGGAGGTCGCTTACTTCGACCAGTTCCGTGCGCAGCTCGATGACCAGGCCAGTGTCATCGACAACCTGTCGCAAGGCAGGGAGTTCGTAGAGATCAACGGTAATCGCAAACACGTGATCGGTTACCTGCAGGATTTTCTGTTCGCCCCCGAGCGTGCGCGCTCACCGGTGAGCATGTTGTCTGGCGGTGAAAGGAACCGCCTGTTACTGGCAAAACTGTTTTCGAAACCATCGAACATCCTGGTGCTCGACGAACCGACCAATGATCTTGATATCGAAACACTGGAACTGCTGGAAGAACTGGTGATGGAGTATCCCGGTACTGTGCTGGTGGTGAGTCACGACCGGGAGTTCGTTAATAATGTTGTTACCAGCACGCTGGTCTTCGAAGGTGATGCAGAAGTCAATGAATATGTCGGCGGATATGATGACTGGTTGCAGCAGGCAAAAGATAAAGCCAGCAATGAAGCTGATGCGGGCAAAGCGTCTGTCGTAGAAAAGAAAGCGGCAACGGTAAAAACAGAAAAACCAAAAAAACTTAGCTATAAAGACCAACGCGAGCTGGATGCTTTACCCGCGCAGATCGAGACTTTCGAAGAAGAGGTCGATAAGCTGCAGAGCAGGATGGCCGGTGATGACTTCTATAAGCAGGAAAAAGAAAAGATCATTGAAGTGCAAAAACAGCTGGAAAAAGTACAGGCTGATCTGGCACACTGCTATACTCGTTGGGAAGAACTTGAACCATAGTCAGTCTGTTCGAAGTTGGCGATACGGTTTTTTATGTATATTGATCTCGGTTATACAGGAATGAAAAGAATGCTTAATAATAAAATCACCGCCTTCCTGGTCTTCAGTATTATTAGTTTGCAGTCATCTGTGTTGATGGCCGAGCAGCTCGCTTCTCGTGGTAAGGTATTAAAGTTTGATGGTGATGTCGAAGTCATCGATGCCAAAGGCGGAACGCGTACAGTCAAAGAGAAAGATGAGCCGCTGAATGAGATGGATACCATCGTTACCAAAGACGGTGCTCGCGTCGTGGTAGAGTTTGATGATGGTGCATTATCTGTACTAGATGAGAAAAGCCGCTTACGTGTCGAGAAAACCAGCTGGTTCTCTTACCTTGGTGGCAAGGTTTATTTTACCTTTAAAAAAGTTTTTGGTGAATCACGTAAAGTTAAAACCAGGGCCGCTACTATCGGCATTCGTGGCACGACGTTCATCATCGCTGAGAATGACGAACAAAATGGCGAATCTGTAGCATTGAAAGAGGGACTGCTGGACATCGAGTCAACCGGTCCTGTATTTGAGATCCATAAACAGAAAGAGCTGGATGAATTTGAACGTTTCAAGCTGGAGCAGCAGGCTGCACGCGCACAGATGCAGGATGAGTTCGAACAGTATAAGGAACAGACCATGCGTGAGTTCGTTGAGTATCGCCGCCACTTTACCTTACGACCAAACCATGCGATCAGTTTCACCGGTTACCGTGTTGATGAGGCCGCGATGACAGAAGCTGACAAGGCTGATTTCAAAGCATTTGAGTCCGAGGCCGAAGACCTGATAAAAAACTTCAGGGCCAGATCAAAAGGTCTGATCGCACATTAAATAATTCAATATTCCAATTCACATAAAGGTGGCCACAGTCTTTATGGCTAGATGCGGTTTACTTTAAATTTATAATTCGAATATGCTCGACTTGTTTGTTCCATCAGCAGAGCTCATAGTGGTTTCCAGCTTATAATCTATCGAGATAGATAACTTCAGCGCCTGTAGTTCTGTACTGATGGTGGAAGAACAAGGTTCTGACCAGGCGCTATCGTGCCCGGTGAGCCAGCTTTTGGCACGCTGTTTCCAGGTATGTAATTGCCTGGCAAAGTGCCCTGGTTTGCGCCCGGGCTTGACCCCGGGAACGGGTTGTTGCCAGCAGGGGTATAAGGCGATACCCTCTGTCGTCCTCGTGGTATAACTGACGGGTCGATAACTTGATCGAGTTCGAGTTGATCTTCTGCCTTATGCAGTTTCATTATCTTGATACCCAGTTGATATTCCCCGTCTTTTGATGGCTTGGCAAGCGGCACAGTGTATACCTTGTCTTCCAGCTCGAATATTGCTTTTTCGCCGGGTGCATATGCCTGAATCAGCCATCTCGATGTTTCTCCTTTAAACGGCAACGCTGTAGATAAGCGCAACAAGGTCTGTCCCGGTAAAGCCGCTGTAACCCTGGTAGAGATGATGCTGTTATCGTCGATACGGAAACCGGAAACTGACACCCATGAATCTACGACAGGCATGCTGGCTTTGTTGATCGGCTGGATGACGCTTTGACCATTGACATTGAAGCTGAAAGTTTCCGGGTCGACGGACTCTACCTTGCCGATAACTTCATGCCGCAGGTTAATGGCTTTAGCGTGGGTATATTTATTCTCATCCTTAGTCAGAACTTCTACCACATCTCCGATAGCAAGTTGCTGCGGTGTAGTCGATTTTCCGTCTACACTGAACACGGTATTGTCATCATATTCGACTTCTATACCGTTGACGAAGATGCTGCCGAAGCCGGTAACTGTTCCCAGGATACCGGTAGTGTGTATACCTGTTCCGCCGAGTCCGCTGGCAGAACTGTTATCGGCAACTGCCTGCTTTCCGGTTCCACCGATACCGATATCCTCGTCTTCACCACCACTGGCTAAAGTCTCTGTGGACGGTGTATAGGCACATGCCGCTAAACCGGTGATTAACAGTATAAAGATTATGTGGTAAAAAAATTTCATGCTTCAGACTCCGTGTTCGTGTCGTTTCCGTTGCCGAGTTGTGAGTGATGCCAGTAGATACCGAGACGCATACGGTATTTCGCATCATCTTTCTGTTTGTCTGCATCGTAGAATTTGATGGCCTGCTTGTTCAGTTGTTGCAATAGCTCATCCCCTTTCTTGTCTGCTATTGCCTTTAGCTTGTTGACAGAGTCTTTCGTAAGACGAGCGTAGTAAACGCTTCGTTCCAGCATCGGCTCATCTTCAGTCAGGATATTGTTGACGCAGCTGGCCATATGATCATGGACATTGTGTCCCAGGTAATAAGCCATATCGTTAAACGCTTTATTTGTAACGAAGGCGGACTTATTCAGGACGACGTGATTGTCTTTCAGGCTCACGATATCGAGACGCAACCATTCCTCAAGTATGACTTTTGGCCTGACATCTTTGTTTACGCTTGATACCAGGGTTTCGAAGTCGGGATCATCATCTTTCGAATTCTTCAGTAATGTTCTTGGTTTGCCTTTGTCATCGAGAAATTCGGGCATGCTCGTCCAGCGGGCGACAATCTCGCCACTGAGTGATGCCGAAGCGGTAACGGCAGAGCACTCGTGTTCATCCTGCTGGCGAATACGCTTGATGTCTTTACGGTGTATACCGGTAAGGACGAAGATGCGGCTGTCACTCGGTTTCTTGCCATCGAGTGAGAAATCGTTTTCGGCTACTTCTATGTAGATCTCTTTTATCAAGTCTCGTAGCTGAGGGAAGGTTATGCTCTTTTCTATCAACAGACGGACTAAAGGCCTGCATAACAGTCTGACGGCTTTCATTAATGCCAGTTGTGTCTTGTTGTAACCGTTTTTGCTCATTTTTATCCTGCTCAGGAACGAGGTCTGATAATTAATATATTTTTGTGATATTGATATCGGTATTATACCTTTACGTGGGAAAATGTACCACGATAAAAGAAGGCCGTATCATAACGATGATACGGCCTAATAGCTATGTCATACTATTTTGAGAGTCTTGACGGGCTCTTATCTCTGTGGGCTCATTGGTCCATTGGGGATCACATCGGCCATAGCGTTCATCTCTTCGCGTGCTTCCATTGCGGCACCAACGTCTGCAAGGTCGCCACCCATTTCGGCGCCAACATCACTATCACGTGCTTGCATGGCACTTCCGACGTCAGTTGTATCACCACCCATGTCATCAAATGTCATGGCGAGATGTACATCAGAAATATTTTCTTCAATCATTTCATACACTTCTGGGTCAACGATATCAGCTGCCGGGTGATGTGCATATGCATGAGCGCTGACCATAAGGAAACTAAGGGCTGTTAACTGGGTTAATTTTTTCATGGTGTATTCCTCTAATAATTAGTATTTAGTGGGATTAAATCCCACATATGATTATTATGCGTGGTAAAATATCCCACGTCAAGAGTATTTTTTGAAAATAATTACACGCAAGAGTGGATGTATGGTGCCCTTGAGTCTTTTGTATTAGATGAGAAGCAGGTATGAAAAGAAGTAGAACTATTTACTGTTTATTAATATTTTCGTTATTACTGTCTGCAGCAGATCTGTATGCATCGGCCGAGTCAGATTATGACCTCGGTCTGAAAGCATATATGGCGGGTAATAATGTAGCTGCAGCGGCCTATTTTGAGTCAGCCCTGGATCAGGGAATGGACTCGGTTTCTCTTGTGTACAATCTGGCGAGCAGTTATTACAGGGTGGGCAGGCTTGAACAAGCAAAAGAGTATTTCAGGCAGCTCGAACAGACTGAAGCTATGCATGATATCGCCCGCTACCACCTGGGGCTCATTGCAGTAAAAGAAAAAGATGTTGGTGCCGCGCGCCAGTATTTCGGTATGGTTGCCTCTTCAGGAAAAGATAAGAAGCTGATGAAGTTGTCAGACAAGCATCTCGATGCATTATCAGGCAAGGAGGAAAGGTGGCGCAGCCTGTTCTCGTTTAATTTGGGATATGACGACAATATCTTTTCTGCCTCGGGAGATTCCGTGCTGGATGAAGCCGATTCATTTTACGAACTGTATGCTTCCAGCGATGTTCTTCTTTCCGGCAGCCGGACCGATGGCTGGATTATTGGGGCGGGCCTGTACGGAATGGAGTTCATCAGTAATGATGAAAACGATCAGTATAACTTCCTGTTAGGGCTGCAACGGGCTAAGAAGTTTGCTGACTGGGATAGCAGTATCCACCTGAAACTGTCGAAGAGCACGTATGCAGGCGATGATTTTCAGACCATTACACAGCTGGATGCGATTGCTCGCAATTCAATCACCAGGAGGGACAGGATATATCTTCGTTACCGTGGCGATATCATCAACAGTGACAACGCTACCTATGATTACCTGGAAGGCTGGAGCCAGCGCGCCCGTATCGAATACAGAAACTATGCGGCTAACAATATAAAACACATCTATTATGAGCTCGAATTAAATGACAGAGGTACCCTGGTCACACTTACCGACTCGTATGACTATTCTCCGACCAGGCATACCCTCCGTGGTGCGTATACACAGATCCTCGATGAACACTGGTGGTTGACCGGTGACCTGTCTTATCGGGTGAGTGAGTTCGAGGCATCACCGACCCTGGACCGTAAAGATGATCAGTGGAAGCTTTCTTTATCTGCTGATTATCGTTTCGACAGGACCTTGAAACTGACAGCGAAATATCAATATACCGATAATGATTCAACTGTTGATCGATATATTTACGATAAGTCAGTCTTTAAGATAGGGATAAGTAAACTCTTTTGATAACTGTGAAACAATAGTGTTACAGCGCAGCTATCAAATAGCTGTCTTGTTGTGCCGGTATGTCAAATCCTGTTCCTGGATTTATTCATCAATCTGAATAACTTGTTTATGTCTGTCGAAATAAAAAAAGATGTGGTGGTTATTTACCCTGACGACTTGACGTAGTGATTGCGATATAAAATGTATCGCTCAGAGGTGAAAATACAAAAACCTTGTAACTAAGGATTTTATTTCAAAGTGACATTCATTGCTGGTCAAAGCGGCCGCTGTGACTGGCATTGTTACCTCATTTAGTGGCTGAGTAAGTATTCAAATTCAAATCGCAATAGAACAATAATCAGAAATCGAAAAGTCTTGATGATCATAAGACTAGTGATTTACATCGTGGTTAATTGTTTATCATAATGCATTTTCAAGTGTAAAAAATCCCGAATTATGTAACGTTAGCTTTACAGTATTTCATCAAATATAACTTAAAAACATACAGTAGCTTTATGATATCTATAGTGCTAGCAGTTTTCGGCATGGATTATGCAGATATACAGTTGATACCTGGTTGTATCTGAAATGGAAATGGATAAATGAGCATAATGATTAAGCTGTTTTTACTGTTATATCTGATGGCGGCCGTGCTAGTAACAATCCTTGGTGTTGTCTGGGTTTTGTCTGCTGTATTTAAACTGGAGACGGCATCAGTAAAGATGTTGTTGCTGAAATATCACAACAATAAAAACGTATAATTTAAATTTTTAAACAGTATCTTGAAAATGGCAATTCCAGTCTGCCACTGAAGATATGATAGATACCTGGTGCATGGTTAAAATGTATATCCGCGCTATAAACGCTCATATGGATTATTACGTTTTGTAACACCTTAAAGTTAATTGCCGGTGCTTTTGAGTATGAAGAATAAGTTCACAGGCTACCTGCCAACCGATACAGAAATTGCAGATATTGCAGTCAAGTTTAATTTCAAAGATAAAATTGAATTACGCTATGGCATTAATAATGCTTACTGGCAGCTTAAGATATTCAGTTACACTAACCGTTCGATACGGGACCCCTCTATATTAATAGAAGAGTTAAGCCATCGTTGTAAGGAAATGAGTGAAATCCTGTCCAGGTTAAGTACGCCTGAGCTGTCGTGCATGGAAGATAATCATGATGGTAATGTTCATAAATATTTATATGACATCTCAAATGATATAAAGGCACTTGAGCGGCTATCAGAAAATACGCTGAAAAATATACCTTCAACGATAATAATCGCCAAAAAAATACCCGTCTGGTGGTTTGTCTGGGAGCTGGCAGACCTGTGGAAGGCTGAAATTAAAAGCAAGCCGCAGTGTCATCATTCAGTCATTAACGGTTATACCGGCGCTTTCTACCGTTTTGTCGTGGAATGTGCTTCTTTAAACGGAAACAGCGTATACGTTCCCGGTTCACTTATTAAAGAGGTTTTAAAAAAATGGCATGAAGACAACCCCATGTATCTAAGAAAGGGTGTATATGAATAGCGGTTCATAAAAACCTGTGTAATGAATTCTCAAGTGAACAAAAATGCCCGGTAACTTATTGAACAGCGTTAAAAGATATTGACCACAGAGGCGCAGAGAGCCCAGAGAAATGCTTCTATTATTAAGGGTGTCCGGCTGTCATTGTTAATGATTTAGAAAAATAAGTGTCTCTGCGGTAAGTGTTTTTGACGTTGTTTTTGAGCAGGCATTCTTCATCGAAGCTGTCATCATGTGGATTTTGTCAAAAACTTTCTGGGCGTCGGCTTTAGCCAAGATAAGCTATTCATGCTGTAAGTTATTTCTTTTTAACACCATGTAATAAAACCCAGTCTTGTTCAAAGACAGGTTCATCCATGATGAAAAACTGGCTGTAGGTTTCTATCAGTGGTTCTGCCTGCTCTTTCAGGATACCGGACAATACTATGTTACCGCCCGTCCTTGTGTGTCCCGCCAGTATCGAGGCCAGGTCGGCCAGTGGTCCGCTGAGTATGTTTGCGACTACGATATCGTATTGTCTCTCTGCATGCTGCTTCTGATAGTCCTCAGGAAGAAAGGTTACGATCTTTTCACCGACCCGATTCGTCTCTGCATTGTCATGTGTAGCCGTTAGCGCCTGCGGATCGATATCAACACCGTCTGCATGATCAACGCCGAGCATACATGCGGCGATAGCTAATATGCCTGAGCCGCAACCATAATCGAGAAGCGTCACTCGCTTGTTGCCGGGTGCTTGTATGTTCTGATCTAACCAGCGTAGACATAGAGATGTGGTCGGGTGGGTTCCGGTGCCGAAAGCAAGCCCGGGATCCAGGCGCAGATTGATCGCATCGGGATCCGGTGGGTCCAGGTGTAACGGGCAAACCCATAAGCGTTGGCCGAACTGCATGGCATGAAAATGTTCCATCCAGGCACGTGTCCAGTTCTGGTCTTCGAGTATTTGAGTCTTGCAGTTGAAGTCAACACCGGTGAGGCATTGTCCGATATGGTCCAGTGCTATCTGCTGATCGTTTTCAGAGCTGAACAGGCCAGTGATGATGACATCGTTCCACACAGGGGTCTCGTCAGGGCCAGGTTCGAGTATCGGCTGGTCAGCTGCATCGGTAAGCGTCACGGTCTGAGCTCCGGCGGCAAACAGACAGTCCTCTGCCGTTTCAGCATTGTTCTTGGTGGTGTTTATCGAAATCTGCAGCCAGCTCATGTGAGTCCTTTGTTATGGAAATTTCAAGTCAATCCGTGTAGCCTAACTGATAGTTTGATTCGTTGTAAGAATTACTCATCAATCAGTAACGTAATTTTCGGTACTGGAAATACAGAAGTGCAGGCGGAGACATATATTTTGGATACCGGGGCTTATCGAAATGCAAAAGATGCACTAAAAGCTGAGGATTATAAAGCGGCGGAACGTGCTTTTAAGATAGCCCTTGACTCTATTGCTGAAGATGATGAGCACTATAACAGAGTGTTGTCCTACTATGGCTTAACACAGGTTCTCAACTCGAATGATAACGGCCTGTTACTGTGTCGTGATGCAGCCAGCAATGAAGTTGTCGATGGTGATGTCTTTTTGAACCTGGCCTGTGCCGAATGGCAGGGTGATAATAGAAAACGTGCTGTAGATGCGATCCGCCATGGTGTGAAGATAGACGCTGACAATACGCGGTTGAGCAGCGCCTGTGCCAAGCTGGACTGCCGCAGGAAGTGCTGTTTTTCTTTTTTACCGCGTAACCATAAGCTCAACCGTTTCTTCGGCCGGCTGTTCCGTCGCTCCGGCCCAGAGGTAACCGTTCAAAATCTGTTGTTCTAATTGCGTGCACCGGCTCGTTGACTGCTTGCTCGTTCTGACATGATGTGGGCCGTCTGTTAAAGATAAAGACACTACATGACTCGATACTGTTCCTGCGGATTTCGGTAAATCTTTTTATCAGGTAGAATCCTTTTAATTTTTGCTACTGCGTCCCGGCATGCAGAAGTTTTCTTATTCAAATACTAAAAACAGGACCAGAGATGATCATTACTCCAAAGATTCGTGGATTTATCTGCACGACAACACACCCGACCGGCTGTGAGCGGAATGTTAAGGAACAGATTGCATATACAAAGTCGCAGGGAGAGGTTTCCGGTGGTCCTAAACGCGTACTGGTCGTCGGTTCATCGAGCGGTTACGGTCTGGCATCTCGTATTACTGCTGCTTTTGGCTGTGGCGCTGCCACTATCGGCGTGTTTTTTGAAAAACCGGCAACAGAGAAAAAAACTGGCACAGCTGGCTGGTATAACTCTGCGGCATTCGAAAAGTTTGCCCATGAAGCCGGTCTCTATGCAAAGAGTCTAAACGGTGATGCTTTCAGTGATGAGGCAAAAGCAAGAACGGTCGAGCTGATCAAGCAGGATCTCGGGCAGATCGATATGGTGGTCTACTCACTAGCTTCGCCGGTAAGGAAACTGCCGGACACTGGCGAAGTCGTGCGCTCTGTGCTTAAACCCATCGGCGAGCCTTATACAACCACTGCGGTCGACACTAATAAAGATACCCTCTATCAGGCAACTGTGGAGCCGGCTACCGAGGAAGAGGTCGCCAACACAGTAACGGTGATGGGTGGTCAGGACTGGGAGTTATGGATGAAGGCGCTGTCTGATGCCGGGGTGCTGGCTGAGGGCTGTAAAGCGGTGGCCTACAGTTATATCGGTACCGAGATCACCTGGCCGATCTACTGGCAAGGTGCCCTGGGTGAAGCCAAGAAAGACATGGACAGGGCAGCACATGCCATCGATAGTGAGATGAAAGCGATCAACGGTTCAGCCAATATCGCGGTATTGAAAAGTGTCGTCACACAGGCGAGTTCAGCGATCCCGGTGATGCCGCTGTATATCGCGATGTCGTTCAAGAAGATGCGTGAAGAAGGTATTCATGAAGGTTGTATCGAACAGATAAACAGGATGTTCCGGGAACGTTTATACAGGGCGGATGGCAGTGCGGCAGATGTCGATGAAAATAACCGCCTGCGCCTCGATGACTGGGAACTGCGTGAAGACATACAGGCACACTGCAAGGCGTTGTGGCCTCAGCTGACGGATGAGAACCTGTCAGAGTTGACAGACTATAAACTGTATAAGGACGAATTCCTCAAGCTGTTCGGCTTCGGCGTAGATGGTGTCGATTATGAAGCCGATGTCGATCCTGTCGTGCCATTCGATGTTATCGATATCTAGTTGTAAAAAATCTAAAGCCTTTCACCGCGGAGGGGCTGAGACGCAGAGCCTTATTTTGTTGATAGCGCCTACGGCGCTATCAACACAAAGTTTTTCTCCGCGTCTCAGCGCCTCCGCGGTGAAAAAGTTTTTGATCCTTTATCTTTGGTAGTTCTACTAAGTCAGTGCTGCCATACCGACAAGCTTGTATTTAAGCCCAACGTTATAGTGTAAAATCGCTTCCGGGAGTTGGCCAGGCAATCGCGCCAGACATCAGTCTGGGGAGGAAAGTCCGGGCTCCGCAGGACAGAGTGCCAGGTAACGCCTGGGGGGCGAGAGCCTACGGAAAGTGCAGCAGAAAATAAACCGCCAGTCCGCCAGGACTGGTAAGGGTGAAATGGTGCGGTAAGAGCGCACCGCGCAACGGGTAACCGCTTGCGGCAAGGTAAACCCCACTCGGAGCAAGACCAAATAGGGGAACATAATGCGTGGTCCGCGCTGTTCCCGGGTAGGTTGCTTGAGATGCATGGTGACATGTCATCCAGATGAATGATTGCCCACGACAGAACCCGGCTTATCGGCTGACTCCCTTTTTATATCTTTTCTATGGCCAGCCGCTGGCTGTTTATCACCGTTAATTGTCCAAATCATGATTAAAAAACAACCAGTTTATTTACGTTTTAGCGAGAATAGAACGTCTCTTCTGTCGGAAGCGACATAAACTTAAAGTAAATTGTTAGCTTTGATAATCAAACTGATGATTTAAAAAACATATCCTGTAGAAGCCTTTCTTAATTTTCTTAAATACCATCTAAGTTGCTGTCAGATATAGATTTTTCTGTATTTGAAGTTACAAAAATGCTTGACATTAGGTGGTTAGACTACCTATAGTGTCAATATGTGGGGGAAAGTGGGGAATTGTGGGTAAAATTGTAATCCCATCCCTATCCCGGCTGAATTGGCTTCGAATGGCTCGATGCTGAAATAACAGGAAACAATAATAAAAAATGCACTTCCGCGGTATCAACAACATAGCAATAGACGCTAAAGGCAGAATGGCAATGCCTGCGCGCTATCGTGAGCGTCTGCTTGAAGGTTGTGGCGGCCGCCTGGTTGTTACTGTTGATCGTGATCATTGTTTGCTTGTTTACCCGCTGCCAGAGTGGGAAGTCATCGAAAGTAAATTGATTGAGTTGCCTAGCTTAAACAAACAGGCGCGCCTGTTGCAACGTTTATTGATCGGTCATGCGACCGAACTGGAAATGGATGCGCAGGGCCGTATCTTGTTGCCGGCTATGTTGCGAGATTTTGCCGGCTTGAAAAAGAAAGCGGTTTTGATCGGCCAGGGTAAGAAACTGGAGATATGGGACGAAGAAACCTGGAGTGAAAGCCAGGAAGAGTGGGTGACGTCGGTACAGTCTGATGATGGTGAGCTTCCAGCAGCGCTGGAAGAATTATCGCTCTAATCGCTGGATGAGTGATTTCGGTCATCAGTCGGTGCTTTTGGATGAAGCGCTGGAGTCACTGAATATTCGTTCGTCGGGCATATATATTGATGCAACTTTTGGCAGGGGTGGTCATAGCCGTGCCATTTTGCAGCAGTTAGACGAGGCAGGCAGGCTGATCGCTTTTGATCAGGACCCGGAGGCGGTGGCTTATGCCAGAGAGTATTTTGCCGGTGAGCCGCGTTTGACCATAGAACACTGTAACTTCAATCAGGTAGCAAGCGTGGTTGAACAATTTGGACTGGTCGGAAAAATTGATGGTGTGTTGATGGACCTGGGGGTCTCGTCACCGCAACTGGATGATGCTGAACGGGGGTTCAGTTTCTTAAGGTCAGGGCCTTTGGATATGCGTATGGATACAGAGCAGGGTATTACCGCTGCTCAATGGTTAGCGAAGGTAAAGCTGACTGACCTGATAAATGTTCTCAAAAGATACGGCGAAGAAAAATTCGCCAGACGGATTGCGACAGCCATCATAGAAACACGCGAGCAGCGTGAGATTACCGAGACCGGTGATCTGGCTGAGATTATCTCGAACGCGATTCCAGTAAAAGAAAAACATAAGCATCCTGCGACGCGCAGCTTCCAGGCGATTCGTATATTTGTAAACCAGGAATTGCGGGCGATTGAGCAGGGTTTGGAAGGAGCTATTTCAGTGTTGGCGATAGGTGGTCGCTTGTCGGTGATCAGTTTTCACTCGCTGGAAGACAGGATCGTTAAACGTTTTATGAGAGAAAAATCCAGTCGTCCCAGGTTGCCTGCTGGATTGCCTGTTATGGAAGCTGATATAGAAGTGCCTTTTCGGCTGGTCGGTAAACCGGTGGTAGCGGGCGAAAAAGAGCTGAGCGTAAACCCAAGAGCAAGAAGTGCACGGTTGCGTGTACTGGAGCGACAGAGATGAATGAGAGGCAGCGCATATTACTCGTGGTCACACTTTTATTTAGTCTGGTCCTGGGCTCGGCGATACTGCTTGTCTATAGCAAGCACCAGAGCCGAAAGCTTTTTGTCGAGCTGCAGCAGCTCAGGTATGAGGTCGATGCTCTGAATACCGAGTGGAGCCAGTTGCAGCTCGAGCAGAGTGCCTGGTCGGGGCACGGTCGTATCGAGCGCATCGCACGAAAGCAGCTGTCGATGGTGATGCCGGAATCAGATGATGTGGTGTTTGTAAAACAGTGAATAGTTATCGTCAAAACAAACAGGGTGCCAGGCCATTGACCAGTTGGCGACGCATGTCGGTGATCACGGTCTTTACCATGCTGGCAGCAACCTTGCTGATCAAGACGCTCGATATGCAGATATTGAGCAGTGAGTTTTTCGAGCAACAGGGTGATGCGCGGCAGTTGCGTACGGTATCTATTACAGCTCATCGTGGTGATATCGTCGATAGAAACGGTGAGCCTTTTGCTGTGAGTGCGCCGGTAAACAGTATCTGGGTGAACCCGCAAGTTGCGAAAGACCACCTTGACGAAATCGTAGTTGTAGCAAAAATGTTGTCACTGGATTCTATCAGTTTAAAAGAGAAGATTAAGCGCAATGCTTCCCGTGAATTTCTATATCTCAAGCGCCACGCATCACCGGAGCTGGCCGATAAAGTGATGGCGTTGAAAGTGCCAGGTGTTGCCCTGCTGAATGAATACCGCCGTTATTACCCTAGTGGCGAGGTCGCCGCCCATGTTATAGGTTTTTCCGATATAGACGATAATGGCCAGGAAGGAGTCGAGCTTGCGTTTGATGACTGGCTGAAAGGTCATTCCGGTAAAAAACGTGTGATACGCGACCGCCTTGGTCGCGCATTCGACGACGTCGAGCGTATCAAGTCAGCAGAACCGGGGAAATCATTGACACTGAGTATCGATAAGCGGCTTCAGTACCTGACTTATCGCACATTGAAAGCTGCGGTGATAAAGCATAACGCGGTGGCTGGCTCTGCCGTCGTGCTCGATGTGAATACTGGTGAAGTGCTGGCGATGGTGAATCAGCCTTCATTCAATGTCAACGACAGGAAACAGTTAAGACCCCAGGCGACCAGGAATCGCGCGGTTACCGATGTGTTTGAGCCTGGCTCAACGATGAAGCCGATCACTATTGCGGCAGCACTGGAAAGCGGTCGCTGGAAGCCTTTCTACAAGGTAGAGACTGCGCCGGGTTATATGATGGTTAAGGGTAATACTATCCGTGATACAAAAAACTATGGTGACCTGGATGTCGGCGGCGTGCTTGAGAAATCCAGTAACGTCGGTGTCAGCAAGATCGCCCTGGCTATCGATGCGGAAGATCAGTGGTCGATGTATCAAAAGATGGGCTTTGGTGTTGCTACAGGCAGCGGTTTTCCCGGAGAAGTCGGTGGTCAGCTCTCACTTGATGCATTAAGCAATGATTTCGTACGTGCTTCGATGGCCTTTGGTTACGGCGTCTCAGTGACACCGCTGCAGCTGGCGCATGCCTACTCTGCAATCGCTGCTGACGGCATCTTGCGCCCGGTCAGTTTCCTGATCGATGAAGGTGAGAAAAAAGATGCAGTCATTGAAGGCGAGCGTGTGATGTCTGTGGAGACGGCGCGTGCGGTGCGTAAGATGATGCAACGGGTAATCTCGGATGGTACGGGTAAGCGTGCCAGCGTGGCGAATTACAGTGTCGCCGGTAAAACCGGGACGGTGCATAAGTTCATCGCTGGCGGCTACGCGGAAGACCGCTATCTGTCTATTTTCTCCGGTATGGTGCCGGCCGATAAGCCTGAACTGGTCATGGTGGTGATGATAGATGAGCCAAGAAACGGCGAGCACTTTGGTGGCCAGGTCGCTGCGCCGGTGTTCAGCCAGGTGATGTCGGGTGCGATGCGCCTGCTTGATATCGCCCCTGACAGGATATCAAACAAAAAGTTAATGAATGCAAATATACATACTCAGGATCCGAAGAATAAGGGTGGTGAGGCATGATGCAGAACGAAGTCGCGCTGGATTTTTTGCTGGAAGGTTTTATCGATGATAGCCTGGTAGAACAGTGCCGGAATATTACCGTGACCGGCCTGGTGCAGGATCATCGAAAAGCTCGCAGCGGTAACCTGTTTTTTGCTCACCAGGGATATAACACGCATGGTCTGTTATATGCGCAGGATGCGGTAGCGAAAGGCGCTACTGTCGTGCTCTGGGATGGTGACGTGGAAAATCGAAGCGAGATCCTGGATTCCATATCTAATAAAGTCCTGTGCTTACCCTGTGATGACCTGAAGTATAAAGTCGGTCCGATAGCGTCACGTTATTATGAGCAGCCGTCGCTATCGCTCAATACTATCGGTGTCACCGGTACCGATGGTAAGACATCGATAGCGCACTTCCTGGCGCAGTGTCTCGATGCATATGATGTGCACTGTGGTGTGCTGGGCACGCTGGGCAACGGTTTCATCAATGACCTGCATCCGACAGGACTGACTACCGTTGATGCCCTGCAGGTGCAGAAAACGCTGGCCGAGATCCAGCAGGCGGGTGCCAGGCATGTGGTCATGGAAGTGTCGTCACATGGCCTGGACCAGGGACGTGTCAACGGGGTTGCTTTCACTACTGCCATACTCAGTAATATGGCGACCGATCACCTCGATTATCATGGCACGCTGGATAATTATGCGGCTGCAAAAAAGCGCCTGTTTTATACCCCTGGTCTGGGTGCTGCGGTAATCAATCTGGATGACGAGTTTGGTCGTACTCTTGCCAAAGAGGTTAAAGAGAATGTCTGCGTCTGGGGGTATAGTCTGGAGAAAGATGTTTCAGCTTATCAGGGTCTCGCCGATTATTTTGTCAATGCGCTTGAGATAAAACCGTTTGAGCATGGTTACCATCTCTCGGTAAGCACGCCGAAAGGTGAGGCATGCTTTGATATACCTCTATTGGGTCGTTTTAATGTTTCCAATGCGCTGGCAGTGCTGTCGACACTGCTGGTGAGCCAGTTCACGCTGGAGCATGCTACCAGCAGCCTGACGGCAATACGTTCGGTCGATGGCAGAGTAGAGATCATTGCCGAGCCAGAAAAGCCGGTCGTGGTCGTTGATTATGCTCATACCGAACAGGGCTTGTCTGCAGTCTGTCGTTCTATACGAGAGCACTTCGATGGTCAGATCTGGTGTGTGTTCGGCTGTGGCGGTGATCGTGACCGCAGCAAGCGTCCATTGATGGCAAAAGTGGCAGAAGAGTATGCCGACAGGATAATCGTGACTACTGATAATCCTCGTCATGAAGATCCTCAGGCTATCATCGATGAGGTGATGGGCGGTTTTTCTTCGCTGGAAAAAGTTGAGTCTGTTCTTGATCGTCGTCAGGCCATCGATATCGCTATCTCGAATGCACAGCCGGGTGATGTCGTGCTGCTGGCTGGCAAGGGTCATGAGACCAGTCAGATCGTCGGCGATGTGCATATCGCGTTTGATGACCGCCGTGTAGCGCGTGAATTTCTGTCTCTCAGGGATCCGGGAGTGGTTTCGTGATGATGATGTCACAAGTAGCCCAGGCGCTCGGTACAACCTTACATGGTAAGGATGTATTGATGACGGGTGTGTCCAAAGATACACGCGATATCCATGAGGGTGATCTGTACGTCGCACTCAAAGGCGAGCGCTTTGACGGTCACCAGTTTGTTGCTGAGGCGAATGCATCCGGCGCGGTAGGCGCACTGGTAAGCAGTTCTATCTCTCTCGATGTGCCCCAGGTGCAGGTCGAGGATACTCGTATAGCCCTGGGCCAGCTCGCTGCCCACTGGCGCCAGCTCTGGAGTCAGCAGCAGGCAGCCGGGAAACTGATCGGTATCACCGGCAGTAACGGTAAGACCTCGGTGAAAGAGATGGTCAGCAAGGTCCTCAGCGATCACGCCGGTGCCGCTGCGGTGCATTCGACCAGGGGAAACCTGAATAATGATATCGGTATGCCGATGACCTTGCTGGAACTTACCGAGCAGCATGAGTTTGCGGTCATCGAGATGGGGGCTAACCATATCGGTGAGATCGATTACCTCAGCCGTATAGCAAGACCTGATGTGGCACTGGTCAATAATGTCGGTCCTGCACATCTTGAAGGTTTTGGCTCACTGGAGAATATCGCCAGGGCGAAAGCCGAGATCTACAACGGTCTGTCTGAAGACGGTATCGCGGTGCTGAATAAGGATGATGTTTTCGCGCCGTTCTGGGAAGTCTATTGTGCTGATATGAAAACCATCGGTTTTTCCATGCGTGATGAACAGGCTGATGTCTATGCGAAGTTGATCGAAGGAAATCGTTACCAGGTGGTAGTCAAATCAGAACAGGCTGACCTGGCGCTGAAGGTTCCAGGCAAGCATAACGTGATGAATGCGCTGGCCGCCATAGCCATAACATACTCACTTGGTTTGCCTCTGCGGGAGATAGCATCGTCACTTTCGACCTTTGAAAATATACAGGGCCGGCTGACGATCAAGGTTTCAGATGCTGGCTACAAGGTGATAGACGATACATATAATGCTAACCCGCTGTCGGTCAGTGCGGCAATTGATGTGCTGGCCGACATTCAGGGTGATACTGTCCTGGTGCTTGGTGACATGGCTGAGCTGGGCAGCGATGCTGAAAAGATGCATGCTGATATAGGTAGCAAAGCAAAGGCAGCAGGTATTTCCCGATTGTTTGCAACAGGCAAGCTTAGTGGCAGTACTGCTGATGCTTTCGGTGAAAACGGATTTTATTTCAAAAACAAAAACGAATTGATCAAAACACTGAAAAAAACCTTAACAGGTAGTGAGACTGTTTTGATCAAAGGTTCTCGCAGCGCGGCTATGGAAGAGGTTGTTGAACGGATATTAACCCAACAGAATAATAACAAGAGGGTGAACTAGTGTTTTTAACATTAGCTGAATATCTGCAACAGTATGAAAGCGGTTTTTCCGTCTTTCAATATATTACTTTTCGCGCCATTCTTGGCACCATTACCGCGCTGGTTTTATCCCTGCTGATCGGGCCTGCCATGATACGTAAACTGTCCAGCTACAAGATAGGGCAGCAGGTTCGTGATGATGGTCCCCAGTCGCATCTGTCCAAAGCCGGTACGCCTACCATGGGAGGCGCGCTTATCCTGGTCTCTATCGCCATCAGTACCCTGTTATGGTCGGATCTTTCCAGCGAAAAAGTCTGGGTCGTGCTGGCTGTTACCCTGGCATTCGGCATGATCGGTGGTGTCGATGATTACAAGAAGCTGGTCTATGGCAACTCCAAAGGGCTGGCGGCAAGGTGGAAATATTTCTGGCAGACGGTGTTCGGTTTTGCCGCAGCTTATTTCATCTTCGCCAGTGTAAAAACACCGGTCGAAACGACGTTGATATTTCCTTTTCTAAAAGACGTTATGCTGCCGCTCGGGGCTGGCTTTATCGTGCTGGCTTACCTGGTCATCGTTGGCAGCAGTAACGCGGTCAACCTGACCGATGGTCTTGATGGTCTGGCGATCATGCCGACCGTCATGGTGGCAGGTGCGCTTGCCGTATTCGCCTACTTGTCCGGCCATTTAACGTTTGCTAATTATCTTGGTATCCCTTATGTCGCCGGCGTCGGTGAGCTGTCTATTTTCTGCGGTGCGCTGGTCGGAGCGGGGCTCGGTTTTTTATGGTTTAACACCTACCCTGCGATGGTGTTCATGGGCGATGTCGGTGCGCTGGCTCTAGGAGCAGCTCTGGGTGTGGTCGCTGTATATGTCAGGCAGGAGCTGGTGCTGGTAATCATGGGTGGTGTCTTCGTAATGGAGACGGTTTCGGTGATCCTGCAGGTCGCTTCGTTCAAGTTGACCGGCAAGCGAATTTTTCGTATGGCGCCGATCCATCACCATTTTGAATTGAAAGGCTGGCCGGAACCGAGAGTGATCGTTCGTTTCTGGATCATTACGGTAGTGCTGGTGTTAATCGGGCTGGCTTCCCTGAAGTTGCGATAGAAAATACTTGATTGGATGAGTACGTTAAGAAACATGTCTGTAAAACCTGAACAAGCTGTCTATACACTGGTCGTTGGCCTGGGTAAGACCGGTTTGTCTGTGGTGCGCTACCTGCATGCCCTGGGTGAGTCACTCGTCGTTGTCGATAGCCGCGATATCCCGCCAGGTCTCAATGAACTGAAAAGCAAATATGATGATGTCGCACTCTATACGGGCAAGTTTGATGTTTCATTGTTTATCAATGCGCGCCGGATCATCGTTAGTCCGGGTGTGGCGCTTGCCGAGCCCGCGCTGATCGAAGCGAAGAGAAATAATATCGAGATCATCGGTGATATCGACCTGTTCGCTCACGAGGTGAAAGCCCCGGTCGTTGGTATTACCGGCTCCAATGGAAAGTCTACAGTGACTACATTGCTTGCCGCGATGGCGAAAAGGGCCGGCTTGAACGCTGTCGCCAGTGGCAATATCGGTGTCCCTGTGCTGGACTCACTGGATGACGATATCGGTCTGTATGTTCTCGAACTGTCCAGTTTTCAACTGGAGACCTTGCAGAACCTGCCGATGAAAGCAGCGGTTGTACTAAACGTCAGTGCTGATCACCTCGATCGCTATGAGAGCCTTGCTGCTTATGCCATGAGCAAACAGGTAATCTACGAAAACGCTGAAGTGCTGGTTTTGAATAAAGATGATGCGCTGGCAGCCGGACACCTGGCAAATAATCCGGGGATGCAGATCCGGTTTACCTTGAATGCACCGGAAGAAAATGAGTTCGGTCTATGCGGCGCTCAGTCAGACAAGCTGTGTTATGGCGATCATGTGCTGATCTCAATCGATGAGCTGAAGATAAAAGGCAGGCACAACCTGCAGAATGCATTGGCGGCGTTAGCACTTGGTCAAGCTATCGGCCTGCCGATGGATGCCATGCTTGATGCATTGAAAGCGTTTACAGGGCTGAAGCATCGTGCACAGCTTGTCGCCCAGATCGGTGGTGTCAACTGGATCAATGATTCGAAAGCGACCAACGTAGGTGCGGCAGTTGCAGCAATGGTCGGTCTGCCTGGAAAGCATGTGCTGATCGCCGGCGGTATCGCAAAGGGCGCAGATTTTTCCGAGCTGACCAGGGTTGTGAAACAACATTGCCGGGCAGTTATCCTGCTGGGTAAAGATGCAGATAAGATCCAGTCGGTCATGCCTGAGGGCGTCGAGGTGAAGCGTGTCGTCGATATGCAGTCTGCGGTGATCGCTGCCGCGGCACAGGCGCAGCCGGGTGATAATGTTTTGCTGGCACCAGCCTGTGCAAGTTTTGATATGTTTGATAATTTCGAACACCGTGGTGATGTTTTCATACAATCTGTGGAGGCATTGCAGTCATGAGTGTTACTGCTGATATGTTCTCCCGGCTAGGATCACTTGGGTTGCCGCGCAAGCCGCTCTCGCACTGGTTCGATCTCGATGATCTGGATCCCGTGCTGACCATTGCATTCATATCACTGCTCACGATTGGCGTCATCATGGTGGCGTCATCGTCGATCAGCGTGGCGGACAGAAACTTCTCAAATCCGTTTTACTACCTGCAGCGCCAGTTAGTGTTCGTCACCATCGGTTTATTTGCAGCCCTGACAGTGTTCAAGATACGCCTGGTGCAGTGGGAAAAATCAGGCATGGCATTACTGTTATTTGCGCTGTTTCTGCTCGTGCTCGTGCTGATTCCCGGCATCGGTAAAACGGTCAACGGCAGTACTCGCTGGTTGCCGCTTGGCGTATTCAATCTACAGGTTTCCGAACTGGTTAAATTATTCCTGGTCATCTACGTCGCAGGTTACCTGGTCCGGCATGGTGATGCGGTGCGCAGTTCACTCTGGGGCTTTCTTAAACCGATGCTGATGGTCGGCCTTGCCGGGTTGTTATTATTGATGGAGCCGGATTTCGGTGCGACGGTCGTCATCATGGGGACTGTACTGGGTATGACGTTCCTGGCTGGCACACGATTTATCCAGTTCATGTTATTCGTCATGCTCTTTGCCAGCGCTGCGATGATGCTGGTCATCACCTCGCCGTATCGGATGCAGCGACTGACCTCGTTTGCCAACCCATGGGCTGACCCGTTCGATAGCGGTTTCCAGTTGACACAGTCGCTGATCGCTATCGGTACCGGTGGCTGGTTCGGTACCGGCCTTGGCGGCAGCGTACAGAAACTGTTTTACCTGCCAGAGTCACATACAGACTTCCTGTTTGCGGTGTTGTCAGAAGAGCTGGGATTCGTCGGTGTCACTGTCGTGGTGCTGTTATACGCTGCTTTGTTTTTCAGGTCGTTAAAGATAGCGTCGCAGGCTGAAAACGCAGGTAATTATTTTGCTGCCTATATGGCTTACGGAATCGGTATCTGGCTATCCATGCAGGCTGTGATCAATATGGGTGTAAACGTCGGACTGTTGCCAACCAAAGGTCTTACCCTGCCATTGATGAGTTATGGTGGGAGTAGCCTGATCGTATGCTGCATGGCGGTCGGTCTGTTGATGCGTATTCATTATGAGACAAATGGTGTAAGCAGGCAGGCCAGTAAAGGTGGCGCAAGGAAAACTGGGGCCAGGAAATTGACTCGCTCAGTGAACCGGTCGTCCAGTCGGTCGTCTGCCAGAAGAACGAATAAGCATGCCACGAGAATTAAGGCAGGAGGCGCATTGTTATGATCGAAGTGCGTCCAGTATTGATCATGGCGGGAGGCACAGGAGGCCACGTTTTCCCGGCACTTGCGGTAGCTGATGAATTGCGTACACGCGGTGTGCCCGTGGTGTGGCTGGGAACAAAAGCTGGTATTGAGTCACGCCTGGTGCCTGAGGCCGGTTACCCTATCGAATGGATGAGCATCACTGGCCTGCGTGGAAAGAATGCTTTAACGCTGCTATTAGCGCCGCTTCGTATCCTCATGGCATGTTGGCAGGCGCTGGTGGTATTGTTGAGAAGACGCCCCTGTGCGGTCCTGGGGATGGGTGGTTTTGCCTCTGGCCCCGGTGGCCTGATGGCCTGGTTGATCAGGAAACCGTTGCTGGTACACGAGCAGAATGCGGTTACCGGTATGACAAATAAAATTCTGTCGCGTTTTGCCAGCGTCGTGCTGCAGGCATTCCCGGGTGTGTTTAAAGATGCAGTTACTACAGGCAACCCTGTAAGACTGTCGATCTGTGAACTGGCGGCGCCGAATGAACGCTTCGCTCAGCGTAATGCAGATAGCAAGCTACGCCTGCTTGTGATAGGTGGCAGCCTGGGTGCGGTAAAGCTTAACCAGATAATCCCGCAGGCGCTGGCTGGCATAGCTGCAGACGAACGCCCCGAGGTTATCCATCAGACTGGCATGAAAAACATCGACGCGGCAAAAGCGCTTTATGAAAACGCGGAGGTGGATGCGAAAGTCGAGGCATTTATCGATGACATGCCCGCTGCCTATGAATGGGCTGACCTGGTGATCTGTCGCTCGGGTGCGATGACCGTGTTCGAACTCGCGGCAGCAGGTGTGGCATCGGTGCTGGTGCCATATCCGCACGCGGTCGATGATCACCAGACCGGCAATGCCCGTTACCTTGAGCATGCCGGTGCGGCGATCGTTCGGCAGCAGGCCGAGTTAACAACAGATTGGCTGGTCGCGATAATCAGGGATTTCTCAGCAAACAGAGACAAGCTGCTGGATATGGCAGTCGCGGCAAGGAAGCTGGCTCTTCCTGGTTCGGCAAAAACGATCGCTGATGCATGTCTGGCTGCGGGAGGTATTGCCTGATGTCACAACCGGTCAGTTTTAAAGAGTTCATGGGGCGCATCCGTAAAGTACACTTTGTTGGCATCGGTGGTGCCGGCATGAGCGGCATCGCTGACGTGATGAATACCCTCGGCTACCAGGTCAGTGGTTCAGATGTTGCGAGCAACGCGGTTACCGAACAGTTGCAAAACTCTGGCGTTAAGGTATACCACTCACATTCAGTAGACAATGTGAGCGACGTCGACGTGGTCGTAACTTCTACAGCGATTAGTCGAGATAACGTTGAAGTTGAAGCAGCTATCGCCCGGCGTATCCCCGTGGTACCCAGAGCAGAGATGCTTGCAGAGCTGATGCGCTTCAGTCATGGTATTGCTGTAGCTGGTACACATGGTAAGACAACGACGACATCGCTCGTCACCAGTGTGCTCGCAGAAGCTGACCTGGATCCGACCTATGTGATCGGTGGTAAACTGAACAGCTCTGCTAAACATGCCCGCCTTGGTCAGGGTAAGTACCTGGTCGCCGAAGCTGATGAGAGTGATGCTTCGTTCCTGTATTTACAGCCGATGATGTCCGTGGTTACCAATATCGATGCTGATCATCTGCCAACCTATGGCGGAGACTTCGCACGTCTGAAACAGACATTCGTTGAGTTTCTGCATCACCTGCCGTTTTACGGTCTTGCAGTAGTTTGTGTTGATGATGAAGAAATTCGTAGCCTGCTGCCAGAGATAACACGTCCGATCATCCGCTACGGCATAGACTCCGAGGCTGATGTTCGAGCAACGAATATTCGATACCAGGGATCTAAAACAACATTCGATGTATTCCTGCCAGAAGCAGGTTCAGCGATTGAGGTCACTCTCAATATGCCCGGTCGGCATAATGTATTAAACGCACTCGCCGCTATATGTGTCGGTTATGAACTGGGTGTTTCGAGTGAGGACATGCAGTCAGCATTGGCCAAGTTTGAAGGCATCGGTCGGCGTATGCATATGTACGGTGAGGCGAAGATAGCGCAGGGTTCAGTGACGATCGTCGATGACTATGCGCATCACCCGACAGAGCTGGCAGCTACCTTGAGCGCAACAAGGAATGCATGGCCAGACAAACGACTGGTAGTAGTTTTTCAGCCTCATCGTTACACCCGTACACGTGACCTGTTTGAAGATTTTTCACAGGTACTGGCTGGATGCGATGTGCTGTTGCTTACAGAAGTTTATGCAGCAGGAGAAGAGTTGATCGCCGGTGCGGATACTCGCTCGCTATGTGCTGCTATCCGTGCACGAGGCAAAGCAAACCCGATCTTTGTCAGGGAAGTGGAAAAGCTTGATGAGAGTTTGCGTTCGATTCTGCAGGATGGTGACCTGGTGCTGACGATGGGGGCAGGCAGTATCGGCAGGGTGGCATCGCAATTGAAAGAGTCATTGGAGGCACATGATTAACATGGTGTGTTTGATGTGCAAGCAGTGGTCATGAGTGCAATGAGAAAAGTAGAAGACATTACGGTCATAGATAATGAGCCTATGTCCAGGCACACGAGCTGGCGTGCTGGTGGTGTTGCGAAACATTTCGTGCAGGCACAATCTTTAGATGCACTGGCTTCGTATATCGCAGCACTGGATAAAGATGAAAAAATATTGTGGCTGGGCCTGGGCAGTAACACGCTGGTGCGAGATGGTGGCTTCGATGGTACGGTCATCGCGACACAGGGCGTGATGACGCAACTGGCCATAGTTGATGAAAAAGGAACTGACGATAACACTGTTTATGTAGGTGCAGGTATCGCCAGCGCGAAACTGGCACGCTTCTGTAGTAAGCACGGACTGAGCGGCGCAGAATTTTTTGCCGGTATACCCGGACTGGTCGGTGGTGCACTGGCGATGAATGCCGGTGCTTTTGGCGGCGAGACCTGGCCGCTGGTTGTCGAAGTCGAAACCATGAACCGACAGGGTGAGATAAAGCGTCGTGCAGCCAGCGAATTTGAATATGGCTACCGTTCTGTTACAGGGCTGGCAGATGAATGGTTCGTCAGTGCAACGCTGAGACTGAATCAGCAGCAGACCACTGGCAAGACGGTCGATATAAAACAGCTGCTGGCAAAACGTGCAGATTCGCAGCCGACAGGAGTAGCCAGCTGTGGCAGTGTTTTCAGGAACCCCGAGGGGCATTATGCCGCTCAGCTAATAGAGAACTGCAAGCTGAAGGGCAAGCGTATCGGTGGTGCCGTGGTGTCGCAAAAACATGCCAACTTTATTATTAACGATAAAGATGCAACGGCGGAGGATATCGAATCATTGATACTGCTGGTGCAGAAAACCGTAAAAGATGAAACCGGCATCCTGTTGCAACCGGAAGTAAAGATCGTCGGTGATAGCAAGACTGGAGACTGTCAGAGATGAACATGGCTTTAGTACAAGATGTGACCCAGTTTGGCAGGGTGGCAGTGCTGATGGGCGGACTGTCAGCTGAACGTGAGATATCGTTGTTGAGCGGTAACGCCGTGTTGGCAGCACTGAAGAATAAAGGTGTGGATGCGCATGGTATAGACGTGGACGAGAACATCGTAAGACATCTGGTTAGCGAAGATTACCAGCGGGCCTTCATCGTGTTGCATGGTCGCGGCGGTGAAGATGGCACCATGCAGGGCCTGCTGGAGTTGATGTCCATACCGTATACCGGGTCTGATGCGAGATCTTCTTCGCTGGCGATGGATAAGTTGAAAACCAAACAGATATGGTTGTCGATGGGATTGCCGACGCCTGATTTCTGTATCCTGGAATCGGAGCAAAGCTGTAAGCAGGCACTGGACACATTGGGTTTGCCGCTGATCATTAAACCGGTGCTGGAAGGTTCGAGTATCGGTATGAGTAAGGTCGAGACTGAAGATGAGCTGGTTCCTGCCTGGGAGAAAGCACGGCAGTGCGGTGGAGACATCATCGCCGAAAGGTGGATCGTCGGTGAAGAGTACACCGCAGCCATGCTCGATGACCAGGTATTGCCGATGATCAAGCTGAAGACATCGCATAAGTTTTATGACTACGATGCCAAGTATGAAGCTGATGATACGCAATATATCTGTCCCTGCGGTTTGCCTGAAGAACAGGAAGCTGAATATGGCGTGTTGGCAAGCAGGGCGTTTAAAGCACTCGGAGCGTCATCATGGGGAAGAGTAGATTTTCTTGTAGATGAAGATAATCAGCCATGGTTGATCGAGGCCAATACCGTACCGGGTATGACCAGCCATTCGCTTGTGCCTATGGCTGCCAAGCAGGCGGGATTGTCTTTCGAGGACCTGGTGCTGAAGATTTTGTCACTGGCTGAGTGTAAACAGGGATCAAATAAGTGAGCGCTGAATGATGAAGAGAAAAAATAAAACATCGTTGCTTATGAATATGGTGAAGGCATCCCCCAAAGTATTTGTAATCGCTGCGTTGATCTATGGCGGTCTGATACTTAAGGATCTGGATATACCAACGGTATTACCGGTGGAGAATGTTCGTGTGATTGGAGATTTGAGATTTATCGATAACAGTGATATCGAAACGATCGTCAGTAATGAGATATATGGTGGATACTTCACCGTCGATTTAAATAATATCCGTGATGCTCTCATGCAGATGCCATGGGTGAGAGATGTTTCTCTAAGACGGCAGTGGCCAGCGAGCCTGGATGTTTTTATCACAGAGCAGAATCCTGTCGCTTACTGGAATGATGATGGTTATATCAATGAGTCTGGTGAAGTTTTCAGTCCAGGCAAGGTGAACAGAAAACTAAATCTTCCGATACTGAAAGGACCAGAAGGACATCATGGCAATGTCTGGAAGTTCATGAATGAGCTTTATCAGGAGATGGCTCTACTCGAGTTCGAAGTAGTACGGCTAGATCTTGATGAAAGACGATCATGGCAACTGGTTGTGGCCGAGCAAGTTGACGCTGATGGCTCGGCTGCTGCTGTGAACAGGATCGATGTAAAGCTGGGACGTTTTGAAACAGAGAAACGGCTAAAACGATTTATTCACATACTGCCTTCGCTGGCATCAGAGCAAGGTGTCGCTGGCAGTGTGCTGACAGATAAAAATATTAAGGTTATAGATATGCGCTATCCAAATGGATTTGCTGTGCAGATGATTGACACGCAAGTGAGCGGGGCTTGAAAGAATGACAAAGAAGTCAGATAAAAATATGCTGATAGGTCTGGATATAGGTACTTCAAAAGTTGTCGCTATAGTCGGTGAAGTTAATGCTGAAGGTGATATCGAGATCATCGGCCTTGGTTCTCACCCATCCAATGGTTTGAAGAAAGGCGTGGTGGTCAATATCGAATCAACAGTTCAGTCTATACAGCACGCCGTCGAAGAAGCAGAGCTGATGGCGGGGTGTGAGATCAATTCAGTTTATGCTGGTATCGCGGGTAGTCATATCAGAAGTCTGAACTCGCATGGCATCGTCGCAATCCGCGAGCGAGAAGTGACAGGTGGTGATCTTGACAGGGTGATCGATGCTGCCAGGGCGGTAGCAATTCCTGCTGATCAGCGTGTACTGCATATCCTGCCACAGGAGTTCATCATCGATGATCAGGAAGGGATAAGAGAGCCTATAGGTATGTCAGGCGTCCGTCTCGAAGCCAAGGTGCACCTGGTGACCGGTGCGGTTGGCGCGGCGCAGAACATTATCAAGTGCGTCCGTCGTTGCGGGCTGGAAGTGGATGACATCATCCTTGAGCAACTTGCATCAAGCTATTCGGTTCTGACAGAAGACGAGAAAGAGCTGGGTGTGTGTCTGGTAGATATCGGTGGCGGTACCACTGATATCGCCGTCTTTTCAGAAGGTGCTATCCGCCATACCGCTGTCATCCCGATCGCCGGTGACCAGGTGACCAATGATATCGCTGTCGCGTTACGTACGCCTACGCAGTATGCCAACGACATAAAAATCAAATATGCATGTGCTCTGCGGCAGTTGGCAAATCCGGAAGAGACGATCGAGGTACCCAGTGTTGGCGACAGGCCTCCACGTAAACTGTCGAGGCAGACACTGGCTGAAGTAGTAGAACCACGTTATGAAGAGTTGCTGAACCTGGTTCAGGCAGAACTACGTCGTAGTGGTTTCGAAGACATCATCGCGGCCGGTGTAGTACTGACCGGGGGTAGTTCGAAGATGGAAGGTGTTATCGACCTTGCCGAGGAGATATTCCATGCACCTGTTCGCCTCGGACTACCACAATATGTTTCAGGACTGTCAGATGTAGTGAGTAACCCGATTTATGCGACTGGTGTTGGGCTTTTGCTGTTTGGTAACCAGCACAGGAATAATGGCACCAGTCATATCATGATGGAAGGTGGTGTTAAAGGAGTTTTTGAGCGGATGAAGAACTGGTTCCAGGGAAACTTTTAACCCAGCTACAAGAAATGAAATTGAATAAAAAAACTAAATGAATATTAAACAAATTAATTCTTCAAGAGGAGAAATATCATGGCAATGTTTGAGTTGATGGATTCCGGTGCTCAGGAAGCAATAATAAAAGTCATCGGTGTAGGTGGCGGAGGTGGTAATGCTGTTCAGCATATGGTGAGCAGTGGTATCAACGGTGTCGATTTTATATGTACTAACACAGACGCTCAGGCCCTGGGTCGTTTCGATGGTGCTAAATCGTTACAGATCGGCAGTAACATTACGAAAGGACTGGGTGCAGGTGCAACGCCTGAAATTGGTCAGCAGGCTGCGCTTGAAGACCGAGAGCTGATCCAGGAAGCGATTGCTAACACTGATATGCTATTCGTTACAGCTGGTATGGGTGGTGGAACAGGTACGGGTGCTGCGCCAGTGGTGGCTCAGATAGCGCGCGAGATGGGTATACTGGTTGTCGGTGTCGTCACTAAACCTTTTGCTTTTGAGGGTTCTGCACGGATGAAGATCGCGATGCAGGGTATCAAGGAGTTAAGTGGGCATGTTGATTCTTTGATCACCATACCTAACGATAAACTACTCGATGTCTATGGACGTGACTTTGACCTGATGAACGCATTCAGCGGTGCTAATGATGTGTTATGCGGTGCCGTACAGGGTATTACTGAACTGATCACAAATCCCGGTGTCATTAATGTTGACTTCGCGGACGTTAGAACAGTTATGTCCAAGATGGGCATGGGTATGATGGGCTCGGGCCGTGCTATCGGTGATGACAGGGCAAAAGTTGCTGCTGAAGCTGCGATCGCCAGTCCACTGCTCGAAGATGTCAACCTGTCCGGTGCTCGCGGTATTCTGGTGAATGTCACTGGAGCAAACATGACACTTGGTGAGTTCCAGGATATCGGTGCAGTAATCAATGGTTTTGCTTCTGACGATGCTACCGTCGTAATGGGTACTGCAATCGATGAATCACTTGATGGTGAGATCCGAGTTACTGTCGTTGCAACTGGCCTGGGGCAGCCTGCCAAAGTACAGGCACCAGCGCCTGCGCAAGCCGAGATAAAAGTTGTCAAAGCTGCAACTGCTGAAGAAGAGCCTGATTACAGTGAACTGGCCAAGCCAGCTGTAGCGAGAAAGCCAAAAGCACAGCCAGAACCAGTGACAGTAAATGGTGGTTATAACGAAGAGATGCTGGATATCCCTGCATTTTTACGCAGGCAGGCAGATTAATTTGCCTGAATAGCAGGCGGCGATTATTAACTTATTGATTTAATTTGTTTTAATATTTTTAGGTGTAGTGTGGTATGTAGCTTTATTTGATTTAAAATCAAGATGGTAGGGTGCATAGTTTAATAGCGTGCTTCCTATCTAGTCTGTAATTATGTGATAATACGGCGATTTTTATCGAATCACTACTGTGATTTTAAGCTCGGCAACAGGATTGAATATATTGATTAAGCAAAGAACATTAAAGAATGTCATTCGCGCCACTGGCGTTGGCTTACACTCTGGTGAAAAAGTCTACTTGACCCTGAGGCCGGCACAACCTGATACGGGAGTTATTTTCCGTCGTGTTGATCTCAACGAACCGGTAGAGATAAAAGCCAATGCGATGAATGTTGGAGCGACCATGCTATCAACGACATTGGAGCAGGACGGTGTTAGTGTCTCTACTGTGGAGCACCTGTTATCAGCCATGGCAGGACTGGGTATAGATAATGCATACATCGACGTCAGTGCAGCTGAAGTGCCGATCATGGATGGTAGTTCAGGTCCCTTCGTCTTCCTGATCCAGTCAGCCGGTATCGTTGAACAGGAAGCACCGAAAAGATTCGTACGTATCAAGAAATCTGTCATCGTAGAAGAAGAGGGCAAATGGGCGCGTTTTGATCCATTTGATGGGTTTAAAGTCAGCTTCGCCATAGATTTTGATCATCCGGCATTCAAAGATGCACCCTGTACAGCAGAGATCGATTTTTCGACGACATCATTCGTAAAAGAAGTCAGCCGTGCGCGCACCTTCGGTTTTATGAGTGATATAGAAGCATTGCGTAAAAACAATCTTGCACTTGGCGGCAGTATCGATAATGCGATTGTCGTCGACGAATACCGTGTACTGAACGAAGACGGTCTGCGTTATGAAGATGAGTTCGTAAAGCATAAGATCCTTGATGCGATAGGTGACCTGTATCTGTTAGGGCATAGCTCTATCGGTGCTTTCTCCGGCTACCGCTCGGGACATGCGCTGAACAATAAACTATTGAAGGCGCTGTGTGCTGATTCTGAAGCATGGGAAGAGGTGACTTTCGAGGATGAAAAAGCATCTTCGCCTATCTCTTATACCCAGCCTTTGCAGACTTTTTAGTCGATACAGGCTGTTGAGTAATAACTGATGCCTCGGATTGTTTTATTTTGTATCTGAGTCGTCGCTACTAGTGTGGCTGGCGATTTTTAGTAAGGAGGCTTTCAGTTGCCGGTGCTGGATGCTGTCAGCAGACTGCGAAAGTAGCGCTGCTGTTTTTTTACTGATCTGCAACATGGGTTTGTTTTTCTTTTCTGCTGGTTGTTGAGCTGTATCAGACATCTGGTAGCGTGTACTTATCTGCACGTGGTGAATTTGTTCATTACCACTATCGGCAGTATTATCTCGAATAAACTCTAATATCTGGGGGCTCAACTGGCGTAGCCTGGTGGTCCACACCGGGGAATCGGTAATAAGCATTAAATTCTGGTTACGTACATTCGCCACTGCAACATGATCGTGGCACTCCACAGGTAATATATCGTTCAGTAACTGTTTGAAACGGTTAAGTTTTTTTGCCTGGATCAGAAATTCTGGCTTGAATTGCTCATTAATTGGTTTCATTGTGCAAAAAAGTTCGGCAAATTGTCTATAATCGTTGTTACTGTAAGGTTTTTGTAAACAAGCATTTAATATGAATATTATTTTTGTTGGTAAATTCAGAGGTAAGCCGCTCCGTTGTCAGCTCGATGGCACACGCCAGCTACTTGCCAGTTCTGTGATTATAAGCCTTTTTGCCGGTCTACTGGTAAGCTCCGGTTACTGGTACGGTAAGACCGAGAGCGCTGTCAATGAACTGGCGGAACTGGAGAATGATATTTCCAGGCAAAAAACATTAATTCATGAGGCACGCCTGTCTGCCGAGTCAGAACTCGATGCGCTTGCTGCACGTCTGGGCAAGATGCAGGCAAATGTTATCCGTTTAAATGCACTCGGTCAGCGTCTGGTGAAAGTTGCCAAGCTGGACTCAAAAGAATTTAATTTTAAGAATTCTCCTTCATATGGTGGTCCTGATGAGGAAGAAGATGTTGCCAGTATCGATTTTGAAAATGTCATCGCTGATCTTGACAGGCAGTTGACCAGTCGCGAAGCGCAGCTAGAAGTACTGGAAGAAGTTATCATGAATCGCCAGCTGAGAAGCGAATCCAAACCTCGCGGCAGACCAATCAAAAAGGGCTGGACTTCCTCTTATTATGGTAAGCGAACAGATCCGTTTAGCGGCAAACTTGCGATGCATAAAGGTATGGACTTCGCCGGCAAAGAAGGTAGCGAGATCGTCGCTGTTGCCGGTGGTGTTGTGACCTGGGCCGGCGAGCGTTATGGCTATGGCGAGTTAGTAGAAATTAATCATGGCAATGGTTACACCACCCGTTATGGTCATAATGCGAAATTGATGGTCGAGGTTGGTGATAGTGTGGAAAAAGGGCAGGCAATCTCGCTCATGGGCTCAACAGGCCGTTCAACTGGGCCGCATGTTCACTTCGAAGTACTAAAAAATGACAGGCAGGTTAATCCTGCGAAGTTCGTTGCACTACGTTAAATGATCTTTCTGCCTTTTTATCGCTAGCAGAATAGTAGTAATACTCCGAGTAATTTTCATTCCGTAAATACATGACCCATGGCTGGTTCTCAGGCATAATACGTCGTATTTTTTATTTTTATGATGCGGGTTTCCACCGTCATCGAACAATTATTGTTCAGGTTTAATTGATTAAAATGATTTTGAGTGCAGTCAAGAAGGTGTTTGGTAGCCGTAACGAACGGCTGATAAAAAAACACCGTAAAACAGTTAATAAAATTAATGCTCTTGAATCCGAGTTCGAAGTTCTCAGTGACGAACAACTGGCAGCTAAAACCCAGGAATTCCGAGAACGTCTCAAGAGTGATGACAACCCTCAGGGTGAATCCCTGGAACAGATATTACCCGAAGCTTTTGCAACGGTAAGAGAAGCTGGTCGACGCGTGCTGAGTATGCGTCACTTTGATGTTCAGCTGATCGGTGGCATGGTGTTGAACAGCGGCAAGATCGCAGAGATGCGTACAGGTGAAGGTAAAACACTTGTCGCAACCCTGGCTGCTTATCTGAATGCATTGCCAGGAAAGGGTGTTCATGTCGTTACGGTGAATGATTACCTGGCCGCACGCGATGCTGAATGGATGGGGCGTCTGTATAACTTCCTGGGCATGACTACCGGCATCAGTGTTTCAGGCTTGGATCATGTTGCCAAGAAGCAGGCCTATGCGGCAGATATAACCTACGGTACAAATAATGAGTTCGGTTTCGATTACCTGCGCGATAACATGGCATTCACTGCCGAAGAGAAGGTACAGCGCGCGCCATATTTTGCCATCGTCGATGAAGTCGACTCTATCCTGATAGATGAAGCCAGGACCCCCTTAATCATCTCCGGTGCGGTCGGTGAGAACAGTGATCTGCACCTGAAATTCAAAGATATCGTCAAACAGCTGGAGCAGGGCCGGTTGACTACGAAGGAAGAGCCGGAAGAAGGTGATTTCGCTGTCGATGAAAAGAACAAGAGTGTTCATATCACAGAGCAGGGTCATCAGCGTATCGAAGAGATTCTTGTTGAGGTTGGTATCCTCGAAGAAAACGATTCCCTGTATAGCGCGACAAATATCAACCTGGTGCACTACCTGAACGCAGCTCTACGTGCCATGGTGTTGTTTGAGAAGGACGTGCATTATATCGTGCGTGATAACCAGGTCATCATCGTCGATGAGTTCACCGGTCGTACCATGGAAGGCCGCCGTTGGTCAGAAGGTTTGCATCAGGCCGTCGAAGCCAAAGAGGGTGTCGAGATCCAGAGTGAGAACCAGACCCTGGCATCGATCACTTTCCAGAACTACTTCAGGCTGTACGAGAAACTTTCCGGTATGACCGGTACGGCGGACACCGAAGCAGAAGAGCTGTTGCAGATATATGGACTCGAAGTGGTTATCGTGCCTACCAATAAACCGATGGCCCGGAAAGATCACACTGACCAGGTATTTCTAACGCCAGAAGAAAAATATAACGCCATAGTCAACGACATCAAAGATTGCGTAGCAAGAAAGCAGCCGGTACTCGTCGGTACAGCTTCGATCGAAGTGTCTGAGCATATCTCCAGGTTGCTTAATAAAGAGAAGATCGAACATAACGTTCTGAATGCTAAACAGCATGAGAATGAAGCCCATATCATCGAGCATGCCGGTCGTCCTGCAGCGGTAACTATCGCGACCAATATGGCCGGTCGTGGTACTGATATCGTGCTTGGTGGTAACCTCGATGCGGAATTGCAGCAGAATAAAGATGCCGGTGAAGAGCAGAAGAATAAGATTAAACAGGATTGGCAGAAACGCCATCAGCAGGTGATAGAAGCTGGCGGTCTGCATGTGGTAGGTAGTGAAAGACACGAATCTCGTCGTATCGATAACCAGCTGCGTGGCCGCTCCGGTCGTCAGGGTGATCCCGGCTCTAGCCGTTTTTACCTGTCTTTACAGGACGACCTGATGCGTATTTTCGCATCGGAAAAAGTTGGCGCATTGATGAAAAAGCTGGGCATGGAAGAGGGTGAAGCTATAGAACATCCCTGGGTCAACCGCGCTATCGAAAATGCACAACGAAAGGTCGAAGGTCACAACTACGATATACGTAAACAGCTGCTCGAATATGATGATGTCGCTAATGATCAGCGTCGCGTGATCTATGCACAACGTAATGAGATGATGGCTGAGTCTGACCTGTCAGAGACCATCAAGACTATTCGCGAAGAGATCATTAATACTGTCATAAGTACGTACATCCCACATGGTAGTCTGGATGAACAGTGGGATATAGAAGGGCTCGAGACTGCACTGAATGAAGAGTTCGGTCAGGCATTACCGGTCGCTCAATGGCTGGAAGAAGATAACATGCTGGACGAAGCCGGTCTACGCAGGAAGATACATTCTGCTATTCTGCAAGAGTATGAAGCCAAGGAAGCAATGGTCGGCGCAGAAGGTATGCGCAATTATGAAAAGCATGTGATGTTGAATGTGCTGGACAAGCTCTGGAAAGAGCACCTGGCGGCAATGGACTACCTGCGTCAAAGCATCGGCCTGCGAGGTTATGCACAGAAGAACCCTAAGCAGGAATATAAACGAGAAGCGTTTGAGATGTTCTCAGAGTTACTTGAGAAGATGAAATACGAAGTGATCTCGATACTTTCGAAAGTCAAGATCCAGTCAAACGAGCAGGTAGAGCAACTGGAGGCAAACGAGAACCCTGAAGTGGTCAATGTGAATTACCAGCATGCTGATGCAGCTGGAATGCAGCAGCCGCAGGACGACGCTGAAGAGCAAGGAAAACATCGGGAGACTGCACAGCCTTATCAGCGCGAACAGAAAAAGATCGGGCGTAATGACCCGTGTTACTGTGGATCTGGCAAGAAATATAAGCACTGTCATGGAAAGCTAAGTTAGTCTGTGTTCTCTAAAACTTAATCATCATATTAGTAGTACGGTCGGGATAGTGAAAATCGATGGCTGAAATAGACGAACTCTTGCCGATAGCAGGAATACAGCTTGCAACGGTCGCTGCGGGCATCAAAAAAAATGGCAAAGATGACCTGGTGGTTATGACGATCGATGAATCATCGAACTGTGCCGCCAGCTTTACCAAAAATGCATTCTGCGCTGCGCCGGTAATACTGGCCAAGCAACACCTCTCACAATATCCTCCGCGAGCACTGTTGATCAACTCAGGTAATGCAAATGCAGGTACCGGCGAGACAGGCATGCAGAATGCTGAGTTAACCTGTCAGTGGCTGGCAGCAGCGCTAGATATACTTCCTGAGCAGGTACTTCCATTTTCAACCGGCGTCATCGGTCAGCAGTTACCGATGCCGGTTTTCCAGTCAGGCATCGGTCAGGTAGTTTCGAAGCTGTCAGAGGAAAACTGGCCAGTTGCTGCCAGAGGTATTATGACCACCGATACGGTAGCAAAAGCGATCTCCAGAAAGGTGCTGGTTGATAACAGGGAAGTCTTGATAACCGGCATCGCCAAAGGTTCAGGCATGATCTGTCCGGACATGGCAACTATGCTGGCTTTTGTCGCAACCGATGCGGATGTTGAAAATGGCTTTCTGCAGCAAAGTCTGTCGCAGGCGATAGATGACAGCTTCAACGCTATCACTGTCGATGGCGATACCTCTACGAATGATGCCTGTGTACTAGTTGCAACAGGCAAAGCGGCTAACCAGCAGCTCACCGCGAGTTCTCCCGATAGCGACAAGTTCATAGCTGCGCTGAACGAAGTCTGTCTGTTCCTGGCGCAGGCGATAGTGAGAGACGCGGAAGGTGCTACCAAGTTCGTTACTGTTCGTGTCGACAATGCTCAGTCGAAAGAAGAAGCGAGAAAAGTTGCCTATACCATCGCACATTCGCCTCTGGTGAAAACAGCACTTTTTGCTAGTGACCCAAACTGGGGAAGAATCCTGGCCGCTGTCGGTCGTGCAGGTGTGGAGCAGTTGGATATCTCATGCATAGATATTTTCCTTGGTGATGTCTGTATCGTTCGCGGTGGTGGCGTAGACAGTGCTTACACTGAGGAAAAAGGACAGGAAGTCATGAACGAGCATGAGATAACTATCACGGTAGAGCTTGGCCGTGGTGAAGCGTCAGCGATTATCTGGACATCAGATCTTTCTCATGAGTATGTCCGTATCAATTCAGAATACCGTTCTTAAAATAACCCAAATCAATCCTGGGAGTCTCATGTCGGATATTATTCACGTAGCAGTCGCTGTCATTGTGAGTGATGAGGGTAAGGTCTGCATTAGCCTGCGTCATCAGGATAGCCATCAGGGTGGGCTGTGGGAGTTTCCTGGCGGTAAGATCGAAGACAGTGAAACCGTACAGCAGGCGCTGAAACGTGAGATAAAAGAAGAGCTGGATCTCGTTATAAATGAATCACGTCCACTGATTAATATCCAGCATGATTATCATGATAGAAAAGTCTGTCTGCATGTGCAACGGGTACTCAGTTATAGCGGAGATGCAAAAGGAGTCGAGGGTCAAAAGGTCAAATGGATAGCGGTCGATGAGTTAGCTTCATATAACTTCCCGTTAGCAAATATTCCGATCATCAAGGCGGTGCAACTACCTGATCGATATTTAATCACCGGCAAGTTTGATAGCCAGGATGAATTCATTAACAAGCTTATAATTGCTATGGGCAAGGGTATTAAACTTGTACAGTTACGAATTAAGAATGATAGCCTCACTAGCGATGAGATAAGTTCATTGATAAAGAAATCTTCGGAGCTGTGTGCACGGGGTAATGCCAGGTTGTTGTTAAATGTTCCACAGGAGTATCTCGGGGCCATAGATATCTCAAAAGTAAAGTTTGATGGTTTTCATGTGGATAGTCGTATGTTGAATAAGCTATCGAGCCGGCCAGAAGGGAGTTTGTTTTCTGCATCCTGCCACAGCCTGGATGAGTTATGTAAAGCGAAACAGTTAGGTGCGGATTTTGCGGTTTTGTCTCCTGTTCAGGAGACTACTAGCCATCCAGGAACAGAGCCTTTGGGTTGGCAGAAGTTCTCAGATATTATTGCTGGGTGTACGATGCCGGTGTATGCATTAGGTGGTGTATCTGAAACGGATATGAAAACAGCCTGGTCTCATGGTGCTCAGGGGGTCGCTGCGATCAGTGCTTTATGGGACTAAACAACAGCTTATTGATAGCTGGCTCAATATGGCTTATATCGCACACATCTTAAGTTTGAAATCAACATCTTGCTGGCATTGCTCAGGTCTTATTGACGGGTCTTCGTTCTTCATGAAGCGTACTGAAAAACGGTGTTTCCCTGCACTGATCTCGGGGTAGCACAGGGAGCTATCAGGCATGGATATCCGTAATAGTTGAATCGCCTGGTTAGTGTCCAGTGACTTCTGAAAGAAACCGTTCTGTGCAATTTCCTCAGTATCTTCGGCACTATGTCTTAAAACATCGAGTATCAAATGTACTGCTCGATCTAGAGGACCAAACGGCTGAAACCATTTCTCGATATGGTTCTGCCGTTTATCTTTGGCTAACATCAGCCAGTGCTTGAGCGCTGGCAGGTCAAAATCACAGATGCTTCCTGGTACCGAACTCTTCTGTGCAATTGCAGTAAGTAGTTCGATGTTCTTGGTCTCCTGGCCGATCTGTCCGTTTATCGCCTGAAGTTCACCGATCCGTTTCTGGATATTTTTCAGTACGGAAGTGAGCTGTGATTGATCGATCTGTGGTCGCCTGGATAGTCGTTCAAGACGGGTGTGCTGTCGTTCCAGCTCTTTCAGCACTTCCAGTTTGACGTCGCTACGCGTCGTGTATGCCAAGATCTCCAGTATCGAATCTATCGCTATGCGGTTGTTCCAGTCTGAGCCGTGTTTGAGATGAAAGTCATATTGCTGGAACAGTTTCTCCAGGCGTAGGAAGGCTCGTACTTTTTCATTGAGGGGTTGTTCGTAAACGTGGATTTCGGTCACAGTGTAGCTTCTTGCTATTGATTAAGAGGTGATAAATAAGGTCTGGCGAACATTTCAGCAAATTTTACACGTTTTTTCTACACTGGTTGATAGTATTTTTATGTGATAGCCCCTGACAAGCCTAGATACTTTTCATGTAGGACTTTGACCTGTTTTTCTATTTCTCTGATATTGCTGTTGTTTTCGATGATATCGTCGGCCTGGTCAAGTCTTTTGCTATCATCAACCTGGTTCTTGATTATCGCTCGAATGTCACTCGCAGTGCGGTGGTCACGCTTTTGAACACGAGCGACCCGAATTGCTTCATCCGCGATAACGACCAGAATCCGATCTATAATGTCGTGGTATTTAGCCTCGATCAGCAGAGGTACTACTATGATCACGTATGCGGGTGGTTTCTTGCGGGAAATCAATTTTTGAACCTGGTGGATGACTTCACTTTTGATTTCCGGGTGCAAGATTCTTTCTAACGACTGTTTATTCTCTTTTTTATGAAAAACTATCTGAGCCAGTTTCTTCCTGTTCAGTTCACCGTTTATTTTCAGTATGTCAGCTCCAAATACATCTGAAATCTGTTGCAGGATCGCTTCATTATTATTGACTAGATCATGTGCAATTACATCTGTGTCAATCACCGGTACGCCAAGTTCCTCGAAAAGGTCTGAAACAGAGGATTTACCACTTCCGATACCGCCAGTTAGTCCGACCTTCAGCATGTCACAAGAAAGACAGGTAAGTGTTATTGATGGTTTCACCCCATAGCAGAGCTATCCAGCCTGCAATAGCGAGATAAGGACCAAAAGGTATGGTTTGTTGCTGTTTGGTCTTGCCGACAACCAGCATGCTGATTCCAAAGACGGAACCTACGACCGAAGAGATCAGTATGATCTGTGGCAGGTAGCTATAACCGATCAATGCACCAAGCGCGGCTAATAGCTTGAAGTCGCCAAAGCCCATGCCTTCTTTTCCTGTAAGTAGTTTGAATGCCTGGTATACAGACCACAGGATCATGTAACCAGCCATGGCACCGATGACACTTGATGTCAGGTCGGTGAAAACACCAAACAAGCTTAGAAGAATTCCCAGCCATAATAATGGTAGTGTAATACTGTCAGGTAATAGCTGTGTTTTCAGGTCGATAAGGGTGAGGGTGATCAATGCCCAGGTGACAAACAAAGCGGCAATGGTCTGTATGGTTACGCCGAAAGTATATGCGGCCAGAAGTGAAGCTACTGCAGTAAGCAGTTCAACGGCAGGGTACTGTATGGAGATTTTAGCGCCGCAGGATGAGCACCTGGCCCTTAAGAATAAATAGCTGATTACCGGGATATTTTCCCATGCTCGCAACTTATGACCACAGTTGGGACAGGCTGAAGCAGGTATAGCCAGGTTGAATTTACCGTGTTCCTCCTCTGTCTGCTGAGAGTCAAGTTCAAGAAATTCATGACATTCACGCCTCCATTCTCGTTCCATCATCTTCGGCAGGCGGTATGCCACAACATTCAGGAAACTGCCTACGCTCAAACCGATAAATATAACGGTAAAATAGAACAGCCCGGATGATGACTGAAATACAGTAACGACATTTTCAAACATGTATCAGGTTTCTTAACTGGTTATTTAAGTGATATCTAAACCACTTCACCCATCTTGAAGACGGGTAGGTACATCGCTATAACCAGGCCACCGATAACTACTGCAAGGAATGACATGATCAGTGGTTCCATCATAGCTGTGAGGTTGTCAACCGCATCATCAACAGCTTCTTCATAGTACTCGGCGACTTTGTCCAGCATCTCATCGAGCGCACCTGATTCTTCACCGATACCGACCATCTGGATCAGCATGTTCGGGAAGAGCTCTTTGTTGGAAGCAAGGCTGACCTGTAGCGTTGTACCTGAAGAAATATCATCTCTGACCTGCAATATTGCTTTTTGATAAACACTGTTACCGGCAGCGCCAGCTACAGAGTCCATCGCTTCGACTAAAGGCACGCCAGCGGCAAACATGGTAGATAGTGTTCTGGCAAACCGGGCAATTGCAGCATTCGTTGTTAATATTCCAACTGCAGGCAACCTGAGAGCTAATCTATCTAGCCAGTCTCTAAATGCTTTTGACCGGATCTTTGCCTGTTTAAACGAATATACTGCAGCAACGATGACCGCGATGAACAACCAGACGTTATCTACCAGGATATCTGACAGGCCCACTACAAATAGTGTGAATGCTGGTAATTCCGCACCAAATCCGGCGAACATCTCAGCAAAGGTAGGTACCACGAAAATCAGTAGAATTGCGGATACTACTACAGCGACCACAAGGACAGAGATAGGGTATGTCATCGCTTTTTTGATCTTGGATTTTAATGCTTCAGATTTTTCTTTATAGGTGGCTACTTTATCTAATAGAGTCTCCAATGCACCAGATTGCTCACCGGCATCAACAAGGCTAACGAACAAATCGTCAAAGTATGCCGGGTGGTTGCTAAGAGCATTTGCCAGAGTGCCACCAGCTTCAATATCAACTTTTATCTGCATGATTAATTTACCCATGCTCGGGTTCGAATGTCCCTGCCCGACAATATCAAAAGCTTGCACCATGGGAACGCCGGCTTTCATCATAGTTGCAAGCTGGCGACTGAAAACCGCGATATCTTTGGTTGTGATCGGTTTTTCTTTAGCTGAAAAAAGGCCGCTGTTTTTCTTTTTGATCTTGCCTTTTTTGGGTGTAAGCCCCTGTTTGCGTAACTCTGCTTTTACTACATCGGCACTGGCAGCAGTGGACTCTCCTTTTATGGTTTGTCCTTTCGCATTGGTACATTCCCAGGTGAAGGTAGAGTTTTTTATTTTTACCTTATTTTTTGTATTAGCCTTTGCCATCTGTATTTCCTGATAGTAATTCTTGCTGTAGTTTCTTCAGTTTAATCTTTGGTTACACGATTGATTTCTTCAAGGCTTGTTAAACCAGCGATCACTTTCTTGATGGCTGACTGCCTTAGGTCATCAATACCCTCTTTGGCAGCCTGGTCAGCTATATCAATAGCAGTACCATTTTCCATGATGATGCGTCCAGTTTCATCGGATATAGGTAAAACCTGATATATACCAACACGCCCTTTATATCCTTCGCTGCACTGATCGCATCCCTTGGCTTTGAATAACTCAGGTTTCGCGTCGATCTGTTCAGCTGTAAACCCTTCTTCTTCCAAGGCCGCGCGTGGGATGTCGATTTTTTCTTTACAATTATTACACAGCCGTCGTGCCAGTCGCTGAGCGATGATGAGGTTTACCGCCGACGCGATATTGAATGGAGGTACCCCCATGTTTACTAAACGCGCCAGTGTCTGTGGAGCGTCGTTTGTATGCAGGGTGGACATCACCATGTGTCCGGTCTGTGCTGCTTTGATTGCAATTTCGGCAGTCTGGAGATCACGGATCTCACCGACCATGATGATGTCTGGGTCCTGGCGCAGGAATGCACGTAATGCGGCCTCAAATGTCAATCCAACTTTGTCGTTAACGTTAACCTGATTGATACCTTCGAGGTTAATCTCTGCAGGATCCTCGGCAGTTGAAATATTGGTGTCAACCGTATTTAAAATATTCAAACCGGTATACAGGGATACAGTTTTACCACTACCTGTTGGACCGGTAACAAGAATCATACCGTAAGGATTTGCTAAAGCATTTAGGTAAAGTTCTTTCTGATCGGGCTCATAACCGAGTGCGTCGATACCAAGGGTGGCGCTAGATGGATCAAGAATACGTAATACGATCTTCTCGCCAAAAAGAGTAGGGCAGGTGTTGACACGAAAATCGATTGCTTTTGTCTTGGAAATTTTCAGTTTTATCCTGCCGTCCTGAGGGATTCTTTTTTCAGCTGTATCCATGCGTGACATTACCTTGATACGGGCAGATAGCTTGGGGCTCATCTGTACCGGTGGCTTTGCAACTTCACGTAATACGCCGTCGATACGCAGGCGCACACGGTAACTTTTTTCATAGGGTTCAAAATGAATATCTGAAGCCCCTTTTTTGATAGCATCGAGTAATATCTTGTTAATAAAACGTACGACAGGTGTATCATCAACATCAGATGAGCTGTCATCGGTTTTTTCATCTGCATCAGGGTCTGCAAAGTCCAGATCGTCGAGATTATCGAGATCATCATCCATCATATCATCCATGGCCGATTCCTGCTCTTCCTGCAGTTTTTCGATCATGGTAGATAATTTGTTCTCTTCTACGAGTACGGCTTCGGTATTAACGCCTGTCTGGAACTTGATGTCATCGATAGCCGCAAGATTTGTCGGATCGGCAATGCCTATGTACAGATGTTTTCCTCTTTTATAGAGAGGTAATGCATGATGCTTCAGGATGAGCTTATCGTCGACGATACCTTTGGGGATGGCTTCTGGATCTATAGCATCGAGGTCGAACACGGGCAGACCGAACTCCCTGGATGCTTCCATGGCTATCTTCTTCGCTGAAAGTATATTGTTGGTTACCAGGTAGTTTGTGAAAGATACTTTTTCTTTCAGCGAGGCCTGGAGCGCGTTGATTGCCGCCTCTTCTTCTAATAAGCCATCTATAACCAACTTGCGTGGTAACCCGTTTAATCTGATTTCCGCTGCCATTTTTTATTTTATCCCCATGTGTAACAATTAAATTGCATTTTGTTACTAAAATAAGATTATCAAATAATAGTCTATTATTTGATAATTTCTACACCTTGCAGATACTTATAACCCTGTAGAAGCTTTTATTCGAGAAGTAATAATATGACTGGATTGACAGCTAAAATAAGACACAAATTGAAAGCGACAGTGATCCACTTGCTCATCAGTTTATTGGTCTTGCTATTTATTCTTTATTTCATTCTTTTTGAGTGGTATCCAGAGCCGTTTTTTACCGCACAGGGAGGTTGGCAAGGTATAAGACTGGTGACATTCGTTGACCTGGTATTAGGTCCCGTGTTGACATTTATTGCCTTCGACCATCTGAAGAAGCGTAAGGCGATCATCTTTGATCTGTCATTTATTGCTATAGTGCAATCAGTGGCATTGATCTGGGGGAGTTATCTGGTTTATTCACAACGTCCTGTTGCACTCGTTTTCTGGCATGATTCTTTTTATACTGTTACGAGTGATGACTACAGTATGCAGGGGTTAGATAACCCTGATTTTTCAAAATTCAGCGAGCATGTCCCACCGTTAATTTACTCTCGACCACTGCAGTCATTATTAGAAATGGAGCAGTTCCGGCAGCTGACCGATAAATCGATACCGATATATGCACATGTTTCACTTTATGAAAAGATTGACGAGAATCTTGATAGTATTTTCTCTCACGGTGTTGATATAGAAGAAGTGATAGATGAGAATGCTTCGATGAAATATGAGTTAGAACAGATAGTTCAAGGTGATTTTGCAGACTACAACTACGTTGCATTACAGGCAAAATATCACAATATGATACTAGTACTTGATAAAAACGGTAACCTTAAGGGAGAGGTAAAAGCACCTTACTTCTGAGTATTCTGAAAAACGGAGTAGATGTTTCAGTGATGTAAAATCGATAACTTCGCACATCTGGCATGTTTTATGCAATCGCAACCTTAAATGATTTTAATTTATAAGATTAAATTCTCATTATGAGGGTAAATAATGAAGCAATATAAACAAACGCATAGCGGCTTTACGTTAATAGAGTTAATGATCGTGATTGCAATTATCGGGATTTTAGCGTCAGTGGCCTTGCCTGCGTACCAGACATATACAAAAAAAGCCAGATTTTCTGAAGTGGTGTTGGCTGTTGGCTCAGTAAGAGCAGCCATAGATGCGTGTTATCAGATAAGAGGTGGATATGCGCTCGCAAATTGTGATACGGAGGCTAAACTCGGCATTAGACTTAGCGATGCCGAGGAAGGTAGCAATGTTAATTCTGTTGTGTTGACACCAACAACAGCGGTTATTACAGCGACGGGTAGTGCGACTGTAGATAATGAAGAGCTGGTATTAACACCGACACCCAGTGGTAATACGCTTTTATGGAGCGACGCTGGTTCTTCATGTATCGCTGCCGGGTTATGTTAATAAGTGACAAAAATGTCACTTTCCAGCCCTTTTTGGTTACTCAATGGCCGCGTTTTTTTTCGTGAGTTTATTTGAATGGTTCTATCTTATTGAAATTAAAATAATATAGATTTTTATGTGGCACTTGGCATGACATCTGCTATATATATTTCAACCATACAAGGTTTATCCATGCAAATAAGAAATGAGACAAACATTCTTGAAAAAATATATTCCTAATGAGGAGAGTTTTAATGACTACTACTAAAAATCAATCAGGTTTTACCTTAATCGAATTAATGATCGTAATCGCGATTATCGGTATTCTTGCATCTGTTGCGCTACCTGCGTATCAAACTTATACCAAGAAAGCACGTTTCTCAGAAGTGGTGCTGGCTGGTTCTAATGTGAAGTCCAGCGTCGATGTCTGTTACCAGACTCGTGGTCAGTATAACCTGGCTAACTGTGACACCTTCAATAAGATCGGTATCGTTCAAGCTGACATTACCTCTGCACCAGCAGTTGCTACTGCTGTTATTGCTGGTACTACTGCTGCTATCACGATTACTGGTAATGCGACATCGGTAGATGCTCAGACATATATCCTGACACCTACACAATCTGGTAACACATTAACATGGTCTGATGCTGCTTCTTCTTGCATCGTATCTGGTCTGTGTTAAGAAATACTTAAACCTAAGTGTTTAGAAAAGTCTCCTTCGGGAGACTTTTTTGTTTGAGTCAAGAATTCTCGATTGATGAAACTGTCATATTATGAATTTCATAAATAATTAGAGATAAAATATTAATGATAGCTAATGTGTTATGTGGAGTGAGCGGTGTTTGGTGTAGTAGATAAGCGTTTCGATAATGTTTATACAGGTTTAATATTCCTGGTCTCATATGTCTTGCTTTCTATCATGATAGTAAGACCGATAGCTGTATTTGATGCTTTCTGGCACTTGCAGATGGGGAAGGATCTTGTGGAGAATGGGCTGTCTCCATGGCTTGATCATTACAGCGTCCGATATCTGGGTGAGGATATCTACCCGGTGCCGGTGATGTTCCAGGTATTGCTGTACAAGTTTGTTTCGTTTTTTGGTGAACAGGACGGCTTTTATTATATAAGGCTGTTGTATGTAACCTTGATGACCGCTGCTTTATGGTTTTATTTTAGAAGAATCAAGGCTAATGCCTATATCGTATTCATCCTGCTTCCGCTAATCGTCGCTGCAATTTCACTTAGAATAGTAATACGACCTGAAATATTCTCAAATGTACTGGTCGTTGTCTGCCTGCTACTGTACCTGAATGCACAGAGACGATTCGCTACCAAAGAACTGCTCACTATTTGTTTGTTATTGCTATTCTGGACTAGTTACCATAGCCCTGTAATAGGATTCATTATTATCTTTGGTCTGTTTTTAGAGAAAGCGATCAATAAGGTCTTTCATAAAGACGACTCATTTGGCTGGAACCAATGGTTGATCTGGGGTGTGCTTGTTTTCTTGACAGGTTTCGTTAACCTCAATTTTAATGGCGCATCAATTATAGGCCCACATTTCGTCATCGGTATGATTAATACCGTGGGTCAAGGTTTCGGGCAATATATACAGGAGTACAGTAGTGCATATCCATCTCATTCGACAGATGTGCTCACCCATATCTCATGGATGTTATCCGTTTACGTGGCAGCATGGTCTCTGATCAAACGGCAGTATGGTTTTGCATTCATAGTCGTTTTGCTGACATTGCTTTCATGGTCAATGGTGCGCCTGCTGTCTATCGTTCTAATAATTAATTTGAGTGTGCTAGCGCTGTATCTGACTCAGTTTTTTAATTCGAGGCAGTTTTATAATTTAAGTACTTTAGTTAAAAACATGCTGCTCCTTGTATCTTTCAGCGTGTCATTGCTTGCATTGTATTATTTATATGATAAAGCCCAGTTATCAATAGAGCAAAAAGAGAACAGAGAAGCTCATATGCAGCTGAGATACCCAGTCCAGGCCGCTGATTATTTGAAGCACTATAAAGATGGCGGGAATATCTTGAATGTCATGCAGGATGGTGCTTACCTCATGTATAAGCTTTCACCTGAGTATAAAGTTTACTTCGATGGTCGGACTAACATACTATATCCTGTAGAGTTCGTTAAACACAACGGTGAATTATGGCGTACTGAAAAGTCTATGGATGATACCGTTGAACGCTATGACATAAGCTATGTCCTACGTTCGAATAAAGCAGAAGCGTTCGCGCTATTGAAGAAAGCAAAATCAATCGAGCTATCTTACGCTGATGATGGTTTTATGCTGTTCAGCAGAACGGGAACTGCTGATTTCCCTATGGCAAGTAAATTACTGGTCTTTCCTCGTTGCTGGAATAATGAGTTCTTTCAGAAAAGTTTGACAGATGGTGATTTACAAAGTGAAATCGATCGTTCCGGCCGGCTATTTCAAGAAAAGCCCTATGCATTGAATACGCTTCTCAGATTTATTGATGATTACCTGAGCGCAAAAAACAAACAGGAATTTTTCAGTAACTTGCGATTTGATAACAAGCAATCAGACGCGGTACGTCGCGTGGCTTTATATATGGCGATGGATGATGCTGACAAGGACGTTGTGTCATATCTTTTTGCATCAATAGGCTTCAAAAGTCATTACGATATTTTGCTATATTCTTATTATCTGGCAAAGAATGGTGAATATGAGGATGCAGAAAAACTGGCCTACTACTTTCATTCGCTTGATCAGATAGGTGAAGTGCAGGCTACCCACGATAAATTTGGGGTTCTGGGCCGTATATTCAGGATACTAAAAGAGCATGATCAGCTGCAGAGGTTCGAGCTATCATATATTGACGAACTAGAGGCTAATCTGAAAAAAGTGAACTATCCCTTTGATAGGGAACTATCATTTAATTTCATGTGTAAATAACTAGCCGTGATGAAAGTATTGTTTCACCCTGGTAATAGCAGGCATATTTCACAGCTCTTTCGCTACGGCATGATAGGTATAGCTGCTAATCTCGCTTCTTACCTGGTTTATCTGATTGCCACCTCCATGGGTGGAACGCCAAAGTTAACGATGAGCGTTTTGTATATTGCCACAGCCATCGTTAGTTATCTGGCTAACAAGAGACTGACCTTCAGGTATAAAGGTGGCTTTTTAGGATCGGGTATCAGGTTTTCGGTTGCGCATTTTCTTGGCTATCTTATCAATTTCGGATTGCTCTACATTCTGGTTGATAAGCTTGGTTATCCGCATCAGGTGGTTCAGGTTTGCGCAATCGTCATTGTCGCTGCCTTTCTTTTCGTTACCTTCAAGTTGTTTGTTTTTAAAGAAGAGCGTGTTAATCAATCTGAAATAGATGGTTGTTGATGTTATCAAAGTTATAATTTCTACTATAATTCTGTTACTAATATTGTTCTACGCCGTCACTAGACAATGAATATTGAAATGTACAGGATCTTTTTCGAGATCCAGAAAAAACACTGGTGGTTCGTTACCAGGAAGAATATCGTATTAGACTTTATTGAGCGGTATCGACCTGACAGTGATCATCTCAAAATTCTCGATATAGGCTGTGGCAGCGGATTGATGCTAGATGCACTGGATCGTATCGGGCAGACATATGGTATGGATATGTCTGATGAGGCGATAAATTTCAGCAAAGAAATTTTCAGAGGTAGAGTGGAGAAAGGTTCACTGCCAGATCAACTGCCATATCAGAGAAACTTCTTTAACCTGGTCACGGCGCTGGATGTGATAGAACATATTGATAATGATGTGGACTCAATAGACGCAATACGTTCATTATTGGTGCCCGGCGGTAAGTGTATATTTACCGTGCCTGCCTATATGTTTCTCTGGTCGTCACATGATGAAGTCAATGAGCACAAACGCAGGTATACATTGCCAGAATTGAAGGAGAAGCTTGTCCGTGCAGGTTTTACCGTAGAGAAGATATCCTACTACAATACTGTTCTGTTTCCTGTCGTCTTTCTGGTGCGTATGTTAAACAATTTATTGAAGCGTGATGGTGGCTCTGATATGGATATGCCGGGTGGTGTGATGAACTTCGTGCTTAAAAAATTGTTTGGCATTGAAAAATATCTACTCAGGTACTTTAATCTGCCTTTCGGTGTTTCTGTTCTGGCGGTGGTTAGGAAATGAATTATTTTGATTTAGTACATGTAACTGTGAGGGCGGTGTAATGAACGAACCTGCCGTACAGCGCGTTTCTATTGTCATTCCCGTCTACCGGGGCGAAACGACTCTGCCGTCCCTGATTGATGAGATTGAGCCTTTATCAAAAATGCAGGAATCACCAAGTGGTAATTCGTATGTGATAACTGAGGTCATCCTTGTTCATGACTGCGGTCCAGACAGATCGGACCTGGTGCTGGAGTCACTTGAAGATAAATATCCTTTTGTACAGCTAGTATGGCTGTCGAGAAATTATGGGCAGCATGCAGCATCTATGGCTGGGATGGCGAGCGCTACCGGCGATTGGGTGGTTACCCTCGATGAGGACGGGCAGCAGGACCCTTCCGATATCGGTAATTTACTAGATACGGCTCTGAACGAGTCCCTACAACTGGTATATGCGCAACCGATGAACCTGCCTAACCATGGCTGGCTACGAAATCTATTAAGTCGAACGGCCAAGGCTATTACGATAAAACTGTTAAAAAACAGCCCGATGGGGAAATTTAACAGTTACCGATTGATTGATGGTGAGATCGCACGCACCCTGGCTGCATATTGTGGCAATGGTGTGTATCTCGATGTCGGGCTCTACTGGATGGTCGGTCGTATCGGACATTGTCCACTACAGTTGAGGATCGAAATGGACAGGCCCTCGGGGTATTCGTATTCCAAGCTGTTCGGTCATTTCTGGAATTTGATTCTTACCACTGGTACGCGGCCACTCAGATTAATCACTATAATGGGCTTCTGTTCTTTACTCCTGTCAATAGTGATAACTGCTTATGCCTTGTATGGAAAGTTCTTTCTGGATGTCCCGGTACAGGGTTGGGCGTCATTATTGATCGTGGTTGCCTTCTTCTCTGGAGCAACCTTAACATCTCTCGGTGTTATAGCTGAGTATCTTGCAGTAACGATGGGTATCGTTATGGGTAAACCTTTATATGTTGTTAGCACGAAACCAACTCGACCTCAATCAGAGAAATGACGGCTCACTGGGTTATAGGTGCAAATGGTTTAATAGGGTCGGCGTTACAACGTACCATACAACACACGGGGCAGCGTTTATTTGTACCGACCGATCGTTTTAGCTGGAGTGACGAAGCAGAGCTGCATACACAGCTGCTCACTGCAGTAAAAGCATTCATTGAATTTTCCAAAGATTGCGATAACTGGCATATCTATTGGGCGGCTGGTATTGGAACGATGAGTAGCAGTGAAAAAGAACTTGCTACTGAATCCAGGACGTTATCTAAAGTATTGGAACTGATCGAATCTGAACCTGCGCTGATGTCCAGGGATGGCAGTTTTGCCTACTCGAGTTCAGCGGGCGCAATTTATGCCGGGTCGAGTGATGATGTCATCACAGAAAACTCAGAGGTTTCACCTACCACTGACTATGCGAAAGAAAAACTCAATCAGGAACGCATGGTCGGTGAGTTCGCTGACCGGAATAACAGGGTAACTGCACTACTCGCGCGTTTATCCACCCTGTACGGCCCTGGGCAGGCGGGCGGTAAAAGACAGGGGCTTTTGTCTCATATAGCACGTGGTCTATTAAGAAACCAGTCTATACACATCTATGTACCACTAGACACTATTCGCGATTATATAATAACTGATGATGCGGCATATGCAATTGTAGCGGCGATAGATAGCTTAACTGGTATGCCAGGCGTGTACACTAAAATAATTGCGTCTGAGCATCCAACAACGATTGCTGAAATCATCTCGGTATTTAAAAGGATTGCCCGACGTAGACCAAGGGTTATCTCTAGTGTGAGTCAGCTATCCAGTCTCTATACCAGGCGAATACAGTTCAAATCAATAACTGTACCAATCAATAAACCATTACTGAAGACGAGTCTTCTGGTGGGCATTTCTCAGGTGATGGACGCTGAACGCTCTGCGTTTACGCGTAACAGTAAATAAATCTGTTTATTCAATATCAAGTTTTTGTAGACGATAACGTAATTGCCTGAGGGTTAAGCCCAGTAATTTCGCTGCTGCAGTCTTGTTCCATCGGGTTTGTTCCAGTGCCTGTACAATACTCTGGCGTTCCTGACCGGCTAGATTCATTGGTTCTACAGAAGATGTTTCGGGTGTTGCTGTTTCATTGTTTGTTACTGGTTTCAGATGTAGATCCTGAGCACTAATGGAATTGTTATCTGATAGCGCCATAGCACGTTCAAGTATGTTCTCAAGCTCGCGTACGTTACCCGGAAAGTGATAGTCTTGCAGGGTGGCTATCGCCTCTTCATCGATCAATGGTAAATCGACACCCATTTTATCTGCCAGGCTTGAGAGTAGTTGATCAATGAATAATGGGATATCTTCTTTTCGTTCACGCAAGCTGGGGATGGTGAGTTCGATTACATTGATCCGATAATACAAGTCTTCACGAAAAGCACCATTGGCAACCAGCTTTACCAGGTTTCTATGACTGGCGCTTAGTATGCGTACATCGACGGGGTTTTCCTGTGATGCACCGACTGAGCGTATGGCTTTCTCCTGTATGACGCGTAATAATTTGACTTGCATATTCAGAGGCAATTCAGCGATTTCATCGAGGAAGAGGGTGCCACCGTTGGCAGCCTGGAACAGACCTTCTTTATCAGAATGTGCGCCAGTAAAACTACCTTTCAGGTGACCGAAAAATTCGCTCTCCATTAGTTCAGCGGGGATTGCACCACAGTTAACCGGAACGAAAGGGCCGCCACTTCGCGAGCCCTGCTGGTGAATCATCCTGGCGACACGTTCTTTGCCTGAGCCGGATTCTCCATGGATAAATACTGGTGCCTGGTTACGAGCCAGTTTGTTGATGTTTTTTAAAAGAGATTTGACCGCTGCAGATTTACCAGTAATCTTTAACCGCTCATCGTCGCTTTTTTTATTATCCTTAATTTCAGGTAATGAGGTTGCTGATGATACCAGGCCCCGAAGGATTTGAAGATCGACAGGTTTGGAAACAAAGTCAAAAGCACCAGCTTTTAGAGCCTTGACAGCTGATTCCATATTACCGTGTGCAGTTATCACTGCAATAGGTAGATCATTATGATTTTTCTGGACATATTCGACCAGTTCGATTCCATCACCATCTGGCAGTCGCATATCCGTCAGACACAGGTCAAAATGCTCTTTTTGCAGCAGAGCCCTTGCATCTTCAAGGTTGAGCGCTGACTGCGATGCGATATCCATGCGCATCAGGGTTATTTCGATCAGTTCGCAAATGTCCGCTTCATCATCAACAATGAGGACCTTTTTTGCTGCCATGGATTATCCTTGTGCTTCTTCGTTTAAGTATCAGCGTTAAGTTTTTGTACCTGCTGGAAATATATCCTGAAACAGGCGCCACCTGTAGGAGGTGAAATATACCGTATCTTAGCACGGTTACTCTCGACCACCTCTTTGGTTATGTATAAACCAAGACCAGTACCTTCGGAATTAGTCGTATAAAAAGGGTCAAAAATACTCGTCTGTGTTTCAATATCTATGCCAGGACCGTTATCTATGACATCTATATATGGTCGATTTGTTTCGTCATCAATCTGACCTTGAATATTGATCATGATATTAGCTTTTTCCATATGAGAATGGTTGATAGCGTTGGTACATAGATTCCACATGACCTGGTGTAGCTGGTTTGAATCAAATAATACATCAATATCATCCGGTTTGATTCTTGTCTGTATCTGATAAGCTTGCAGACTTCGGGTTGAAATAAACTCTTCTCTGAATTGCAGCAACCAGTGATGAATATTTATAATCTCCGGGGTTCCTCGTTGTTGTCTGGAGAGTTGCAGGACATTCTCAACGATGCCATTAAGACGCTTCACCTGTGTATTAATTATGCCGGTAAGTTTCTTGTCAGCAGCATCAGCAGAAGTTTCACCGAGTAGTTGACCGGCATGGTTGATCGCTGCAAGTGGATTGCGAATCTCATGGGCGATGCTGGCAGTTAACCGGCCTAGTGATGCCAGCTTAACTTGCTGGAAGCGTTGAGTTAACTGTGTCGCATCTTCCAGGAATATCAGTGTACGACCTTTTATCTTTTCATGAGGAATTTTGCTTTGATCGATATGACTGAACCCTGGTTGTATATCGGGTAGTCCTTGTTTTTGCTGTATCGGTTTATGGCTCTGTACAGAGTTATTGTTCCAGTCAATGAAACGGTAATATAGATCTTGCGAGATATTTTTCAGATTATCACCCTTGCCGATGCTGTTAAGTCCGAGCAGTTCCAGTGCGGCAGCATTGGTCATAAGAATTACACCATTGTTTTTAATTACGATGATGCCAGTTCGCATGCTGCGAATGATGTGTTCATTCATCTGAACAATGTTTTCCAGTTCCTGACTGGCGACTTTTGCTATCTTTTCTGATTCTTTAAGTCTTTTTGCGGTATAGGCAGATAATATGGCGGTGATGAATATCAATATCCCGAGCATCCCTGCCTGCGTAAAGGCAGGGGCATAGTCAGTATAAGCAAATTGTGAATATATCTGCTCTGCAATGACCGCTAGTGCAGAAATAGCGGCGAACAGCACGGTAACGCGTTTATGCAAAAACAGGCTGGTCATCGAAATTGTGATAATCAATAGCATACCGAGGCCGGTTCTAATACCGCCTGTTGCATGCATTAGTATGACGACACAGGCGATATCGACCAGTGTATGTATGATGACCTGTGTATCTAAACCTGGTCTTCGTTGCACCATGCCGGCGATGAATACTAAGCTTGCTATGAAGTAAATGAGTGAAGTAGTGATGAACAGGTCAGGATCTGCATATCCACTGGGTATCAATTGCAACAGCCAGCCGTTGAGGTATATGGTGATGAAAAATAGTGCCAGCGTGCCGCGGTAATAATTAAACAGGCGTAAACGATGCCAGCCATCAGGAGTATTCGGCTGAATTGTTCTGTTTAGGTCACTTGCTTGCAGGTCTGACACTTTTTTGACTGTTGTTGTGATTTTCTTCTTTTGAGTATAGCTGCTTATGCTATACATGCTGTACCGTTCATATGCTCAGTTGTGTATTAATTCCGACTTTTTCTTTTTATGATGAATGCCAGGATGGCAACGATCACTGTTATCGCGATTATGATTACTATTAGTCGTAGCATGTTAAAATCTCTCTCATATAATCCAATCTTTATAAGTCGTCGTTATCATGAATCAGCCTAATACTGACAGGTCATCCCGGGCAAGATCGCCGGAACCGTTAAAGATAGTAATGGTACAGGAAGTCTTCCAGGTGGGAGATATAATAAAGAATGCGGACAAGATCATCGATACTGCTATGGCAGAAGCCCAAAAGGGGACTGATCTGATCGTGTTTCCTGAACTGGCACTTGTCGGCTATCCGCCGGAGGATCTTTTGTTCCGACGGGGGTTTCTGGAACAGGTAAAACATGAATGCCTGCGTATACAGCACCGTTTAAAAGATGCTCTCGCTGACAGTGGTGTTGTTTTTGGTCTGCCCTATGAGCATGCTGGTAAGCTTTACAATGCAGCCATCTACTTGAACAAAGGTGTTATCAAGCAGTTCTGTTTCAAGCAGTCTTTGCCAAACTACTCGGTATTCGATGAGGTTCGTTACTTTTCACCTGGGAGCGAATCATCCGTAATAAACGTGAAAGGTCATACCCTGGGGTTACTGATCTGTGAGGATGTCTGGCAGCCGGAAGTCGTTGAGCGCTCAAAGGAGAAAGGCGCACAAGCGATCATCGCTATCAATGCATCGCCATTTCATATCAACAAGCACGAGGAACGCATTGCCATCCTAAAGGGCCATGCCAGCAGGTTTGAGATACCTATCATGTATCTTAATATGGTCGGTGGTCAGGATGAACTAGTGTTCGATGGTGACTCCCTGGCAGTAGACCGGCAGGCGAATGTGATCGTTCGTGCAAAGTTGTTCGAGAGCGACCTGGTCGAGATCAACTTTGATGGTGAGGATATATCATCACAGCATCAAAAGTTGACTGAAGAGAGCAGTGAAGCGGTTACTTACAAAGCACTGGTGACCGGGGTACGTGATTTCGTAAGGCAGAACGGGTTTAGCGGCGTTGTTGTCGGCCTGTCTGGTGGTGTGGATTCGGCCTTGACCCTGGCGATTGCTGTCGATGCCCTGGGTGCCGATAACGTCGAGGCAGTAATGATGCCATCGAGATATACTGCCGATATCAGTTTACAGGATGCCGAAGCTGAAGCAGCTTTGCTCGGTGTCAAATATGATGTGGTTGAGATCGAGGATGTGTTTAACAGTTTTTTGACCACCCTGGCGCCTGTATTTGATGGTGCGGCGGCAGATACGACGGAAGAAAATATTCAGGCACGATGTCGAGGCGTATTGCTGATGGCCATTTCAAATAAAAAAGGTCGTATGGTGTTAACCACCGGCAATAAGAGTGAAATGGCCGTCGGATATGCGACTTTGTATGGTGATATGTGTGGCGGATTCGCGCCGATAAAAGACGTTTGTAAAACCCTGGTGTATAAATTGTGCCGTTATCGCAATAGTGTAGACCCTGTCATACCCGAGCGTGTCTTGACCCGGCCACCATCCGCTGAACTTAGAGATGACCAGTGTGACCAGGATTCCTTGCCGGACTACGATGTACTGGATCGGATCCTGGAGCTGTCGGTAGAACGGGATATGCCAGTCGATGAGATCGTCGCCCAGGGTATCAGTCGTGAAGACGTACTCCACGTGATCACCCTGGTACAGCGCAATGAACATAAGCGGCGCCAGTCTGCGCCGGGTATCCGGATCACCCGCAGGGCTTTTGGTCGGGATCGGCGTTATCCGATTACCTCGGGTTATCGCAGAAAGTAACTTAAAAGCAAGAAAAGCTTTTTACCGCGGAGGCGCGGAGACGCCGAGAAAAACATTTTTTAGTTTATCTGCGCCGCAGGCGCAAAAAATACAAAGAGTACTCTGCGTCTTCGCGCCTCCGCGGTTCAATGATCTTTTGTCTACAAAGTTGAAGGCGGTGCCTTGCCGTATTTGTCCGGGTCGATGGTGGTTGAGATATCAGAAAAATCATTGAAATCGATGATCCTTTGAGTATCTGCAGCAAGTTCAGGCAATTCGAGCTTCTGATATGACAGCAGCATTATGTCCAGAGCACGTTTTGTCCAGATCGTATCAGGATATTTGGTGATGACCGCCTTGGCACGCTTGGCGGCCGAGAGCCATGATTTACGTTCGATATAGAACTCGGCAATCTGAATCTCTTTTTCTGCCATCTGGTTGCGCAGGTACACCATGCGCTGGTATGCATCACCCGCATATTTACTGTCTGGGTAACGTTTCACCAGTGTCGAAAAGTTATTGAACGCCTGCTCCAGAACGGCTGGATCATGTCTTGACGGCTCGCGTGGGAACCATGCATCAAGCAGGCCCTGTCCCCGGTTGAAATCTATCAGGCCTTTCAGGTAGTAAACATAGTCCATGTTCGGGTCACGCGGATGCAGGCGGGCGAAGCGGTCAACGGCACTTTTTGCCTGGTCGAGTTCCTCAAACTTGTAGTACGCATAGGCAATTTCCAGTTGTGCCTGTTTTGCGTACGGGTCGAATGGATAGCGCGCTTCCAGTGACTCGAGATTTTTTACAGCACTCTGAAATTCGGCAGAATTGATATCTGCCTGCGCTTCATCATAAAGCTCTTTGGCGGTGTAGCCAGCCGTTTCGTCTTTGTCAGCGCCGGCGCAGGCGGATAAAATAACCGATAGAAATAAAAGGAAAAGGTATCGCATTGAAGATTTTACAGGTAGTTGTCGAGACTTCGTTTAGAATGTCACATTATAACTAAGTTCGCCGGGTATGTTTACCTGGCTGGTGTATCTTGAGGAAATATGTCTGAATCGCCGATCATTAAAAATCTGACCGAAGAATCTGCCGGTAAACGGTTGGACGTCGTCCTGGCCGAGATATTTCCCGAATATTCGCGCAGTCGTTTAAAGATATGGATTGAACAGGGTAAGGTGCTGGTCAATGGCGAAGCGGTAAAACCGAAATTCAGGATGTCTGGCGATGAAGAACTGCAGTTATCTGTGCAGGCTATTGAATCAGAAGAAAACTGCGTAGCAGAAGATATTCCGTTAGATATCATCTATCAGGATGAGTCGATCATCGTCATAAATAAGCCGGCAGATTTCGTCGTGCACCCAGCCGCCGGGCATTATTCAGGTACGATGCAGAATGCACTGTTGCATCATGATGCTTCGCTTGCAGAGATACCGCGGGCCGGTATCGTTCACCGGCTGGACAAGGACACCACGGGTCTGATGGTAGTCGCGCGCAATCTCAGTTCACATAAATACCTGGTCGATCAGATTCAGAAACATGAGGTTATCCGGGAGTATCAGGCTGTTGTGTACGGCGTGATGACAGGCGGTGGTATGGTCGATCTGCCTATCGGCCGTCATCCGCGAGATCGAATCAAGATGGCAGTAAGAGAGAATGGGCGTGAAGCCATAACGCATTATCGTCTGCTCAAGCGCTTTCGTGAGCACAGCCATATCAAGGTACAGCTGGAGACTGGCCGTACACACCAGATCCGGGTTCATATGAGTCATCTGCATCATCCTATCGTCGGTGATCCGGTCTATGCTGGCCGTCACCGGTTGCCGGCAGGTGCACAGCAAGAATTACTGGATTACCTGCAGACATTTAAACGCCAGGCATTACATGCCTGGCGCCTGAGCTTCGTCCATCCGAAGAACGGTGAGGAAGTGGCCTTTGAAGCACCGCTGCCTGACGATATGCAGCAATTGATCTCATTGTTACAGGCTGATCTGCAGCAGCATGAAGGTTAGATCAAGTGCCTGAGTTATCATATCTTCCGGTAAAGTGGCCAGTTGAATGCGCTCACAGTCTGCACAATGTGTTCGCAACCACCACGATGATTTCGGGTGGAGTTAGTAAGGGCGATTACCAGGGATATAATCTCGCAATGCATGTTGGCGATGATCCTGCCGCAGTCATTGCTAATAGAGCAAAGCTGGTTGAGGACCTGGCATTACCTTCAGAACCGATCTGGCTGGATCAGGTACACAGTAATAAGGTGTTTGTCGCAGACAAGCAATATGCTGCAATAGCGTCTGCAGGACATTCTCCAGTGCAGGCGGATGCCAGCCTTACCCGGACAAGCGGCGTAGTCTGCGCGGTATTGACCGCAGATTGTCTTCCGGTGTTCTTTACTAATAACAACGGTACTGAAGTTGCTGTCGCGCATGCCGGCTGGCGTGGCTTACATGCGGGCATTATCGGGAGTACGCTCGCAGCCATGCAGTCAGATACATCGGATATTATAGTAAGTCTCGGCCCGGCGATCGGACCGCAGGCATTCGAAGTCGGCCCTGAGGTCTACCAGGCTTTCGTCAGCAAAGATCAACATAACAGTTCAGCATTTGCTCCTGGCGATAAGAATCATTATCTATGCGATATTTATCAGCTGGCTCGAACCGAGTTGTCAGCTGCCGGCGTCCATAAAATTGTGGGTGGTGGATATTGTACATACAACGACAGCAGGCGTTTTTACTCCTATCGTCGCCATAGCAATACAGGTCGGATGGCAAGCCTGATCTGGTTTAAATAACTGGCGAAAACCGGTTCGCAGAGAAAAATACACATAGTAAGCAGGGTTTTTCGTTCTCTGACCTGGCTTTGGCTGCCTGTTTCCTGCATTTTCTATTTCCTGTGCTATAAAAACGGTATATTTGGACATTGTCCAGTATCCTGATTCAAGTATTCACATGTTACTGATAAAGCAATGTTCAAACTATACGAGTTTAAAATGAGCCTAAATATCTAGTTTAAGAATAGTTTAGAGGATCTATTGTAATGGATGCATTTGTCCGACCTGTTCTATGTGTTTTATATATTTCTGCTTTGTTATTGTCGTTTAAAGCCGTGGCTACTGATAACGATTATTTAAAAATGCTGGAAGGTGAAGCTGAGGATGTACAACTCGACCAGAGCGGTCAGCTAAAAAGAACGGAAGAAGTCACTGACAGTTCTTCAGATTTAACAAATGCAACCTGGAAATGGGAGGGTGATCTGGAGGGTAATACTCTACCGAAAGGATTGGCGCAGGGCGAGTTTGACTCGCTTCTCAAGCAAAACTTTTATGGCACTTATGTGTTTTTTAGAAAGTTGAACTCCGTCGACCAGCAAACAGTTTACTACCATTATTCAAAAGCGCCTCAAGCTGATCTTGATTCAATCAGACAGGAAATATTAAACCTTTTAAAGAAGTAGGGGATGACCATGAACAAATCATTTGCCAGCATAATATTGGCGGCGGCAGTTGCGACCTCCTTTGGTGCGCATGCAAAAGATGTCGCAGTAAAGATTACAAAGGATAAAAGTTACAGTACGGTTCAGGCGAACGGTGAACTAGTAAAGATATCACGCATTCAGGATACGTCACACGTGATAGACGGTTCATTTTCTAAAACATCACGACCATGTCCACCATTCTGTATCAATCCTCTGCACATAGATGACCGTGTAGAAACCGTTGCCGAGCTGGAAGTTATCAAGTTTATGGAAACGGTGATGTATCGTGGTGATGGCGTTCTGATCGATGCGCGCACACCTAGCTGGTATAAGAAAGGCACGATACCTGGCTCGATCAACATTCCGTTTACAGTGTTCGAGAAGGGTCCTGATGATGTAGAACTGGCTGAAGTGCTGGAGAGCCTTGGAGCGGTAGAGCGTGGTGAGGTGAACCCTGTTATCAGCATGATCGAAAGCGTTGGTCTACTGGATGGTGATCAAAAGACTGAAAAGTGGGATTTCTCTAACGCCAAAGAATTATTGCTCTGGTGTAACGGGCCATGGTGCGGACAGTCGCCACGTGCGATACGTGGCCTGATCAATGCAGGTTACCCTACCGACAAGCTTTATTATTATCGTGGCGGTATGCAGATGTGGCAGTCACTTGGATTGACCACTATCGTACCTGACGCTACCAGTGTGGCGATAAAATAAAGCTGTTTAAAATGTATGTAAGCGATTCAAAAAAGCCGCTTTTTAGCGGCTTTTTTGATAGATATCAATAATTCATCATTCTCTTTTCAGTGCCACTGAGAAAAGCTTGAAAGGTTTGTTTATGTCCTCATATTTCTGTTAATCAAATTATATTCAACTTGGTAAAGGCTGAGCAATAAAGAGCAAATATTATGAGAACAGACAAATTAACTACAAGGTTTCAAACTGCGCTATCTGATGCACAGTCGCTAGCTATCGGGCGTGATAACCAGTTCATCGAGGCGCAACATGTGCTGATGGCACTACTGGAACAGGATTCCAGCACAGTAAGTCAGATATTATCCAGCAGTGGCGTCAACATCTTAGAAGTAAAGACTAAGACTCGGGAAGCGATCGAACGATTGCCGCAGGTACAGGGGCACCAGGGAGATGTGCAGTTATCTAATGAACTTATTCGCCTGTTGAACCAGACCGATAAACTGGCGCAGCAGCGAAATGACCAGTACATTTCCAGTGAGTTATTCCTGCTCGCACTGGTCGATGCTAAATCAACCGCAAGTGATATCTTAAAAGCTGCTGGAGCAGATAAAAAATACATCGAACAGGCGATCGATAATGTACGTGGTGGTGAGACCGTCGATGATGCCAACGCAGAAGAAAATCGCCAGGCATTGGAAAAATACACCATCGATTTAAGTGAGCGTGCAGCACAGGGTAAGCTTGATCCCGTGATCGGTCGTGATGAAGAGATACGCCGCACTGTGCAGGTTTTGCAGCGCCGCACCAAGAACAACCCGGTATTGATCGGTGAACCTGGCGTTGGTAAGACAGCCATCATCGAAGGTTTGGCGCAGAGGATTTTAAATGGCGAAGTACCGGAAGGGCTGAAAAGTAAACGTATTCTTTCCCTTGATATGGGTGCGCTCATCGCTGGTGCAAAATTCCGTGGTGAGTTCGAGGAACGACTGAAAGCGGTCCTGAAAGACCTGTCGCACCAGGAAGGCCAGGTCATCCTGTTTATCGACGAACTGCATACCATGGTCGGTGCCGGTAAGGCTGAAGGCGCGATGGATGCAGGTAACATGCTGAAACCCGCGTTGGCTCGTGGTGAGCTGCATTGTGTCGGAGCGACGACGCTTGATGAGTACCGTCAGTACATTGAAAAAGATGCTGCTCTGGAACGACGTTTTCAAAAAGTGCAGGTCGATGAACCCAGTGTCGAAGACACCGTCGCTATTCTCCGCGGTTTGAAAGAGCGTTACGAGATACATCATAAAGTAGAGATAACTGATCCGGCTATCGTTGCTGCCGCAACCCTTTCGCACCGTTATATCAGTGATAGGCAATTGCCGGATAAAGCGATCGATCTGATCGATGAAGCAGCTAGCCGCATCCGTATGGAGATCGATTCCAAGCCTGAAGTGATGGACCGTCTCGATAGACGAATAGTACAGCTTAAGATTGAACGTGAAGCACTGAAGAAAGACAAAGATAAAGCGACGCTGCAGCGCCTGGAGAATCTCGAGCAGGAACTGGCAGAGCTGGAAAAAGAATACAGTGATTACGAAGAACAATGGACTGCGGAGAAACTGATTGTTCAGGGTTCATCTAACCTCAAAGAAGAACTGGAGGCTGCGAAGCTGGAACTGGAGTCGGCACACCGTGCCGGCGACCTGGCACGTATGTCCGAGTTGCAATATGGCCTGATCCCCGAGCTGGAATCTCAGATATCACAGGTGGCCGAAGCCGAACTGGCGCGTGATCACAAGTCACAGTTACTGCGTAACCAGGTTGGCAGTGACGAAGTTGCCGAGATTGTTTCCAGGTGGACAGGTATCCCTGTTAACAAGATGCTTGAAGGTGAACAGGAAAAACTGCTGCGCATGGAAGATGAGATCGGCAAACAGGTAGTAGGACAGCAGGAGGCCGTGGCCGCTGTTGCGAATGCGATCCGCCGTTCTCGTGCAGGTTTATCTGATCCTAGCAAACCAAATGGTTCATTCATGTTCTTCGGTCCGACCGGTGTCGGTAAGACTGAGCTGACGAAAGCGCTGGCGAACTTCATGTTCGACAGTGATGATGCCATGGTGCGCCTTGACATGTCCGAGTATATGGAAAAACACGCGGTCTCAAGATTGATCGGTGCACCGCCGGGTTATGTCGGTTATGAAGAAGGTGGCCATCTTACAGAAGCTGTCAGGCGTAAACCATACTCTGTCATCTTGTTAGATGAGATAGAAAAAGCGCATCCAGATGTGTTCAATATCCTGTTGCAGGTACTGGATGATGGTCGCCTCACGGACAGCCAGGGACGAACCGTCGATTTCAGAAACACGGTGATCATCATGACCTCTAACCTGGGCTCGCAGCAGATCCAGGAGATGTCATCGAATAATGATTATGATGGCATGAAACGGGTAGTGATGGATATCGTATCCCAGCACTTCAGACCCGAGTTTATCAACCGTGTCGATGAAACCGTCGTATTCCATCCGCTGGCGAAAGACCAGATCAGGGAGATCGCGAAAATCCAGTTGCAGCATCTTGCGGCACGTCTGCATGATCAGGACTTCGAGCTGCAGATATCTGATCAGGCGATCGATGTCTTAGGTGAGGCCGGTTTCGATCCAGTGTACGGTGCACGTCCATTGAAACGTGCGATACAGCAGTACCTGGAGAACCCGCTGGCTCAGATGATATTGAAGGGCGAATATATGCCTGGTGATGTTATCAATATCACTGTAAGCGGTTCTGAACTGGTATTTGTTCCGGTAGAGAGAGCTCAGCAGGCGGTTTGATAATCGCTAAAGTATTCGAGTCGGAAAAACAGGGGCAGACATCTAGTCTGCCCCTTTGTCATTTTAGCTTAAATAGATCATTGAACAGAATCGCTAGCTGCTTAACTATATGCTGAGTACTGCTCGCCTGCTTCTTTTATCTCTGCAACCCGTTTGCTGATGAGCTTGGGTTCGTCAATATAAAAGCCCTGTGCATAATCGATACCGATCTCTTTCAACTGATTCAAGGTAAATACGTTTTCTACGTGCTTGGCGATTATCTCTATATTCATCACTTTACCGATCTGGTTGATGGCTGCGACCATCGCTTTATCCGCAGTGTTCTGTGAAATACTCTTAATGATATTGCCGTCTATTTTAAGGTAATCGACCGGCAGGTTTTTCAGGTATGAGAAAGAGGATATGCCTGTACCAAAGTCATCGAGTGCAAACTTGATATTGTATTTTCGCAGCGTTGTGATCACATCTGCGGTCTGGTTGATGTTTTTTATCGCTTTTATCTCTGATATCTCCAGGCACACGGAATCATGGGCGATGTTGAATCTTTTATATTGCTGGATGACGAATTTCGTAAACTGACTGTTGGTTAACGAGTTTGCAGAAATATTTATAAACAGGCATATGTTGCAGTCTGGAACTTCTTTATACAGCTGCGATAGTTGTTCGAAGGTCTTTTCGATGACCCAGTAATCCACATCTTTCATCAGGCTGAAACGTTCAGCGGCAGGTATATAGCTGCCTGGAGAAACCAGTGAGCCTTCATCATCGTTCAGACGCAACAGGACTTCATACATACCTGAAGATTTCGTTGACTGCAGGCTTTCTATCGATTGCAGGTGGAGGGCAAAACGCTCATCGCCTGAAGCGTTGTTGATATCTGCAACCCAGCTTAGTTCCTTATGCATCTTCTTGACGCGGTCATCATCGAGGCCGTGGACATGTACCTGGTTACGGCCCATATCTTTTGCTGCATAACAGGCCATGTCTGCGTATGACAGAGCTTTTTCGATACTCCTGGTCTCGTTGGTAACCATTGCCAGGCCGATACTGACCCCGACATGAAACTTTTTGTCCTGCCAGTTAAACTCGTAATTCTTGACCAGGCTGACGATGCCTTCGGCGATCTCGATGGCGTTATCCAGTGAGCAGCCTTCCAGCAACAGGCCGAACTCATCACCGCCTATACGGGCCAGTGTGTCATGGCTTCTTATATGTTTCTGTATTATCCCTGTTAGTTGTATCAATAGTTCATCACCGGCTTTGTGGCCGCAGCTGTCATTGACCGATTTAAACTTGTCCAGGTCGAGAAAACATAATGCATGGTTTTCGCTGTTGTCGATGGCGGTGGCGTGTGCCTCCTTCAAACGATGGTTGAATTCCTTGCGGTTTGCCAGCTTGGTCAGTTCGTCATGCGTCGCCTGGAACCGTATCTCTGAATTTTTCTTCGTCGTTTCCCTGATGACCATCTGAGCGATATAGATGGCAATAAAAAAGGCAGCCAGGGAAAGGAATAGAATAATGCTGCTGATCGATTCCTGGTATTGTTCTGTATCACTGATCTTTGACAGGGTAACTTCTTCCTGGAGGACAACAAGTTTGTCCAGGCTGACTAGCATGTCATGCCTTGCTTCATTAGCCAGGTGTAATGAGTCCTGTACTTCAGTTTTAGTGAGGTCTGATAACAGGTTTTCAGAAGCAACTGTATTCAATACTCTCGCTATGCGAGATTGCTTTACTATCAGGCTGAGCAGTTTTGCTTCGCGTGCGCTCATGTGAAAAGAGGACAGTTCGTTAACCGCATTCCTGTAATTCATGCCATGCCTGGATAGTTCGATGCGATGCTCTTCGCGTTCGATATAGTCATCGGTCAAATACATCTTGTACAGAGTGTCACCACGTAGGCGAATGCTGTCGCGCATGGTATTGGCAGCCGTAATCTTTGCGTTAGTCTCATCGAGCAATGAACTCATCTGCTCGGTAATCTTGTTCATTTGAGATAACGATAGAAAACTGATCAAACCCATAAGGGTAAGTACGCCTGCAAATCCTAAGCCGACGGTAAGTTTGATGGGATCATTGCTCATGTACAGAAGGTCCTTCCCTGTTTTGCATTTGGTTTTATTATTTTGCGTGACTATTAGAATGAATATAGTATAAAAATAATAATTTTCGAGAATCAGGTAGTCATTCAATCCTGGTATCAGTCTGATACAGGCAAGCTCATTTTAATTGTTCAGCGTTTACTGTCGCTACCCGCTCGTGCCAGTAAAAAGTCCATCTGTCGGAAACTGAGTAAACGTTTGAGATAGCCGAACAGGTAAGTAGGAAATGTGACGTAGTAACGGGGTTTTGGCTGTCGCGACTCCAGTGCGTGTAATACACGTTTCAGAACAGCTTCAGGTGGCAAGGTGAATGGTACGGCTGGCCCCTGCTTGTTTAACCGTTGCAGGACGCCGATATATTTTTCCCGGTGGACGCTGTTTTCTATATCGATATTCTGTTCCAGTGCTATGACAGCATTAGCGCGAAACTTGCTGGTGATAGGCCCTGGTTCTATCAGGCTGACATAGATACCGGTGCCTCTCAGTTCCAGCCGCAAGGTGTCACTCAGACCCTCGATGGCATACTTGCTGGCGTTATATGCACCTCGGAAAGGCATGGCGACGAAGCCGAGCACAGAGCTGTTCTGGATGATACGTCCGTAACCCTGCTTGCGCATCACCGGGATGGCCAGGTTGGTGAGTTCCAGCCAGCCAAAGACATTGGTCTCAAACTGGTATTTGAGGTTCTCCCGGCTGAGGTCTTCAACGGCAGCGGGCAGGCCGAATGCGCCATTATTAAACAGTGCATATAATTGACCACCGGTCAGCAGCATGAGCTGCTCGAATGCCTGCTGTATCGACTGGCTGTCTGCCAGGTCAAGTCGCAGGCTCTCGAATCCTTCAGCGATGAGCGCATCGACACTCTCCTGTCTTCTGGCCGTGGCGAAAACGCGGTAACCGCGCTGCTTTAAACCGGCAGCAACACAGTGCCCGATACCACTGGAACAACCGGTGATAAGAACGGCCTTTCGTCCTTTGTGTGATCGATCATTCATGGTGCAAGCTTAACGTATGTATGCGCTGGCAGGGGTATTGATGTGCATATACATCGACATATATAATCGCGTGCTAATGTTATGATTTGGGTTAACTATGCCATTTTACGAATATCAGTGCATGAAGTGTGGGCACGAAGAAGAATTGCTGCAAAAGGTCAGTGATAAACCACTGAAAAAATGTCCCGCCTGTGGCAAGCCAACGATGCAGAAAAAAGTATCCGCTGCAGCCTTCCGCTTGAAAGGTGGTGGCTGGTATGAGACGGACTTCAAGTCGGGTAATAAGAAAAATGTTGCTGAGGGCGCCAAACCTGAGGCCAAGAGTAAGAGTGAGTCAACCACGGCTAAAAAAGCCAGTGGCAACTCGACTAACAGTAAAAAAGCCAAAAGTTAGGCGCCTGTTGCGCAAATATATAAAAATAGGCGCAAGTCAGGCGCTAAATACGTTAAAATCAATCGTTTAACTAACCTGCTGAAGAAACATATGCCACCAGCATTGCAGCTTCATACAAGATACTGGATGAATACATGCGCAGTCATTATTGCGGAAGAGTAACAGAAGAACTAGTGGACCAGGAAGTCACCTTATGTGGCTGGGTCAATCGTCGTCGTGATCACGGTGGTGTGATTTTTATCGATCTGCGTGATCGTGAAGGTCTGGTGCAGGTAGTGTTTGACCCTGATCGTGCCGAGATCTTCGAGATCGCCGAGCAGGTGCGCAATGAATACGTATTAAAAATGACCGGCCGGGTACGTCTGCGGCCGGAAGGCACCATTAATCCTGATCTTACCTCGGGCAAGATCGAGATACTCGGCCTTGACCTGGAAGTGTTAAATGCTTCGGAAACACCGCCGTTTCAGCTGGATGATACCGGCGTACACGATGACCTGCGCCTGCAGTACCGCTATATCGATCTGCGTCGTGATGATATGCAGCAGCGTATGCGTCTGCGTAACCAGGTGACGCGCTACATACGTGACTTCCTCGATGATAACGAATTCTGGGATATCGAAACGCCGATGTTGACCAAGGCGACCCCGGAGGGTGCTCGTGACTACCTGGTACCTTCGCGGACGCATGAAGGCAGTTTCTTTGCCTTGCCGCAGTCGCCCCAGCTGTTCAAGCAGTTGCTGATGATGTCAGGTATGGATCGCTACTATCAGATCGTCCGTTGTTTCCGTGATGAAGATCTGCGTGCAGACCGTCAGCCGGAATTCACCCAGGTCGATATCGAAACCACGTTCATGGACGAAGAAGCGGTAATGAGCGTTACCGAAGAAATGATCCGTGGCCTGTTCAAAGCGACCCTGGATGTAGACCTGCCGAACCCGTTCCCACGTATGCTGTATAAGGATGCGATGATGCGTTATGGTTCAGATAAGCCGGACCTGCGTATTCCACTGGAACTGGTCGATCTGGCAGATGTCATGAAAGATGTTGAATTTAAAGTCTTCTCGGGTCCTGCAAATGATCCGGAAGGTCGCATCGTGGTCCTGCGTCTACCGGATGGCGCCAAACTTTCGCGTAAAGAGATCGATAACTATACCGATTATGTCGGTCGTTACGGTGCTAAAGGCCTGGCATGGATAAAGGTGAATGATGTCGATGGCGGTCGTGAAGGCCTGCAGTCACCAATCGTCAAGTTCTTACCAGATGATGTGCTTACTGCTATCATCGAAAAAACCGGTACTCAGTCAGGTGATATCCTGTTCTTCGGTGCGGGCGATGCAAATACCGTGAATGAATCTATAGGCGCTTTGCGTGTCAAACTCGGTATGGATAATGGTTTAGTCGAAGACAACTGGCGCCCGCTGTGGGTAGTCAACTTCCCGATGTTCGAAAAGAACAGCCAGGGGGAGTGGACACCGCTGCATCATCCATTTACCTCGCCATCCGTGGACTCTGTTGAAGCGTTCAAGGCAGATCCAGGAGCGGCGCTGTCACGTGCTTATGACATGGTGCTCAATGGTACCGAACTGGGTGGTGGTTCTGAGCGTATCTACAAGATGGACATGCAGAATGCCGTATTCGAAGTGCTGGGTATCTCGCAGGAGGAAGCGGAAGAAAAATTCGGCTTTTTGCTGACAGCGATGAAATACGGTTGTCCGCCACACGCTGGTATCGCTTTCGGGCTGGACCGGCTGGTGATGCTGATGACAGGTGCGAACAGTATCCGTGACGTCATGGCCTTCCCGAAAACCCAGACTGCGGCCTGTCCGTTAACCTCGGCGCCGGCAAAAGTGTCGAATAAACAGTTGCGAGAACTGAACCTCAAACTGCGAAAAGTAGAGACCGAGGCAGCAAGCTAGAACCATGAGCGTCGCGATCCAGCCATATACTCTGCTCGATGATGAAGATTGTGAATCACGCATTCTGACTGCGCGTGAGACATTAGGTGATCGTCTGGTCATCCTGGGTCACCACTACCAGCGAAATGAGGTGTTCCGGCACGCGAATTTCACCGGCGATTCCTTAAAGCTATCAAGGCAGGCCGCTGCATCGAAAGCCGACTACATTGTTTTCTGTGGCGTGCATTTCATGGCGGAAGTGGCCGACATACTGTCCCGCCCGCAACAGATATCGATCCTGCCTGATATGTCTGCCGGCTGTTCCATGGCAGATATGGCAAACCTGCAAAATGTCGAGCGTGCATGGCAGGAACTGTCTGAAATTCTTGATCCTGATGAAACCATAACCCCGGTCACTTACATTAATTCAGCGGCAGACCTGAAAGCTTTCTGCGGTGAGCATGGTGGTATCGTCTGTACTTCGACCAATGCCAGGCATGTGCTCGACTGGTGTTTCGAGCAGCGCGACAAGGTGCTTTTCTTCCCTGACCAGCACCTCGGGCGAAATACCGGCTATACCATGGATATCCCGCTGGAAAAGATGGTGGTGTGGGATTTTGACAAGCCAATGGGTGGCCTCACTGTCGAACAGATCCAGCAGGCAAAGATCATCCTGTGGAAGGGCTTCTGTTCGGTACACCAGATGTTCCAGCCCGAACAGATCGACAATTTCAAACAGAAATATCCCGAGACCATAGTCATCTCTCACCCGGAGAGTCCATTTGAAGTCTGCCAGAAATCTGATTATATTGGTTCTACCGAATATATAATCAACACCATCGCCGAGGCTGAAGCCGGAACCCGCTGGCTGGTGGCTACTGAATTAAACCTGGTTAACCGTTTGCATGAACAGTTCAAGCACGAAGGAAAAAATGTACATTTCATGTCACCCAACGTGTGTATGTGTTCTACCATGTTCCGTATCGACCCGCAGCACCTCGCATGGGTGCTGGAAAACCTGGTTGCAGGGCATGTGGTCAACCAGGTCAGTGTGCCGGGTGATGTCGCCGCACAGGCTAAACTCGCACTCGAGCGTATGCTGGAAGTATCACCCTAGCACCTTGCCTTTCTACTATGCGTGAAGCAGTAGTTCTAGTACATGGTCTTTGGAGCGTAGCGGGTGTCGACCTGCTGAGGCTCCGCAATCGCCTCAGCGAAGCGGGCTACGAGTGCCATATGTTCAATTATCACGTATGGGGCAAGCCGCCGGCTGAGATCGCTGTCAAGCTCAATGAGTTCATCAAAGAAATCGAAGCCCCTATCGTGCACATCGTGGCACATAGTTTCGGTGGCATCGTGACGTTACACCTGTTTGATCAGTTCCCGTTCAACAAAAAAGGCCGTATCGTATTGCTGGCGTCGCCGGTAAACGGCAGTGCGGTCGGCAAGCGAATCCGCGCAAATCCAATGACACGCTGGATGTTGGGGCAGAGTCATGTCAATGGTCTGTCGGGTGATGTGCCTGAATGGAAAGGCTGGCAGGACATCGGTGTCATCGCGGGAAATATCCCGATTGGAATGGGGCTGGTTGCGGGCGGGCCGAAATTGCCACATGATGGCACGGTTTCGGTTGAAGAGACCAATCTCAAAGGGGCGACAGATTCGATCGTCATGCGCGAGAGTCACCTGAGTATCTTGATGTCGGCTTCGGTAGCTGCCCAGGTTGTTATATTTCTGCAGACCGGTAAATTCGATCGCGATACAGTGACACCATTGTTTGATGCTGAGCTGGCTTGAACCAGGTTTCGTTGAGACTTCTAAAAAGTAAACAAGCTTTATCCAGTAAAAAACTCAGCGCCGCCAAGATGTGCCGAAACTTGATGACATTCGAGCAAACAAGGTGTATATCATGCAGCAACATTCAGCCTTATATTCAGGTCTGCTGTGATGAACAATTCACGTCTTGATAAAACTTTCGAACACGATGCTTTGCTGGTCGAGACAGTTCAGCCGATAAAAATTCTCAGCGCCTTATCCTGGCCGCGGGAAGCCGAGGCCAAATTTCTGGCAAGCTGGCGAGCGGGCAAGCCTGAACTACCAGTGGTGCAGCTCGAACAGCAGGATTACAGTAAACAGATCGAGGTGCTCGAAGGTATACAGTCGCACTGCGATCGAGGCCACCCGCTGGATAACCTGATCTTTAAAACCGCGCGTAGTTATACTTCTGCTGCCCGTATGCTGGCTGCAATCGGTACACCCGACTTCACTAATTATTCGATAGAACTCTACGGTAAACCCAATGACATCTACCCGACTCAGGACTGGACAGCACTGGACGCGGCAGAATTCTTTCTCAGTAAAACAGACGAATTGTTAGGTGGTTTTGTGGTGCCGCCAACAAGCGCCGATATTCCGGTCGAAGTCTTTGCAGAGCGTCTGCAGAAGGAGATTGATGAGTTTTTTGTGGACGACAAAGTCGAGGTCGTTATCGATCCTGATCTGCCATCAAAGGCTATCGCGGGCTCAAATAGAGTGCGCCTGCGAAGCGGTGCGCTGTATTCCGAGTTAGATCTGAATCAACTGCTGGAACATGAAGCACATATCCATGCGGCAACCATGCATAATGGCAAGCGGCAGACGCAGCTGAAGTTGCTTTCATTGGGGGCGCCGCGTACCACGCGCACTCAGGAAGGTCTTGCAGTTATGGCCGAACTGATGACCTTATCACTGGATGTTATCCGGCTGCGTCGCATCGCTCTGCGTATCAAAGCGATTGCGATGGCGCTGGATGGCGCTGATTTTATCGAGGTATTTAAAAGTTTTCTGGATGCCGGTCAGAGTGAAGAGGAAAGTTACCAGTCAACCGTTCGCTGTTTTCGTGGTGGTGATGTCAGGGGTAAAACGGTATTTACCAAGGATACGGTTTATCTTAAAGGGTTGATGGAGGTCCATGCTTTCCTCGCTGTCACTATCCATGAGAATCGACCAGAACTGGCAAACGCTTTATTTGCCGGTCGCCTGAGCCTGGGTGATGTTATCGAGCTGGCCCCTTATTTTGAAACCGGTTTTTTAGTCGGGCCGCATTACATGCCGCACTGGGCGAATGACTTGCGTACGCTTGCATCAGCATTGGCCTGTAATGCTTTCTTTACTCGTGTTGATCTCACTCACGTGAAGCTGGAAAACTTTATCCTGCTGGAAGAGGCGACCGCAAATGGTGATATTTAAGTGATTTAGCGCCGTTATTGCAGTCTTGCTGTTTATGGCATTGTAGGTCGGCATCGGTCTGTGAATCTCAGCGTTATCAGTGCATAGCTAAACACTTAAGCTCGAATAACTGGCCAGAATTAAAGTCATATCTGGCAGCAACCAAAACTCTTAGCCGAGAACCCGCCAGAATGGTAGACTCCACCTGGCAATAATAATAAAAACAGTGGGAGAGCAGCATGGCTGGCCACAGTAAATTTGCGAATATCAAACATCGCAAAGCTGCCCAGGATAAAAAACGCGGGAAAATATTTACCAAGCTGATACGGGAGATCACTGTCGCAGCACGAGGTGGCGGTGGTGGCGATGTCGCATCCAATCCCAGGCTTCGCCTGGCGGTGGATAAAGCACTGGCAGCTAATATGACCCGCGACACCATCGAACGAGCCATCAAACGCGGTACCGGTGAAGGCGATGACGCGAATTATGACGAGATCCGTTATGAAGGATATGGCCCGGCAGGTACTGCTATCATGGTCGATTGCCTGACTGATAACCGTAACCGCACGGTATCGGAGGTACGACATGCCTTTACCAGGGCGGGTGGTAATCTGGGTACTGATGGTTCAGTCTCATATATGTTCTCCCGTATCGGGATGATGCACTATCCAGCGGGCAGCGATGAAGATGCGATCATGGATGCGGCATTAGAGACAGGAGCTGAGGATGTTGTGACAAATGATGACGGCTCCATCGAGGTGATCACAAGGTATGAGGATTTTACTGCAGTAAAAGATGCCATGATGGAGTCTGGGCTGCAACCTGAACATCTCGAAGTGACAGAAAAAGCGGCAAACCTGATCGAGGTAGCACTGGATGATGCGGAAAAGATCATGCAACTGATCGATACACTGGAAGATCTGGATGATGTGCAGGATGTGCATACCAATGCAGATTTTTCTGACGAAGTGATGGAACAGTTGTCTTTATAACCATAAAATCACGTATCTATAGGCGTATGTATAAAACAAGGTGACAGATAAAATTCGCATAATCGGTATTGACCCAGGTTCGCGGTGCACTGGTTTCGGGATTATTGATAGTGATGGTCTGAGGCATAGTTATGTCACCAGCGGTTATATCAAAATCGAGGGTGATGAGCTGCCGGATCGCCTGGGTTATATCTTCAACGAGGTGGGTAAGGTCATCGCCAAATGGCGGCCGCTGACCATGGGTGTGGAGCAGGTATTCGTCAATAAGAATGTGGATTCTGCGTTGAAACTGGGCCAGGCGAGAGGCGCGGCGATATGTGCAGGGATCAATGCCCGGCTGGATGTTGGCGAATATACACCACGGGCTATCAAAAAA